>Ga0075421_100001579_pt1 | contig 26828 bp, 22 predicted proteins | sample SoiMetdeltSBSDD5_FD_75292 | JGI IMG/M metagenome (GOLD analysis project Ga0075421, IMG submission 75292) | Bulk soil microbial communities from a Populus tree surrounding site in Tennessee, USA - Soil MetaG P. deltoides SBSDD5 | ecosystem: Environmental > Terrestrial > Soil > Tree plantation... | reverse complement strand
TGACTGGGTGCCGCCCAGCACGGCCGCCAGTGCCTGCACCGCGACCCTGACCACGTTGTTGAAAGGCTGCTGGGCCTGCAGCGTCACTCCGCCGGTCTGGGTATGGAAACGCATGCGGGCGGTGGCATCTCCGGCCTGAAACCGGTCCCGCACCAGCCGGGCCCAGAGTCGGCGGGCGGCCCGGAACTTTGCCGCTTCCTCGAAGAGATCGTTGTGACTGGCAAAGAAAAAGGAAAGCCGGGGACCAAAGCTGTCCACGGCGAGTCCGGCCTCGACCGCCACCCGGACATACTCCAGGGCATTGGCCAGGGTAAACCCTACCTCCTGCACCGCCGTAGCGCCGGCCTCGCGCATGTGGTAGCCGCTGATGGAAATCGGGTTGAAGCTCATTCCCTCATCAGCGACAAACCGGAAGATGTCGGCCACCAGCCGCAGCGAAGGCTGAGCCGGATAGATGTACGTGCCCCGCGCGATGTACTCCTTCAGCACGTCGTTTTGCACCGTCCCGGTTAGACGGTTGCGGGCAACCCCGTGCTCCTCTCCAACCACGACGTACATGGCGAGCAGAATTGCCGCAGTGGCATTGATGGTCATCGAAGTCGAGACCTGATCCAGCGGAATATCGCGAAACAGCGCGGCGAGGTCCTCCACTGTGTCGATGGCGACGCCGACCCGGCCAACCTCCCCCTGGGCCATCGGGTGATCGGAGTCATACCCCATCTGGGTGGGAAGATCGAAGGCGGTGGAGAGACCCATCTGGCCAGCGGCGAGAAGCTGGCGAAACCGAAGGTTGGTTTCCTGAGCGGTGCCGAACCCGGCGTACTGCCGCATGGTCCAGACCCGGCCCGTGTACATGTTGGGGTAGGGCCCGCGGGTAAAAGGGAACTCACCGGGACGGCCGAGGTCCCGGGCCGGATCGCCGGTCCAGTCCTCGGGATTGTAGACCGTCTTCACAATGCCGGCTGAGAGACCGGACCGCTCACCCGGGCAGCGGTACGCCGCAGGGTGTCGGCGACGTAGCCCACATCTTCGCGGGAGCCGATTACGAGGGGAGTGCGTTGATGCAGGGTCTGGGGAACGATGTCCAGGATCCGCTGCACTCCGTCGGTGGCGGAGCCCTCCGCCTGCTCGGCGATGAAGGCCATGGGACTCGCCTCGTAGAGGAGCCGTAGCTTGCCCTGGGGGTTCTTGGTATCGGCTGGATAGAGAAAGATTCCGCCGGCGATCAGGTTCCGGTGAAAGTCTCCCACCAGGGAGCCGATGTAGCGGCTGTTCTTGGGAGTGACGCCTTCGTTCATTTCGCCCTTGAGACCCCGGACTGCAGCCTGCGTTCCCTTATCCCAGCGGTGAAAGTTGCTCTCGTTCACACTGTAGTACTTGCCCACTCGGGGGGTGATGATCCTCGGGTGGGAGAGCAGGAACTCACCAATCGTCGGGTCGAGGGTAAAGCCGTGCGCGCCCTGGCCGGTGGTGTATACCAGCATCGTGCTGGATCCGTACATCACGTAGCCGGCAGCCACCTGCTTGCACCCGGGCTGGAGCACATCGGCAGCAGTACCCCGTCCGTGCATGCTGACCCGGCGGTAGATGCTGAAAATGGTTCCCACCGCGGAATTGACGTCGATGTTGGAGGAACCATCCAGTGGATCGAACAGCACAGCGTACTTGCCGGCAGCATACTCGGGAGGAACGGGGATGATGTCTTTGTCCTCCTCGGAGCCCATCGCACAGACCCGGCCGGTATGCTTGAGACAGTTCTTGATGGTCTCGTTAGCGAACACATCCAGCTTTTGCTGTTCCTCACCCTGCACGTTCAGGTTGCCGGCCGCGCCGAGGATGTTCACCAATCCGGCCCGCCGGATGGCCGCCGCAATGATCTTGCTGGCCAGGGCGATGTCGTAGAGGAGATTGGACAGCTCCCCCGTCGCTTCGGGATAGCGGTCTTCCTGATCGAGAATGAAGCGCTCGATGGTGGTTACGGACGTCTGCATAACTTCTCCAACAACGTGAGCGGTAAGTGGTGAGGTTAGGAGCTCACCTCACATTGTACGTCGCCGAGTGTTCCCTTGCCTCCACCATCATCATCCGCCCGTCGGTGGTCACAGTGATGGCGCCATCCCGATCGGTCCGCCAGACGGCTATCCGGTGACGACGCAGCCGCTCCAGCGTTTCCGGGGCGGGATGACCATAGCTGTTCCGGCCTACCGATACGACTGCCGCCAGGGGCTGCAGCGAATCCAGCCATTCCGCGCCGGTGCTCCCCCGGCTGCCGTGGTGACCAACCTTCAGGAGATCGACCGGCCGGGTTCTGGTCCGCAGCTCCCGCTCTGCCGGAAACCCCGCGTCCCCTGCAAACAGGGCCTGGAACGAGCCGTACTCGACCAGAAGGACGAGCGAGTCCTCGTTGATGTCCTCCCCCCACCCACTCCAGTCTCGATCCGGGTGCAGTATGGTGAACTGGACGCTGTCGAGAACAAAACGGTCCCCCCGGCGACCTCTGTGCCAGGGAATTGCCTCGGTGGCGAGCTCATCGAGAAAGCCATGATACAGCGGATCGGCGACCGGTTCACCAGGTTCGACCACGATCCCGGCGCGGAATCGTTCCAGTACACTGGGGACCCCGCCGAGGTGATCGGCGTGGGCGTGCGACACGAAGGCAACGGTCAGCTCGCGCGCGCCGTGCCGCAGGAGGAAGGGGACGACCACGCGACGACCGGCGTTGCCTCGATCGCTGGTCGGTCCCGCATCAATCAGTACCCAATGGCCAGCCGGCGTACGCAACACCGCGCCGTCGCCCTGACCCACGTCGAGAAAATGTAACGTGAGATGCGAACCGGTGTCACCCAACGAGCCCGGCAATGATTGCCCGACCAGATTGGCCCAGAGGACCACAACTCCGGCCCAGCTCCAACGCCGGAGGGCCTCGGGGACGGTGTTATGCCGGCCGATGGCCCAGAGACTCACCCCCAGGGCGAGTAACCACGGTGCTGCTGACCGGATTTCAGCCGGACACAGCCCGTGCCCGCCCGGCACGGCGGCGCCGGCGGTTGCCAGCAGCTCCAATGCATGAAGACCCAACCCGGCCCCGCCCGCGAGCGCGGCTGCCACTGATGGAATGACGGGGTCCAGAACCAGGCTGGCAAAGACGCCCGGCAGGGCCACTGCAGCCAGCGGAATGGCGGCGAAGTTCAGGACAATGCCGACGACGGCCACCGCCCCGAGCACTGCGGCAGTGAGCGGCGCGGTTGCCAGCGTGGCCCCCACCGAGGAGCTCAGGGTCCGCCACCAGAACGACGTCCCGAGGGCGCGATCGCTCCAGCGAGTGAACGTCGAAGCGCCCCAGAGAGCTGTTGCCGAGAGCCACCCACCCAGGTCGGTGATCGCCCAAGGATCTATCAGCAGCACCCCGAGGCAAGTCCCGGACAGGAGGGAGTTGGCCTCGACCCGACGTTGCCGTACCCGGCTCATCGCAATCAACACAGCCAAGGCCGCGGCCCGAGTGGCCGGCGCGGGCCATCCGAGAAAGCCGACATAGAGCACACTGAATCCGGCGGCCATTGCAAGCGCGCGGGATCGACCGAGCCGCACCAGGCGGCCAAGCAGGAAGACCCACGCAGTGATGACACCGACGTGAAAGCCGGAGATCGAGAGCAGATGGACCAGACCAGATTGAGCAAAGCGATCCTGCAGGGTCTGGTCGATTCCGCCGCGGCTACCCAGGATGAGCGCCTCCACCAGAGGCGCCCGCGGTCCGTAGAGCCGCCGGCTGGCGTCCCGTATCGAGCTCCGCAGCCGCTCGCCCGCCGAGCTCCGCTGCCCAACCAGATCCGCATCGGTTACCAGCAGCGTTCCCGCAGCTCGACCGGCAGGCCCGGCCCGGGGGACCCACCTCCCGGTCAATCGGACCACCGCTCCCAGCGGGAGCTCGCGGTGTTTCGGCCAGCGGGAAACCAGCGAGCCGTTGCACTCCGCCCGGACCGGCTGCAGCTCGATGCGGCCCCCAGACGATTCCAGTCGCTGCAGCAACCGGGCAGTGAGGCGGAGCTGGCCGGCTGGAAGCCGCGCAGAGCAGGTTCCGTTTTCCCGCAGCAATGCGAGTCGTGCGGTGAGACTTCCCAGGGCGAGGGCCGCGGCGAGAACGGTTGCGAGCGGACGCCGGAGCAGGAGACCCAGTCCGAGCGCAACCGCCAGAACCGCGAGCGGGTTGAGAAAATGCAAGAGGCCGGTCGCGAGACCGGCCCCATAAGATGCGGTAAAGAGAATCGGAGGCCGCGCGCTCATGGCGCGGGAGAGCTCAGCGGGGCGTCACCCCGCCGGGCCTGCCGCAGCGCGGGGCCACCGAAATCTTGCGGAGCGCTTCCATCACCACGACCTCGATGGCCGCCCGACTCTGCTCCTTTTCGAGATTGACCTCCGTCACGACCGAGCCTTCCCGACGAGAGACATACCGGGGCGGGATCCGGTTGAGCGCGAAGGTCAACACGTCGTCCCGGCAGAGATCGCAGCCACAGAAGGCGGGAAAGTGGGGCCGCAACGTGTCGTAGGCGGCGATGACGTGGTCCTCTACCAGGTTCTTGATCACAGTACCGCCAGCGCGGGCGTGACCACCGCACCGGTGAAGGTGGACCCGGTGGTGCCGGTAAGACGGACCGAGTGGTACTGCCCGATCGAGCTGGCCGGAAGATCGAGGAGCACCAGATGATTGGCGCGGGTCCGGGCGAGCATGAGTCCGCCCCGCTTGGCCGGGCGCTCGACCAGGGCCTCGTGGGTCTGGCCCACCCGAGCAACGTTCTTCCGCCGGGCATTGGCCCGTACCACCTCCACCAGCTGTGCCAGCCGGGAGCCGGCCACTTCCGCGGGCACGTGATCGCGCAGCCGAACGGCCGGCGTCCCCTCCCGGACGGAGTACACGAAGGTGTACCCATCATCGAAGTCGGCTTCAGCAATGAGGCTCAGGGTCTGCTGAAAGTCGGCGTCGGTCTCGCCGGGAAATCCAACGATGATGTCGGTGGAGAGCGTAATTCCGGGGATGGCGTCACGAAGTCGGCCCACCACTTCCAGGTAGCGTTCCCGGGTGTACCGCCGGAGCATCCGCTTGAGTACGGCGTTGGATCCACTCTGCACCGGCAGATGCACGTGTTCGCAGACCGCGCCCGTAGCGGCCATGGCTTCGATGACAGCGGAGGTAAACTCGGTGGGATAGGGGCTGGTGAATCGGAGCCGACGAAGTCCCTCGACAGCACCGGCGGCCCGCAGGAGATCGGCGAAGTCGTGCTGGCCGTCGTGGTAGCTGTTGACAGTTTGCCCCAGCAGGGTGACCTCGGTGGTTCCCTGCTCCACCAGATCTGTAATCTCGCGGATGACATCGGGGAGTCTCCGGCTGCGTTCCGGCCCGCGGGTGTGCGGGACGATACAGAAGGTGCACCGGTAGTCGCAGCCCCGCTGTACCGTCACGAAAGCGGTCGGAGCCTTTTCCCGCGCGGGGGGGACGTCCTCGTAGTGCTCCCAAGACCGAAACTCGGTGTCGTTCACCCGTTGGCCTGACTGTGCCACGCCCAAGAGCTCGGGCAGGTTCCGGTAGGCGTCCGGACCGACCACGAGGTCCACCCGGGGAACCTGGGCGAGGAGCGCTGGCCCGAGTCGTTGGGCCATGCAACCGACGACGCCGAGCACGCCGTCGGACCGCTTGTACCGCTGGAGCTCGCCCATCCGGCCGATGACTCGCTGCTCGGCGTTGTCCCTCACCGCGCAGGTGTTCACCAGCATCACGTCGGCATCCGCCGGGTCGGCGGTTTGGACATACCCGTCCCGGCCCAGAATCCCGAGCATCAGCTCGGAATCAGCCACGTTCATCTGACAGCCGTAGGTCTCGATGTAGACGCGCTTGGACATGGAGCAATTATAGCCGGACCGGCGATCAGGCGACGTGAACCGGGAGTGCGCGACCTATGGGCGGACCGAAACACCCAGCCAGAGGATGAAGCCATGTTCCGAGTACACGTCCTCGGAGCGCCAGACATGCTCGACGGCCAGGTCGATCCCGGCACGCTGCTGGCCAAATCGCATTCCGGTACCGGCGGAGACTCCGATCTCGTCCGCGGATTGGCCCGGCACCAAGGGGAACGGCAGCCGGGCATAATGGCCACCAAACCGAATGGGCCAGCGGGTTGGCAGCTTTGGGTCAGGGGTGTACTCCCCACCGGCGGCTACTTCCAGCGTGTTCTCCGCCCCGGTGCCCCCCTGTTCCAGCAGATCGCTGTTGGCCCCTGACCAGGTCCGGTAGATAGCTTGGCCAGCCAGGCTAAGCGTGGGCGCAGGCCGCCATTGCATTCCCAGCCCGAAGCTAAAAGGCAGATCCACGGTGCCCACGCGGCTGGAATCGCGGTCGACCCTCAGATGATCGTCCCAGCGTACCATGGTGGCCACGGCGAAACGGGGACCTAACTGCCGTATCAGACCAGCGGAGACACCGACCCCCGCGAAAGAGATCTCCGCCCGCTGGAGACTGGAGACGTAGGCCGAATCGGGATCGGCAAAGGAGCGACGGGACTCGAGGCGGTTGGAGCCGGTGATCAAATGAAACCCCACTCCGGCCGACATCTGTCCGCGGAGGCGGTAACCGGCGGCAAAGCGAAAGTCGCTCAGTCCACCACGCGATATGAATGAATCGGTGATTCCAACCGGGACCCCCCGCAAGTCGATGGTGCCGGAGGTCTCGAGAGTGAAATCGCGACTAGTATAGTTGGAGTAGCTCACCCCCAGTCCCAGCCCGCTCGTCCGCACCGGCCCCGCGACCATCAACTGGGGAAACCGAGTCACCCGCGTGTCCGCCGTGCCGGCCGGATTTTCTACCGTTTGAATGCCCTGACTGAGCGTGAAGACGCTGGTCAGCGTGGTGGCGCTGACCAGCGCCGCTGGATTCTGGCTGGATTCGAGATCGAACAGCCCGAAGGCGCCGCCGCTGCCGATGGCTCGCGTGGCCAGGCTGCGGCCGGGTATGCCCAAACCACGCACTCCGAACTGGACCGATTGGGCTTCGGTAACCGCGGGAGTCAAGGCCAGGGCCAGGAACAGGCAAGCGACGCGCACTCAGGGATTCTCGAAAGGGAATGCGAGCTGATAACTGATTCGCAGGCGGGGCCGGACCGCAGGGTCAGCGGCCCGGGTCGAGTAGAAGACCGGCCGGGAAAAACAGGCGCCCTCGAGATCGGGGGCGAGCGACAGCATCAAAGCCGTAGGAAGCAATGGATTCGCTATCCAGAGCTGCTGCACCAGCCGGACGACCTCCACCTGGACCAGACCGGATGTGCCGGGCTGCAACGTGTCCGGGGCGAAGATCCGCGACTCCAGCGGAGACTTGGCCCCGAGATCAGAGAGCACGATCCGGGCTCGAAGCCGGGCTGGATCAGTCGGGAGTCCGTTGATCGGCGCCACTGGAGTGAGCTCGAGCGTCGCGCGGACGATGTCGGCGGAGTCTCTGATGCGAGAGGGCAGATTGAAGCGGAGCAGCGTTCGGGCGGCTGGCTCTCCGCCAACCGTGAGCAGAGTGGTGTCTACCGGTTCCTCCACGGCGGACAAAAACGAGTTGAAGGTCGCGGTCAGCGGAAGCGACCGCTGCCTGACGCTGCCGGTATCAGGTATGTCGAGGGTCGCGTAGGTCACAAACACGGCACCGGTGCCCGACGCCGCAGCTCCGAGCCGCACACCCGTAGCAACTGGAGCATCGAGGCGGACTCCCAGCGCCAGGATGCCGCTATCGGCCGGGGGGATGGCAACCCGGGCCAGATCGGCGCCGGTAAGCAGGGCCCGGATCCCACCGGTGTTGAGGTCAGCCGCGATCGGAATGGTGGCGATCAGGTTCTCCGGAACGAACGCCGGATCGACCTGGGCATACGTGGCGGTCGAGTCGATAGTCCGCGGCAGTCGATACACCTGGACCTGCACGCCGGTAAGGGTGGTGTCCAACGCCAGGACGGAAAACCCCAGAGAGACCGAATCGATGACGTAGGAGCGGAGGGTATCCCGCACCGCAACCGAGTCGGGACGGGCGGGGAACCGCATGACAGCCCGCTGCTCGTATCCTCGGAGGCCGTTGGAGACCAGCAGGGCGGGCGCAGATTGTGGTGGCACATATCCGATGTAACTGCTGTCGGTAAACTGGATAGCCTCGATGACCTCTTCTAGTACTTGAGATGTCCCGCCAGGACAGAGTGCAGGGCAGTCAGCCGGGGCAGTCAGCTGCTCCCGGCAGCCGCTGAGAACCGCCACGGCTGCCAGCAGCCCCGGGAAACCCAGCCTCACCGGAGCTGCTCCGGACCGAACGCCTCCGGGAGCAGATCCGAAAGCCGCCAGCGGACGGTGCCGCTCGCGCCTACCCCTTCGATCGGCAGGTCCAGGCCGAACTCCGCCAACACCTGCCGGCAGGCGCCGCAGGGTGCAGCCGGAGGGTGCGTGTCTGAAACCACCACCGCCCGGCGGAAGTGTCTGGCTCCGGCACTGACTGCCGCGCAGATCGCCGCCCGCTCCGCACAGATGGTCAGGCCGTAGGAGGCATTCTCGACGTTGCAGCCGAGGAACACGCTCCCATCGTCGGCCTCGAGCGCCGCTCCAACCCGGAAATTCGAATAGGGAGCATAGGCTCGAGCCTGGGCACTCCGGGCCGCAGCAATGAGCGGATCAGTCACGCCAAACCTCGGATAAGAACGATGCCCCCGCCGCGAGCGGTGGCACCCGAAGAAACTCGGCAATGGTTTGTCCGATATCGGCAAAGGTCGGCCGGCGACCAAGATCGACCGAACGTACCCGGTGCCCTACCACCAGGAGCGGCACCACCTCGCGGGAGTGATCGGTCGAGGGAGTCGTAGGGTCATTGCCGTGATCGGCGGTAAAGATAACGAGGTCCTGCTCTCTGACTGGGTGCAGCAGGCCGGGAAGTGCCCCGTCGAGCTCCTCGAGTCCGGTCTGAAATCCGTTGATGTCATTTCGGTGGCCCCACGTCTGATCGAACTCGATCACGTTGGCCAGCAGCAGCCCCTCGGTCATGGTATCGAGCGCCTGGCCGATGAGCGCATAGGCCTCCCGATTGGTCGCGGTATGCACGCTGCTGATGCCGCGCCCAGCGAATAAATCGTCCACCTTGCCGACGCCAACCCGCGGAATCCCCGCCTCAACCAGCCGGTCCAGCAGCGTCGCGCCCGGTGGCGGCAGGCTGAAGTCACGGCGGCGGGGGGTCCGTTGCCACTGACCAGGTTGACCCGCAAACGGCCGCGCGATGACCCGGGAAACCCCGTGCTCGCCCTGAAGAATTTGCCGGGCCACCTGGCAGGCTGCGTATAGCTCCTCGAGTGGAACGGTGGATTCGTGCGCCGCAACCTGAAAAACGCTGTCGGCCGACGTGTAGACGATCCACTTGCCGGTTCGGCAGTGTTCCTCGCCGTAGGCATCCAGGATCGCGGTTCCCGAGCTGGCCTTGTTGCCGAGGACACCCCTGCCGGTCTCTCGGGCGAACTGCTCGATGACGGTCGGAGGAAAACCCGCGGGGTAGGTGGGAAACGGCTGCTGGAGTATCAGACCGCAGATCTCCCAGTGTCCGGTGGTGCTGTCTTTGCCGGGACTCGCCGGCTCGCACACGCCAAAGGCTGCTCCGGGCTCCGAAACCGGTGCTATCCCCTCGAGGTCGGCACACCTGCCCAGGCCCAGAGCCTCCAGCTCCGGTAGCGACAGTCCGCCGACCGCGCGCGCCACGTTCCCCAGGGTATCGCTCCCTGCATCGTGGTACAAATCGGTGTCGTGCGCGGGACCAATACCCAGGCCGTCGAGAACGATTATGGCCGCCCGGCGGGTCACGGCTTCGGCATGGTTTGTACGTAGCGGAAGCGGAGGGAGGTCACTGCCTGGTCCAGGAGCTGCTTTTCATCCTGCTCCAAATGTCCTGCGGTTTTTTCCGCCAGCATGCCCAAGGTGTCGATCAGGGTCTGGGCCACCTGTCGGGCATCGCCCAGCGCCTCAGCACCGGGAGGCAATTGGCCGTTCAGCGCGGCTTCAGCCTGCTGCGCCAGCCCCAGGACCAGAGATGCGAAGTGTGGATTCACGTCTGCCCCCGATAGCGGCGGACCACCCGAGGGCCCAACCGAGTGAGCAGCTCGTAGGAGATGGTCCCTGCGTTTTCTGCCTGCTCATCAACCGACACCAGACCGCCATAGATTGTCCCGACATCGCCTACCATGACCGGACGCTCCACCAGGGCCATGCACATATCCATGGTCACTCGCCCGACAATGGGCACCAGCTTGTCGTTCAACTCGATGTGCCGGATCCGTTGCCCGCCATCCGCGGAGGAACGGGGGAAGCCGTCAGCGTAGCCGACGCTCAGCGTTGCGATCATACACTTTTCCTCAGCCCGCCAGGTTGCGCCGTATCCCACGCTGTCGCTGGGCTGCAAAGATCGCAGCGCCACGACGCGGCCCCGGAGAGCCGCAACCGGTCTCGGGCGGGCGTCACCGGCGGCTCCGCCGTACAGGTAGATCCCGGGTCGAACCAGATCCGCGGCATAGCGAGTCCCCTGTAGCGCAGCCGCGCTGTTCGCCGCATGGACGATGGCTGGTCGCCGGGGCAAGGACTCGAGCGTCTGCTGGAACCGAGACCACTGGGTCGCGGTCGTGGCCGGGTCGGATTCAGCATCCAGAAAATGGGTGAAGATTCCCTCCCAGCCCGGGCTCGTCGTCAGGGTAGACCGCATCGCCTTCAGCGCATCGCGATCATCCCACCGCACCCCGGTCCGGCTCATTCCGGTGTCGATCTCGATGTGAAAGGGCCGGCGGCTTTGACTCACCCAGGCTTGGAGGGCCGCGGGATCTCCGATGGAGGCCCGCAGATCGAACTCGAGGAATCGCGGTATCCAATCGGGGATGAGCGGCGTGACGACGAGGAGAGGACGGGTGATGCCCGCCGAGCGGAGTGACCATGCCTCCTCGAGCGAGGCCAGGCCATAGCCCCAGGGCTCCACCGCCTCCAAGGCTCGCGCGATCTCCACCGCCCCCAACCCGTAACCGTTAGCTTTGACCATCGGAAGCAGTCGGCTGCGAGAAACCTTGGCGACCGTGCGGGCGTTGGCCACCAGCGCACTCAGGTCGATGTCCACCCAGGCGCGCTGTGTGTCAGGTGAAAAGGTCATGGGTGAGCCGCGGTATCATATCGGGCGTAGGAGGCACATGCAAGACAATTCGGCGCTGGGCCGTGCGCTCGCCATGGTGCGAGAGCTTCGGGACCGCTGTCCCTGGGACCGGGCGCAAACCCGGGAGACGCTGCGGCCTTACCTGGTGGAAGAGCTTCTGGAGCTGGACCATGCCTTGGCCGAGGGCGACGTCCAGGCGATTCGCAGCGAGCTGAGTGATGCTCTCCTGCACCTGGCGTTCCAGCTCGTCATCGCGGAGGAGCGGGAGGAGTTCAGCGCGGACGACGTGGCCACCGGGCTGGAGCAGAAGATGCGCCGGCGCCACCCGCATTTGTACGGTCTGGGCCAGCCCGAGCCCTGGGAGCGCATCAAGCGGCGGGAACGGCAGGGAGCCGTCCTCGCCGGGATCATCCCCACCCTGCCCGCCCTGCTGATGGCCTATCGGCTTCAGGAGCGGGCCGCTTCGGTGGGATTCGACTGGCCGGATCTGGATGGGCCGCTGCAGAAGGTTCGGGAGGAGCTGGCCGAGGTAGAGGAACACCTGCCGGACAATCATGCCGGCGATTCGCGTCCGATGACCGATCCCAACACACCTGCTACCCCTCCTGACGATGAGCTGGTGTCGGAGATCGGCGATCTGCTCTTTGCCGTGGTCAACCTGGCCCGCAAGGCAGGAGTGCAACCCGGATCGGCACTGGACCGAGCGAATCGGAAGTTCCGCCAGCGGTTTGAGGAGGTCGAACGGCTGGCCGCCGAGCGGGGCATCGACGTGGGCTCTGCCGGTCTACAAGTCCTGGACGCGCTCTGGGACGAGGTGAAGCAGTCCTGATCTATGGGTATAATCGGTGGATCTGTCGAGGAAACGCGATCGCTTCCCGGATGTGGGGAATGCCGCAGATCCAGGCCACGGTGCGCTCGACGCCAAGACCGAATCCCGAGTGCACGAAGGTTCCGTATCGCCGGAGGTCGAGATACCAGCGGTACGACTCGGGATCCAGACCCTGCTCCTTGATTCGGGCGAGCAACTTGTCGTACTTGTCTTCCCGCTGCGATCCCCCGATGATCTCACCATAACCCTCCGGTGCCAGACAGTCGTTGTTGAGCACCGTGCGGGGGTCCTCGGGGTTCTCCTTCATGTAGAACGCCTTGACCTGCTTGGGGTAGTTAAACACAAACACGGGTCGGTCATACTGCTGCGCCAGCAAGGTTTCGTCGTCTCCTCCCAAGTCACTTCCCCAGGCGATATCGGAGCCCAGCGCATTCAGGCGAGCAACCGCATCGGTATAGGAGATTCGGTGGAACGGCGGGGTGACCCGCTCCAGCGAAGTCGTATCCCGCTCCAGCTCCTTGAGCTCCTCCCCGCGCCGCTCGAGCGCACGGCTTACCAGGTAGCTCACGAACTCCTCCTGCAGATGCATGTTGGCATTCGAATCATTGAACGCCACCTCGGGCTCCACCATCCAGAACTCGGTCAGGTGCCGGCGGGTCTTGGATTTTTCGGCACGAAATGTGGGGCCAAAGCAGTACACCTTGCCCAGTGCCGCGGCCGCGGCTTCGACATACAGCTGGCCGGTCTGAGCGAGATAGGCCTTGCCCAGATCGAAGTAGTCGGTGGCAAAGAGATTGCCGGCTTCTTCGCCGATGGCGCCGGTGAGGATCGGGGTATCGACCAGCACGAAGCCACGCTCATAGAAGAAGTCCCGGATTGCCTGCACCACCTCGTGGCGTACCCGGGCAACCGCCGCCTGTCGCCGACTCCGCAGCCACAGGTGTCTATGTTCGAAGAGGAAAGTCGTCCCATGTTCTTTGGGGGTAATCGGATAGTCGGGACTGGTGCCCAGGAGCTCGAGGGACTGGACGGTCAGCTCATATCCTCCCGGCGACCGTGGCTCCGCCCGGACCGAGCCGGTGACCGCCACACTTGCCTCCTGGGTCAATGACCCAAACGTCGCCCAGGTCGATTCCGATACCTCTTTTTTGGACAGAACGCCTTGCACCTGCCCGGATCCATCGCGCACCACCAGGAAGGCAATTTTCCCGCTCGAGCGGGTGGTCACCACCCATCCGTTGACGGTGACCGTCTCGCCAACGTGGGCGTGAAGCCCGCTGATGTTCACTACCGCCATGCTCTGTCCGGAGGGAGAGGGGCTCTGCATCGAGGAGCGTTGAGTCTAGCCCTGCTGCTCGGAAGCGTCAACGCGGCATGCGTGAACTTTCGGCCACCGCCGAAACCGGTGGCCGCCGGTCTTGCAGGAGATGCACCCACGGCGGTGTGGACTGCACGGGCAGGCCGCCGGTTCACCGGACCGGCTGAGGTTGAGGAAAACACCTTGTACGTGGGGAGCATCGATCGCAAGGTCTACGCGGTGAATCTCGCCAACGGAGAGGTCCGCTGGTCAGCCCGGCTCTCCGGCATGGTTATCGGCGGGGTGGCGCTGGCCGGAGATACGGTCTTCGCGGCAAGCTCGCGACCCGAGGGAAGGGTCTACGCACTCCGGCGGACAACCGGCAAGCAGATCTGGCGGGTCTCCACCGGACCGGTCGGCGCACCCCTCGCGCTCATCGATGGCCGGCTGGTGGCTCAAACGCTGCGCGGAGAAGTGCTGGGGATCGACTCGCGCCAGGGGAAGATCCTTTGGCGTCGTCTGACCGGAGTGTCTCGCACGGCTGCGGTACCGGCGGGCGACGGAGGGGTCGTGGTGGCTACAACCGATTCGCTGTTCCGGCTGAACGTCGAAACCGGACTGGTAACCCACCGGGTTCCTACTCCAGGCACGGTGGTGTCGGCCTGGCTGGTGCACCGCGGTGCGCTGATCGCGGGAACCACGGACTCGCAGGTGGTGTCGATCCGGCCCTCGGATCTCCGGCAGAACTGGGCCGTCCGGGTGGATGCTCCGGTGCTGGGGGCTCCAGCCGCCCTCAATGACACACTCTATCTGGCAAGCCGCATCGGCACGCTATATCGGATCGAGCTCGGCGCCGAGCCGGTGCTCCGAACTCTAGCTTCTCTCCAATGGCCGGTAACCACCTCGGTGACCATTTCCGGCCGCCAGATCCTGCTCGGCGGGGCCGACGGAATCATTCGCGCGCTACGCACCGACGGAAGCGAGATCTGGCGGGTCAGGGTCTGGCGTCCGGTCGAGCTGGGACCGGTGGCTGTATCCGACGGGTTGGTTGCACTGGGCGGCAACGGCGACCTCCATCGGTTTCGACAATGACCCGAGTCTGGCTCGGAGTGCTTGCTCTTGCCTTGCTGGCTTCACCCGCCCAGGCCCAAGGTCCGCTGGTGAAGTACGGCAAGTGGCTGCTGGTGGCCGGTTCCATTGGAATGAACTATCTCGCGCTCCAGTCCCACCACCAGGCGGAGGACGCTTTCGACATTCTGGAGGCGGCCTGCCTCCAGGACCGGTCCCGCTGTGCCGTCGGGCCCGACGGTAGCTATATCAATCCCGTAACCGAAGAATTGTACCAGACCTCGCTGCATCACGATCGGGCCGCGAGAGCTTGGCTGGTCGGCGGCGAGGCCGCGCTGGCCGGGGCAGCGGCACTGTTTGTCTGGGAGCTGACCCGACCGAAAGGCAGGCCTGATAACATCCCCTTCGAGCCCGAGGTGCGAAGCCTCCGGGGTGGCACCGGACTGGGGTTGCGAGTCGAGTTCTAGAAGTCTGCCGTTTCATCCTACCCGGAACAATTCGACCGCCCTCGGGTAGCGCGACACCGCCCGTTCCCGCAGGCGCTGGTTCTCCCGACGTTGGAGCGCTGGATCGGCCTCGACAATCCGGGTGGCCAGCTGCCGCGCTGTGGTGAGGAGGTCGGCATCTTCCGGCAGTCTTGCATGGCGCACCTCGAACCCACCGGACTGGCGCGCACCGATCAGGTCACCCATTCCCCGTTCCGCCAGGTCCAGCTCGGCAATCTTGAAACCGTCCTGCGTGGCAGCGAAGCCGCGGAGCCGGTCGGGCGAGGGACCATCCACCAGCAGAATGCAGTAGCTCTCCTCCGCCCCCCGCCCGATGCGTCCCCGCAGCTGATGCAGCTGGGCCAATCCAAAGCGGTCGGGATGCTCGATGACCATGATCGTTGCGTTTGGCACGTCGATGCCGACCTCCACCACCGTCGTCGCCACCAGGACGTGAACCTCGCCCCGGCGGAACCGCCGCATGACGTCGTCCCGCTCCTCCCCCTTCAGCCGCCCATGGACCAGCCCGACCTGCAGCTCGGGCCAGCGGGCCGCGAGCGTCTGCATCATCGTCGTGGCGGCGCGCAGATCAGCCTTCTCCGATTCTTCGATCACCGGGAGCACGATGTACGCCTGAACGCCCCTGCGGCACTCCGCACGGACGAAGTCGAGGACTCGCTCCCGTTGCCCGCTGCTGCGAAGGGCGGTGCGTACCGTTCCCCGACCCGGGGGCCGGTCCTTCAGAGTGGAGATGTCGAGATCACCATACAGAGTCAACGCCAGCGAGCGCGGAATCGGAGTAGCGGTAAGCAGCAGCACATCCGGGGCCGGGCCCTTGCCGATCAGGGCCGCTCGCTGCTCCACGCCGAAGCGGTGCTGCTCATCGATGACGACGAGCCCCAGCCGCTGAAACGAGACACCCTCCTGAAGCAGGGCATGGGTGCCCACCACCAGCCGCGACTGCCCGCCGGCCAGCCGCCGCCGCACCGACGATTTCTCGCCGGCTGTCTGCCGGCCCAGTAGCAGCTCGGGCTTGATGGCCAAGGGAGCAAGCAGCTGCTCGAGAGTCGCACCGTGCTGCTCCACCAGCAGCTCGGTCGGTGCCATGAGGGCAGCCTGGAAGTCGTTTTCCAGAGCCAGCAGCATGGCGAACAGGGCAACGACGGTCTTCCCGGTCCCCACATCGCCCATGAGAAGCCGATGCATGCGCTCTGGGGCCGTCATGTCCGCGGTGATTTCCCGCAGAGCTCGCTGCTGGTCGCCGGTAAGCTGCCAGGGCAGGCTCTCCCGCAGCCGGCTGGTGAGATCGCGCTTGAGGGTGAACGCCACTCCGCTGCGGGCTCGCTTGGCCAGTGCCCGGGCGCGGATCAACATCAGCTGCAGATCGAGCAGCTCATCGAAGGCGAGGCGCCGCCGGCCCCGCTCGGCCTCTTCGACAGTGGCCGGGCGGTGAACCGCCCGGAGGGCCTCCGTCAGGCCGGGCAGATCCAGGCTGCTTCGCACCGATTCCGGTAAGGCATCCTGGGACAGCGCGATCAATCCGTCGAGATGCCGCTCGATGAGCGACCGGATGATCTTGTGACTCAGCCCTTCGGTGGCGGGATAAACCGGAAGCACCTTCCCGCCGGTCAGCGGATCAGCCTCACCCTCGGCATCGGCAAGAATGACGAATTCGCGGGGGGCCATCTGGCGCCCATGATAGAATCGCACCGGCCCGGAGACCAGAAGTGTCTGTCCGACCAGAATGGTGCGATCCAGAAACGGCTGGCCCGGCCACACGCATTCCAGCAGTCCGCTGTCGTCGCGCAGCACGGCGTGGAAGATCCGCAGCCCGCGCCTGGTGGGGAGCACACCTTTCGCCACCACCCGCCCGGCGCAAGCGAGCTCCTGGCCTATTTCGGCCTGGGCCAAGGGTGTAAGGGTGGACGCGTCGACGTAACGGAGCGGAAGATGCCAGAGAAGATCGCGTGCCGTGCGGATGTTGAGGCGCTCCAGCGCCTCTGCCCTCCGCTCGCCAATGCCCTTCAGAAACTGGACGGGAGTGTCGAGCCGGACCGCCGCCCCCGCAGAACGGGCGGGCATTCGGGCTAGGAGGCCACAGCCGGGGCCTCGGCCAGCAGGTTCTCGGCAAAGCGCTCCGGGTCGAACGGCTCCAGATCTTCCACCGCCTCGCCCAGCCCGACGAATCGGATGGGCAGACCGAGCTCGCGGCGCAGCGCTGCAACCGCGCCCCCGCGCGCACTGCCGTCGAGCTTGGTTACGATGACTCCGGTGGGAACGACGGCCTGGGAAAAGAGCTTTCCCTGTTGGATGGCATTCTGTCCCACGGTCCCATCCAGCACGAGGAGCGTCTCATGAGGAGCACCCGGCATCCGGCGGCCAATGACTCTGGTGATCTTGCGGAGCTCGTCCATGAGCCCCTCCTGCGTATGCAGCCGGCCAGCGGTGTCGATGATGACGACGTCGAATCCCCGGGAGTTCGCCGCATCAATGGCGTCGTATGCCACGGAAGCGGGGTCTCCTCCCGGCGAGCCGGCTACGCAGTCGATCTCGAGACGATTGGCCCAGACCTGTAGCTGTGCAATGGCCCCGGCGCGATAGGTGTCGGCAGCTGCGAGAAGCACGCGGCGCTGCTGCTGCTGCAGCCGCCAGGCCAACTTGGCGGCAGTCGTCGTTTTCCCGGTGCCGTTGACCCCTATGAGCAGCACCACAGTGGGACCCGGATCGGCCCGAACAATGTCGCCGGGTGCATCACTCGACTGGAGCATGCTGCTGAGGCGGTGCTGGAGCGAGCGCTTGAGATCCGCTTCCGTTTTGAGCTTGCCTCGGCGGACCTCATCCTCCAGGGCTTCGGTGAGTTCCATTGTGGCGGCCACTCCGAAGTCGGCCTCGATCAGGACTCGCTCCAGATTCTCCAGATCGTCGGCGTTGAGGCCGCGCATCAGCGCCCCAACATCGGTCAAGGCGAGACGCTTGATGCGAGACCAGACACCTCGCTTGTCACCACTGGCAAGTCGATTGGGCTTCATCCTGGAAATCTACACCTCAACGAAGCCCCAGCCGACGCCGCGCGAACCATTCTCCGGACAGCGCCAAGACACAGATCCCGAACAACCATAGCCAGTCCCGCGCAACCGACCGTCCGGTAGAGTGGGCCGAACGCGGCTCATGGGCCTGCAGGGTGACCGGTCGAGGAAGCAGCTCATCCGAGTAGTCCTCCACCGCTACGGTGCCGGAGCTGCCCACCTCGGTGCGATACCGATACTGGCCCGGCGCAAGCCATACCGTCGCCCTGCCGTTGCCATCGAAGTGCAGCGTGTCTTCCCATTGCCGGCCCTGCCCCGACCAGGTCAGAGTCACCGGCTGGGCCGAGCCGGTTCCCGCCCACTCGAACAAGAGCGGGCGACCGTTCTGGACCACCGGCTGAAGTGGCCGGGCGAGGCCTGCCGTGGAATCCGCTGCCCCCAGGAGCCAGCTTACGGTCGCTGCAACCAATGAGCGATAGGCCTGCTCGCTGGAGCCACCCCGGAAAGCCCAACGCCAGAGACCATCCGCCGCCACCGTAACCTGACGCACCCGGCCGTCCTGCTGCCCGAACACTGCCGGACGCTGGGCTCCTCTCCGGCCGAGCTGGGCGTACAGAGCCGTCCAGGACTGTGGTCCCGGGTCCCCGGTAGTTAGCTGCACGGCCGGCGGGAAAGAGTCCACCGGTTGGCCCAGGAAAGCTCCGGCAACCGGCGACGCCGGAGCGGCGATGAGATACCAATCTCCCGGCATCGGTGCCTGACCACCCTCGCCGCTGGGCCAGATCCACAGGCCTTTCGTTTCACTGCCGGCGCGCAGGCTTCCGACACCTCCCTTCAGCACCAGCAGGTCGGCATTCCGTGCGGCGCGGCGCACCTGATCCTGCGGGACCAGCCGGAGATCGGACATGGACCGCCAGCGGTTCCCGTCGAGCCTCACGTAGCCCCTGACCGGGAGCTGACTCACTTCGCGAATGGTGCGGTAGAGAAAGCGGCTGTCCCAATCAGCCGGGCTCGCCAGGAACACCACTCCCGGTGTCGGAGTCACGGTGACGAGGTGAAGGCGGGAATCGGTGCGCGGCTCGCCATCCAGCCGCCGGGCAGAGGAGACCCGCAGAAGATGCGATCCGGGGGCCAATGAGGTCGACGGCACTACGATTCGGATCCGTCCGGCATTCTCCCCTGTCAGCCGGAGGATTCGCCGGCCCAGTCTCCGGTCTCCTACCGTGACCTGGATGGACACCGTATCTGCGCCGGGCAGACCGGTCGACTGAGCCAGGACCTCGAGTGAGATCGAGTCTCCTGCTGTCACTCGAGTGGGTCCTTCTACGCTGGTGATCGCGAAATCGGAACGCTGTTGGCGGGGGAAAAGGCGGACGCCGCTGCGGGCCAGAATATCCGCGGGGATGTCGCGCCGGTCGTCGATCTCCCCATCGCTGACCACCAGGATGGACCGGTCCGAGGCGGAGGAGGCAATCAGAGCCGGCGCCAGAAGGGAACGACCACGGGTAGGCACCGTGTCCTGGATGAGTCGTTCGTCCCCAAAGGTCCGAACTTCCCCCCAACGGAGAGCCGAGTCTCGGGCGATGGCCCAGCGAGCTCCTGATGCTCCCATGCTGAGGGAGGCGTCGAGCAGCACCAGTGGGCGTAGCTGAGCACCTCGAACCGGGCAGCTGAGATTCAGCAGCAGGAGTCCGAGCGAGCTCCAGGCAACCGCTCGGCAGACCAGCGGCACCCAGACGAAGCGACCCAATCGCTCCAGCCTCAGGTAGGTGAATGCGGAGAGTCCCAGCGCCAACAGGACGATCAGTACTGCGGTCAGCATGCCCGAGCAGGTTTGCAGTCAGCGGCGATTAAAATCGCGCTACGGCAACCACCGGGCTGAAGTTTCGGCTGCCTGCCGGGCGATGGCGGACGGTGGGAGATGGGTGATGTCCGATCCGTGCAGCAGGCCGAGCAATCGGTCCCGCTCCTGCTCGAACGCTGCTCGGTCCTGGGAGGAGACGGGAGCGCCACTGCCCAGCTTCACGCGCCGGGAGTCCTGAGGCACCCCATTGATGCGAAACTCGTAATGCAGGTGCGGCCCCGTGGCCAGGCCGGTAGAGCCCACGTAGCCGATGGTCTGCCCCTGCTCCACCCGCACACCGCGCCTGATGTTGCGGGCAAAGGCACGGAGGTGGCCATAGCGAGTGGTGATGCCGTTCAGGTGTCGCAGCTCGATCAGATTGCCGTAGCCTCCAGCCCGGCCGGCCCGGAGGACCACGCCGTCGCCCGCCGCCATTACCGGGGTGCCGGGTGTGGCGGAGTAATCAGTGCCTTCGTGCCGACGGCTCAGACCCAGCACCGGGTGGAACCGCCGGCGGGCGAACGAGGACGAAATCCGGCGGAATTCTACCGGAGCCCGGAGAAACGCTCGCCGGAGCGAGCCGCCCTCCGCATCGTAGTACAGCGCATTGCGGCCGGAGCCGCCTCCGAAGCGGAATGCCGTGAGACTCTTGCCCGAGATCACCAGATCGCCGGCCAGCACTTTGCCGACCCTGACCTCGCCATCTTCCGAGACCATCCGCTCGAACACGACGGTGAACTTGTCACCTGGTCGGATATCCCGGGTGAAGTCGATTTCCCAGGCATAGACATCGGCGAGATCCCAGGCCAGCCGCTGCCGGTTGCCCGAGTCGAGCTGCTGATCGCTCACACCGGCGTCCAATGCCTCGTAGAGCGAGGTGTTGATGGCGCCCTCGATCCTGGTTTCGTGGGTTTGCCAGCGAATCGGCTGGGAGACGGCGCGCCAGACGTCTGAAATCCGGCTGAAGACGACCCGTTGCTCTGGTGAGGTGCGGACCGCCACACGATGCGGTGCCGAGTCCCCGAGGAGTTGGCGGAAGCTGAAGATGAGGCCGGCACGAACCCGCCTGGGGTCGAGCACGAGGTCCGGCCCCAGGCGATGAAAGTCGATGCTGATGTTGTGGCGACCGAACAGGTCGGACAACGTCTCCCCCCGTCGCAAAGTGTCATGGGTCTCCGTGAACGAGACGGGAGCCGCAGGCGGGAGCACGATCGGCGCCACCGGCGGACGGCTCAGGCGATGCCAGGGCCAGCGCCCGCTCACGCCGAAGTAGGCTGACGCCCCGAACACCATGGCGGCCGCCGTGAGACCGAAACCGCGCATCAGTCCATCTGCCTGCGGATGAAGGTGGGGATCTCCATTTCAGGTACGTCGGTCGGCGCACCGCTGGCCGGCGTCGGATGGATTCGCGGCTGCACCCGGGTAATGACCGGGGTGGCCGGCTGCGCCGGAGTCGCGGGTCGCTGCCGGTGCGAGGGAAAATTGATGACTCCGGCAGCGCCGGATACCCGGCCGGCCGGCTGTTCCACCGGGACCGGCCGGTCGAAGCCGGTGGCGATCACCGTCACCCGAATCTCGCCGTGCATGGCAGGATCGTTGCCGGCACCGAAGATGATCTCCGCATCGTCTCCCACCGCGTCGTGGATGATGTCGTTGATCTGGGTAGTCTCGCCCAGGGTCAGGTCGTCGCCGCCAATGATGTTGATCAACACGCCCATGGCCCCGGCGATGGAGATGTTGTCCAGCAAGGGACTGGAAATGGCCTGTTGCGCCGCCTCGAGAGCGCGGTTTTCTCCCCGCCCGATGCCAGTGCCCATCAATGCGGCTCCGCCGTTCTGCATCACCGTGCGCACGTCGGCAAAGTCCACGTTGATGATGCCGGTCGAGGTGATCAGGCTGGCAATGCCCTGCGTGGCGTGGAGCAGGACCTCGTCCGCTTTCTTCAGGGCTTCCTGAAACGGAATCCCTTTGCCCACCACCGCGAGCAGCCGCTCGTTGGGCACCACGATCATAGTATCGACATTGTTGCGCATGTCGTTGATGCCGCCCTCGGCCTGCTTCATCCGACGCCGCCCCTCGAACAAGAAGGGTTTGGTGACGATGCCCACCGTGAGGGCCCCGGCTTCACGGGCCATCTGCGACACGACGGGGGCAGCGCCGGTGCCGGTGCCGCCGCCCATGCCGCAGGTTATGAATACCATGTCGGCGCCCTGCACCGCATGCAACACCTCGTCCCGGTTTTCCTCGATGGCCTGACGGCCGATTTCGGGACGAGCCCCGGCTCCCAATCCCCGGGTGAGCTTACGGCCGATCTGGATCTTGATGTCCGACTTGGACATCGCGAGCGCCTGGGAGTCGGTATTGACCGAGATGAACTCGACACCGCCGAGCTGGTCCTCGATCATCCGATTGACGGCGTTCCCGCCACCGCCGCCGACGCCTACCACCTTCATCCGCGCGGTCTGGGCCGCGCCCTCTTCCAGCTCAAAGATCATGGTCATGTCCCCTCGTCCAGACTCAGAAGAAGTCCTGGAGCCACCGCTTCACTGGAGCAAGCACCTTTTCCACTGCGGGTGACTTCCGCCCACCGGGTCCCAACCCACCGCTTAGCGCGACCTGCCTGGCCCCATAGAGCGCCAGACCGGCCGGTACTGCCATACGAGGCGATTCCACGCTGTCTGCCAATCCACGGAGCCGCTGTCCCGGCACCCCACACCGAGCCGGCATCGCGAAAACCTCGCGCGCGAGCTCGACGATGCCCGGGGCGAGCGCCCCACCACCAGTCAGAATGACGCCTGCGGGTAAGCGCTGATGATACCCAGCCCGGGTGATCTCGTCGAGCGCATACTCGAGCACCTCCTGCAGCCGCATGTGCATGATGTGCGCGAGAATCCGCCGCTGGGCATTGCGCGCCCCCTGGCCCGGTGTGCTGGGCAGCTCGAAGACGTCGCTTTCCGGGACCAGGGGCTCGAATGCCGCCCCGAACCGCTCCTTGAGCCGCTCGGCATCGTGCTGGGTGACCTGCAAGCCGTGCACGATATCGGCGGTGACATGTCCGCCGGCACAGAGCAGCGATCCTGTGTGGCGAATCTTCCCGCTGTGAAAGATGGATACGTTGGTAGAGCCGCCACCCAACTCGACAATAGCACATCCCAGCTCGATCTCGTCGGGCGTGAGCACCGCGAGCGAGGCGGCCAGCGGCTCGAGCACAAACTCGGTCGCTTGGTATCCCGCCCGCTCGACACACTTTCGCAGATTCTGCAGCACGCTCGACAGCACCGTCACCAGGTAGACCTCGGCTTCGAGGCGGGAGCCGGTCATCCCGATCGGCTCGCTGATTCCCCCCTGCTGATCGATCAGGTAGTCCTGAGGAATGGCGTGCAGCAGCTCGTGGTCGCGCCCGAAGCTGACGTTGCTGGCCATGTCGTTCACCCGGGCGACGTCACCAGTCCGGATCTCATCACCGGTTACCGAGACCATGCCGTGAGAGCTGCGCCCGGCCACGTGCTCGCCGGCCATGCCGCAGTAAATGGCGCCCACTTCGACACCGGCCATCCGCTGGGCGCTCTTCATGGCCTTCTCGACCGCACGGGTCGTCTCCTCGATGTCGCGCACCACCCCGCGTCGGATGCCGCCGCTGCGTTCGATGCCCAGTCCCAGAATCTTGGCTCCTGGATCGCGCGCATCGCCGGTGACCTCGGCAATGATGGCGACGACTTTGGTCGAGCCTAGATCGAGTCCGGCGACCAGGCGCTGGGGTTGGCTGCTCATGTGCCCGCCGAGCGAACGATCACCTGACCGTCGAAGCGGCCGTCGAGCTCCGAGTAACTGCGCCCCTGCCGGGCGAGGTCTTCTGCCACCGCCGACACCGCTCGTATGCCCTCCGCCGTCACCGCCGGGGTGAACCAGATGCGCCGCCCGTCATCCATCTCGAGGATCACATCGTCCCGCACCCGCCGCGCCGCCTCGACTCGACCGAACAGCGCAGGATCCGACGCCCGAACGCTGGCGAGCACCCGAGCAACCGCTGGGTCCGCACTGGCCGCGATCGGGAGATCCGGCGCGGTGGCGGCGGGGTCGAAGGGAAGCACAGCGCCGGTGGAGTCCAGCATTCTCAGGCTCGCCCCTCTCGGAGCGAGCGCCACCGGCACGGCCTCTTCGACTACAATCTCCAGGGTTCCCGGAAGCCGGCGTCGCACCACCGCGGAGCGGACGCCCGGAAGCGCCCGCAGCTCCTTGCCGGCAGCGACAAGATCATCAAAGACGCTCGCCCGGTCATCCAAGCCCATTGCAGTGATGATGTCGGCCGGAGCAAGATACTGAGTTCCGGCGATTTCCACCCGACGAATTCGGAAGAACTCCAGCCGACCCAGCACCGGCGGCGTGGCATACCACAGAAAACCCGCGGCGGTCAGGCCACCAAGTACGATCCAGGCATGCCGAAGGCGATATCTTCGAGGCGCACCCCGCCTCAGGCGGCGGTCAGCCAACGCACCAGCTCGGGAGCCACCCGGGTGATATCACCGGCGCCCAAAGTGAGGACCACGTCGCCCTCCCTGAGCGCCTGATACACCGTACGTCCGACTTGGTCCCGGGTGGGCTCGAATCGCGCGTCGGCACCAGCACGCTCGGCTGCCTCAGCCACCTGCCGACCACTGACCCCGGCAATCGGCTGCTCCCGCGCCGGATAGATCTCGGTCACAATAACCAGATCGGCTGCGGCAAGCGCCTGCCCCATGGCCTGCCCGTGCGCTGCGGTCCGGGAATAGAGATGGGGTTGAAATACCGCTACCAGCCTCCGCCCCGGAAAGGCCTGCCTTGCCGCTGAGAGTGTGGCCGCGAGCTCGGAGGGGTGGTGGGCGTAATCATCGACCACGGCAACTCCCCCGAACTCACCCAATCGCTCGAAGCGACGCCCCACACCCTGGAAGTCGCAAAGTGCCGCCGCCGCGGGCTCGAGCATTCCATCCAATGCATCCACCACCGCAAGCGCAGCCACCGCATTACGCAGGTTGTGTAAGCCGGGCACCTTCAATCGAAGCGACAGCGAACGCCCACCGCGCCAGCGGATGCGTGCCTCGGTGCGGTCCGCCTGTTGCAGCACGTCGGTGATCCGGATGTCCGCCCCGCTGTCGAGCCCAAATGTCATCACCTTGGTCGTGACGCGCGGTCTGATCTTCCGTGCTCCGGCATCGTCCGCACTCATGATCGCAGTCTTCGCGCGGCCGGCGAACTCCACGAATGCGTCCTCCAAGGCACTCATAGTGCCGTAGCACTCCAGATGATCAGGCTCGACGTTGTTCACCACCGCAATGAATGGGTGCAGGGTCAGAAATGCCTTATCGAACTCATCGGCTTCAACCACGAACAGCTCATCACCGGCTACCCGGGCGTTGCCACCCCAGGAGCTTACCCGACCGCCCGCAATGCCGGTCGGGTCGAGTCCCGCGGCAGCCAGTGCCTCGGTCGTCATGACCGTAGTGGTGGTCTTCCCGTGCGTGCCCGAGATACCCACCGCCTGAGCTCCTTCGATCAGCTCGGCGAGGGCGGCCTTTCGCGGGACGATGGGCAGGCCCAACGAACGGGCTCGGTCCAATTCGGGATGAGAAGCCGGCACCGCGGCGGTCACCACGATGGCCCTGACGCCGGCCAAGTGCGACGGATCGTGTCCCGGGACAACCGGGATTCCGAGCGCCTGGAGATCGGCGGCACCGGACGGATCCACATCGCACCCGCTCACGGTAACACCTCGACGGCTGGCGATGAGAGCAAGTGCGCTCATCCCCGCACCGCCGATCCCCATGAAGTGCACCGTGCGCTTATCCGAGGGATTGAACAGTGCCATGATTGCCGGGCTAATGTAAGATGGTGCCGCGAGTTCTGAAAGTGCGCCTACTCGGTGAGTGTCAATAACTTGGACACTATCTCCCGGGCGGAGTTAGGCCGGCCTCGGGAACGGGCTCGCTGGGCCATCTGACTTCGGGCCGATTGATCACTCAGGAGGTGCAGAATCTCCTTGCGCAGTCGTTCGGCGGTCAGCTCCGGCTGAGGCAACAGGTAACATGCTCCGGCATCCGCCAGGACGCGGGCATTGTGACTCTGGTGATCAGCGGCGGCCGTTGGAAGCGGGATCAGGATACTGGGAAGTCCCCAGGCGCACAGCTCGGCCACCGTAATCATTCCGGCCCGAGACACCACCAGATCCGCCACGGCATAGGCGTCGGCCATGGGGTCCAGAAAATCCACCACCCGCACGCTGCCCGACTGATACCGCTCGAACTGCGGGTACGTGGCCCGCCCGGTCACCCAGATCAACTCTGCCTCGCCGGGACCACCATCGGTCAACCATCCAGCCACGGCGAGATTCAGCGCCAGCGCGCCCTGACTGCCCCCGGTCACCAGCACTACTGGACGACCGATGCTCAATCCAAATTTTCTTCGGGCCGCTTCCCTCCTCTCGGGCGAAGGAGGCACGATGGGATTTCCGGTATCGAAGACCTGCGTGTGGGCTCCGAATCGAAGCAGGCGTCGCGCCTCCGGCAGGCCGAGGTAGACATGGCGTACTCGGCGGCTGAGCCATCGGGTGGCGAGTCCGGGATAGGCGTTCTGTTCCTGGATCGCCGTTGGTATCCCGTGCCGTGCCGCCCACCACACGACCGGGCCCGAGGCGTAGCCTCCGGTGCCCAGCACGGCCGCCGGCCCCTCGGTGTCGAACAGCCGGCCGATCTCACGCAGCAGGCGGCCCGCAACGAACGGCCACTTGATGTTGTTCCACCAGGCGCGACGATAGATCGGCTCTGATGGCAGGAGATGAAAACGATATTCGCGAGTGGGAAGGATTCGGGCTTCGACCCCCCGCACGGCACCTACGAGGACCGGTTCCAGCGAGGAATCATACTCACGTAGCGCATCGGCGATGGCCAGAGCCGGCATGAGGTGTCCGCCGGTACCACCTCCGGCGATGAGTATTCGCCCGGCAGAGCGGCGGGTACCCGCTCGCGGGTGGATGGGCAACGGGGGATTGGAAGTGTCAACCACGTGACAGTATGCCGGTCTGTTCCCCTCGTCTTCGCTCTTGGTGTATCTCAACTGCCCCGCTGCCACGCT
>Ga0075421_100001576_pt1 | contig 26851 bp, 17 predicted proteins | sample SoiMetdeltSBSDD5_FD_75292 | JGI IMG/M metagenome (GOLD analysis project Ga0075421, IMG submission 75292) | Bulk soil microbial communities from a Populus tree surrounding site in Tennessee, USA - Soil MetaG P. deltoides SBSDD5 | ecosystem: Environmental > Terrestrial > Soil > Tree plantation... | reverse complement strand
CGGGCTCCAGCGGCAGCGAGTGCTCGATGCCGTGCAGGCCCGCCGCGACCATCGCCGCCACCGCCAGGTACGGGTTGACGTCGCCGCCCGGCACGCGGTTCTCGACCCGCAGGCCCGAACCGTGCCCGACGACCCGCAGCGCGCACGTCCGGTTGTCGAGTCCCCAGGCGACCGCCGTCGGGGCGAACGAGCCATCGACGTAGCGCTTGTACGAGTTGACGTTGGGGGCGAACAGCAGGGTCAGCTCCTCCAGGCAGGCGAGTTGGCCGGCGACGAAGTGCTCCATGAGCGGGGAAAACCCATTGGCACCGTCACCGGCGAGCACCGGCCGGCCGTCGTCGGCCGCGCGCAGGCTCAGGTGGATGTGGCAGGAGTTGCCCTCCCGCTCGTCGTACTTGGCCATGAACGTGAGGCTCATGCCCTCCTGCGCGGCGATCTCCTTGGCGCCGGTCTTGTAGAGCACGTGGTTGTCGCAGGTCGGCAGCGCCGAGGCGTAGCGGAAGGCGATCTCGTGCTGGCCCAGGTTGCACTCGCCCTTGGCCGACTCGACGTACAGGCCGGCGCCCGCCATGCCGTTGCGGATGCGCCGCAGCAGGTGCTCGACCCGGGCGGTGCCGGCCAGCGAGTAGTCGACGTTGTACTGGTTGGCCGGCGTCAGGTCCCGGTAGCCCGCGGCCCACGCGGCCTCGTAGGTGTCACGGAAGACGATCAGCTCCAGCTCGGTCCCGACGAACGCCTCCAGCCCCCGCTCGGCCAAGCGGTCGAGCTGGGCCTGCAGCACCTGGCGGGGCGACGCGACGACCGGCGACCCGTCCTCCCACACCACGTCGCAGAGCACCAGCGCGGTGCCCTCATGCCACGGCAGCAGCCGCAGCGTCGACAGGTCGGGGCGGAGCACGAAGTCGCCGTAGCCCCGTTCCCACGACGACATGGCGTACCCGTCGACCGTGTTCATGTCGACGTCGACCGCCAGCAGGTAGTTGCAGGCCTCGGCCGCGTGCGGCACGACCTCGTCGAGGAAGTACCGCACGTGGCAGCGCTTGCCCTGCAACCGCCCCTGCATGTCGGTCATGGCCACCAGCACCGTGTCGACGGTGCCGGCCTTCGCCAGGTTGCGCAGCTCGTCGAGCGTGATCAACTACACGGACTCCAGGTCGGCTTCGATGGCGGCCAGCTCCTCCGGGGTGCCTTGGACCTTCGGCCCAGTGAACCAGCGCCGGGCCGAGACCACCCACCAGATGCCCGCGAAGCCCAGCACCACCAGCACGGCCACCGGCGTGTAGTTGAACGACGTCCGGGTGATGGGGCTGACCTGCGGGAGCATGAACAGCACGGTGATGAACGCCACCCACAGCACGGCGAGGATGCCGACCGGCCGGCTCCAGCGGCCCAGGCTCCACGGCCCCGGCACGAAGTCGTCGCCCTGCATGAGGCGCAGCAGCGTCGGCAGCACGTACGCGATGTAGAGCCCGATGACCGCGATCGACGTGACCGCGGCGTACGCCGTGACGTTCCAGAGGTACGGCAGGCCCAGCAGGAAGGCGCCGGCTGCGGCGAGCCAGATGGCGTTCGTCGGCGTCCGGGTCCGCTTGTTGAGCTTGTGCCAGGTGTTCGACGCCGGCAGCGCGCCGTCCCGGGCGAACGCGTAGATCATCCGCGAGTTGGCGGTGACCGACGACATCCCGCAGAAGAACTGGGCCCCGATCACGATCACCAGCAGGAGCTTGCCGCCGGTCTCGCCGATGGCGTCGATGAAGATCTGCGCCGGCGGCACGGCCGTCTCGCTGTCGATGGCCCCCTGGTACGACTGGATCGCGTAGGTGAGCCCGATGAGCAGCACCCAGCCGGCGGCCAAGGACACCACGATCGACATGACGATGCCCCGGGGGCCCGCAGTCGCGGCGTCGTGGGTCTCTTCGGTCATGTGGGCCGACGCGTCGTAGCCGGTGAACGTGTACTGGGCCAGGAGCAGGCCGAGCATCCCCACGTAGAAGGTGTTGCGCCAGCCGGTGTTGTTGACGAACTCCGTGAACACGAAGTCGGTCGACTGGTGGTGGTCGGGCAGGATCACCAGGGCCCCGACGATGATCACCACCCCGAGGATGTGCCACCAGACGCTGATGTCGTTGAGCCGGGCAACCAGGCGGACCCCGAAGGTGTTCAGCAGCCCGTGGGCCACCAGGATCACGCCGAACAGGAAGATCGTGTGGCCGGGTGTCGCGCTGAAGTCGAACTGCAGGTCGAGCAGCGCGTTGAGGAAGAACGCCGCACCGAAGTCGATGCCGGCAGTCACCGCCACCTGCCCCAGGAAGTTGAACCAGCCGGTGAACCACGACCAGGCCGGAGCATTGCGCCGGGCCAGCTTGGCCGACCAGTAGTAGAGGCCGCCGGCCGTCGGGTAGCTGGAGCAGACCTCGGCCATGGCCAGCCCGACCAGCAGGGTCATGAGCCCCACGAACGGCCAGCCCCACACGATGATGGCGGGGCCACCCGTGTTCATGCCGAAGCCGTACAGCGTCAGGCAGCCCGACAGGATCGAGATGATCGTGAAGGACACCGCGAAGTTCGAGAACCCCGACATCGAGCGGTCGAGCTCTTGGGCGTAGCCCAGCTCGTGTAGTCGCTCCTTGTCCCCCGTCGCCGCGACGCCAGCTTGCTCGTCGATCGCCATCCGGAACCCCCCTCCACCGTCCGTTGGGGGCATTGGATCACGATTAGTCCATTTACGCCACCAAAAGTTCAGACACTCAGGCGAGGAAGCCTCGGAGCAGCGCGGCGGTGCCGTCGAGGTGCTCCTGCATGAGCCGCCGGGCCGTCGCCACCTCGCCCGCGAGGATGGCGTCGACGATGGCCCGGTGCTGCTGGCTGGAGTGCTCGAGGTTGGGGGTGAGCAGGGGGATCTCGTCGAGTAGGTCGTTGATCCGCATGCGCACGTCGGCTACCGCAGCCGCCAGCGACGGCGCCCCCGTGACCTCGGCGATGGCCAGGTGCAGGCGCGAGTCCATCTGGCGGTACTGGCCCAGCTCGGCCTGCTCGGAGTCGGCAAGGCAGTCGAGGAGGTGGCGGCGCTCGTCCTCGCCGAGCTCCCGCTGGGCGGCGATCTCGGCGGCGCCCACGTCGAGGACCGCCCGCAGCGTGAGCGCGTCCTCCAGCTCGGCGCCGCGCTCGCGGAGCTGCCGGAGGACCTCGTGCTCGTCCCTCTCGCCCACGGGGCGCTCCGTCACGAACGTGCCGCCGGTCCGACCCCGGCGCGACTCGACGTAGCCGGCCTGCTCCAGGACCCGGAGCGCCTCCCGGACGGTGACCCGGCTGACGCCCAGCCGGGCCGCAAGGTCACGCTCGACCGGCAGCCGCTCGCCCGCGGTGACCACGCCGAGCTTGATGGCGTGGAGCACCCGCTCGACCGCCTCCTCGAAGACGTTGCCGGTCCGGATGGCCCGGAAGACGACGTCCTCGGCGAGGGACGGAGCTTGCGCCGGAGCAGCGTCACCCATGTCCGCCACCCTAAGCCGCCGGCACCGACTGCTGGCAGTCGTTGAGGACCTTGATGGCGATGTCGAACTCGTCGGGGTTGAGCGTCTCGTTGAGCGGGGCGGGCTTGGCGTCGAAGAGGGTCGTGAAGACGTAGACCAGGCGGTCCCGGCCGATCTCCTTCAGCCACCCGCCGAAGATGCAGGGTGCCACCTCGGGCCCGAGCTGGCCGACGCCCTCCTTGGGCCAGCTGGCGACCATGACGGCGAGCATCGTCTGGTCGTCGAGGCAGTCGAAGGCCCGGGGCACCGCCACGTGCTTCTCGGCCAGGTCGAGCGACAGCACCGGATCGGCGCCGTCGAGCACCCCCACGTCGATCAGCCGTTGCCGGCCGACGCTGCGGACCATGCCATCGGCGATGCAGCGCACCTCGGCATCGGTCACCGTGTCACCGAACCGCTCGTGCATGCCGTCGACGAGGACGGTCAAGAGCTTGTCGTCCTTGGCGCCGGTGGCCGGGTTCTCCTCGCCCGGCCGGTTCATGGCGATGACGATGCCACCGGCGATAGCCGCTCCGACGACCGCGGCGACGACCAGCGGCACGAGTCGTGGCCTTCGCCCGATCGCCGAACCCCGCCGACGCCGGGTCGTGGCCAGCCGGGACTCGTCGCCGAACGCCAGCTCGACCTCGAGTGCCTGCACCTCGTCCTGCGGATCGGCCCGAGGCTCCCGGAGGTCCAGCACGGCCGGCGACCCGCCCGGAGGGCTGGGCGGACTCGGCGGACCCGGCGGACCCGGTGGGACCAGTGCCCCGGGCGCCGGCGCCGGCCGAGCCACCGGCGGCTCGGGCACATGCGGCGGCGGAGCTTGGGGATCCCGCAACGCCGCCGCCGGCGGCGCCACCGGGTTGCCCCGTTCTCGGCGCGGCGCCGAGAACGCCTCGCCGTTCGTTGACTGCACCGGGAGCACCGGCGAGTCAGGCGACTGCGGCTGCGGCTGCGGCTGCGGCTGCCAGGATCCCGGCTGACCCGGGTCGGGCGGCAACGCGGGTCCCACGTCACCCCGCTCTCGGCGCGGCGCCGAGAACACCTCGCCGTTCGGGAGCGGCGGCGGTCCGGGGGGCGGTGGCGCCGACGGATCTCCCGGTACCGGGGGCGGGTCGTGGAGGAGCGGCCGGGGGTCGCCGGCCGGCGGTAGCAGCGACGAGTCGGGCACCGACGGCATTGGCTGCGCCGGCCAAGATCCCGGCGCCCCAGAGTCGGGCGACAACGGGGATCCCGGGTCACCCCGTTCTCGGCGCTGCCCCGAGAACACCTCGCCGTTCGGCGACTGCACCGGAAGCACCGGCGAGTCAGGCACCGACGGCGGCGGCTGCGGTGGCCAGGATCCCGGCTGACCCGGGTCGGGCGACAACGGAGGTTCCGGGTCACCCCGTCCTCGCCGCGGCGCCGGGAACGCCTCGCCGTTCGTCAACGCCGGCGGTCCGGGGGGCGGTGGCGCCGTCGGATCGCCCGGTACCGGGGGTGGGTCGTGAAGGAGGGGCGGCGGGTCGCCGGCCGGCGGGACCGGTAGGTCCCCCAGGGGCGGCGGTGGGTCGGGCACCGGCGGCGGTGGCTGCGCCGGCCAGGGTCCCGGCTGCTGCCCGGGGTCGGGCGACAACGGGGGTCCCGGGTCACCCCGCTCTCGGCGCGGCGCCGAGAACGCCTCGCCGTTCGGGAGCGGCGGTGGGCCTGGGGGCGGCGGTGCGGGGGCCTCACGGCGGCGGCGGGGGGCGTGGGATGAGGGGCGGAGGAGGGAGGAGCGGAGGCGGCGGCCCTGCCGCCCCGCCCCGGACTTGGCGTCGGGGTCGACGAAGTCGTCGGAGCGGACGCCGCCGTCCTCGACGTGGCGGGACCAGCGGGCCCCGCTGAAGTAGCGCAGCTCGTGCCGCCCGTACGGGTCGGGGTACCACCCCGGTGCAGAAGGGTCCATCGCACACCTCCACCCAATCGCCTACCGAGGGTAAGCATTGGCGCACACGACACAAGCGCGGGGCGCCAGGTCTGCCCGTCCGGGAACCGATGACTGTCCGGAGGGTCAGCGCTTTGGAGGGCCTTCCCGGCGAGGACTATGGTTTCCTCCCTCATGGGCTCGCTGATCAAGAAGCGGCGCAAGCGGATGCGCAAGAAGAAGCACAAGAAGATGCTGAAGCGCACTCGTTGGCAACGCCGCGCCGCCGGTAAGTAACTCAGTAGGACCGGCGATCGATCGGGCCCGTGCCCGCCCTCAGTAGGCGGGCACGGTACGGGTCACGATCCGGCCTCCGCCTGGAAACTCCCCCTCCACGAACCAGGTCGACCCCGACCCGGCCAGGACGGGGACCTCACCTGTCGCCTCGCCGAGCTTGTCGCGCCATTCCGCCAGTCGGGGCTCGACCCGCAGGGCCGCGGCCTCGAGGTCGTTCGGCCCCGCGCCAACAGGCCCGCCGAGGTCGTCCCACGCCTGGTAGACCGCGGGCGTCGAGCACCCGAACGGCGGCATCAGCAGGGTCAGCACCCGGGGCTCGAACGGCAGCGGCGTGAGCACCTCGCCCGTCCCCTCGACGCGGGCGCGCCCGCCGTGCAGGCAGAACGGCACGTCGGCGCCGAGCTTCGTGGCGATGCCGACGTCGTCGACCCCCGCCCACCGCAGCACCGCGGCGGCGTTGGACGAGCCACCGCCGAGCCCACCGCCCAGCGGGATCCGCTTCGCCAGCGTCACCTGCGCCGACCGACCCACCGTCACCAGCGCCCGCCGGACGAGGTTGTCGTCGCCGAGTGGCACCTCGTCGGGTCGCAGCCCGCTCACCGTCAGCCCGTCGCCCGCCTCGAAGGTCAGCGAATCCGCTAGGTCGAGGCTGACCATCTCGGCGTCGAGCAGGTGGTAGCCGTCGGCCCGCACCCCCACCACCCGCAGCGACAACGTGAGCTTGGCGTGAGCCAGCAGGGTGGTCATCGGACCGAACGCATCCTCTCTGCCAGTCGGGACCAGGCGGCGAGGTCGAGCTCTTCGGCCCGTGCCTGGGGGGCGACGTCCGCCGCCTCCAGATCTTCGACGCTGAGCAGCCCGGCGAGCGAGCGCCGCAGCATCTTGCGCCGCTGCCCGAAGCCGGCGTCGACCAGCCGGAACACCGTCGCCTGGTCACCCGGCACCGGCGGCGACGGGTGTCGCACCAGCTCCACCAGCACCGACTCGACCCGCGGCTGGGGCACGAACACCGTCGCCGGCACCCGCCCGACCACCCGGGCCGTGGCCCAGTAGGCGACCTTCACCGACGGGATGCCGTAGGCGTCGTCGCCGACCCCCGCCGCTAGCCGCTCCCCCACCTCCCGCTGGACCATCACCAGCATCCGGCCGACGGCCGGCACCCGCTCCAGCAGGTCGAGCACCAGTGGCGTGGCGATGTTGTAGGGCAGGTTGGCGACGAGCACCCAACCTTCCTCGTCCCCGAGGACCGGTGACCAGTCGAGCTTCATGGCGTCGCCCTCGACCACCCGCACACCGACCGGCTCGACGACCGTGCGCAGGACGGGCACCAGGCCGCGGTCGACCTCGACCGCGGTCACCGCCGCTCCCGTCTCGGCCAGCGCCAGGGTCAGCGACCCGAGCCCGGCCCCGATCTCGACCACCCGATCCCCCGCCCCGACCCCGGCGAGCGCTGCGATCCGCCGCACCGTGTTGGGGTCGGCCACGAAGTTCTGGCCCAGCGCCCGCGAGGGCGCCAGCCCGTGCTCCTCGAGCAGCTCCCGCACCTGCCGCGGGCTGAGCGTCATGAAGCCGGCAGGCGGTAGACGTGCGCAGCGTTGGCCCACGACGCGGCCGCGACATCGGCCGCCGTGACGCCCATCGCCTCGGCCACCGCCGCGCCCACCAGCGGCACGTAGGCCGGCCGGTTGGTGCGGCCCCGGTGGGGCACGGGCGCCAGGTACGGGCTGTCGGTCTCGACCAGCACCCGGTCGAGGGGGCAGAGCTTGGCGGCGGCCCGCAGCTCGTCGGCCGCCTTGAACGTGACGATCCCCGAGAACGAGAGGTACGCGCCCCGCTCGAGGCACGCGGCCGCCTCGGCCGGCCCGCCGGTGAAGCAGTGCAGCACCGTGCGAGGCGGCACGCCCTCGGCGTCGAGGATCTCGAGGGTCTCGGGCCAGGCGTCGCGGGTGTGGATGACCAGCGCCAAGTCGCGCTCGTGGGCGAGGGCGATCTGCGCCGCGAACATCGCCCGTTGGGCCTCACGGGGCGAGTGCTCGTAGAAGTAGTCGAGGCCACACTCGCCGACGGCGACGACGCACGGGCTCTCGAGCAGCTCCACCAACCCGTCGAGCCCGTGGCGGGCCTCGTGGGGGTGCAGCCCGACCGTCGCCCAGACCGTGCCGGGGTGCGCGGTGGCCGCGGCGACGGCCTGCGCCGAGTGGGCCGCGTCGGTCCCGACCGTGATGATCCGCTCGACCCCCGCGGCCTGGGCTTCCGCCACCGCGTCGTCGACCTCGGCCTCCCAACCGAGGTGGCAGTGGTTGTCGATCCACCGGAGCTCCGCAGACACGTCGCGCACAGTACGTGACCCGGGTACCTGGTGGTGACCTCGCGCGTTCAGTAGTGTTCTGGGGCCGTCCCTCTTCCAATGGCTGGGATGTGCGTTTTGGGCGAACACTGGAGGGATTCCTACGACTGCTCGGCGCGTCACGAACGATCCGAGACCGCCTCGCCGTCCCAACTCCGGTAATTCGGGCGGAGCTGGGTATCCCGGCGACTCCCGCCGGGACCGGCGCTACAACCTCCCCCAGGACTCCAGGCAGCAGCCGCTCGATCCGAGCCGCGGGTTCGACGTGGAGGACGCGTACGGCGACGAGGCGTACGACGAGCGCGGGTCCGACCCGCGTGGCTACGGCGACCCTCGGTACCAGCAACCCCAGCAACCCCCCGCTCAGCCGCAACCCCCCGCTCAGCCACAAGCGCCTACCTCGGGCGGCTACCTGAGCAACAGCTACCGCTCCGGCCAGCCATCGCCTCGCCAGGAGCCGGACCGCCTCGTCCCCGGCTACTACGACGACGATTCCCGTCACCAGCCGCAGGGCGAGCGCCAGCCGTGGGAGAACGTCTTCTCGCCCCGCGACACCTACGACACGGGCACCCACAGCGCCTACCAGGCCCGGGAGCCCCAGCCGCAGCCCGACTACCAGCCCGAGTACGACCGGCAGCCCGATTACGGCTCCGGCTACGACGCCCGCTACGACACCGGTCACCAGCAGGGCTACGACCAGCGGTACGAGCAGGGCTACGAGCAGCGCTACGACCAGGGCTACGACGAACCCCAGTCGTACGGCCAGAGCTTCGACACCCGCTACGACGAGTCCTACGACACCCTCGTCGAGGACGACCTCCCGCCGCCGGAGCCCAAGGCACGGCGCCCGAAGGAACGCCGCGGCAAGCCCGCCGTCGGCGACCTCGGGCCGAAGCTCCCCCACCTGCCCGGCCTGAACGGCATCAGGGCGGTCGCGCTGCTGGCAGTCCTGGCGTTCATGCACGACGCCGATTGGGTGCCGGGCGGCTACCTCGGCATCTCCAGCGTCTTCACCCTGTCGGGCTTCCTCATGGCCACGTTGGCGCTGGCCGAGTGGTCGCAGACCAGCCAGCTGTTCTTCGGCCGCTTCTGGGACCGCCGGGCTCGCAACCTGGTGCCGCCGTACCTGGCGGTCATCGCCGTGGTGGTGGCGCTCCAGACCACGGTGCGGGTGGGGTCGGTGCCCACGTTCCGGGGCGACGTGTTCGCCGCGCTCGGCTTCGGCACCAACTGGCGCCTCGCGTTCCCGTCCCAGGGCTTCGCCAGCTCGTTCGCCGAGCTGTCCGCGCTGCGCCACCTGTGGCCGGTGGCGATCACTGCCCAGGTGTACCTGCTGTTCCCGCTGGTCTTCGTGTTCCTGATGCTGGTCACCGGCCGGCAGTGGCGGGCGTCGGGCTACGTGTTCGGCGGTCTGGCCGCGCTGTCGTTCGCCGCGGCGTGGAACCTGTCAGGCAACGCCGAGGCCCGCCGCATCGCCTACTACGGGACCCACACCCGCGTCGGCGAGGTGCTGGTCGGCGTCGCCCTCGCCTACCTGGTGCTGTCGCCCGGCTTCCGGACCATGCTCGCCAAGTCGCAGGTCGTCAGCCTGCTGCGGAACGGCGCGGTGCCCGCGCTCGTCGCGCTCATCGCGCTGTGGCTCCTGGTGCCGCTCGACAGCCCGTCGCTGTTCCACGGCGTCACCGTGCTCAACGCCCTCCTGACGGCCTGGGTCATCCTGGCGGTGACCATGCCGGGGCCGGCGGTGTCGATCCTCGGGTTCGCGCCGCTGCGCCACCTGGGCGAGATCAGCTTCGCCGCCTACCTCTTCTCGTGGCCGCTGTTCCTGCTGATCGACACCGAGCGCACCGGTCTGGAAGGCCTCCCGCTGTTCGGCGCCCGGCTGGCGGCCACGCTGGCGGCCGGCATCGTGTCGTACTGGGTCATCCAGGGGCCGTTCCGGGCGCAGCTGAAGGTGGCACCCCAGGCGGTCGCCGGCGGGTTCGTCACCCTCGGGGCGGTCGTGGCCGCTGCGGTGTTCGTGCTGCCGGTCAACCCGCCCGCCAACATAAGCCTCGCCATCGACGACGGCGAGGGCCCCGGCGACCTCGAGGTCGTCAAGCCGGCAGGCGGGAGCGAGGACGTCAGGGTGCTCCTCGTCGGCGACCAGGCCGCCGGCACCCTCGCCTCCGGGTTCGCCAAGTGGAACGAGGACGACACCCACGACGGCCAGCAGTTCCTGGTCGACACCCACGTCACCGACGACTGCCCGTTGGGTGGCTCCGGTCTCCGCGAGACGCTCGGCGAGCGGGTCGAGACCTCGGTCGACTGCGCCGCCTGGCGCCCCCGGCTCACCAAGATGCTCGACGCCGCCGACTACGACGTCGTCGTCGTCGCCATGGGCAGCGCCGACCTGGGTGAGCGCAAGGTCGGCCGCCATTGGCAGCACCTCGGCGACCCCGCCTACGACGTGTGGATGGCCGAGCAGATCGACGGCCTCGCCGACGTGCTCGCCGACGAGCGGGCGCCGGTCATGTGGGCCACGTACCCGCACCTGCGGGTCACCGACTCGAAGCGCCCGGCCCAGGACTGGACCGCGTTCGACGACAACGACCCGCACCGCGTCGACCGGCTCAACGAGCTGATCCAGTCGACGGTCGGGCACCGCAAGGCGTTCGAGGTGGTCGACCTGGCGGCCTGGCTCTACGACATCCCGAAGGGCGAGTTCAACCCGGAGATCCGCAAGGGCGCCACGTTCACCGAGGTGGGCGCCGAGCGGACCGTCGCGTGGCTCGCGCCGCAGCTCCTCGAGGTGGCCGGGGTCGACTCCGAGCCGAGCTCCGATGAGCCGTCGACGACGTCGACCACGACCGGGCTCACCACCACCACGACGGCGCCGGGGGGCTCCACCACGACGGCGGCAGCGACACCCGGCGCCTAGTGCCGCGCCCGATCGAGCTGATCGCCGTCGTCGACGCCGCCCCCGAGGCGGTGTGGCGCGAGCTGGCCGACGTCGGGCGCCACAGCGAGTGGATGGCCGACGCCGAGTCGATCACGTTCACGAGCTCGCAGCACCGGGGCGTCGGCACGACGTTCGACTCCGTCACCAAGGTCGGCCCGTTCCGGACGGTCGACCGGATGGAGGTGACCCAATGGGAGGACGGCGTGTCGCTCGGCGTTCGTCACGTGGGTCTGGTGCAGGGCGAGGGGGTGTTCACCCTCGCCGCCCTCGACGAGGGCCGCCGCACCCGCCTGGCCTGGACCGAAGACCTCCGCTTCCCTTGGCACGTCGGCGGCCCAGTGACCGCCTGGCTGGCGCGCCCGGTCCTGCGCCGGATCTGGCGTGGCAACCTGAGCCGCCTCGCCGCCCTCGTCACTCGCCCCTAGATCGGGTTGGACGCGATGACCTGGCAGCCGATGAAGAGGCCGACGGTTGCCGCGACCACCAGCGCCGGGGCGATGTACTTGCCAGCCGGGATGCGGGGCATGAGCTCGAACAGGATCCAGCCGCCCACCAGGCCCGCGATCAGGCCGCCGACGTGGCCGCCGACCGAGATCTCGGCGCTGAACACGAACGTGAAGATGAGGTTGAGGCCCAGCAGCTGCGGGATCCCGCTGTCGAACGGGTTCATGCCGCGGGAGCGCATCGCCACCACCGCTGCACCCATCAGGCCGAACACCGCGCCGGATGCACCGGCGGTGCGCGTGTCGGGCGAGAGGACCAGCACCAGGAACGACCCGCCCATCAGCGCCATGAAGTAGAGGCACAGGAAGCGGACGGTCCCGAGCGCCGGCTCCAGCATCCGGCCCAGCATGAACAGCAGCACCATGTTGAAGCCGATGTGGATCAGGCCGTAGTGGATGAACCCGGACGTGATCGGCTGCCACCAGTCGCCGTTGGCGACGGAGTGCAGTCCGCCGTGGCCGAGCAGGGCGCCCCGCAGCTCGATGTCGCTGCCCTTCGTCACCTGGCCCGGCCCCACCGCGGCGGTGGTGCCCATCAGGATGTCGGCGACGAAGACGATGACGTTGACGATGACGAGCGACGTCGTCCCGAGCGGCCGCTCCTGCGGGAGCGAGCGGGCGTTGTACACCTTCTGCTTGCCCGACTTGGCGCACTCGGGGCAGTGGAAGCCCACCGACGCCTGGCGCATGCACGACGGGCAGATGGGCCGTTCACAGCGTTGGCACCGGACGCCCGCCCGCCGATCGCCGTGGCGGTAACAGGTCTGGATGTCCGTTGCCACAGTGCGCTGACTGTACAGCTCAGCCGGCGGGTTCAGGCCGCGAGACCGAGCGCGCGAGCCAGCGGACGAAGGGTGTTGATGACCGCCGCGTCGCCCTTGGCGATGGCGTCGTAGATCCGCTCCTGGGCGACGCCGACGTCGACCGGGACCTGCAGGTCACGGGCCAGCTCGACCATGCCGACTGCGGCCGCGACCGTGGTCTCGCTGGGCTCGGCGGCAGCTTCCTCGGCGGCGGCGACCAGCGCCCGCCGGAGCGCCTCGGACGCCCGCAGGGAGCTGATCTGCACGCCCTCCTCCCGGGCCTCCCGGACGACCGCCCGCACCCCGGCGTAGGCGGCCGGGTCGGTGGCGCCGACGCCTTCGGCCTCGGCCAGTTCGGCCTCCAGCTGGCGGGCCAGGGCGAGCTCGATGGGTCCCCGCAGCTCGGCCGGGAGCGACGTGCCCGCCACTGCAAGGGCCACGAGCGTGTCGTGGTAGTCGCTGCGCAGTTCGTCGTAGGCGGCGACGAACCGGTCGGCCAAGCTGGCCGCCGTCGAGTGCAGCAGGTCGTCGCCGACACCGGGCAGCACGCTCTCCAGCCCGAACTCCCGGGGCCCGAAGCGGTCGGTGACCAGGCGCAGCAGCGCGGTGATCCGGGCACCGGCCCGGGTGGCCTCGGCCAGCTCGGTGACCGCGGCGGTGTCCTCGGCGGCGTCGGCCGCCGGCCGCACGGCGCCGAAGACCTCAAGACCGCCCAGGTGGAGAGCGCCGTAGACCCACTCGCTGCGGCGCCGGGTGCGCCGGTGCGTCAGCACCACCCGGCCGGACGACGTGGCGACGCCGCCGCGATCGACCATCTCTTGCAGCTGGCGGTCGACGTCGTAGCCGCCCAGCTCGGTGAGGGCGCCGTCGCCGTCGAGCAGCTCGACGAGGGCGATGTGGCCGGCCACCCGGCCCGCGTCGGCCCGAGCCGGCGCGACGTGCCGCTCCCACAAGTCACGCCCGTCGCCCTCCTCCGGCGAGTTCGACGACGCCTGGGCCAGCACGTCGAGGAACGCCTCGGTGGGCGCCGGCTCGCCCAGCTCCTCCAGCAGGTCGAGGCAGCGGGCCGCGTAGCGCAGGATCTGCAGCGTCTCGATGCCGGCGAGGTCGTTGAAGAACCAGCCGCACGACGTGTACATGAGCATCGCGTGGCGCTGGCACTCGAGCAGCGTGAGGGCCTCGACCGCGTCGGCGCCCACGATGGCGTGGGCGGTCAGGAAAGCGTCGATGGTGGTGGCGCCCAGCAGCACGTCGACGTAGGCGTCGCGGGCGACCCACGGGTCGCGCAGCACCTTGGCGGCCCGCCGCTCGAACACCTCGTTGGCGTTGTCCCGGAGCAGGTCGAGGGCGTTGCGCAGCGGGCGGCGCCAGGCCTGGTTCCAGCCGGGCTCGCCGCCGGTGTGGCAGCCGCAGTCCTCCATCCAGCGGCCGACGCCGTGGGCGCACGACCAGGCCGACAGCCGGACCTGCGCCTCCCACTCGGCGGGGTGGCCGTCGAGCCACTCGGCGAGGAGGGGCGTGGCGACGGCGCGGCGGCCGGCCTCGACCGCCATGGCGTAGGCGACGCCCCGCTCGGCGAAGTGGTGGTGGTGGCCGAAGGTCTCGCCGTCGCAGGCCACCGCGACCAGGCCGCCTTCGCTGTCACCTTGCTGCACGATGCGGTCGAGGACGACCTGGCTGGGGAACCCGCCGAAGGCCACGTCGTGGGAGATGTCGCCGTCGTAGACCACCAGGTCGACGCCGAGCTCGGGCTGCGAGGGGTGGCGCCAGCGGTAGGCGCGGCGGGTGTCCAGGGACGCGGGGTCGACGGCCTGCCAACCGTGGTCGGGGCCGGGGCGCACGGCGCTGATCTGGCCCGGGGCGAGGATGGTGAACCGCACGCCCTCCTCGGCCAGCACGGTCAGGACCCGGTCGTCGACCGCGGTCTCGGGCAGCCACATGCCCTCGGGCTCGCGCCCGAAGCGGTGGCGGAAGTCGGCCTGGCCCCACCGCACCTGGGTGCGGAGGTCGCGGTCGTTGCAGATCGGCAGGATGGCGTGCCCGTAGGCCTGGGCGATGGCCCGGCCGCGGTGGGCGTCGGCGGTCAGGATGCGGTGGTAGACCTCGGGAGCGTTGGCCTCGAGCCAGGACAGCAGCGTGGGGCCCACGTTGAACGACAGGTGCTCGTAGTTGTCGACGATGGCGACGATCCGGCCGGCCTCGTCGAGGATCCGCGCCCAGCCGTTGGGGCGGTACGCCTCGGCGGTGATGCGCTCGTTCCAGTCGTGGAACGGCACCGCAGAGACCTCGCGCGGGACCACCTCGGTCCAGGGGTTCTCCCGAGGTGGCTGGTAGAAGTGGCCGTGGAGGACGAAAGCGACATCCGCCATCCAGCCAGGCTAGGGGGCGCGGCCGATGCGGTCGCGCAGCATCGTCTGCGCGATCAGCCCGCCGGCGGCGCACAGGCCGGCCGCCACGAAGCCCGACCGCTCGTTGCCGAGCGACACCACGATGCCCACCAGCGAGGCGCCGAGCCCGGTCGCCAGGTCGAAGAACAGGGTGAACGTGCCGACCGCGTGGCTGCGCTCGGAGTCGGGCGTCACCCCCATGACCGCGGAGATCAGCGCCGGGTAGAGCAGCGACATCCCGAGCGCGAGCACCACCGTGCCGACCCAGATCGCGCTGTTCGACCCCAGCACACCGATGATCGCCACACCGCCGGCGACCCCGCACAGCGCCAGCGCCGAGGCGCGCCGCCAGCCCAGGCTGTCAGGCAGCCGGGCGCCGACGATCCTGATGACCAGTATCAGCCCGGCGTACAGGGTCAGCACCGGCCCGACGTCGTCGAAGCCGACCTTGTCGGCGTAGATCGGGAAGAAGGCGCTGTAGGCGGTGATCGGGACGAGCCCGAGGGCGAGGACGATGCCCGGCCACAGGGCCACCGGGTGCAGCAGGCGCCGATCGGCCGACACCTCGACGGCCGTGCCCCGGGGGAGCCACAGGGCGAGCACCCCCGCCAGGACCGCCGACAGGCCGAAGGTCACGAACACCGTCGGGAAGCTGCTGTGCTTCAGCAGCGCCTCGCCCAGCGGCGGGCCGACCGCCAGGCCGCCGTAGAGCGACACCGAGAAGTACGACGCCATCTCGCCCCGGCGGTCGTCGGGCGACATGTCCTGGCTGATCGTGACCAACCCGGTGAAGAACGCCGCCTCCCCGGCGCCTGTCGCCAGCCGGGCGGCGATCAGCAGCGCCAGGTGGTGGACCAGGCTGTAGGCGAGGATCGAAGCTCCGGCCACCAGGCCGCCGGCCACAACGAGGATGCGCCGGCCCCGGGTGTCACCGACGCGGCCGATCCAGGGCCGCAGCAGCGCCGCCGACGCGGCGAAGGCGCCGACCGCGACCCCGACCTGGAAGCCGTTGCCCGACAGCTCGTCCTTCACGAAGCGGGGCAGGATCGGCAGCATCGCCCCCACCGCGACGAAGTAGACGAACCCCGCCAGCATCATCACGACGAACGGCCACGACACGAGCCGGTCGTCGGCGAACGCGCCGGCGTCGGTCGCCAAGTCCCCGTCCAGGGGTACCGAAGGACATCCCAGCTCACCCGCCATGCCGCCGCCCTTGCTACCGGACGGCGCCCCTGGCGCCCAAACCAGTTCCCTAGGTCAGAACGGTGTGGCGCCGCCGCCCGGCCGCGGAGGTGCGGGTGGCGCCGGAGGGGCCGGAGGGGCCGGCGGCGTGGGCGGCGGGTAGCCCGGTTGGGGCTGGGCCGGTGGGTAGGGCGGGAGGTGCTCGGTGGGCGCCTGGCTCGGGTAGCCGGCCCAGGCGGGGGCAGCGGGCGCCGGGCGGTTGGGCCGGAAGGTGCTGGGGCCGGGGGTCAGCTCGTCGGGCTCGGAGAACCGGTTGGCGAGGATCTGGGCCACCATGATGACCGCCACACCGAGCAGCATGGCGAGGACGCCGAAGGCGGCGGCGTTCTCCTCGAAGACGTCGGCGAGGACGACGACGATGCCGAGGCCGATCCCGAACGCCCACGTCCACGTCGTGAACCGGCGGCCCTGGGTGGCCCCGTAGACCGCCATGACCGAGCCGATCGCCACCAGGAACAGCCCGGTGCCGATGCCCTCCAGGTCGCCGGCGAGGTGGCCGATGCCCACGGCCGTGGCCACGAGCCCGACCCCGGCGAAGGGGGTCGCGCTGCCCCGGTGGCCCGCCCGGTCGAGCCACACGGCGATGGCGTAGAAGGCCAGCCCGAACAGCAGCGAGGTGACGCCGATCTTGGTGGGGCTCGGCAGGTCGGGCGTCTCCTCGTCGAACGCAAAGGCGAAGGGGTAGAAGAAGGCGTTGACCGGCAGCGTGATCAGCCAGAGGATCGCGCCCTTCTCGACCTTCTCCAGGACGTACAGCCACAGCACGACGCTCGACGCCGCCAGGTAGAAGGCCCGGCCCTTGGCATGGGGTAGGAACAGGAAGCCACCCAGCCAGACGGCCAGCGACACGAGCGCGATGACGTCGACCCCGAGCGGCAGCGTCAGGAAGGTGTCGGAGTCGAAGTCGCCGCTGCCCCGGGAGGGGTCGAAGGTGATCCAGCCCAACAGCACCGGCACCCCGAGCGCCGAGGCCGCGACGCCGGCGGTGGCCAGCGGGCCCGACCGGAACCGGACCAGCAGCAGGTAGCCCAGCACGATGACCACCAGCGACAGGGCGATGCCGAGGGAGACGTTGGGGTTCTGAGGGTGCTTCTCGGCGTCGTCCGCGGTGTTCTCGCCGGCCCACACGAAGAGCCCGGTGATGATCATCAGGACGCCGACGCCGGCGAGGGCGATGCCCAGGCGCGGCTCGGCCCGGCGGCGCACCCGCTCTCCCATGTCGTCGAGCATTCCCCCCAGCCCGGAGCCACCGAGCTGCGAGAACCCACCCTGCTGCACGACACCTTGTTGCGAGTAACCGCCCTGACCGTCCACGGCCGGAAGGGTAGTGGTGCGACGGAACCGGAGGCCGTCACCCGGTGTGGCGGTTCCGATGGCGCCAGCGCAGGTGATCGGGCAAACTGTCGCCGCCCTGGGGAAGCGTCCGATCAGCAGGGGGACGGTCGCGGGTGGTCTCACCGACAATTCAACGTGCCACCGCGGCGCGGCACGGGCATGCTCCCGAGCACCACGTCGCGTCGCTCGACCCCGGCGATCCCGGGGAGCCCCGGCCGTCCGCGCGGTCCGGCCTCGACGAGCTGCCGCCGCTGGGCTACGTCGCCGGGCTCGACGGCATCCGGGCCATCGCCATCGCCACGGTCCTGCTGTTCCACCACGACTACGACGTGGTGCGGGGCGGCTTCCTCGGCGTCTCGACGTTCTTCACGCTCTCCGGCTTCCTCATCGCGTCGCTGACGCTGGCCGAGTGGGCGAACACAGGCCGGCTGTCGATCCGTCACTTCTACGAGCGCCGCGCCCGCCGGCTGCTGCCGGCGCTGCTTGTCACCCTCATCGCGGTCGCGATCCTGCGGGCCTACGGCAACGTGGGGGAGAGCGGCCGGTTCCTCGGCGACGTGCTGTCGTCGTTCGCGTACGTCACCAACTGGCGGTTCGTGTACGGCACGGATGCCGCCGAGCTGTTCAGCACCCCGTCGCCGGTCCTGCACCTGTGGTCGCTGGCGATCGAGGAGCAGTTCTACATCGTGTTCCCGGTGGTGTTCGCCGGCACGATGACGCTGGCCCGCCGGATCGGCCGGCGGCGGACCAGCCACCGCCAGGTCACGCTCGGCCTGGGCCTCGCCACCTTCGTCGGCCTCACGGCGGTGGCGTGCGGGATCGCGTCGATCCTGTGGGCGCCGGGCAAGAACCTCGAGGCGCTGTACTACAGCACCCACATCCGGGTCGGGGAGATCCTCACCGGGGTCACGCTGGCGTTCGTCGTCCGGACCCGGCCGTACCGCCGGCTGGCCGCCACCCGCCTGTTCCGCCTCGGCTGCTGGGTCGGGGGGTGCTTCGTGCTGGCGGCGATGGTGCTGGTGTGGCACGTCGCCCGGCTGGACGGCGCCCGCCTGTTCGACGGGGTGACCCTGATCAACTCCCTGCTGACGTGCCTGCTGATCGTCGCGATCCAGCGCCCGGGCCCGGTGGCTGCGGTGTTCGGGAGCTGGCCGCTGCGGTCACTGGGCAAGATCAGCTACGCCGCCTACCTCTTCCACTGGCCCGTCTACCTGTTCACGGCGTCGCGGTACCACCTGACGACGTGGTGGCTGTTCAGCCTGCGGGTGGTCATCACGCTGGCCCTGGCGACGCTGTCGTACCACTTCATCGAGTCGCCGATCCGGTTCCGCTTGCGGATCCCGAAGGTGAAGCAGCTGCAGCTCCTCGGGTTCACGGCCGTGGCCACGCTGGTGCTGGCGGTCGCCGCCGCGCAGCGACCGATCCCGCCGGTCGACTGGTCGGGCTTCGAGCTGCCCGAGTCGGTGGTCGAGGATCTCGCCTCGCGGCCCGATCCGCCGGTCGGTGAGGTCCAGCCGTCGTTCACGTTCCTGCGGATGCAGGGCATCGTCACGCCGGTGCACGGCCAGGTCCCCCGGGCCCGGGTGCTGCTGGTGGGCGACGCCATGTCGACGTCGTTCGTCACGGGCTTCGACCGCTGGAACAAGCGGCACCCCAACGACCAGCTGTGGATCGACACCTACGGGGTGCTGGACTGCTCGATCCAGCCTTCGTCGAGCTCCGAGGAGTGCGCCGACTGGCACGAGCACCTCACCGATGCCCTGACGACCTGGCACCCGGACGTGGTGTTCGTGGTCATGGGCCGGGCCGACCTGGCGGCCCGGGGCCTCGACCCGGCCTTCGACACGGCGCTGGTCGACGGGATCGGCCGGACCGCCGACGCCCTGACCAGCCAGGGCACGCCGGTCGTGTGGGCGACCTACCCGCACCTGAAGCCCGATGCCCGGGAGCGCAGCACGTTCGAGGGCGACCTCGAGGGGCCGGCGCGGGTCGACGAGCTCAACCGCCTGCTCGTCACCGCGCTCAGCGGGCGGTCGGGCGTCACGATGGTCGACCTCGAGGGGTGGACCTCGGCCTGGCCCCGGGGCGAGTACGACGAGCGGCGCCGCAGCTCCGACGGGAACCTCGGCGACCCGGGCTCACGGCTCGCCGGCTCCTGGCTGGTCCCCCAGCTGCTCACCCTCACCCCACCCGGGCCGGAGCGAACCTCGGGGGTGGTGCCCGGGATCTCGTAGCCGCTCGTGGCAGCATGAGCCGGTGGGCGCTGGGATTGCATGGTTGGGCGGCGCGGTCCTCATCGGGCTCGCTGCGTGGGCGGTCGATCGACGGCGGCGGGCGTTCGCCGACCTCGCCACCACCCCCGCCGCGGCGGTGTTCGCCGGTCGCAACGAGGTGAAGGGTCGGGCGTGGACGGCGGAGCCGCTGATCAGCCGGCGGACCGAGACGTCATGCGTCTGGTGGCGCTACACGCTGGAGGAGGAGCGGGAGCACACCCGGACCGTCACCTCGACCGACAGCCAGGGCCACACCCACACCCGCACCGAGACCTACCGGCAATGGCACAAGATCGACGAGGCCTCAGGCGTGCTCGACCAGCTGGAGGTCGTCGACGAGACCGGCTCGGTCGCCGTCTCGCTCGGCGGGGCACACGTCGAGCCCCGGGAGCTGTTCAACGACATCTTCCGGAACCCCGACGAGCGCGGGTTCCTGGCGAAGCTGTTCGACTTCGACAGCCGGACCGGCCGCTACCGGGAGATCGAGCGGGGCATCGCCGTCGGTGACCAGCTGTTCGTGGTCGGTGAGGCGCTGCTCGACGACCAGCGGGGCATCCCCTACCTGGCCGACGCCCTGGTGTCGACCCGCAGCGAGGAGTCCCGGACCCAGTGGCTCGGCGTCGCGGTCTGGTTCCTGGTGCTCCTGGGTGTGATCCTGGCGGCCGCCGGCAGCGGTGTCGTGCTGTCGCCCGACGAGCCGGCGCTGCCGACGGCGTGGCTCCCCGGGGTCGGCGCGGCGTGCTTCGTGCTCCTCGTCGCCTGGACCGTGACGCTGTACAACCGGTTGCGGCTGCTGGCGCAGGGGGTGGGCCGGTCGGCGGCCCTCATCGACGTGCAGCTGAAGCGCCGCCACGACCTGGTCCCGGCGCTGGCCCGGGTCGTCGCCGCCCACGCCGACCACGAACGCTCGCTCCTCGAGTCCCTGACCGCCGGGCGCTCCGACGCCGCCGCCCAGACGGCCGAGCTGCGCCGGGTGCTCGCCGTCGCCGAGAACTACCCCGAGCTGACCGCCGACCAGTCGTTCCTGAACCTGCAGCACCAGCTGGCCGACACCGAGTCCCGCATCGCCGGCAGCCGCACGTTCCACAACGACACGGTCACCCTCCTGCGCACCCTCTCCACCCGCTTCCCCGGCCTCCTCGTCGCCCGCTTCGTCCCCGACTCCGGCGCCAACCTCCAAGCCGCCGCCGGCTTCGAACGCACCGTCCCCGCCCTCACCCGCGCCTTCGCCTAACCCCACCGGGGCAATGGCCCTCGCTTCGCTCGGTCGTCCTTCTTGAAGCGGCGGCTCCGCCGCCGCTGAAGCCGCCGCCCTAGAGCCCCCGTCGACGGCGGCGGCGAGCAGCGTTACGGCAAGACCCCCTCGTCACCCGAGCAATCGCGGACCACCAACGACCGCGGCGACGGAACACGGCTTCCCAGCCCCCGCTGGGCGGGTGGCGGGAGTCGGGACGTCAGAACTCGGACGGCGACGAGGGCACCAGCCAGCGGACCGCTAGGGGTGGCAGGGTCAGCACCGCGGAGTGGGGTTGGCCCTGCCAGGCCGTGTCCTCGGCGTCGACCTTGGGCTGGAGTAGGCCGCTGCCGCCCCAGCGGGAGTCGTCGGTGTTGAGGAGGTCCTCCCAGGTGCCGGGCTCGGGCAGGCCGACCCGGTAGCCGTGGCGGGGCACGGGCGTCAGGTTGGCCACGCACACCAGGGCTTCGCCGTCGGCGCCCACGCGCAGGAAGGCGAATACCGAGTTGTCGGCGTCGTCGGCGTCGATCCACCGGAACCCGTCGGGCGACGTGTCCTGCGACCACAGCGCCGGCTGCTCGGCCGCCACCCGGTTCAGCTCCCGCAGCAGATCCTGCACGCCGCGGTTCTCCGGCGACTCGAGCAGGTGCCAGTCGAGCGACCGGTCATGGCTCCACTCCCGCTCCTGGCCCATCTCGGCCCCCATGAACAGCAGGTCCTTGCCCGGGTGCGCCCACATCCAGGCGTACAGCGCCCGCAGGTTGGCGAACCGCTGCCACGCATCGCCCGGCATCTTCCCCAGCAGCGAGCCCTTGCCGTGCACCACCTCGTCGTGGCTCAGGGGCAGCACGAAGTTCTCGCTCCACGCGTAGACCAGGCCGAAGGTCAACGCGTGGTGGTGCCACCGCCGGTGCTCCGGCCGCCGGCTGAAGTAGCTCAGCGTGTCGTGCATCCAGCCCATGTTCCACTTCTGCGAGAAGCCCAGCCCGCCGTGGTGGACCGGCCGGGTCACGCCGTCCCACGCGGTCGACTCCTCGGCCACGGTCAGCACGCCCGGGTAGTCCCGGTGCACCAGGGTGTTCAGCTCCTGCAGGAAGGCGACCGCCTCGAGGTTCTCCCGCCCGCCGTGCACGTTCGGCACCCACTCGCCGTCCTTCCGCGAGTAGTCCAGGTACAGCATCGACGCCACGGCATCGACCCGCAGCCCGTCGACGTGCAGCTCCTCGATCCAGTAGCGGGCCGCGGCCACCAGGAAGTTCCGCACCTCGTTGCGCCCGAAGTTGAACACCAGCGTCCCCCAGTCGGGGTGCTCGCCCTGGCGGGGGTCCTCGTGCTCGTAGAGCGCGGTGCCGTCGAACCGGGCCAGCGCCCAGTCGTCCTTCGGGAAGTGCGCCGGCACGTAGTCGACCAGCACCCCGATCCCCCGCTCGTGCAGGTGATCCACCAGCACCCGGAACCCGTCCGGGTCCCCGAAGCGGGCAGTCGGGGCGAAGTAGCCCGACACCTGGTAGCCCCACGACGGGTCGTAGGGGTGCTCGGTCGGCGGCAGCAGCTCGACGTGGGTGAAGCCGAGGTCGACCACATGGTCCGCCAGCTGCGAGGCCAGGTCGTGGTAGTCGAGGTAGTCGCCCGGCCCCGGCCCCGACCGCCGCCACGACCCCAGGTGCACCTCGTACACGGCCATCCGCGAGTCGATCGGCGACGACGCCGCCCGCTGCTCGAGCCACGCCGCGTCCCCGGCGCTCCAGGTGTGGGTCGACCCGAACACGACGCTGGCGTTGGCCGGCGGCCGCTCGGTGGCCCGGGCCAGCGGATCGGCCTTGAGCCGCAGCACCCCGTCGGCCCCCAGCACCTCGAACTTGTAGCGCTGGCCCGACACCACCCCCGGCACGAACAGCTCCCACACCCCCGAGCCGCCCAGCGCCCGCAGCGGATGCGCGGTCCCCCGCCAGTCGTTCCAGTCGCCCACCACGCGCACCGCCCGGGCGGCCGGCGCCCACACAGCGAAGCTGGCGCCCTCGACCCCCTCGTGGGTCCGCAGCTGGGCACCCAGCACCCGCCACAGCTGCTCGTGCCGCCCCTCGCCGATCAGGTGCAGGTCCAGCGGACCGAGCGTCGGCCAGAACCCCCACGGCTCGACTGACCGCACCACCCGCGGCCCGCGGATGACGAAGTCGACGTTGTAGCCCCGGGGTGGCGTCGGCTCGTCTGCCGGCAGCTCCAGCTCGAACACGCCCGCGGCGTGCACCCGCCGCATCGCCCGCCCCCGGTAGCGGGCCTCCCGAGCCTCCGGCCACCAGGAGCGCAGCAGCAGGCGCCCGCCCTGCTCCCGAACCCCGAGCAGGCTGTGGGGGTCGGTGTGCAGGCCCGACACCAGGGCATCGAGCTCGGACTCGGACCTGGACTCGGACTTGGAGCGCTGCGGCGGAGCCGGCGGGGCCATGGTCGACCCGTCAGGCGGCGACGCGGCCGAGGATGCGCTCGATGGCCGAGGTCGGGATGCTCACCCAACTCGGCCGATGGGCCAACTCGTAGCTGACCTCGTACACGGCCTTGTCCAGCTCGAAGGCCTGCAGCAGGGCGCGACGGTCGGACTCGTCAGCGGGGCACAGCGACGTGGCATCGGTGCCGCGGCTGTAGCCGCTCCACAGCGCCTCGACCGCTCGCGACTCCCACTCGCCTGCCAGCTCGGCCAGCTCCGGGTCGATGTCCCGACCCCGCTCCACCAGCGCAGCCTGGGCGGCGTAGTGGAACGAGCGCACCATCCCCGCCACGTCACGCAGCGGCGACGACGGCCGGACCCGCTCGGGCACCGGCCGGCCCGGCTCGCCCTCGAAGTCGATCACGAACAGCCCGGCGTCGGCCTGCAGGAACTGGCCCAGGTGCATGTCGCCGTGGAGCCGGATGGCGACGCCCGGGTCGGCGACCTTCAGCAGCCCGATCAGCGCCACCTCGATCCGCTCCCGGTCCAGCACCCCGTCGGGCGTCCGGGTCAGCTGCAAGCGCATGTCCTCCAGCCACGCCTCGGGCTGGGCCGGGAACACCCCGAAGGCGTCGGCCATCGCCAGGTGCAGCTCGGCGATCACCTCGCCCAGCCGGGCGGCCTCGGGTCCGAAGTCGCCCCCGGCCTCCTCAGGGGCCAGCCGGCTGTTCAGCAGGTCCCGCAACGAGGTCTGGGCCAGCTGCCACGAGTCGGTCGACCCCAGCAGGTAGTCCCGCACCACGGCCAGGTCGACGCCGTCGCGCTGCAGCTCGGCCCGCTGGGGCACCACGTGGGGGAAGCCGCGGTCGCCCAGCACCCGGTTCACCTCGACGTCGGGGTTGGGCTCGGGGTGCAGCCGCCGGAACAGCTTGAGGATCAGCCGCTCGTCGTAGACCACCGACGAGTTCGACTGCTCCACCACCAGCGGCCGGGCCACCTCGGCGTGCTCGTTTGGGGCGACGAAGTCGAGGATGGAGAGCGCCATCTCCGGGTCGACGAGGGCGTCGTAGAACATCACGTCGTCGAGCACCCCGATGGTCACCCGCTCCTTGCCCCGTAGGAAGTCGGGCTGGGCGTCGAGCGGCCGGCCGCCGAGCACCATCTGGTAGCTGGCGGTGTCGCCGAGGGTCGACAGCACCTCGATCATCACCCACACGAGCAACGGCTCGCGCCGGTGGACGTCCACCGAGGTCACCGTGACGCGCTCGGGCGCGCCCTCGTTGGCGAACCAGCGCTGCCGGGGCAGGAAGTCGCCCAGCAACGGCGCCAGTTGTGTAGCTAGGTCGTCAACCAAGGGCACCACAACTGCCTAGCACGAGAATCTCGAACCGCCTCATTTGGCTCATCCGCCTGCGTTTTCTTCGTCGTCTTGATCGATCAGCTCGAACCAATAGAAGCCGTAGGGCGCAAGAGTCACGAAATATGGCAGCTTGCCGATGCGGGGAAAGCGGACCCGACCGGTCAGCTCGATGGGCACCTTCCCAGCCAGCTGCTCCAGCATCAGCTCGCACGGTTGCGGGAACCGCGACAGGTTGTGCACGCACAGCACGATGTCTTCACCATCATCAGGCGTCTCATCCTCCTCGGCTGCTGCTTCCCGCTCACGCCGTAGGTATGCCAGCACGGAGGGGTTCTCGGCGTGCAGCATCTCGAGGGTGCCGGTGGCCAGCACGGGGTGCTGCTTGCGGACCGCCAGCATGCGCTGCAGCCAGTGCAGGAAGCTCGACGGGTCGCGCCGCTGGGCCTCGACGTTGACCGCCTGGTACCCGTACACCGGGTCCATCAGCGGCGGCAGGTAGAGCTGGGCGAAGTCGGCCGTCGAGAACCCGCCGTTGCGGTCCGGGGTCCACTGCATCGGCGTGCGGACCCCGTCGCGATCGCCGAGGTAGACGTTGTCGCCCATGCCCAGCTCGTCGCCGTAGTACATGACCGGGCTGCCCGGCATCGAGAACAGCAGGGCGTGGAACAGCTCGGCCTTGCGCTCGTCGTTGTCGAGCAGCGGGAACAGCCGCCGGCGGATGCCCAGGTTCAGCTTCATCCGCGGATCGGTGGCGTACTCGGTGTACATGTAGTCCCGGTCCTCGTCGGACACCATCTCGAGGGTCAGCTCGTCGTGGTTCCGCAGGAAGATGCCCCACTGGCAGCCGTCGGGCACGTCCGGGGTCTGGGACAGGATCTCGGTGATCGGGTGCCGCTGCTCCTTGCGGACCGCCATGAACATGCGGGGCATCAGCGGGAAGTGGAAGCACATGTGGCACTCGTCGCCGGCGCCGAAGTAGTCGACGACGTCAGCGGGCCACTGGTTGGCCTCGGCCAGCAGCACCCGGCCCGGGTACTCGGCGTCGACGGTCTTGCGGACCCGCCGCAGGTACTCGTGGGTCTCGGGCAGGTTCTCGCCGTTGGAGCCGTCCCGCTCGAACAGGTAGGGCACGGCGTCCAGCCGGAAGCCGTCGAGGCCCAGGTCCAGCCAGAACCGCACCACGTCCAGCATGGCGTCGGCCACCGCCGGGTTGTCGTAGTTGAGGTCGGGCTGGTGGTGGAAGAACCGGTGCCAGTAGTACTGCTCCCGCTGGGGGTCCCAGCTCCAGTTGGAGGGCTCGGTGTCGAGGAAGATGACCCGGGCCTCGGACCAGCGCTCGGGGTCGTCGCCCCACACGTACCAGTCGGCCTTGGGGTTGGTCCGGTCCTGGCGCGACTCCACGAACCAGGGGTGCTGGTCCGACGTGTGGTTCATGACCATGTCGGCGATCACCCGGATGCCGCGCCGGTGGGCCTCGTCCAGGAAGGTGTGGACGTCGTCGATGGTGCCGCTCTCCGGCAGCACGCTCAGGAAGTCGCTGATGTCGTAGCCGCCGTCGCGCAGCGGCGACTGGAAGAACGGCAGCAACCAGAGGCAGTCGATCCCGAGCCATTCCAGGTAATCGAGTCGCTGCGTCAGCCCTACGAAGTCGCCGAAGCCGTCACCGTTGGCGTCGAAGAAGCCGCGGACCGCGACCTCGTAGAAGACAGCGGTCTGGTACCAGCGGGCGTCGTCCGGAGTGATCGGGAGTGGCATCACGCACAATCTGACACATGCGCAATGTGCCCCATGTCACCGTTTGCCGATCGAGAAGATGTGTGCAACCTGTCCGACCTCCGGATCGAGCCTGACGTAGGGGCGAGCGCCCTCCCACTCATAGGACTCCCCGCTCAGCTCGTCGGTCACCACATAGGGCCCGTTGCCCGGCAGGCCCATCGCCCCGAGGTCCAGCCCCAGCAGCGTCCCGTGGGCCTCGTCGGGATCGAGGTTGACCACCACGAGCACGAGGTCGCCCGGGCGCGAGCCCTTCGAGTAGACGAGGAAGCGGTCGTCGTCGCTGTGGTGGAAGCGGATGTTGCGGAGCCAACGGAATGCCTCGTGTCGACGGCGGATGTCGTTCAGCTGAGTGATCAAGGGTGCCAATGAGTCGGCTCGGTCCCAATCCCGGCGCCGGATCTCGTACTTCTCCGAGTGCAGGTACTCCTCGTTGTCTTCGCTGGCCGGCTCGTTCTCGTACAGCTCGTACCCGCTGTAGAGGCCGTAATTCGGGACAAGCGTGGCCGCCAGCACCAGCCGCATCCGAAATGC
>Ga0075421_100001574_pt1 | contig 26855 bp, 17 predicted proteins | sample SoiMetdeltSBSDD5_FD_75292 | JGI IMG/M metagenome (GOLD analysis project Ga0075421, IMG submission 75292) | Bulk soil microbial communities from a Populus tree surrounding site in Tennessee, USA - Soil MetaG P. deltoides SBSDD5 | ecosystem: Environmental > Terrestrial > Soil > Tree plantation... | reverse complement strand
CACCGCTGCCCGCCCGATCACTCCGCTCGAAAGTTCGACCTCGGCTTCCAGGGTCGGGTTTCCCCGGCTATCCAGGATCTCGATGGCTTGCACGACCTCGATCGTGGTCATGGTGGGTCACTCCTTGAAATCACGCCGCCCAACCCGCATCTTGCCCCGTTCCGCTAAGGGCTGCAACCTCAAGTTTGAAAGAACCTTACAAGGCAGAAGGAGTCGGCAGAAACCCGACTACAAGTGTAGTTTAATAGATGATGACCATGCTCCAGTTGACCGCATTCGGCGGGCTCCACTACGGTGCGGCCGGCTCGGATCCGGGGTATCCCCGGACCCGCCAATGAGATCCTGCAACCGGACCTCCCGGGGATACGTATGACCAGTCGAACCGGAAGGACGGGTTCCGACGAATCAGTGGAGGATCGCGAGCTCGTACGGCGTTGTCTCGAAGGCGACCAGGACGCGTACCGCGATCTTCTCGCTCGGTACGAGCGTGCGGTCTTCGGGCTCGTTCGCCGGATGATCGCGGATCCCGAGGAAGCTCGGGATCTCGCTCAAGAAACGTTCATCCGGACCTTTCGGAATCTGAATCAGTTCGATCCGGAACGGAAGTTCTCGAGCTGGATCTTCCGTATCGCAAACAACCTATGCATCGATTACTACCGGCGACGCAAGCTCGATACGGTACCGCTCCTCCGGCATTCGGAGGGCGAAACGGAGGAAACGTGGGATCTGCCCGATGCCAACGCGAGCCCCGCGACCGAGTTCTCGGATCGAGAGCTCTCGCGCCGGCTCATGGCGGCGGTGGACGCGTTGCCTCCTGCGTATCGGGTGGTGCTGATCCTGCGCCATCAAGAGGATCGAGCGTACGAGGAGATTGCCGACATTCTGGAGCTGCCCCTCGGCACGGTGAAGGCTCGCATTCATCGGGCGCATCGGCTCCTCAAGGAAAAGCTCACCCGGCAGGGCGTGGACTGGATTCCCCGATGAGGCAGCCATGACGCACGAACATCTGCCGGAACGCCTCATCGATCGCTACGTCGACGAGGATCTCGACCGAACCGAGAGCGCGCGCATCGAGACGCACCTGGGCGCGTGCGAGGCTTGCCGCCTCAAGGTCGACGAGTATCGAAGCTTCTTCACCGCCCTGAAGGCCCTGCCCGCCCCTCTCCTTCCCTCCGGTTTTGCCGTTCGCATTCTTGACGCGGTCCTCCCGGCCCGGGTCAAGGAACGGAAGCTCGTGCGCGTGGTCACGCGCGCGTATGCCGGCGTCGCGGTCGCGCTCTCCATCGTGGCCGCGGTGGCGTTGGGCATGGTGGGCCCCGGTCCATCCACCGCGCTTCTCGCCGAAGGATGGTCGCGCTCGCTCGGAGACAGCATGGCGCTTCTCCGCGGCACCATCATGGGCGGCGTCGATCTCGTGCTTGCCTTCCTGAAGCTGGCCCCCCTCGCCAACATCGGGAAGCTCTTTATTCGCGTGCTCGAAACCGTCACGCTCTCGCTTCCTGCCCATCATCTCGCGCTTGTGCTCCTGTCCGTATCTCTGGCCGTGCTCGTCCTTGCCTGGGCGATGGCCTCCGCTCGCGAAAGAGGTGTTCCTCATGCGTCGCTCTGTCTCTAGCTCCATCTTTTGTTTCCTGGCCGGAGCGCTGGCCCTGGGAGCATCCCCGGCACGGGGAGCGATCTGTCACGACATGGACGCGAGCACCCGGCATGTTGTCCGAGTGACCACCCACCATGTCGTCGAAGCCGTCACGCGGCATATCGTCGGGAGCGCGATGGCGGACACCGTCGCGAGCGATGACTCAACCCGGCACTCCAACGTGCACATGCGCCTCGGAGTGGGGGACCACGATCTGGTCAACGTCGAGGTCGAGGATCAAGACGATGTGAACCAGGCCGATTACGTTCGCTTTGGCGAGAACATCGAGATCGGCCCCGACGAACACCTTAGTGGAGATGTTGTCGCGATCGGGGGCAGCGTCACCGTGGCCGGAAAGGTCGACGGCGACTGCGTGTCGATCGGTGGCAACGTGCACTTGAAAGAGGGCGCCGAAGTCGAGGGCGACGTGGTGTGCATGGGCGGAGCGCTGACCCTGGATGACAGCGTGAAGGTCGGCTCGGATGCAGTGAGCCTCTGGGGCCGGCTCAAGGCGTCTCCGTCCTCCAAGGTATACGGGCAGAAGACCGAAGTGGGTATGGGACGCGCCGTGCCGCCGATCGGTTTGTGGAACCAACATGAGGGCGGCGGCTCGCGCGTGCTTGGCTTCTTCGGGCGCATCGTGTGGGTCCTGCTTCTGGTCGGGATGGGACTGCTTGCCTTCAGCCTCTTCCCGACGCGCATGCAGCGGATTGCCGACACCGTGCAGCATCGGGGTCTGGTCACGTTCCTGGCCGGGATGGCGGGGTGGATTCTCTGGCTGCCTGCGGTCGTGCTGCTTTGCATCACGCTGGTCGGGATCCCGGTCGCCATACTCCTCATCGTATTCACGCCGATCATGGCGCTCCTCGGCTATCTGGCCGTAGCGGAAATTGTCGGCAAGCGCCTGGTGGAGCGGCTCAATTTTTCGCCGGCCACCGCCACGAAGATCATGCTCGTAGGCGTCGTCGCGCTCGAAAGCGCGGTTTTGCTCGGCAAGTTCCTGGGGCTCATCGGTTCGTTCCTGCACTACTTCGGGATGCTCCTGGCCGTGCTCGGCTGGTCGGTCATCTTTGTCGCGGTCACGATGGGATTCGGCGCGTTTCTCATCACGCGCTTCCGAGCCGCACAAACGCCGCCGATCGAGGCGCCCGCGCTCGTTCCGCCGGCACCGCCACCTAACCCGCCGTCCTATTCGGTGAGCGGCGGCTAAACGGCCGCAAGCCCCAAAATTGGGCCGCCTGGCCCAAGCGGTTGCGTTGGCGCGAGTCCGGCCGGTGTGCGGTGTCGATCGCACCCAAGCGCTATGCCGTTGCGGTCGCGTTAGCTAGCGGAAAACGCGCCGCGCCGCGCGCGTGCAGCTTGCATGGCATGAGCTTTGCGCTTACGAGTGTTCGTGCAACACAGCGGCCTCTTCCTCCCAGGCGCCCACGTCCCACCCCGTTCCGCGATCGCGGCCTCGAACCCGCACCGAACGCCATCGCGAGCAGGGCGCCTGGGAGCGTTCCTCATCGCCGGACTCTGCATCGCCGTTCCCGTTCAGGCGAGTCTCGTCGTTCATGACGCCGACGACGTGCTTCGCCACTTCACGAAGGAGGACGGGAAACGGATGTTCTTCTTGGATCCCGATGGATCCGAGTGGGAGATGGTGACCCGCATCGACGATCCGGCGATTCTCTACAAGGGGGGTGGCGGGTTCTTCCCCGCCGATCGTGCATCCGTGGAGGGTGCTCTCGCATCCATTCCGTATCCCCTCGACATGCTCGAGGGCGAGGTGTTCATCCTGCCCTACCCGCGGCGCGCGATGCTCGATTCCGAAGCGCGGGGGCGCGCGGTCATCGTGTCCCCGGGCGTGTGGCCCATGGCCGAACCGCAAGTCCACATGCTGGTCGCGCACGAAGTGGGGCATCTCGTGCAGCACGCGTTCATGCCTGACGGTGACCGGCAAACGTGGAGCACCTATCGCGCGCTCCGCGGCATCGAGGACACGCGCACGTATTGCGCCACGGCGATGCACCGCGATCGTCCGCACGAAATTTTCGCCGAGGATTTTCGGGTGTTGTTCGGCGGTGAGCTGGCCGTCGGTTCGGGGCGAGTGGAGAACCCGTATCTATCCCCGCCCGGAAGCGTGCCGGAGTTGAGCGCGTTTTTTCTTTCGCTCCAGGAGAGCCGGGTACCCATTCCTACCGGACACATCGTGTCTTTGCCGAACCCCGCTCCTGCCGGCACGCGTATCGGCTTATCGCTCGGCGACGTTGCCGAGGTGTCTGCTCTGAAAGAAATCCTCATCTTCGACGTGGAGGGGCGGCGCGTGACTGGGCTGCTGGTCCAATCGGGGGTCCGGACCTCATGGAACGGCCGTCTGGAAAACGGATCCGCCGCCCCTCCCGGTTTTTACTTCTTGCGCGCGGTTGACGGCGCGAATTCCTGGTCGGGAAAACTTCTCATCGCGCGGTGATTCGTGGTGTCGAATCGCCCCGGGGCGATTGCCCGCGCAAATTCCAAAAGTCACGGGCTCGGCTTGAACTTCATACTGCGACCAATCGCGCTTTGATCGCCTAGGCCGCTTGCACCAATCAGCGCACGCGCGACCGATTTTGGAATGCCCAAGATGCCTTTTCCCTCGGAGCCGGTGACGTCTCCCGAAAGCCATGCATCCACGTTTTCGAGATCCTCAAGGCTCAACGGTCGTACCATCGCTTTCACGCTGACGTAATAGGTCTTGCCGGTCTTGAAGTCGCGGGATGAACCCAGATCGATCTCGCGCAACCGCTCCAGCTCGGTCGCCAGCGCCTCACGATCGGTAAATCGCCGCGAGACGCCGGACTGATCGAGCAGCTCGGCTTCTCCCGTCCACACGTCCCGGCGAAACCGGTAGGCAATCACGCGGCTTCGAACGAGCGAATCCCACCAGTTGCTTTTCTCCTGCCAGAGATCGATGACGATGAGAAGCGTGGCCGCGATACCGTCGCCCAGGGAGGGAGTTTGATCGAAGATTCCGCGAAGGCCGAACACCGCCACGAGCGAATCGCCGGTCGTGTGGGGCATCCAGGTCTCGGTGGGGGAGAGCATGAACGGTTCTCCCGGTGCGGAAACGCGCACGCCCAGAGCCTCGGTGCACATGGGAATGCCAACCAAGAGCGTGCCCACGCAGAGCCCGGCGAGACGGCCGGAATGCAAACGACGCTTCGCGTACACGCGGCCCGTTTACCCCCCCGCGGGTCAGTAGGATTCCTGGAAGCGAAACTCTACGTGCCAGTCGGCGCCCGAGTCGTTGAGTGAGTGAGCGATCAAGAGCGTGGGACCGCTCTGCCCGATGCGAAAGCCGGTGCCCAAATCGATCGGAACATGCTGATCGAACAGCGTGCCCGAATCCCAAGCCGTTCCCGCATCCAAAAACACCAGCGCCCACCCCCGTCGTCCCACGCCGATCGCGTACTGCGCATTGGCCAGCGCCATGTGATCGCCGCGCAGGCTCCGATAGTTGTGGCCGCGCAGCGTTCCGAGCCCGCCGATCTCGTGGCGACGCTCTGCAGGCAGAATGCCGCCTTCGCCTTCACCCGTCCCGGCGAGAAGCCGGGTAGAGATGATCTGGTTGGGAGCGATACGGAAATAGTTCCGGAGGTCACCCGTCACGCGCCACAAATCAAAATCCCCGCCCAGGCCGCCGTCTCCGCGCTCCCACTGGACCCGGTGCCATTTGGTCCAGGAAGGCCAGGTCGAGCGAGGGGAAATATCGTCTTCCTCTTGCCGCGGCCGTGTGTCGTAGGCCAGGGTCACGTCATAACCGCGATACTCACCGTCGGGGATCGAGGGGTTTTCGGGAAAATCGGTTTCCTGGTTGAACACCGACCAGTCGTTCACGTTGTCGAGGGTCGCTTCGTCTTGCTTGCGCATCCCGGTCGAGACGGTGATCGTGCGCGTGACGTAGAAACTAGCGAGCGCCCGCACGCCTTCCGCTTCATACCAGTCCCAGTAATCACGGTGCAGGAATAGCGCGCTGGCGGAGTTCTCTCCCGAGGAGAGCGATTCGTCGGCATAATAAAAGGGAAGAAAGCTTCGGTAGGCCTGAACCCCCACCGTTACCCGATGATGCGGCGCCACCGGTTGTTCGAAGCCCGCAAAGTACTGCCCTCGCTCCGCGGAAAACGCATATCCGAACTGCGCGCGAAACGCCGGGATGTAGCCCTCGGGTTTGAGGTGCCGGACCACGGCGAGATGGAGCGCCGGTCCCTCGACCCGGTTGTAGCGTCCCCAGACTTGCAAATGCTGCTCACCCCACCATGTACTCGCTCCATCCATGGTTGCTCGCGGCGTTTCCACGCGCGGCCCGCGGAGACCGGGAGGGGGCGGGGTGAGATCGAGGCGCTCCGGGGTGGCGGAAAGGGGATGTGTAATCGCCTGTACGGAGTCGCGAGGCGTATAGGGTTTGCCGGGCTCGACCTCCTGGGCACGAGCGAGCCCCGACGCGCCAAAAGGGAGGATTATCGAGGCCAGGCCGACCCAAGAAATGACCCGCGCTTGTTTCAAAATCGGTACCTCGACTCCGATACGAGCAAGTCCCATTCCAGAATCAACCCTGAATACATCGTCTGCGGCACTAAAGACTGTATCGCTCCTGTGGCCCAGCCGCCACACGTGCAGCCCCGCCGCCACACCTTGAACCAACTTTTTGTTCGATTCTCCCTATTAGATCGTATGGGGATAAGCCCGCCTCTAGTTCGAATTCTGGGTCCGGATGGATCCAAAGGAGTGCCCAATGAGAGCCGCGTTCCTCTGCATCTTTCTGCTACTGGCCGTTCTCTCTCTTCTGGTTCCGAATCGCGCGCGAGCCAGTGCTTGCTTTTCCAACATCTCCGCTCCGCTCACCGCGGTCCAGATCGGCGCGGTGGCCTGGGGGGATTATGACCAGGACGGAGATCTCGATCTGATCGTCTCAGGATATGCACCTTTTCCCGATCAGGAGTACGTCACCCGGCTTTATCGAAACGATGCTGGAACGCTCAACGACCAAGGAGTGGGAATCCCCGGGTTCGCGCAGGGTTCGGTGGCCTGGGGCGACTGCGATAACGACGGGGACCTGGATCTCCTGCTCTCCGGACTTTTGTGCGGGTACCCCGCAACGCGGATATATCGCAACAGCGGCGGAACCAATCCCACGTTTCACAACGCTTATGCCGGCCTTCCGGGTATCGCTGACGGTGGAGCGGCTTGGGGCGACTACGACAATGACGGGGATCTCGACCTCGCCATCTGTGGCCAGGACGGGACGTACACGGAAAAGGCCGTCATCTTCAGAAGCAGCGGTGGCGCTAACCCCACCTTCACCGATGCAAGCGCCGGTCTGACCGGGCTCAAGTGGGGATCTGTGTCGTGGGCGGATTACGACAAGGACGGGGACCGCGACCTGCTCGTTTCGGGCTATAGCAGTCAGTTCGGGGTTGGCGACCGGGTGTCCCTCTACGTCAACAGCGGCGGCGCGAATCCCACGTTCTCAGATGTCGGAGGGCCATTCTTCACGGGTATCTATAGTGCGGTCGATTGGGGCGATTACGACAACGATGGTGATATGGACCTCCTGGCGACAGGAGGCCAGAGCCCCAACGTAAACGCGGATATCTATCGCCAGGCCTTCGGTGGTTTCTCCGAGATATTCTCCACGCTCATCGGAGTGGAGTCCGGGTCGGCGCGTTTTGGAGATTACAACAACGACGGCAAGCTGGACGCGCTCCTCGTCGGGGGAGACTCCAACGATAACGGCAGGTCCGTCATCCAGCAGGCGCCGACCTTCACCGACATCGGCGCCGGGCTGGCCGGAATAGGCGGGAACGGCTTCCCATCACGCGCCAGCGCGGCGTGGGGGGATTACGACAACGATGGCGATCTCGATGTCGCACTGGCCGGGCTGAGCCCTACGATTAACGAGATTACGCGTGTGTATCGAAACGACTGTGGCACCTCGAACACTCCGCCCACTGCGCCCACCAATCTGGTCGCGACGGTCAACGGAAATACGATTACGTTCAGCTGGTCCGCCGCTACCGATGCGCAGACACTCCAGGCGGGGCTGACCTACAACCTGCGTGTGGGCACGGTCCCCGGGGGGTCGAACGTGATATCTCCGGAAGCCAATCCGTCGACCGGGTATCGCCGACTGCCCGCCATGGGCAACACGTATCTGAAGACGAGCTGGACGCTCCGGGTTCCGGGAGCGGGCGCGTACTACTGGAGCGTACAAGCGATTGACGGCTCCTATGCGGGCGGGCCGTTCGCCACCGAGCAAGGCACGGGCGTGACGGCAGTGGAGGAGACCCTGACTCAGGGTGCCCTTCTGCGCGTCGAGGGTCCGAATCCGCTCTCCAGTGCGGTGACGATCGAGTTCAATCCGCCCCATGCGGCGCGCGTCCAGATCGGGATCTACGACATCGCGGGACGCCGGGTGCGATTACTTCTGGACGATGACATGCCGGCCGGTGCCGGGACCCGGGTCTGGGATGCCAAAGACGGCGCTGGATACGACGTGCCGTCTGGACTCTATTTGATCCGGCTCAACACACCTACCGAGGAGCGGGTGGAAAAGGTAACGGTGGTACGCTGAGTCGTCCTGATTCTTAGCGAGGCAACGTCAGCGATGCCGTTCGATTCCGAGCCGCCGCATCTTGCGGTGAAAGTTCGCGCGATCGATGCCGAGATTGCGGGCGGCCTGACTGACGTTGCCGGCCGAGCGCGCCAACTCTGCTTCGAGGATCTGCTTTTCCGCCTGATCGAGCAGTTCCCTTAAGTGTCCTTCGCCCTCGGGCGGAGCACTTTCAATGCTGGAGGCGGCGAGCTTGGCCGCCTCCATGCCGCCCGGACTGGACTCGAGCACCATCGCCAAGTCCTCGGTCGCGATCTGGTTGCCTTGCGCCATAATGACCAGCCGCTCGATGACGTTTCGCAGTTCGCGCACGTTTCCCGGCCAGCGATGCAGAAGCAGAAGATCGATGGCCTTGGGAGCGAGGTTGAGCAGAGGTCGGCCGTACTCGCCCCGGAAGTACCCGAGGTAGTGCTCTACCAATAGCGGCACATCTTCCTTGCGTTCGCGCAAAGGCGGCACCTCGATGGGAAGCACATTCAACCGGTAGTAGAGATCCTGCCGGAAACGATGCTCGGCAACCTCCGTCTTCAAATCCTTGTTGGTCGCGGCAATGATGCGAGCGTCGAAGGTGAGCGTTCGTGTGCCACCGACGCGCTCGAATTCGTTCGAGTCCAGAGCGCGAAGCAGCTTGACCTGGGCCTCCAGGGTCATGTCCCCGATTTCATCCAGAAAGAGCGTCCCGCCTTGCGCGAGCTCCACTTTGCCCTGCTTCCGCGTTTCAGCGCCCGTGAACGCGCCGCGCTCGTGACCAAAGAGCTCGCTCTCGACCAGCTCTTTGGGAATAGCCGCGCAGTTGAGTCGTACGAAAGGCCCGCCCTGACGCGGTGACAGATCATGGATGGCACGCGCGACAAGCTCTTTGCCCACGCCGTTCTCGCCCAAAATGAGCACCTTGGCTCCGGTGGGAGCGATGCGTGTCACTTCTTCGCGAAGATCACGGATGACCTTGCTCTGGCCCACCATTTTGTACAGCGGCCCGCGTTCCTCCCGCAGTACCCGGTTCTGGCGCTTGAGCGCATTCATCTCCAGCGCGCGTTCCACGGTCAAAGTGAGCCGCTCGGGCGTGAAGCCCTTCTCTAGGAAATCGAACGCGCCATGACGCACCGCCTCCACCGCAAGCTCGATCGTGCCGTGTCCGCTCATCATGATGATGGGAACGCGTGCGGTCAGATCCGAACAACGCTTCAAGTAGGCGAGCCCGTCTTCCCCCGGCATGCGCACGTCGAGAAGGATCAAGTCCACCGATCCGGCACGGCGCGCGAGGGCCTCGTCGGCGCTCTTGGTGTCCTTCGCCTCGACGACCGCGAATCCCTCCTCGCCGAGATACTGGACGAGGGACTTGCGCACGCGCTCCTCGTCGTCGACGACCAGTACGACTCGCTTGCCTTCCTCGTCTTTTTTCATGAAGCCTCCGGGGAAATCTTGACGCCTGTCCCCGGGAAAACCAACGTCACCCGCGCTCCGCCCTCGGGACGATCCTCCAACTCCAGATACCCGCCGTGCTGGAGCATCGTTCGCTGAACGAGACTCAACCCCAGACCGGTGCCTTCCGGTTTCGTGGTGACGTAAGGCTCGTGCGCCTGTTCGCGGACTCCTGGCTCCCATCCCGCGCCCTCGTCTTCCACGACCACCCGCGGGCCCCCCGAGTCGCGTGTCACGCGCACCCAGATCCGCTCACCGTCGTGAGTCGCCTCGACCGCGTTCTTCACCAGGTTAGTGAGTGCCTGGCGGAGGAGGGAGCGATCGCCCTCGATCTCCAAAGGCTCGGAGGGAAGCTCGCACTGGATGCGCGTCGCGTCCGGAAACCCCGCTACCGCGGCTCCCACCAGTTCCCGCAGATCGACGGTGCGAAGCTCGGGAACGGGAAGACGGGCCAGTTCGCTGAAGGACGACGCGAGCCGCTGGAGCCCTTCGATCTCCTCCAACACCGTATTTACTGATTCCTGGAAACGCTCACGTTCCGGCTCGGGAAGCTCGGGCACGGTCTTTCGGAGTCGGTGCGCGGAAAACGTGATCGGCGTGAGTGCGTTCTTGATCTCGTGCGCGACCCGGCGTGCGGCCTCGCGCCAGGCCGCCACGCGTTCGGCCCGAGCGAGCTGCCGGCGCGAGCGCGAGAGCTCGGCGCTCATCGCGTTGAAGGTTTCGATGAGCCGCTCCATTTCCTGGCTCCCCCGCGGTCCCACCCGCACGGACATCTCACCGCGCGTCACCCGCTCCATCCCTTGGCCGAGGTCCTCCACCGGCCGGCTCACGTGTGCGGCCAGGACGCGCGCGGTCCAGGTGGCCAGAATGGCGAGTAGGATCACCGTGCCCCCCAATGTCAGTAATGCAACCCGCTGATGAAATCGAATCAACGTCGGTAACTGATCGTAGTAACCGACGCCGCGCACGAGATCGTTCCGCCGCTCGTAGAAGTTGGGATCGAGGTAGATCCCGGCGACGAGCACCCACTTGGTTTGCTCGGGCGGGCCGGCAAATCCGGCGAAGGCGAGCACGTGGCGCTCCGGGTTTTCAAGGAAGGGGCGCGCGGCTGCCGAATCCGATACCGCGCCGAGTCGACCGGGAGGGCTGAGCAAGGGATCGCGCGTAACTTCGAGAAGCAACGAGTCGCGCAAATCGTAAACTTGCACGAAATCGATGTTGTACGCGGTGGCGAGTTGGCGCCGGATCTTTTCCACGCTCCAGGGCGGCGTCATGACGGGATCGGCGGCCAGAAGTTGTCCGCGCTGGCGCAGATCGTTCTCGGCCCGGCCGAGGAGATCCCGCGCCATCTCCATGCTGCCCTTTAGCGCGGACTGCACCCCAGGGTTTTCCCAACGTTCCAAAGCAGACAGCACGCCCCTGGTGGCCACAGCGGTTAGAAGGAGCGCAGGGCCCAAAGTCAGTAATAAGAACAAAACCGTGAGCTGGCCCTTGAGCGTGCGCGGCGTCCAGCCCACCAGATCAAGCCCCGGCGGCGAGGCGCGACTTCACCTGGTCGTAACCGAGCTGTCCGCAGGCGGCCTGAATGTCGAGCCCCTTCGAATACCGTACCGTGACCGTAGTTCGGTAGGGCCAAAGCCACTTTGCGAACGCATCCACGCGCTCGGCGTCGGGGCGCTCGTACTCGAACAGGTCGGAAGGATTGAAGGGGATCACGTTGACCTTGGACGGAAAGCGCTCGGCAATGCGTCCCAAACGTTCTGCATCCGCACGCGTGTCGTTGAGCCCCTTGATGAGAACGTACTCGAGCGTGACGCGACGTCGCGATGCGCGCGCGTACGCTTCCACGGCGGGAATCAACACTTCGATCGGGTACTTGCGCGTGACCGGCATGAGCTCAGAGCGTACGTCGTTCGTGGTCGCATTGAGAGAGAGGGCCAGGGCAACGCTCGGGTTCTCCTCGGCCAGCCGTTCAATGCCGGGGACCACGCCGACCGTGGAGACGGTCATGCGCCGTCCGGCGATGTTGAGGCCTTTGGGATCCCGGAGGATTTCGATGGCTTTGAGGAGCGCGTCCAGATTGTCCATGGGCTCTCCCATCCCCATGGCGACCAGATTCGGCCCCTTGGACGACTCACTCTCCGCGAGGTGCTGAAAGATCTGAGCGACGATTTCCCCGGGAGTGAGGTTGCGAAGCCGGCCCATTTTCCCGGTGACGCAAAAGGAGCACCGAAACGCGCATCCGACCTGGGTCGAGAAGCAAAGCGTCTCGCCGTAGTCCGCGCGCATGAGCACGCTTTCGACGCCGTTTCCATCTCCTAGCCGCCAAAGGAGCTTGACCGCTTCCCGGGAGGGGGAGCTACGCCGGGTCGCTTCGGCGAGGCCCCTAAGGTCGAGACGGGCTTCGAGCTCCCGGCGGACCGGCTTGGGTAGGTCGCTCATCGCTTCGAAGTCGAGCGTCCGGCGCTGATACACGTTCACGAACACCTGGTCGGCCCTAAAACGGGGCTCCCCCAGGCCCTCTAGGAACGCCGCGAGCTCGGTGCGGGTGAAGTCATAAAATGACAATCGATTTTCCACGTGTGTCCGCTCGAAAACGAGGCGCCTCCTGTAAAGCCGGTGTAGATCCGGGTATCAAAAATGTTGCAGGATCGAAGGTCCGCTCTTCCCGCCCCCCTGACCAGGGATTATACTTGCACTATTCAAGGGCACTGGGTTCAAAGCCACAGGCCCTTGTCGTGTGCTCTGGTCGGATAGTCCCTGCGGTGGAGGGACTTCCCGTCCCTGGTCGTTTCCGAGTTTCCGTATCGTCGGAGGCCGATGGCGTCCCCCCATCGCCCGAGGCTTTCCGCGGTTGTCCGAGGAGCATAAGCAAATGACTCCCAAACGGTTGGGCATCGCTCTCGTTGCCCTGGTCGCCCTTTGGAGTCTGGTGGGGCCCGCCGAGGTACCGCAACCTCGTCTTGTCCCGGGGATTTCCGGCGTGGAGATCGCTCTTGCCGGAGATCCTGACCAGTACACCAACAAACCTGTGGGCGGCGCCCAGGCGCCCCCAGACACCATCCCGGTGCCGTCACCTTCGGGTCCGGTGTTAGGAGGAGGCCCGCATCCGGCGCCTCGTTCCACGTTAATTGTGGTTGTCCAGGCCATGACCAGTTTCCTATGGGGTAAGTGGTCTCTTTACTAGTCGCTGAACGCCGTCGACCGAAGCCAGAGGAGGGCGGTTCGTGTCGGCTGAGGACTTAATAAGGGTGAACCGTTCCAGTCAAGCAGAACGGCAGCACGGCGTCAGTTCCGGAGCGACGCGGCAGGAGTGGCAAGAACTCCCCGAAGCGGTGAAGTTCGGGGACGTCTGCTACCAGGCCGAGCGTTACGGTGACGCGCTGGAGGCCTACAAGACCGTGCTCGGTGCGGGGGAGCAATTGCTTTTCCCCGAGCTCAGGGCCCGTCTGCACTACCGAATCGCCTGCTGCTATTCCTGGCGAAACAGCTTCACGCTCGCCTTGGAGCACCTCGACGAGGCGCGCCGCGTTCTCCCGCGGCACCTCGACAAGGTACGCCTGGCCAAGATCTACGCCCGTCGCGGTCACATCATGCTCGAGATGGGCCGGTACGATCGCTGCGAGCGTTATCTGCTCCTGGCCAAGAAGATTCTTTCCGGCACCAACGAACAAGAAGAGATGGGCTCGATCGAGATGAGCCTCGGGATGCTGGCCGCGCGACTCGGCCGGTCCCGCGAAGCCCGCCAAGGCTTCTTGAATGCACTCACTACCTATCAGCGCATTGGACACAAGAGCGGCGAAGCGGGCGCCCTCAACAATCTCGGGATTCAGTACAAGAACGCCTGCGAATGGCGTGAAGCCGTGCGTTATCTCGAGGATGCGCGCACGTTGTTCCAGAGACTGGGTCATCGCCACCGGCTCATGACCTCCCACCTCAACCTCGGCATCGTTCACTGGAAACTCGGAAAGTGGGAACTCTCGGAAGAGAATCTCGCCGTCGCGGAAGGGATCGCGCGCGAGATCGAATCGAAGCAGTCGCTCGTCCGCATCCAGCTCGCTCAAGGGAACCTCGCTCTTCGCCGCCATCTGCTCGACCTCGCCGAAAGTCTTTACCGCCAGGCGGGTGAGACTGCGGAAGCGGAAGGGTACGGACGCGAACGCATTCTGGCCCAGGAGTTCATGGGTGAGCTCTTGGTGGTGCGAGGGGACGCGGAGGCGGGAAGCCGGCTCCTCCTCTCCACGCTCGCCGCAGCACGAGCCTTGGCGCCGGATGGCGACCTAGTCACCGAAGTGCTCCGTCGATTGGCCACGGCGCGTTTGGAGGCAGGCTCGCCGCGCGAAGCGCTGGACTATGCCCGTGAGTCCTCGAACATGGCCGGCCGGGACGGCGATCGCTATGAAGAAGCCGTCGCGCTCCGGGTGGTCGGGCTTGCTCTCTTCGCTCTCGATGAGCGGCAGGAAGGCGAGCGGGTGGTGGGCAAGGCGCTGGAGTGCTTGAGCGAGATTGGCGAGTCATTCCAGAAAGGCCTCACCCATCTTGGCTACGGACGCGCCCTCGCCGCCGCCGCCATCGAGGATCGTTCGACCGAGGACCTCGAGCATGCGGCCACCCAGCTTCAGCGCGCCTACGGCGCCTTTCTCGATCTCGATGCCCGCGTCGCCGCCGCTCGCGCGGCGTACGAACGCGCCTGGCTCGAGACACGGTTTCATCGCTACGAAGAAGCGTCGGCCTATCTAGGCAAAGCCCGTCAGGTGTATCCACCCCGGGCGGATGCGGATCTCGCCACCAAGCTCGAACAGCTCGGCGCGGAAATTGAGGATGCGTTTGCCGAGCGCTGGTCGTCGGGTGGCGACGTGCTTGCATCGTTGCGCGAGCTCAAACGCTTGTTTCAGGGCGCGAGCGACACCGACGCCGTGCTCGAGGAGCTCATCCGTCTTGCGGTGACGCGGTCGGGATCCGACCGCGGGAGCGTGGCCTACGCGCGCGACAACGGCCGCGTACGGGTGACCGCCGCCCACGGCTGGTCGCACGAGGAGGCGGAGCGATTCTTGCGGGCCTTGGGGCCGACGCTGGACACCGCCCTTCGCGACAACCGTCCCATCGGTTCCAACAATACGCATGAGGATCCGCGATTCCGCGAGGTGGCGGAGGATCCGCAGTTCAGAACGCGGAGCATCGTGCTCCTTCCCTTGACGCTGACGGACGAAAAAACCGGCGTGCTCTTGGTGGAGAAGTCGCACGGGAACATCGAGGGCGCCTATCACCAGGGCGAAATCCAGCTCCTCACCATTCTGGCCAATCTTGCCGCGCTGTCTTTGATGGAGCGCTGGAACACCGAGCTCATCCGGGAGAACGAAGCGCTCAAGGCCCGCATTGCTCTCGACACCGGCCAGGATCGGTTCGTGACCCAGAATCCCGACCTGCAGCGAACCCTGACGCTCGTGGCCAAGGTTGCCAACAGCCCGGTGTCCATCCTCATCGAGGGTGAGACCGGCACCGGAAAGGGTCTCCTCGCCCAGATCATTCACCAGGCCTCCGACCGCCGGGCCAAACCTTTCGTGCAAGTGAACTGTGCCGCGCTCCCCGAGCCGCTTCTGGAAAGCGAGCTCTTCGGACACGTGAAGGGCGCGTTTACCGGGGCGACCTACAACAAAACCGGGCTGTTCAAGGAAGCCGAAGAAGGGACCCTTTTCCTGGACGAGGTCGACAAAACAAGCCTTGCCGTTCAGGCCAAGCTGCTGCACGTGATGGACACCAAGGAAGTGCGTCCGGTCGGCTCGGTGAAATCACTGCGTGTGGACACGCGTGTCCTCTGTGCCACGAACGTGAACCTGCGCCAGAAAATTGCGGCGGGGGAGTTCCTGGAAGATCTCTATTACCGTTTGAATGATTTCATCGTACTCGTGCCTCCGCTCCGGGACCGGCGCGAGGACATCCCCCCGCTCATCGACTATTTTGTAAACAAGTTTTCTACGCAGTACGGCCGGCCCGAGATCCGGCTCACCGCGGAAGTCCGCCGGATCCTCATCGAGCTGCCGTGGCGGGGCAACGTGCGCGAGCTGGAGAAAACGATTCGCCGGCTCGCCGTGCTCGCCGACGATAGCCAGCCCGTCGGAATCGAGCTTCTTCCTGCTGAGATTCAGGTTTTTGATCCCGAGCCGCAAAACGGGGCCACCCTGCGACAGGAAATCGCTCGCACGGAGCGGCGCGTGATCGCGGAAGCGCTCAAGTCGCACTCGTGGAACAAGGCGCAGGTCGCCCGAGCCCTTCACGTTTCGTATCCGTGCCTCCTCAAAAAGATTCGCGAATTCAACCTTACGAAGCCCTCCGCACGTTCGCGCGCGTCGTAAAGCCTCTATCAACGTATTTTCCATCAGTAAGCTGTTGCGTAGAAAGCATCTCTGAAGACGGCCCCTCCGGCGTATAAACGTTATTGATACTTTCCGATTCCGAAGGCTCCGCAACCGGACGCATTTTACGCGCTCGCGTCGTTCCATTTCTTCGAAGTGCTTTGGGTTACACGGATTAACGTTTCCCTGACACAGCCTGGCACGCCCTCTGCAACGTAATGATCGCAACAGGAGGGGGGACCTCCGAGCCATAAGCCATCGGGTCCTGAGATGCCAGCGCAAGCTGAACACCACCGACTCAGGACCCGGTGCTTGGCTGCAAAGCAGCGGCGTGAACCTGACGTACTCCCCCATAGAAACGAGGGTGAGCCGATGCGGAGTGACAGCGTGCTGGCCTATCGCGACCAGTTCGAATACTTCGCGGACTGCTTTGAGCTGATTCGCCGCCGCAGCGATGCCTACTCCATCCGTGCCGAGGCGCTCGACGCGGAACGAATGGTCTCTTATTCCGAGCGCAGCGGGTACGTTTCCGAACGCAGCCAGCTCCTGGAAATTTACCGGGGGGTCATGGCGGAGGCGACCGAGCTCGCCGAGCGCGTCCGGCGCCGGAAAGCCGAGACGGTTCGCCAGGGCGTTCGATTTGCGTTCGATGACTTTGTCGAACACCACGGCTTAGAACCCGAGGAGGAGCAGATCCTCCTCGTTGGCTTTTATAACGAAGCGCGCGGGCATGGCCACGCGCGTCACACCGGCGGCCACGAGATCCTGAACCTGCTATTTCCGGATTCCGTGGAAGCCTTGAAAGCGTCTCGATTTTTGGATGCGGGGGCGACGCTCTTGAGACGGGGGTTGCTGCGGGTGAGTTCCGATCATGATCACCTGGACAACTTCTTAAGGGCTGCCTATGAGGTCACGGAGAAGACTCTACGCGTAGTTCTGGGTGTTTCCGAGAGACCAAACATCACGGAAGAGCAACCGGGACTCCAGGGGATGCGCGAAACCAGCGCCACCTCCTATCGAGTCGTCGCCCCCCAAGTTTCTCTCGAGCACGTCGTGCTGTCCCAGGCCATACGACGCGGCGTGGAAGAGGTCCTGTGGCAGGCCCGGGAAGGACGAGCGATTTACGAGAAATGGGGACTCGATCGTGTCCTGGAAAAGGGGAAGGGCACGGTGGTCCTCTTTGCCGGGCCTCCAGGGACCGGCAAAACCATGACCGCCGAAGCGATGGCTCATCGTCTGGGTCGTCCGCTTCACATTGCGGACTATGCGGAGCTCGAAAGCAAGTGGATCGGGGAGACGGAGAAGAACATCGTGGAGATCTTCCGCGCCGCCCGCGAGGCGAGAGCGGTGTTGCTCCTCGATGAGGCAGACGCCATTCTCTCTTCGCGACTGGATGGCGGGTTCTACAACGATCGCGCGTACAACCGACAGGTGAGCATTCTTCTCCACGAACTCGAAACCTTTGAGGGTCTCTGCATTCTCACCACTAACCGCATGGTGACTTTGGATGAAGGATTGGCGCGTCGTGTTTCGGCAACGTTCCAGTTCAACGTTCCCGGACCGACGGAAAGACTAAGAATCTGGGAATCCCTGATTCCCGGACGGATGCCATTGGCTGAGGATGTCGATCTGCGCGTGCTTGCGCATCGCTATCCACTTGCCGGCGGCCACATCAAGAATGCCATCCTGACCGCGGCGCGACGTGCCGCAATTCGGGACGGCGAACAAGTTTGCATACGGCAAGAAGACTTGGGCGAGGCAGCGGCGGGAGAACGTCGTAGCTTCCGACCCGGCGCCAGGCCGATTGGGTTCGGGGAGGGCGTTTATGCCCCCTTCTTCGGCTGAGCCTCGCCCCGGGTTCACGGTGAGTTCACGCTCCTGGAGGGAGGGGCTCACCGAATGCATGGCATACACGTCCGGATGACCGGACGTTAAGGACGGTTCCGAGCGGGCTGTTTCCGCAGAAACGGTTCGTAAGGCACCGGATCTCCGGGGATGCGGGGGTTTTCCTCCGCATCTGATGGAGGTGCAAAAGGGGGGGGTGGGGATTGAACGAGCGCAGATCCCCATCCCCTGCCATCCTCCGTCCTGGCGGACGGGATGCCCGATGGTGAGATGGACACCGGAAGGCAATTTGAAGGGGACTATCGGTTCCGTATCGGGTGGCGGTTCCTGGTTCGCAGACCATATATGGGGGATGTCCAGGCTGGTCCCAGGACTTCCGTCATCCGAGAAGCCGCGGCGTCAGGTTTCTGGCGCCGCGGTCCCTTTTTGAAGTGTGCTCATCCTGCTACAGGTGATCGGACAGGGACACCTACTCCGAGTTCGCCGCCGCCACCTTTCTTCCGCATCTTCAAGCACTGTCGCAACATCCCGCTGATTGGCATCCTTGGCACCTGCCTTGCTCAATGACTTACCTGACAACATTCAGGAGGTCGCACATGCAAGGCATTCACTTTGGACTTACAAACCGCGTCCCTCTCGCCGTGCTTGGCGTGATGCTGGGCGCCGCACTCATTTCCGGTTGCCACGAAGAGGGTGCGTACCACGCGCCCTGCGCGCAGGCGGTGGCGCCGGTCGGTCTCTATTCGGTGACCGGCGACGGACAGGTGGCGGTGTACTGGATCGCGGTGGAACCGGAAAACGTGAGCCAGTTCGTGGTGTATCGCTCCACATCTCCGGACGGCGGGTTCCATGAGATCGGGCACACGAACGGCGACTACTTCGTAGACAACGCGGTGGCCAACGGGGTCACGTACTACTACGCGGTAACGGCGATCGATTTCTGCGGCTACGAAACCCAACTCAGCCGTGAAACCGCCTACGACACGCCGCGGCCGGAAGGCTTCGACGCCCGAATCTACGACGCCAACGGCGACAACTGGCCGCGAAGCGGCTGGGATCTGTCCCTGGCCCGGTCTGTTCCCTGGGACGACGTCGATGCCGATATGTACTTCATTCGCACCGACGGAGGCGACTTCCTGGTCGCGGCCAACACCGAGACCGACATCCAGGATGCCGGCTACGCCGGCTTCGACGATGTGAGCTGGGCGCCCACCTCGGGGTGGAGTCCGACCGGAAGCGCGGAAGTAATTCCGGGCCACGTCTATGTGGTCTGGACGAAGAGCAACAACTTCGCCAAGGTGCGGGCGCGCAGCATGTCCCTTGACTATCTCACCTTCGACTGGGCGTACCAAGTGGCGGAAGGCAATCCAGAACTAGCCCCGCGGCCTGTTCGGGAGTCGGCTCCACTCAACTTAAAGCCTGGGGGCTAGTGGCTTTAGAGACTAGCTGGCCGAGGCTGGTTTGACCCGATGGCATGGAGGGCCTGAGAGACACCTTCAACCCGGAAAGGTACACTCCCGCCTCGGATGAACCTTGCTCAACGTCGGATTTTGGTCAACTTCCTTCGGGCAATTGGATGGATCGCCTCGGCAATCTTAGCTCTCCCGTTTGTCTGGTGGTTTTTCCATCGATCTGACCCGGATGTACGTTTGGAAGATGTCGTTCCTTTCTTGCTCAAAACTTTTGCGGTGGTTGTTGGAGCATTCGTTCTGGCGGCTTTCATCAATGCCGGAGGAAAGAAGGATTAGCCCGGAGTTGACCCACATCGAAATCTACTGTGACGAAGCCGGAACTATGCCCATCGAGGATGATGAAGACTTTTTCTGCGCGGCAACCATCTGCTTCGATGGCAATCGACCCAAAATAGATCGAACACCAAAGGCACGGTTAGCAACCAACCTCAAGAAAAACGGGGCGGCTGTCCTAGTGACGTTCGTGAAACCGAAACCAGGATATGGATCTGCGGTGGTAGATAAATTTGAGCGCCTGGAAACTATGGGCCGCGCGAGGCGTCTTCTAGAAGGCTCAAAACCAAAGTACCTGCGGCCAGATGGCACGCTTCCCTCAAGCCGAGACTTGATCTGGAATTATTGCATGATCCAAGCGATCAGCCACGCTATCGGCTTTTCCGTAACGCGCGGACCGATCAGTGGGGTCTCTGTTCTGATGGACCCCAAGTCATTGGCGGAACCAAACCGTCGGCTGCTGCTGGATCAGGTGTTTCGTGGTCCTGGAGTTCTGCAGGGAGTGATGGACGATCCGAGTGCTCCAGACCCACGGGCGGCTAAGGTTATCCAGGGCCGATTGCAAGCAATACGCCCTGACGCCATTTCATTGTCGTGGCGCAGTGAGCGCGATCCGAATACTAAATGGATGCGAGATGGTCTGACTCTTGCTGATCAAGTTGCTTCTCGTTTCAGAGAGGAGGCGATCAACCCTCGCGAGAGCCCTTTGGCATCTGAGCTAACTGTAGCGGGTGTCGATTTTCGAACTGTCGATTTGACAGATCATCTGATGGCCGACATTGACCCCGAAAATATCGAACAGTGGGAACGGGATACTGGTCTCAGGGCTCCACGATCGAACCGACAAAGCGAGAGCAGCTAAGAGCCAGGGAGCCGAGGGATTGGGCCCATATAAGTCAGAGCGCTACGTGTCCTAACCTCAATTTCGTCGAGCACTTTTCCCATAAAACTTCTCCAATCGTCCCGAGTCCAGCACGCCGGATCATTCCCTCCAGCGCTCTGCCCTTGCCGGGTCCAGGCATCAGTTAGGAACATCAACGGCGCGTGAAGAAGTTTTGACAATGCATCAGCTTGAGATCCAGCGGACTGGCTTGGAGGCACATACTTGGCATCGAAACCAACTTTCTGACCAACAAAGAAGAGTATCCTGCCTGGACTCTTAGTCTCGGGAGCTGCGGAAAATAGACGCTTCATGAAAGCTCTCGGATTCCAGCCGCGGTTAGTAAGGATCTCTTCCTTCAATTCTTCTAGCTTACCCGAGCCTTTTAACCGCTCTAGCGGGATGTATTCAAGAGCAAGGCGTAACTCCAGGGCCGCATGGATCAAACACGCCTCTTCTCCCTCATCGAAACGCTTCAAGAAGTATTTCGCTCTTTCGGCGGCGTAGTGAGAGCCTGTCACCAATTCTTGGAACAGTGATTCGTCTGGCACTTGAGCCTTTCTGCGCGGCGTTCAAAAAGTGGGGTGGAGCTGCGGTTCACTTGGAAATCCCGGACGGAGTGGATCCATGTATATGAATAGCTCCGCCAAGCTACCCAGTCCGGCTAACAGCTCCCGCCTTACTCCCGCTCGGTTGGTTGAAACCAAGCGATGACCCAACCATACGGCTGCGTCCTCGACGCCTTACCCCGTTGCGATCCCCTAAGCCGGCCGTCCCATCTTCAACCAGATGGAGCAAACCAGGGACCGCCTCAAGAGCTTTGTCAAGACTTGCGCCATGACTAGACCTCCTTTGGATACGGCCCCCGTTTATTCGGGGAACACAAGGAAGCATAGTAACGCAAGGAGCCGGCTTGCCTACCACCCAGCGGACAAGGTCTCTTGGGCCTTCTTGAATACCCAGGCCCGGTATTCCGGGGAACCGGATTCCTTGGCCAGGGCGTAGGCTCCAATCAAAGCGGCTACCGTGTCATCATGGCCGCTGGATGGGGCTCCAAAGCGCACAATCCCAAACACTGGCTCTTGGTAGCCGTGTAGGCCAAAAGCTCGCGTTCCCGCGCTCCCTTGCCGATTCCGCCTTTCCACGCCAGGCTTTAGGGCATGGAAGTGTTCAAGTTCACCACGATCGCGCATCGGCACATGGCGATCCTGAACCCTGTCTCCACGTCGGCCGTCGACACCTGTCTCGATGCGCTCGCGCTACGTCCAGGGGACACGGTGATCGATGTTGGGTGCGGCAAGGGAGAGATGCTGATCCGCCTCGCCGAGCGCTATGACATCCAGGGAGTTGGCCTGGACACCAATCCAGCATTTCACAAGATCGCCAAAGCCGAAGCGTATCGCCGAGCCGGCCCTGGCCGCATCACCTTTCATTTGACCGACGCCAGTGGATACGCTGCGCCGCCGCAATCCTTCGCCGCCGCGATTTGTTTTGGATCCACGCACGCCTTCGGCGATTTTCAGACCACGATTTACTCACTGGCTGAATGGGTTCGCCCGCAGGGACGCATCCTGATCGGTGAGGGTTACTGGAAACGAGTGCCCGATCCTGAATACTTGGCCTTTCTGGGCGCCAAGCCCGACGAGTTGCGAGATCACGCCGGTAATCTTGCCGCTGGCGTCAGTGCCGGCCTCACCTGCATTCTCGATCGCACGGCGAGTCCGGCGGAGTGGGACGTCTACGAGGACGCCTACTTCCAGTCCGTCGAGGATTACGTGGCGACGCATCCCGAAGATCCTGATGCCGACGCGCTCCTCCACCGCATTCGCGCCTGGCGCGAGGGCTATTTGCGGTGGGGCCGCGAGACCCTCGGCTTCGGCGCGTACGTGTTTCAAAAGCCCTGAATAGATCGCCGTAGCTGCATCGACACACCGCCTTCCTGGACCGCCCCCGCAGGTACAACTTTCCTCCGGTCGGCGCAGAGCTTTATTTCTCGTAAGTCATTGAATACTAGCTTGTTAACGCTTTGCCGCCTGAATGGCATTCCACTTGCTTTTATCACTGGCGTGCGGACGAACAAAGGAGGCACAAGTGAAAACGAAGCAGATGTTCATAGGAGCTTTTCTTTCGATGCTGATCATCGGGTTGCCGATCGCAACCGCCTCGGCGCAGACGCGCGACCGCGTTTCGCCGAAGCTCGTGCCGGTGCCCGATGACGACTACGGTCGGGGTTACGACCGAGGCGTCGTGGATGTGTGGAACCAGGGTGGAACGGGCGTCTCGGTTCACCCTGGCCAGAAGATGAAGGTCTCATTCCGGACGCACGAAGATGCGTTCGTGGTGCTGATCGACATCGACACGCGGGGTCGGGCGAGCTTGCTCTTCCCCGACAACCGTTGGGATGACGGGTTTGTGCGCGCGGGACACACGGTGACGCTACCTGGCCGGAATGCCGGCTACAAACTGCAAGTCACTGGCCCGGCCGGTGTGGAGCGCATCGTGGCCTTCGCCTCGGATGAACCCTTGGCGGATCACTGGCAGGACCTGATCGATGACGATCTCGCCGACCTCGGCTGGTCGCAGCCCCGCTACACGACCACCTGGAACGCGGGTCTGTCGGTGAACACCGGAAACGTGCGCGGCACGGTGGCGGCGGGCGGTGTCCAGCGGAATGGTCTGGAACCGCGAGTCATCAGGGTCCCTGATGGGCCGCAGTTCCTCGGTCGCGACGAAACGTGGTTCCGAGTGCTGCGCGGCTACAGCCGCGGTTGGTAAGGGATTGACCGCCCCGTAAGAGGGCACGGGGCGGTCGCGATTTCGGAGGTCTCGCTTCACTGCAGCAACCTCCCCGGCGCCGGCAGGGGAGCGGGACCTCCGAGCCATGTGAGGCATCCGCAAGAAGGTGCATCGGCCCGGCCTTCAGCGGGTGAAGGCCCCCCTCAAAGCGAGGGGGGCCGTTTTTTTGCGGGGCGCTCAGCATTTCGATCTAGACCCGCGTAGATATGGAAGAGCGTAGTGAGTTTCTAAGCTCGCATCCGCTTTAGGTGCATCGGCCCGGCCTTTGCGGATGTTTGGGCCCCCTTCGAACGAAGGGGGCCGCTTTTTTTGAGGGGGAACCTTCCAGCATGGAAAGGGTTTTACCCGGGACGGAGCTCCAGTTCCCCAGACCGCGGATCTAGGGTATTTTCTTGCGCTTCCGATCCGGGCTTCCGGCCGAGCACCAGCCACCCATGAGAACCACCAAGGCATGATCGATCGAACGCGACTCCCGCGCCCGATGGCGCGCGGGTGGTGGTTGCTCCCTATTCTTTTAGTTTTGAGCATGAGCTCGGCTCAGGCCGCCCCCTCTCCCTCGGAGCTCTACCCTCACCCGTGCTTCGTGCCGCCCGTCCCGCAAAAGCAAGGTTTGCGCCCCCGGCTCAAGCCCCCGACTACTCTTGGACAGAAGCCGCCGGTGACCCTGGGCGGACCTGCCTTCGGGTACCACGACTGGCATCTGAAGAACGAAAGTGCCCTCGGAGCAACTGCCGCGCTCGAAGCCCCGCGTGACACGCTTCACATGATCGCGCTCCTCGTAGATTTCGACGATCAGCCGATGGGTAGCGTCGAGCACGGCGCTCCGGCGGATTCCCTCGACGCCTACTTCAATCGCCTGCTCACCTTCCTCAACCAGTATTACCAGGAAGTCACGGATACCCTGGTCACCATCACCTGGGAGCTGAGCCCGCGCGTCTATCGCTTGCCGCAGGAAATGACCTGGTACGGCGACGACGAGGACCTCGCCGTGCGTGAAGCGTCGCTGGTGCGCGATGCCGTGCAGGCGGCCGACGACGACGTCGATTTTTCACGCTACACCCGCTTCGCTCTCTTCCATGCCGGGGCGGGTCAGGAAGCCGACGTCAACAACGACTCCACCCACGAGATCTGGTCGGTGTTCTTCCGCGCCATCGATTTTCAGTACTGGCTCGATCTGCCGCCCGACTGCATCCCGAACGAGTACTCGGAGAGTTGTATCGGCGTGCCCACCAACGACACCGATCCCGCCACCGGGGGCAAATTCTTCGTTCCGAGCATGGTGATTTACCCGGAAACAGAAAGTCAGGACGGCTACGTGTTCGGCTCGATGGGCGTGATCGCCCACGAATTCGGCCACAGCTTCGGTTTGCCGGATCTCTACGACACCACCGGTCCCGATAACAGCATCTACGCCGATAGTCAGGGCATCGGCGCGTTCGGTCTCATGGGCGCCGGCATCTGGAACGAGAACGGGTTCTATCCGGCCGAGATGGATGTCTGGTGCAAGTTTTATTGCGGATGGCTACGTCCTCAAGTCGTGCGGCCCGATCCGTCGCATTCCACATTCGACGTGAGCCTGCCCGGGATCGAAACCGACGGTAATCGCAAAACGGCGGCGTTACGCATCCCCATGGGAGGCGACGAGTATCTGCTCATCGAAAATCGTCGCCACGATTACAACAACAATCAGAAATTCGATTTCGACGACGCCGACCACGACAGCACGTTCGATTTTTGGGTCGATTCCTACGCCGGCGCCGAATTCGACTGGTATCTCCCCACGACCACATCCGAGTATCCCCCCGAACAGGACGGTTCCGGTCTCCTCATCTATCACATTGACGAATCGATCATTCGCGATCTTCTCGACTACAACCTCGTGAACGCCGACGCATTGCACAAGGGCGTCGATCTCGAGGAAGCCGACGGCATCCAGGATCTCGACAAGCTGATCCTCACCTTCGAAGCCTTCGGTGACGCAAAGGACTCCTGGTGGGCGCCTTTCACCACCCAATTCACCCCGCACACCGAACCCAACACCGATGGTTACGGCAACGCGCACACCGGCATCTGGATCACGGACATTTCAGGGCCTACCCCGATCATGACGTTCAAGGTCGGCTTTCAGGATCCAACCTCAGCCGAAAAGGGCGACCTGCGCGCGGGCTGGCCGCAGGATCTCCCGGGCCTCACCCGAAATCTACAACCCGTGGTCGGCGATCTTGACGGAAACGGAACCGAGGAGATCGTAGCCACGTCCGCCACCGCGAGTGCGGGTCGAGTCAGTGTGCTTCGACCCGACGGCACAGCGTTTTTCACCACCACCGGTCCGGCACAGATCGGTTGGAGCCATCTACGGGCGGAGCCGATCCTGGTCAATCTGGACAGCGATCCGCGTCCCGAGCTGGTTTGGGTGAGCGGGGACAGCGTGCTCGCGACGACATACGACGGCTCCTTCCTCGACACCCAAGGCGCACCACAGCCGACGCCGGTTCCGTATTTCGTGTTACCGAAGGATCCCGGTCGCATCGGGATTGCGGGTGGCAACCTCGAGCCGACGACTCACGCACTTCTCTGTGGATCTTCGCCGGATGCGCTCTTGGACGGCCGGCCCGAGATCATCGTTCCCATGGCCGACACCGCACTTCATTCATGCAGCTTGTTCGCCATCGCTCCGCCTCGCTTGCCCGGACTCACCACGACCGCACGCGTTGCGGTAATGGATATCCCCGGAGACTCGGTGCTCGCTCCAGCGTTGGTCGACATCGACTCGGTGGATGCCGGCATTCTCGAGATCGCGTCCTCGGTTCGCACCGCCCAAGGCGGCTATCTGGCCGTGACGATGTTCGACCGGCTCGATGACTCATGTGATTTCGGCGATGCGCGCACCATTGCGTTTTCGGAAGCGGACACGATCGCGTACTCGGCCCCCGTGGCGGGGGATCTCAATCGCGACGGCTTGGACGAGGTCGTGGTCCTGGACTCGGAAGGATTCGTGCACGTGTTCTCGATTCGCATCGTAAGCGTGGATGGCCACACCAAGGAGCTAGGCCCCATCGATCCCTCGGATGTTCATGGGTCGGTTATTTTCGATAACGATCTCTTCGAGGAGATGCCCGGATGGCCGGTGCAGGTGGGTGCACTCGCCGATGATGCGATTTCCCTCTCTGATATCGACGGCGACGGCTACCTCGAGGTGCTCGTATTCGGTCCGGAGAACAAACTCTACGTTCTCAACTACAACGGTACCTCGGTGCTCACGTTGCCGGTGATGGTGCCCGCAGAAAATAGGTACACGCAACCCTTCCTGTCTCCGTTCTGTCTGGATCTCGATGGGCAAAGCGGGGCGGAGTTGCTCCTGCCCTTGCCGGACGGACAGGTGCGAGGCCATGACGCGACGGGGCGATCGCTGGCGGAATGGTCCTACCTGGGTGGCGGCAACGGCCGTACCTATCCCGTGGTCACCGATCTCGATCACGATGGCACGCTCGAGCTGGTCACGGTGGAAGATGTGACGGTATCTGTTCCCCAAGACGGCACGATC
>Ga0075421_100001572_pt1 | contig 26876 bp, 22 predicted proteins | sample SoiMetdeltSBSDD5_FD_75292 | JGI IMG/M metagenome (GOLD analysis project Ga0075421, IMG submission 75292) | Bulk soil microbial communities from a Populus tree surrounding site in Tennessee, USA - Soil MetaG P. deltoides SBSDD5 | ecosystem: Environmental > Terrestrial > Soil > Tree plantation... | reverse complement strand
GTGCGCCTTGGCGTCGACTTCGCGTCGCAGGATCTTTTCGGCGCCGGCCACCGCAAGCGCTGCCACTTGCTCACGCAAAAGCTCGCGAGCGCGCTGCACTTCCTGTCCGATCTCAGCCTTGGCCGCGGCCTTCTCGCGCGTCCCTTCTTCCTTGGCAGCGCCTTTTGCCTCTTCGATCAACTGTGACGCCCGCCTCTCCGCCTGGGAGACGATCTCAGCAGCGCGCGTGCGCGCCTCCTTGATTGCTTCCTCGGCCTGGCGCGTCGACACCTCAAGCGACTTGCGTCCTTGCTCGCCCGCCGCAAGACCGTCCGCAATCTGCTTCTGGCGCGCCTCGATCTTGGTCAGCAACATCGGCCAAACCCATTTCTTCGTGCACCAAAGAAAAAGCCCGAACGCGATCACTTGCGCGAGCAGCGACAAGTTGATGTTCATCCCGTCACCCTAGAGAAAAGGTCGGCCAGACCGGTTACTTCGGAATCACCGCGAGCAGCGGGTTGGCAAACGCGAACATCATCGCAAGGCCGACGCCGATAATGAACGACGCGTCGATCAAACCGAGCAGCAGGAACACCTTCGCCTGCAGCGAATTGGTAAGCTCGGGCTGCCGCGCAGCGGCTTCGAGGAAGCGGCTGCACATGACGCCGACGCCGATGCAGGCGCCCGCTGCGCCGACCCCGATCATCAGGCCAATCCCGATGCTGGTGTAGGCCTGGATCATTGCCAGATACTGCAGTTTGTCCATTTTTGATTTCCCTTTCTGCGGAGAGTGCGATAACGGTTAGTGCGGGCTAGTGATGCTCGTGGGCAAGCGCGATGTACACGACGGTGAGCATCATGAAAATGAACGCTTGCAAGATAACGATCAGGATATGAAACAGTCCCCATACCACGCCGAGGCCGATCGAAAGAACCAACGAAGTCACGCCGCCGGCAGAACTCCAGAATCCTCCCGTAAACGTCGCGTGCGCCGCCCACATCCAGAGCAGCAGGAAGATAATTTCGCCCGCGTACATATTGCCGAAAAGTCGCAGCGAGTGCGACAGCGGCTTCGAGATGTATTCGATCAAGTTGAACAGCACGTTGAAGAAGATCAGAAACGGGGCCGCCCATAACGGCTTCGCGCCGAACGGCGCGCAGGTGAGCTCGTGCAGCCAGCCGCCCAGGCCCTTCACCTTGATGTTGAAGAAGATCATCAGCAGCCACACCGTGAGCGCAAGCGCAAACGTGGTGTTCACGTCCGCGGTGGGGACGATGCGAAACCCGTGCTCGGAAATCCCATGCGTGGCAACCGCCACGACATCCACGGGAAGAAAATCCATCGCATTCATCAACATCACCCAGACAAACACTGTGAGCGCTAGGGGCCCGACGAACTTGTTCAAGTCGCCATGATGAAAGATGCTCTTTGCCTGGCTGGACACGAAATCGAACAGAAATTCGACCAGCGCTTGGCGCTTCCCAGGAACGCCCGTGGTGGCGTTCTTCACTACCCACCAGAGGAAGCCGAATCCGAGAACGCCGACCAAAACGGACACGACGAGCGAGTCGATATTCAACGTCCAGAACCCACCCTCGCCGACCGGCTTAGTGAAGAAGGCCAGGTGGTGACTGATGTAGTCGGTGGCGGTGAGCTCTTTGTCGGCGGCCATCGTGGAGCGTTATTCGTGTTCGCGTACAAAAAACGCCATCGAGAAAATCAGGATCGTCGCTATGAACGACCCGAAGAATGCAGGCGCCACCACATCCGCATAGGTCGCGAGCACCAGCCAGAGCAGGCCCACGATCAAGGCGATCTTCACCCCTTCGGCGCGTAGCGCGCTGACCACGCTGCCTGCCGCGGATCCAGTGTTTCCCAGTGTAGCCACGACGGCCGATACCCCCCCAGCGCACATGCTGACCGCTCCCCCCAAGGCCGCGGACAGCGCACCATGCACGCCGGCCACCAGCCCGGCCACAAGCGTCAAGGCGGCAGTCGCGAGCAACTGCCAGCGCAATACAGTGCGGATCGGCCTTCTCAGGGCGCGAGGACTGGCGTTCATCGATCCACGCCCCCTGGAAGCGGGCGAAAGTATATTCGGATCAAGCGCCGCGGGTCAATGTGCTGCAGTGCAAACAGCATGCGCGATCAGCGCAGTTTCTTCAGCAGCTGATCGAGGTGATCGAGCCCGGAGAAATGCAGCACGATTTTTCCTTTGCCCTTGCGCCCGGCACGAATCTCGACGGTCGTACCGAGTCGTTCCGACACTTCCTCTTCAAGCCGCGCCAGGTCGCGATCCGCGCCCGGCCGGCCGCGCGACTTGGGCGTTCGTGCCAGGCGCCGTACCAGCGCTTCCGTGTCGCGCACCGAAAGACCGCGCGCTCCGACGCGATTCGCTGCCTCGACCTGGCGCGCGCCTTCGAGCATCAGCAGCGCGCGCGCATGTCCCATTTCGAGTGCGCCCTGCAGCAGCATCTGCTGCACCGGCTTCGTCAGCTTGAGCAGGCGCAGCAGGTTCGTCGTTGCGCTGCGCGAGCGGCCGATCGCGTCCGCCGCCTGATCATGCGTCATCCGGAATTCGTCCACCAGCCGCTGCACGCCGGAGGCCTCTTCCATCGGATTGAGATCCTCGCGCTGGATGTTCTCGATGAGCGACATCGCAAGCGCGGTTTCATCGGGCACCTCGCGCACTAGCGCGGGAATCTCGGTCAGCCCGGCCATCTGCGCGGCGCGCCAGCGGCGCTCGCCAGCGATCAGCTCGAACGATCCGCGCTCGACGGGCCGAACGAGCACGGGCTGCATCAGCCCCTTTGCACGGATCGAGGCTGCGAGCTCGCCGAGCGCCGCCTCGTCCATCCGGGTACGCGGCTGGTATTTGCCCGGCCGGATCGCACCGACCGGAAGCGTACCGAGAGCGTCCTTGCGCTCCGATTCATCCGCGCCGAGAAGCGCATCAAGGCCACGTCCCAATCCTTTGTGTTTGCTCACTCTGGCGGCCTCTCAGGCAGCTTTTCCGTCGAGAAATCCGGCGCGCGCGAGGATTTCGTCGGCCAGCGCAAGGTAGGCCTGCGCACCCTTCGAGCTCGGGTCCCAAACCACGGCCGGCGCACCGAAGCTCGGCGCCTCGGCGAGCCGCACGTTGCGCGGCACGAGGGTGCGATACACCTTGTCGCCGAAGTGCTGCTCGAGCTGCTGCGAGACCTGATGCGAGAGCGTATTCCGCGCGTCGTACATCGTGCGCAAAAGTCCCGCGATCTCGAGACGCGGATTGATGTTGGCGCGCACCCGCTTGATCGTGCCGACCAGATCGGACAGCCCTTCGAGCGCGTAGTACTCGCATTGCATAGGGATCAGCACTTCATCGGCTGCAGCGAACGCGTTCAGCGTGAGCAAGCTCAGCGATGGCGGGCAGTCGATGAATACGAAGTCGTACTCCGGCGCGATCCGCTCGAGCGCCGAGCGCAGCCGCGCTTCGCGGTTGGGAAGATCGACGAGCTCCACCTCTGCGCCCGCCAGATCGCGGTTCGCCGGAACGAGATCGTATCCGCCGGCTGTCGAGGGCATTCGGATCGTCCCGATGTCTCCGAGCCCGAGCAGCGCGTGATACACCGTTCGCGTGACCTTGCGCTTGTCGATGCCGCTTCCCATGGTCGCATTGCCTTGCGGATCGAGATCCACCAGGAGCACGCGCCTGCCCGCCTTCGCCAAGCCTGCGGCGACATTCACGCTCGTCGTCGTCTTGCCGACGCCGCCCTTCTGATTTGCGACCGCCACCGTGCGCGCCATGCTCAGCTCTTCAGCCTGCACAACACGAGGTGTCGCTCGGCGTCGAGCAAGGGCACCGCGAGACGCCGGACATCGCTGCAATCGCAACTGCTGGCGGCGCGCGCAAGCTCCTCGTGCGGATAGCCCGCCTTCATCGCGGCCAGCACGCCACCATCGGCGACCAGGTGGCGACAGCAGGTGATGAATTCCACGAGCTCGGCGAAGGCGCGCGAGATCACCACTGCAAACTGCTCGATCGGACGCCACGCCTCTGCGCGGCCGATATGGACCGCCGAATTGGCGAGCCCGAGCTCGATCACAGCCTGGCGCAGGAACGAGCCTTTCTTGTCGCTTGCCTCGAGCAGCACGACCGGGCGCTCAGGCTCGGCGATCGCAATCGGAATGCCTGGCAATCCCGCGCCCGAGCCGATATCCGCAAGACGCCCGGCAGGAAGCTCGCCGAGCACGGCCAGCGAATCGAGCACGTGGTGACTGACCATTTGCAGCGGGTCGCGAATCGCAGTCAGGTTGAACGTCTGATTCCATTTCGCGAGCAATTCCAGATACGCGACCAATTTGCCCCGCGCAGAATCCGGCACCGCCAGGTTCAATTCGCCGAGACCACGATCAAGGGCGGCACGCGGCGTCATGCGCTTTGCTTCTCGACGTTCCCTTTCTTGTTCAGTCCGCGCTTCAGGTGCACCAGCAAGAGTGAAATCGCTGCGGGGGTGACACCCGAAATGCGCGCCGCCTGCCCGATCGTCTCGGGCTTGAATTGATTCAGCTTCTGCTGTGCTTCCATGGAAAGGCCGCGCACGTCCGCGTAGTCGACGTCTACGGGCAGTCGCGTCGATTCGGCCGCCGAGTGGCGTTTCACCTCACCCTGCTGGCGTTCGATGTAGCCTTGATATTTGGCTTGAATCTCGACTTGCTCAGCGACCTTCTCGTCTTCTACGCCCAGTCCAGGCAATGCTATTTCCAAAAGTGAGCGATAACTGACGTTAGGCCGGCGAAGAAGATCCAAAAGCGAGTATTCACGCTCGATCGGCTGGCCAAGAATCTGCTCGGCGAGAGCGCGCTCCACGGTACGCGGATTCACCCAGGTCGTTCGCAGGCGCTCGGTCTCCCGGGCCACCGCATCACGCTTGCGATTGAAGGCGTCCCACCGGGCATCGTCGACAAGACCCAGCGTGCGACCCGTTTCGGTAAGGCGCAGGTCTGCGTTGTCCTCGCGCAGCATCAAGCGGTACTCGGCGCGACTCGTGAACATCCGATACGGCTCGGAAACGCCGCGTGTGACGAGGTCGTCGACGAGGACGCCCAGGTACGCTTCATCGCGACGCGGGCACCACGCAGATTTGTCCTGTGCCTGCAAGCCAGCATTCAGCCCCGCGAGCAACCCCTGGGCGGCGGCCTCCTCGTAGCCGGTCGTGCCGTTGATCTGGCCAGCAAAATAAAGGCCGCGGATGCTTTTCGTCTCCAGGGATGCCTTCAGGTGGCGCGGGTCGAAGTAGTCGTACTCGATCGCGTATCCGGGACGAAGAATGTGGACTTGCTCGAGCCCCCGGATCGAGCGCACCAGCGCGAGCTGCACGTCGAATGGCAGGCTCGTAGAAACGCCATTGGGATAGATCTCGCGGGTCGTCAGACCCTCGGGTTCGAGGAAGATCTGATGGCTCGCCTTCGCTGCGAAGCGGTGAATCTTGTCCTCAATCGAGGGACAGTAGCGCGGGCCGACCCCGGTGATGACGCCCGAAAACATCGGCGAACGGTCCAGGCCCTGCCGAATGATCTCGTGCGTTCGGCTGTTGGTCTCGGTGACCCAGCAGGGCAACTGCTGCGGATGCATGTCGCGGCCCCCGACAAAGGAAAAGACGGGCTCCGGCGAATCGCCAGGCTGCACTTCGAGTGAGGAGAAATCGATCGTGTTGCCATCGAGTCGCGGGGGCGTTCCGGTCTTCAGCCGGCCGACCGGCAGCTTCATCTCGCGCAGCCGAGCAGCGAGCGTCATGGACGCTGGCTCGCCTGCCCTGCCTGCCTGATAACTCTGCAATCCGACGTGTATCAGCCCAGCGAGAAACGTCCCAGTCGTCAGTACGACCGTTCGGCCACGAAAAACGATCCCCAGCTGCGTGACCACCCCGATTGCTCGAGCTGCGTCGAGCAGGATGTCGTCCACGGGTTGCTGGAATAACGTGAGGTGGGGCTGATTCTCAAGTCGGCGTCGGATCGCCTTCTTGTAGAGCAGGCGATCCGCCTGCGCCCGCGTGGCGCGTACTGCCGGACCCTTCGACAGGTTCAGAGTGCGGAATTGAATGCCCGCCTCGTCGGTGGCAATGGCCATCGCTCCGCCTAGCGCATCGACTTCCTTGACGAGGTGTCCCTTGCCGATCCCGCCAATCGATGGGTTGCAGGACATTTGGCCCAGCGTTTCGATGCTGTGGGTAAGCAGCAGCGTCTCACATCCCATGCGGGCAGCGGCCAAAGCAGCCTCGGTCCCGGCGTGACCACCCCCGACAACGATCACATCAAATTCGCTTGGATATTGCATCGAGCAGGCCTTCCGAAGGAGCCGAATAATACGTGATTGTTCCACGTGAAACCACGGCGGCGGAGCGGCAGAAAAGGTTTCACGTGGAACATCTGATACTTGTATCATGCTGCATTGCAGCAACCTCGCATCAGCGATAGGCAGGCATGCGACAATCGCCGCCCCTTCGCCGTCAACCCATGATTTCTCTCGCGCGCTACTCAACGCTGCTTGCCCGTCCGGACTTCAAGTCCGTGCTGGTCGCGTCGATCATCGGGCGACTGCCGATTGGACTGACTGGATTGTCGATCCTGCTGCTGTCGCAGGGAGCCACCGGGTCCTTCGTTCGCGGGGGCGCGACTGCGGCCGCGTATGTAGTCGGCCTGGCGTGCTTCGCGCCGGTGCTTGGCCGAATCATCGATCGTTCCGGTCCGCGCGCCGTACTGCTGTGGTCTGCATGCGCTTTCCCCGCGTCGCTGATAGCGCTCGTTCTCGCGGTACGTGCGGATGCGGATGGCGCGTTCCTTTCGCTTGCTTTCGCCTTCGCAGCCGGAGCGACTTTTCCACCGATCACCGTCTGCATGCGGACCTTTTTCCGACGCAGGCTTGCCGAGGAATCTCTCCTTGCCACCGCGTATTCACTCGAAGCGGTCCTGATCGAGACGATCTTCATCGCCGGTCCCGTGCTGGTGGCGTTTTTCGTGGCGTACTCATCGGCCTCGGTTGCAGTGTCTTTCGCGGCGCTCTGCGGTTTCAGCGGAACGTTGCTGTTTCTGCGTTCGCCCGCGCTGCGCGATTGGCCAATCGAGATCCGCACCCGAAAGAATCTGTTCGGTCCATTGACCGAGCCGGGTTTTCCGTCTCTCTTCATCGTCGTCCTCGGATATGCCGGCGCATTCGGACTGGTGGAAATCGGCGTGACGGCGTATTCCGCGGAGGTCGGAAATCCGGCGCTCGCTGGTGTTCTGCTCGGTTTGATGAGCGCGGGCAGCGCGGTAGGCGGCCTTGCGTACGGCAGCAGGAGCTGGCGGTTACCGCTGGCGCGCCAGTTCGCGGTCGCGCTTTGGATATTGGGTGCTGGAATCGCGCTTCTCGCGCTGCCGATGAACATCTGGTTTTTCGCCGCGGTGAGCATCGCCGCCGGCGTGATCATGGCGCCGACCCTTACGATTCAGTCGATGCTCGTCGCGCGCAACGCCTCGCCAGAGCACATGACCGAAGCATTCACGTGGTCCTCGACCGGGCTCCTCGCCGGCGTCGGGATCGGCATGGCGGCCGGCGGCTGGCTCGTAGAGCGCTGGGATTCGAGCGCAGCGTTTATTGCCGGAACGATCGCCGCAATCTGCGCCGGGACTCTCGCAGCTGCGTGGCTGCGCGCCGACTGAGCGGTGTCAGCCGCTCTGAACGCTCATTGAGGCTCGAGGCGGGCGATCACGCCGTTCGGCGCGTCCGTGAGCAAGTACAAGTAGCCGTCCGGTCCGTCGCGAACGTCGCGGATGCGGCCGACCACGCCGCGCAGCAAGCGCTCCTCGTGAGCAACTTTCTCCCCGTCCAGCCTGAGCCGCACGAGGATTTCGCCGCGCAGCGCGCCGACGAAAAGGTTTCCCTTCCAGCGGGGAAATCGCGCACCGGTATAGAACGCCATCCCGGAAGGTGCAATCGATGGCACCCAGTAGTGGATCGGCTGCGCCATTCCCGGCTTCGCGGTGCCTTCGCCGATTTTCGTGCCGACGCCATACTCGACCCCGTAGGTAATCACCGGCCAGCCGTAGTTCACGCCTGCGCGGATCACGTTGATCTCGTCGCCGCCTTGCGGCCCGTGCTCGTGGGTCCACAGCACGCCCGTCTGCGGATGCAATGCCGCTCCCTGCATGTTGCGATTGCCAACCGTGTATTTCTCCGGTTTCCAGCCCGCTTTGCCGACGAAAGGATTGTCCGAGGGAATCCGTCCGTCATCGTGCAGGCGGATTACGGATCCGGCATGGTCGCCGGGCTTCTGGGCGCGCTCCATCTCACCGCGGTCCCCGAGCGTGATGTAGAGCAATCCCGCCCGATCGAACACCAGCCGCGAGCCGAAATGCCGGGCGGTGTCTCCCTTGGGCTGCTGGCGAAAGATCATCTCGACGTTTTCCAGGCGCTCGCCAACCAGCTTGCCGCGTGCGACCTCCGTGCCCACGCCATCAGCGCCACGCGCAGCGTAGGAGAGATAGACCCAGCTGTTTTCTGCGAAGCGCGGATGAAGCGCGACGTCCATCAAACCGCCTTGCCCAAGGACGGTCACTTGCGGCAGGCCCGCGACCGGTTTGGGTTCGAGTTTTCCGCCGTGAACGATGCGCAGCCGTCCGGCTTTCTCGGTTACGAGCATGCGTCCGTCGGGCAAGAACGCGAGACCCCACGGATGATCAAGCCCCTGCACGACCGTTACAACCCGGAACGCGTGCTCGGCGGATTGAATCGTCTGGCCAGCAGCGGGCCCTTGCCCCGATGCGACGAGCAGCAGGATCGATAAACTCAGCACTCGATTTTGAATCACAATCGCCTACCCTCATGAAGAGCCCGATCCCGGTTCCATTCTCTGCCGCGCGCGAGCGGGTACGCAAGGAATGGATCGACTACAACGGCCACCTGAACGTCGGCTACTACCATGTCGCGTTCGATACGGCGGCCGATCTGTTCTTCGACTTTCTCGGCTTGACGGCGGCGTTTCGCGCGCTTCACGGCGCATCGACCTTCGCGCTGGAATCGCATCTCAATTTCCTGCGCGAGGTGAAGGAAGGCGACGGGCTGCAATTCGAAGCGCGCCTGATTGATTTCGACGCGAAGCGAATTCATTTCTACATGGAGATGATGCACGCCGACGAGGGTTACGTCGCGGCCTCGTACGAATCGCTTTCGGCCTATGTCTCGATGACGACGCGGCGCACCGCGGCGATGCCGGCGGAGCTGCTCGATCGCATGGCCGCAGTCAAGACTGCGCATGCCGCTCTGCCCCGTCCCTGGCAACTGGGTCATACGATTTCGGTGCGACCACCCAAAGCCCGCGAAGCCGGCTAGGCGGCGGAACTCTACTACGCAGCGAGTCTCTGGTGCATGGTGCCGCGGCGCGCTTCCAGCGCCGGCGGCACGCGGCTGCCGAGCTTGGCAAAGAGCTCATCGTGCGACTTCAGCTCTTCGCTCCAGGCCGGCTCGTCAACGCGAGCGAGTTCTTCATAGCGGGCGCGCTCCAGTTGCTCCAGGCCGGTCCACTGCAAGTCGTCGTACTGCGGGATCACCCCGAGCGCTGTGTCCGAACCTGCCGCCCTGCCCGCGCAGCGGTCAACGACCCACTTGAGCACACGCATGTTCTCGGCGAAGCCGGGCCAGATGAACTTGCCTGCTGCATCCTTGCGGAACCAGTTGACGCGGAAGATGCGGGGCGGGTGGGCCACGCGTTTCCCCATGCGCAGCCAGTGGGCGAAATAGTCGGCCATGTGATAGCCGCAGAACGCGATCATTGCCATCGGATCGCGCCGGACCACACCCACCTTGCCGGTGATTGCCGCAGTGGTCTCCGAGCCAAGGGTCGCGCCCATATAGACACCTTCTTCCCACGTCGGCGCCTCGACCACCAGAGGGACCGTCGAGGAGCGGCGGCCACCAAACATGAATGCGGAGATCGGAACGCCCTGTGGGTCCTCCCACAATGGATCCATCGACGGGCATTGCGTAGCCGCGACCGTGAAGCGCGAGTTGGGATGCGCGGCGGGACGCCCGCAACCCGGCGTCCACTCCTTGCCCTGCCAATCGATCAGGCGCGCCGGTGCTTCGCGGGTCATTTCTTCCCACCAGACATCGCCCTCGGGCGTCATCGCCACGTTGGTGAAGATGACGTTTCGCTCGAGCATTTTCATGGCGTTCGGGTTCGTCGCCATGGAAGTCCCGGGCGCGACACCGAAGAGCCCGGCTTCAGGGTTGATCGCATGAAAGCGACCGTCCGCCCCGGGCTTGATCCAGGCGATGTCCTCGCCGATCGTCGTTACCTTCCAGCCCTTGAAGCTCGAGGGCGGGATCAGCATCGCGAAATTGGTCTTGCCGCACGCGCTCGGAAAGGCCGCCCCGATGTAGTGTTTTTCGCCAGCCGGCGTTTCGACGCCGAGAACCAGCATGTGCTCGGCGAGCCAGCCTTCGTCGCGCGCAATTACGGACGCGATCCGCAATGCAAGGCATTTCTTGCCGAGCAACGCATTGCCTCCGTAGCCGGAGCCGAATGACCAGATCTCGCGCTCCTCGGGAAAATGCACGATCCATTTTTCCTTCTCGTTGCAGGGCCAGGGCACGTCCTTCTGCGCTGGAGCGAGCGGCGCGCCGACCGAGTGCACGCAGGGGATGAACGCTCCGTCCTCGCCCAGGTGCTCGACCACGGCGCGACCCATGCGCGTCATCAGCTTCATGCTGACCGCGACGTAGGCCGAATCAGTCAGTTCGACTCCGGCCTTCGCGATCGGCGAGCCGATCGGCCCCATCGAGAACGGCAACACGTACAGGGTGCGTCCGCGCATGCACCCGTCGAACAGCCGATTCAAGTTAGCGCGCATTTCGCGCGGGTCCATCCAGTTATTGGTCGGACCCGCGTCGTCCTTGCGCGCCGAGCAGATGAAAGTGCGATCTTCCATGCGCGCTACATCCGACGGATGCGAGCGAGCGAGATAGCTCCCAGGACGCAGCTGCTCGTTCAGCCGCAGCAAGGTACCGCCTGCGACGAGTTCGGCGCACAGCCGATCGTATTCGGCCTGCGACCCGTCGCACCAGACGACGCGCTCAGGTTTCACAAGTTGCGCAATCTCCGCAACCCAGTCGCGCAGACGACCATGTCGCACCCAGTCCGGGGCGCTGAGGGATGCAGGACTTTGTGGGCGCGGCGCATTCATCGACCATGCTCCTGAAAACAAAACGGCCCCGGGCGGGCGCCGGGGCCGAAGCGATCTTCGGTGTGGAAGCGCATTCTACCGCGCCGCGGCAGCGGACGAAACTCCCCGTTCCGACCACCTTCTTTATTGACAATCAGTACTTTAGCGGTAGGGCGCCGCGTCGATCGGCAGGTGTAAGCCATCCGTCAGGCCGGAAGTGATTAGATGGGGACATGCTCTCAAATGCGGAGGTTCCCATGCCGGCCCAATCCATTGCCGCCCGACTTGTTGCTTGCCTGCTCTTGACGGCCGCAACCTGCGTCTCGTTGCCTTCATACGCCCAAACGGTGAGGTATGCGCCACCGCACTGGGCGGGTGCTGGGCGCCTCCATGGCGTTGGCGATCCCCGCGCGGCGGTCGCCGGTTTGCTGATTGGCGGCGTCATCGCAGCACTTTCGGCGCGCTCGTATGTCGACGCCCCGCAATTCGCTTTTCCCGACGCGCAACTGCCGCAGCCAGATCCGTACGGCTCTTCGGGACGTTCGACGAGCCCGGCAGGATCCATCGCGGACGGCTGGCAGCAATTCGGCGAATCGCAGCGGGATACCCGTCACAGCACGTCCCAGTTCGTCGAAGGCTGGCAACGCTTCTTTGAACCTTCGCGGTAGGCCCGGAATCGTCTCTATTTTCCGATGCAGAAGCGCCGGAAGATCTCACCCAGCAGATCATCCGCGGTGAACTCGCCGGTGATTTCGCCGAGCGCCTCCTGGGCAAGCCGCAATTCCTCTGCGAAGAGCTCCCACCGGGCAGCCTCTCCCAGCGCGGCGTCCAAATGTCGCTCGGCGCGCTCGAGCGCCCGCAGATGCCGTTCGCGTGCGAGAAAGACCGACTCGCCGCTCTGTTGCCATCCTGCGGCTGCGAGCAGTGCCTGCCGCAGAAGCTCGATCCCCGCGCCGGTCTTGGCCGAAATCCAGACTTCGCCGTCGCTACTCGTCGCCGGCTTCCCGCACAGATCGATCTTGTTGAAGACCCGGATGCGCGCCGCTCCTGCAGGAAGCGCGGATTCGAATCGAGCGAGAATCGCCTGATCGTCGGGACCGATCCCCGTTTGTGCGTCGAACATCGCGATTACGACGTCGGCCCGCGCCAACTCCTGCCACGCGCGCTCTACGCCGATGCGCTCGACTTCGTCCGCGGTTTCCCGCAGACCTGCAGTGTCGACGACGTGGAGCGGAATCCCTTCGATCGCGATGTCTTCGCGCACGAGGTCACGAGTGGTGCCCGGAATCGCGGTAACGATCGCGCGCTCCTCACCCGCCAGGTGATTGAGCAGGCTTGATTTCCCGACGTTCGGCCGGCCGGCGATCACCACATGAATCCCTTCGCGCAGCAGGCTTCCTTGCTTGCTCCTCGCAAGAATCCCCGCAAGCGAGGCGCGGACGCGCGCGAGTCTCGCGTGCGCGTCATCGCGATGCAGGCTGTCCACTTCCTCCTCCGGAAAGTCGAGCAGCGCTTCGGTGAGCGCACGCAATTCAACGAGCGCCGCAACGAGTGCAACGACGCCGCGCGAGAATTCGCCCGAGAGCGAACGCAGCGCCGAGCGCGCGGCTTCCTTGCTCGAGGCATCGATAAGGTCTGCGACGGCCTCGGCCTGCGCGAGATCCAGCCGCCCGTTGAGGAATGCGCGGCGCGTGTACTCGCCCGGCTCGGCGAGCCGTGCGCCCGCGTCCAGGAACGCAGCCAGCACCGCGTGCAGCACAACCGGCCCGCCGTGTCCCTGGAACTCGAGCACGTCCTCGCCGGTGTAGGAACGGGGCGCCGGGAAGTAGAGAGCGATTCCCTGGTCCAGTGGATCGCCACGCGCATCGCGCGCGGTAAGGAGCGTGGCGCTTCGCGCGGGCGGGGTAACCGCCAATACCGCGCGTGCAAGTGCGGGCACGTTGGCTCCGGAAACGCGCACTACGCCGATGCCGCCCCGACCATGCGGAGTGGCAATCGCCGCGATCGTATCGCCGGCTACGTCACCTCTTTCCATGGGCAGGCTTGTCGCGATCGAACATGCGCTGGATCTGCCATTGCTGCAGGATGGAAAGGATGTTGTTGACCAGCCAGTAGAGCACCAGGCCGGCGGGGAAGAAGAAGAAGAACACGCTGAAGACGTAGGGCATGAACTTCATCACCTGCGCCTGCACGGGATCGGGTGGCACCGGGTTCAGTTTCGTCTGCACGACCATGGTGACGGTCATCAGGATCGGCAGCACGTAATAGGGGTCGAGCGCCGACAGATCCTTGATCCACAGGATGAACGGCGCGTGCCGCAGCTCGATCGCGGCGAGCAGCACCCAGTACAGCGCGATGAATACCGGAATCTGCACCAGGATCGGGAAGCAGCCGCCGAGCGGGTTGATCTTCTCGGTCTTGTAGAGCTCCATCATCGCCTGATTCATCTTGTTGCGATCGTGCGCATACATCTCGCGCAACTTCGTCAGCCGCGGCGTGATCAGCTTCATCTTCGCCATCGACTTGTAGCTCGCCGCGGAAAGCGGGAAGAAGACCGCCTTGATCAGCACGGTGAGCAGAATGATCGCCACCCCCCAGTTGCCGCTCAGGGTATGGAACTGTTCCAGCACCCAGAAGAGCGGCCAGGCAATGATCGTGAGCCAGCCATAATCCACCGCCAGATCGAGCCCCGGAGCGGCGGCGGCGAGCCGTCTCTGCTCCTGAGGGCCGGCATAGAGCGGTGCGCTGACGCGCGTCGTTGCCCCCGGCGCGATCGCCCCCATCGGCAGCAGCACGCGCCCGGCGTAATAGATCTTTTCCGGTGCCGACGGATCCGATCGGCGCTCCATGGCGTACTCGCGGTCCAGCGGAGCCACGGGCAGCCAGGCGGCGACAAAGTAGTGCTGGATGAAGCCGATCCACCCGTCCTTCGCCTGCCGGACGAAGTCCGGCTTTCCCTTGTCCACGTCGGACAGCGCAACCTTCTGGAACTTCTTCGCTTCCGTATAGACGGCGTAGCCGAAGAAGCTTTGCGCACCGAACGTGTCGGCGAGCGAGGTGGTGTGCTTGTCCTGCTGCCCGTCGTGCGTCAGCTGGAAGTAGGCGAAGGGTGTAACGGCAGCCGTGGTTTCATTCTTCACTTCCACAGTCACGTCGATCACGTAGCTGTTGCGATGGAACGTGTAGATCTTGGCCACTGCGAGCCCGCTCGCCTGCGCGGTAAGGCGTACTTCGAGCTTCTCCTGACCCGCATCCAACGTGCGATCGCCGGGCTGTGCGACCCAGAGCACGCGGTGATTCGCACCCAAGTCTCCCGCAAGCCCGCTTTGCGCTTCGTAGCGGTGCGCCTCGCTGAGCAGCGAAAAAGGCTTGGACTCGACCTCGCTCGCGCGGTGGCGCAGCAGATCGAGCCGTTTGATCGTGCCGCCCAGCGTATCGATCTCGGCTGCAATCAAATCGGTGCGCACCTGAATCCGCTCGCCCTTGCCCTGGACAGGGGTGAGCGCCGGGACGCCCTGCGCGCCTGGCGCCACCGCGGGCGCCGCGACGCCGGGCGTCGCTGCGGGCTTCGATGGCGAAGGAACGCCGAGCGGGGCCTGCGTCGCCGCCGGAGGAGGCAGCGGCCGATTTTCCTTCTGCCACGCCTCCCACAGCATCAGCAGAGAGAAGCTGAAGACGAGGACCAGGATCAATCTTTGAGTGTCCATATCGTCCGCTTCAGCGGTCCGTGAGTGGGCCCGGGACCGGGTCGTAGCCGCCCGAGTGCCACGGACCACAGCGACACAGCCGGCGCGCGGTGAGCCAACCTCCGCGCAGCAGCCCGTGCTCCTCGAGGGCTTGCTCGGCGTATTGCGAGCAGCTGGGATGAAAGCGGCACGTCGCACCCAGCATCGGGCTAATGAAGTACCGGTAGCCTCGCAGCAGCGTGCGCAACATCGCGTTCATGTCCCGATCTTTGCAAGTAACTGTCTCAGGCTGGCAATCATCTCGCGCCCGGGCGTAGCGCCATACGGGGGTCGCACCAGCAGGTCGAACGCGCCCAGCCGCTCCTGCTCCAGGCGAAATGCCTCGCGCACGCTGCGCTTGATTGCGTTGCGCCGCACCGCTTTCGGAGAATGTCTGCGCGAAATGAGGATACCCAGGCGGGCAGGACCTTCCTGACGCTGCCCAACATAGAACGTGTAGCCCGACACGTTGCGCCGCACGCCGTGACGCAACAACCGCTCGAAGTCGCGCCGCAGCGTAATCCGCAACTGCGCCCCCAGCCCGAACCGCGCCTGACGCTCCCGCACGAGCCCGCGCAAGTGCGCGGCGCTAGACCGCGAGACGCTTGCGGCCCTTGGCGCGGCGCGCGCGCAGCACCGCCCGCCCGCCGCGCGTGCCGCTGCGGACACGAAACCCGTGGGTCCGCGTACGCCGCGTTTTCGATGGCTGGTACGTTCGCTTCATCGTGCGCCCGATCGGAAAAAGGGCGGTATTAGAGCGTGCTGCGCTCCGCGTTGTCAAATCGCATTTTTTTCGCACCGTGCTTGTGGATGACGGCGCTTGGAACGGGTAAAATTTCATGCAAACCGCGGCGCGTTCTGCGCAACCTTGAGCCGCGCGCCGGCGAGCACACCGAACCCGCGACCACGATGCAAAGCCTCTGGGATGCCTGCCTGCGCCGGCTGGAGACCGAGTTGCCCGCGCAGCAGTTCAACACGTGGATTCGGCCGCTGTCGGCCGAGGCCGGCGTTGCAGAATCCGGCGCTCTGGTGCTCTGCGCGCCCAATCGATTCATTCTTGATCTGGTGCGCGAGCGCTTCGCCGCGCGCATCGGCCGGCTGGCGGCCGAGGCGACCGGGCGTGAGCTAGAAGTCAAATTCGTGCTTGCTCCCACGGCCGCGCCGCCGTTGCGCGCGCCGGCCGCTCCGACGCGAGGCACCACCGACGCTCCGTCTCACCTGGAGCGCGCCCGCCTCAACCGAGCCTTCACGTTCGACAGTTTTGTCACCGGCAAGGCGAACCAGCTGGCGCGCGCCGCGGCGATCCAGGTGGCGGAGAACCCCGGCATCTCGTACAACCCGTTGTTCATCTATGGCGGAGTGGGGCTCGGCAAGACGCACTTGCTGCAGGCGATCGGCAACCACGTCGCCGCAGCGCGCGAGCAGGCGCGCGTGCGCTATACGCACGCGGAGCAGTACGTCACAGACGTAGTGCGCGCTTACCAGCAAAAGTCCTTCGACGAGTTCAAGCGCTACTACCATTCGCTCGATCTGCTGCTGATCGACGACATCCAGTTCTTTTCCAACAAGGACGGAACGCAGGAACAGTTCTTCTACGCCTTCAATGCGCTCGTCGAGGCGCATCGTCAGATCGTCATCACCTGCGACACCTACCCGAAAGAGATCGTAGGAATGCAGGAACGGCTGATCTCGCGTTTCGGCTGGGGACTTACGGTGGCGATCGAGCCGCCGGAGCTGGAAATGCGGGTTGCGATCCTGCTCAAGAAAGCCGAGTCCGAAGCGGTGGCTCCGAACGAGGAGGTTGCGTTCTTCATCGCCAAGCACGTGCGATCGAATGTGCGCGAGCTCGAGGGTGCGCTGAAAAAGGTGCTCGCCTACGCGCGCTTCTATGCGCGGGAGATCACGGTCGACCTGGCGCGTGAAGCACTAAGGGACATCCTCAATGCCAACCGTCAGATCAGCGTCGACGGCATTCAGAAGACGGTGGCCGAGTACTTCAAGATCAAGCTCTCGGACATGCATTCGAAGAAGCGCACGCGAAACATCGCCCGGCCGCGCCAGGTCGCGATGGCGCTCGCCCGGGATCTCACGCAGATGAGCCTGCCGGAGATCGGCGAAGCGTTCGGCAATCGCGATCACACCACGGTATTGCACGCCAGCCGCACGATCGCAACCTTGCGCAAGAAGGATCAGGCGCTGAACCGCGACTACCACCTGCTCGAGCAGGTGCTGAAGGGATGATGCCGAAGGATGTGTGGAAAAGCCTGTGCGTAGAAGGAAGACAACCTGTGCGCAAAGGCCCGACGGAGGCGGAGGGGCGGAATTGGTCACAGCCGTCCACAAAATGCCGCACCGTCATTGCATCGCGGCGAGGATAGTCAAGTAGATGTGCACGCAGGAGTTTTGGGAGTTATGCAGAAAAACGAGCGGGTTGTTAGTTGTCATTAGTTGTTATTAGAGTTGAAGGAACAGAATGGTTCTAGTCAAAGCAAAGCGCGACGAGCTGCTCCGGCCGCTCTCTGCGGTCAGCGGCATCATTGAGCGACGCCACACGCTGCCGATCCTGTCGAATGTGCTGCTCGAACGATCAGGCGGAAAGGTCTCATTCCTTGCCACCGATATCGAGGTCGTGATCAAGGCGCTCGCCGACCTTGACCTCGGGCAGGAAGCACACGCGGTCACGGTCGGCGCACGAAAACTGGTCGACATCCTGCGCGCGCTTCCCGACGACGCCGAGGTAACCTTGCAGATGCAGGACAAGCGCATGCTGGTCAAGGCGGGCAGGAGCCGCTTCGTGCTGCAGACTCTGCCGGCGGAGGATTTTCCCCGCCTCGCCAAGCCGGCGGGCGAGCCGGTGCGGTTTGCCGTGCCGCAGAAGGCGCTGAAGCGATTGCTCGGATTGGTGCAGTATGCAATGGCGCAGCAGGACATTCGTTATTACCTGAACGGCCTGCTGGTCGTGGTCGATCAGGGTCAGCTTCGATTGGTCGCGACCGACGGACACCGCCTTGCCTACGCCGCGATGCCGCTCGGAGCGACGCTGCCCAGGCAGGAAGTGATCGTGCCGCGCAAGACGGTGCTGGAGTTGGCAAAACTGCTCGGCGACGGCGAGGACGACGTGCGGGTGGAGCTTTCTTCCAGCCAGGCCGCGTTCTCGTTCGGCTCGGTCGAGCTGATCTCCAAGCTCGTGGACGGGAAGTTCCCCGACTATACGCGGGTGATCCCGACCGGCAACCGGAACATCGTGGTGCTCGAGCGCGAATCCCTCCGCCAGGCGCTGCTGAGAGCGGCGATTCTCTCCAACGAGAAATTCCGGGGCGTGCGATGGGTGCTCGCCCAGGGCACGCTCAAGATCGTATCCTCGAATGCGGAGCAGGAAGAGGCCGAAGAGGTGCTCGAGGTTCCCTATGAAGGGGATGCGCTCGATATCGGATTCAACGTCAACTACCTGCTCGACGTGCTGAACAACGTCGATGGCACGCAACTGGAATGCAGCTTCGGCGACGCCTCGTCGAGCGCGCTGCTGTGCATTCCCTCGCAGGCCGAGTTCAAGTACGTCGTCATGCCGATGCGCATCTAGCGCCGTAGCCGGTCAGGAGAAAACGTGCAGGAGATGGATCCACCGTCCCGCGAGTCGAACGACTACGATAGCGATTCGATCCAGGTGCTCAAGGGCCTGGAGGCGGTGCGCAAGCGCCCCGGGATGTACATCGGCGACACCGCCGACGGAACCGGCCTGCATCACCTGGTGTTCGAAGTGGTCGACAACGCCGTGGACGAGGCGCTCGCCGGCTACTGCGACGAGATTGTGGTGACCATCCACACGGACAATTCAGTGTCCGTGCTGGACAACGGGCGCGGAATTCCGACTGGCAGCATGGAGGACGACGAGCTCAAGCGCTCGGCGGCCGAAATCGTCATGACCGAGCTTCATGCCGGTGGCAAGTTTGGTTCCAACGCGTACAAGAGATCCGGCGGCCTGCACGGGGTCGGCGTCTCGGTGGTCAACGCGCTGTCGAGCTGGCTGCGCCTCACGATCTGGCGCGACGGAAAAGTGCATCAGATGGAGTTTGCAGACGGCGTGCCGACCGCTCCTTTGCGGGTCACCGGCCTGAGCGAGAAACGCGGAACCGAGGTGCATTTTCTCGCCTCGCGGCAGGTCTTCGGCGTGGTCGACTACCACTACGACATCTTCGCGCGGCGCTTGCGCGAACTGTCGTTTCTCAATAACGGCGTGCGGATCGTGCTGATCGACCAGCGCGCGGGAAAAGACGAGAGCTTCGCGTTCACCGGAGGCGTGCGGGCCTTTGTCGAATATATGAATCGCTCGAAGACGGTGCTACACCCGACCGTCTTCTACGGCAGCGGCGAAAAAGAGGACATTGCGGTCGAGGTGGCGATGCAGTGGAACGACTCCTACCAGGAGAGCGTTCTCTGTTTCGCCAACAACATTCCGCAAAAGGACGGCGGAACGCACCTGACCGGCTTGCGCGCCGCGATGACGCGCGTGCTCAACAAGTACATCGAGGAGAACGAGCAGGCGAAAAAGGCAAAGGTCGAAACCACCGGCGACGACATGCGTGAGGGCCTCGCCTGTGTGCTTTCGGTCAAGGTGCCCGAGCCCAAGTTTTCGTCGCAGACCAAGGAGAAACTCGTCTCCTCCGAGGTGCGGCCGGTGGTCGAGGAAATCGTCGCCGAGAAGCTTCGCCAGTATCTGGACGAGCGGCCGAACGATGCACGCACCATCACCGCCAAGATCGTCGATGCGGCGCGCGCCAGAGAGGCCGCGCGCAAGGCGCGAGAGATGACCCGGCGCAAGGGCGCGCTCGATGGCCTCGGCTTGCCCGGCAAGCTTGCCGATTGCCAGGAGCGCGACCCGGCGAAATGCGAGCTCTACCTGGTCGAGGGCGACTCGGCCGGCGGTTCCGCGAAGCAGGGGCGCGATCGCAAGTTCCAGGCGATCCTTCCGCTCAAGGGAAAGATCCTCAACGTCGAAAAAGCCCGCTTCGACAAGCTCCTCGCCTCCGCCGAGATCGCGACGCTGATTACCGCACTCGGTTGCGGGATCGGCAAGGAAGAATACAACCCGGACAAGCTGCGCTACCACCGCATCATCATCATGACCGACGCCGACGTGGACGGATCGCATATCCGCACGCTGCTGCTGACTTTTTTCTATCGGCAGATGCCGGAACTGGTCGAGCGCGGCCATATCTACATTGCGCAGCCTCCGCTCTACAGGGCGAAGCTGGGCAAGGAGGAGCGCTATCTCAAGGACGAGCAGGAGCTGAACGAGCACATGCTGCGGCTCGCACTCGTCGATGCCGCATTGCTGCCGGCCCCGCAGCGCGACCCGATCCGCGGCGACGCGCTCGCCGAGCTCGCCAAGACCTATCTGGTGACCGAGGCGGTGATCGAGCGCGTAGCGCGCTGGATCGACCGCGACGTGCTGGAAGCGCTTCTGCGCGGCGTGGAGATCGACCTGTCGCGGCGCGACCTGGCGGAAGCGTCGGCCGGCGCGCTGGCCGCCGCCCTCCCCGGGCGCGAATTCCGGGTGAGCGCGCGATTCGATCCGAAGACCGAGCGCTACCAGGTGCGCGTCGAGCATACGAAGCATGGCAATGTTCGCGTCAGCTCGGTCGACCAGGAGTTCGTCCACTCCGGGGACTACGCCCAGATCCATGCCGCGGCCGACACGCTGCGCGGCCTCGTCGGGCTGGGTGCAGTCGTGCAGCGCGGCGACAAGCAGTCCTCGGTGAAGGATTTCGGCGAGGCGATGAAATGGCTGCTCGCCGAAGTGCAGAAATCCGTCAGCCTGCAGCGCTACAAGGGACTCGGCGAGATGAACCCGGGGCAGCTCTGGGAGACGACCATGGACCCGGCGGCGCGGCGCTTGTTGAGAGTGCAGATCGAGGACGGCATTGCAGCCGACGAAATCTTCACCAAGCTGATGGGCGACGAAGTCGAGCCGCGGCGCGCGTTCATCGAGTCGAACGCGCTGGGCGCGCGCAATCTGGATATCTAGGCGCGGCGCTTCGCTGCTGCGGTCTTGCTGCGTTTCGCAGGTTTCGTCTCGGCCTTTGCGGGCGCCGCTTCGACTACGGGGCGTCTGCTTTGTGCCGCCGCCGCTGCTGCTGCAGGCTTCTTTGCGCGAGCGACGAACTCGAATCCGACTTTCCCCTCCGGCGTTTTCACCAGGTAGGCCTTGAACGGTCTGCCCTTGCGGGAAATGAAGCGGGTCAGAAGGTCGGTTCTGCCACTCGAGAGCAGCTTCTCCATCTGGGCGCGCTCGACCGGTTGCTGCAGGATGATTTTTCCGGAGCGAAAGTCGCACGTCGGCGACGGGCCGGTCGCGTTCTCGCATACGTAGGCGACACCATGCTCGAAGACGCGCGCCTTGCACTTGGGGCACGCGCCGAGACTTTCCTGGCCGCTGAAGTCCGGGGCCGCGCCGCCTGCTTCCCCCTCGCGGGGCTGGCCAAAATCGAACTCCGTACGCAGCTCGTCATTCAGCCGAACGCCCGCAGAGAATGGCTTGCCGATTCGGCTGCGAAAGCCGGTCAGCGGGCCGACGAAGCGCTTGGTGATCAGCTCGGCCACTTCTTCTGGCGTCCATTCCCGGCCGGAGGTCACTTTCCACAGCGAGAAATCGCAGCGCTGGCACTGGAACTTGCGGTAGTTCTCCTGCACCGTGCCGCCGCACTTGGGGCAGGGCGCGGGCACCGTGGCGTAGACGACGTCGGGGATCTCACCGTTCTTGATCACGCCGACGAAATTGCGCACCAGCTCCCAGATCTGCTGCATGAACTCGTCACGGGTCATCTCGCCGCGCTCGATCAGCCTCAGCTTGTGTTCCCATTCCCCGGTGAGCTCGGGCGAAGCGAGCTCGACGATGCCGAGCATGTGCAACGCGAAAAGCAGCGAGAACGCCTTGGGCGTGGGCACGAGCTCGCGCCCTTCGCGATGGAGGTACTCTTCGTGCAGCAGGCCCTCGATGATCGCGGCGCGGGTCGCGGGCGTGCCAAGGCCCTTGGTCTCCATTGCCGCTCGCAACTCGTCGTCCTCGAGCAGCTTTCCGGCGCCTTCCATCGCCGAGAGCAGCGTCGCTTCGCTAAAGCGTGCGGGCGGCTTGGTCCGATTCGCCTGAACGCTCACCTCGCGCACCCGGGCGCTCTCGCCGGATGTGATCGCGGCTAACGTCTCGCCCGCTTCCTCCGCGCTGCGCCCGTACACTTCCAGCCAATTCGGATTGACCAGCACGCGGCCGTCGGTGCGAAACTGGTGTTCTCCCACCCGCGTGATGCGAGTCGTCTGCGAGTATTCGGCAGGCGGATAGAACACCGCGAGAAAACGACGCACGACAAAATCATAGAGCTTCTGCTCGACCTCGTTGAGATGCTTCGGTGGCTGCAGCGTCGGGATGATGGCGAAGTGATCGGAAATCTTGGTGTTGTCGAACACCCGGCGGTTCGGCTTGACCCAGCCGCTCTTCAGCACTCTCTTAGCGAACGCGCCATATGCGCTGCTCGCCGACATCGTCTCGAGCGTTTTCTTCACCGTGCCGATGTAGTCTTCAGGCAGCGCGCGCGAGTCGGTTCTGGGATACGTCAGGACCTTGTGCCTTTCGTATAGCGCCTGGGCAATCGACAGCGTCGTTTTCGCCGAGAAACCGAAGCGGCTGTTGGCTTCGCGCTGCAGGCTCGTCAGGTCGAACAGCAACGGCGACGCCTGCGTGGCAGGACGCGTTTCCTCGCTGACTTCGCCTTTGCCGTTACGGCATGCGGTCGCGATGTCCTCTGCATCGGCGCCTTTCCAGAGTCGCTCCGGGCGGCGCTCGGCGTCGTCGTCCTTGCGGAATGCAGGATCGAACCAGCGCCCGGTATATTCGCCGGCCTTCACCGCGAAGCGGGCGTGCACCTCCCAATAGTCGCGCGGCACGAACGCGCGGATCTTCTCCTCGCGCTCGACCAGGATCGCGAGCGTCGGGGTCTGCACGCGTCCGACGGTAGTGAGATAGAAACCGCCTTCCTTGGAATTGAACGCGGTCATTGCGCGCGTGCCGTTGATCCCGACGAGCCAGTCGGCCTCCGAGCGGCACTTGGCGGCGTCGGCGAGCGGCAGCAGCTCGCGATCGGGGCGCAGCCGCTGGAATCCCTCGCGGATCGCAGCAGTCGTCATCGATTGTAGCCACAGGCGCTCGATCGGCTTCTTGGTGCCCGAGTGCTGCACCAGGTAGCGAAAGATCAGCTCGCCCTCGCGCCCGGCATCGCAAGCGTTGACGAGTGCCGAGATATCCTTGCGCCGGATCAGTTTCAGCAGCGCCTGCAGGCGCTTCGCGCTTCTCTCGATCGGCGCCAGGTCGAAATGGGGAGGGATGACCGGCAGGTGCTTGAACGTCCACTTGCCCTTCTTGACGTCATGGGACTCCGGCACCACCAGCTCGAGCAGGTGCCCGACTGCCGACGAAACCGCGTATTCGTCGCTTTCGTAGTGATCGGACTGGCGCGACATGCCGCCGAGGGCACGTGCGATATCGGAGGCGACGGACGGCTTTTCCGCGATGACGAGTTTTTTGGTCATGGCAATAAAAGGCCGCAGAGGATACTCGCAAAGTCTGCGGCCGGACAACCGACGCGGGCCCGGCTCGCGCCGAATTCCGCTATTTCACGATCACGAATGCAGCCGCTGGTACAGGCCGCCGGGAAGCGCGGCGACCTGCCCGGCCATCTCCAACCGCAGCAGTTCCGCGCTGACTTGCTGCGCAGAGAGGCCCGCGCGCGCACATAACGAATCGATGTCGACCGGATCAAAACCCATCTGCTCGAGCAAAGGCGAATGCCCGGCCGATGGAAGAATCGTTGCGGCCGGCGAAACACCGTCTCGTCCGGGTAGCGATGCGCCCCCGCTTTGCAGTGCTCCGAGCTCGCTCAGCACGTCCTCGGCCGATTCGACCAGCTTGGCCCCGGATTTGATCAGGCTGTGACAGCCTTTCGAAAGCGGCGAATGAATCGACCCGGGCACCGCGAATACTTCTCGGCCCTGCTCGAGCGCCGCGCGTGCCGTGATCAGCGATCCCGACGAGAGCGCGGCCTCGATGACCAGCGTGCCGAGCGTCAATCCGCTGATGACGCGATTGCGCCTGGGAAAATTCTGCTTGTTGGCAGGAGAACCGAGCGCAAACTCGGACACGAGCAGGCCGCGATCGGCGATTTCCCGCGCTAGCGCCTCGTTTCCCGGTGGATAGACGACGTCGACGCCCGTGCCTAGAACCGCGATCGTCGAATTGCGACCTTCGAGTCCGCCGCGATGCGCCGCCGCGTCGACTCCGAGCGCAAGCCCCGACACGATGGTCAGTCCGGAATCGCTCAGAGCGCGCGCGAACGCCTGAGCGTTGCGGGCGCCTTGAGCAGTCGCGTTGCGGCTTCCGACCACGGCGAGCGCCGGCTGGCCAAGCAACTCGAGACGTCCGACGGTGTAGAGGAGCGCCGGCGGATCGCTGATCTCGAGCAGCGCTTTCGGATAGGCCGGATGATCGAGTGCGACAAGCGCGTGACTTGGGCGCTGCGCCCAATCGAGCGCGCGTGCAACGCCTTGCGCGACCTGCTGCGAGTACAAGCGATCGAGTACGTCGGAAGTGAGGGTATTCGAGAGAGCGCGGCGGCCTGCGGCGACCACCGCCTCGGGCAGGCCGAAGCGGCGCAGCAGATCTCGCAGCGTAGCCGCGCCGAGGCCGGGCGTCAGCGACAGCTGCAGCCAGCCGGCCAGGCCTTGCGGGGATGTAGGCGTGTCGCCGGGACTTGCGATCAGGGCGTGCGGACGACGTCCCGCGGAATCACGGGGCGCGACGCGGACATGACCAGTGCATACGAGACGCGGTCGAACACGCGGAACACGAATGTCAGACCATAGCGCTCTTCCGGCAGCTGGACCACTGCATCTGGCGAGCCTTTGGGCAGTGTCCGATCGATCGCCGTGCCGCGATTGCGGTACAGCGCAAGCACGTGACCGAGCTCGAGGCCGTCCGCCCTACCCCGGTTGAGAGTAATGATGGAAAACTTTCCCGCCTCACCAACAGTATTCAGGCCACCGTAGATTGACATTACGCGGCCTTCCACTCTCGCCGCTGGAGCGTGCGGGGCGTAGCGAACGATCTCCGGCCTGCCCGCGGGCACCAGGCGATCGCCGACCCCGATTTCCTGCGTGACCGACGCCAGCTCGATGGTCGCGGGCTCACCGGCTTGCAGCACCTTGGCCGTTCCAAGGTAGATCGCTTCATATCCGAGCGTCGTATTGCTGTCCGGGTCGATGAGCGCCTTGCCGCGCCGGTAAAGGTTCCAGGATGGCTCTCTTGAGCCGCCAATCCCGCTCACGAAAGCCTTGCCGCCGTCTCCCGCGACGACCCGACCCTCGTCAAGCGCAACGATCCGCGGCGCGTAGTCGATCCCATCCGGTTCGATCAGCAGCGGCCGGGAGAGGAACGGCTCGATGGCCTGGGGTGGGATGGCCGGTATGGCCTCGGCAGCCGTCGATTCGGCCCGTGCGCGCGGCGAGAGCTTTACGGTGCCGGCCATGGCGAGCCGACCGGTCGAACGATCGATCAGAATTACGTTCCCGGGGTAGATCCGGTGCGGATTCCGGATCTGATCCCTGTTCATGTTCCATAGCTCGGGCCAGCGCCACGGCGAATCGGTGAACCGCTCGGCGATTCCCCACAGCGTGTCTCCGGGAACGACGACGTAGCGATCCGGGGCGTTCGGCTTGAGTGCCAGTGGCGACCGTGGCGCCTGCCCCCACGCGCTGAGCGCCACCAGGCAGCCGAAGACAAAAGCGAGCGTTGTGATAGACTTAGGCGGTCGGTTGCGCATGCGGCCCCCCGTTGGTGGTGACGTTCCCGACTGGGTCAGGTCAATTTCCGGTTTTGCTGAATGTAGCATAACTGCTGGTAGCTTAGGCGCTTTCTGAAATATTGCATCTAATTAATTCAATTTGCAAGTGAATCCATAAGTCAATGGCAATTCTAAGCATCCTTCGCTATCCGGATGCGCGGCTGCACAAAACAGCAGCCCCGGTGACTGTATTCGATGCCGCATTGAAGGCTTTGGTGCACGACATGGCCGAAACCATGTATTCGGCGCCAGGAATCGGGCTTTCAGCGACCCAAGTCGACGTGCACAGGCAGGTGATCGTCGTCGACGTTTCAGAGCGGCGCGACTCGCTGGTGGTGCTCGTCAATCCCGAAATCGTCGAGAGCTGGGGCGTCTCCGACATCGAGGAGGGGTGCCTTTCGGTGCCGGGCATCTACGATACCGTGGAACGAGCCGATCGCATCCGTGTGCGCGCCTATGACCCGAGCGGCAATGCGCTGACGGTGGAAGCGCAGGGACTGCTGGCGGTTTGCATTCAGCACGAGATGGACCATCTGCGCGGCAAGGTCTTCGTCGAGTACCTCTCGCCTCTCAAGCAGCAACGCATCCGCGTCAAGCTCTCCAAGCAGTTGCGTAGAAGCGCCTGACGCGCGCGAAGACGGCGCGTACGCGCCCCCGGGTTCGATGCGCATCGTGTTCGCCGGTACGCCCGCCTTCGCTGCGAGCGTTCTCGCAGGGTTGCTGGATGCCGGACATCGAGTTGCGCTCGTCCTGACCCAGCCCGATCGGCCCGCTGGACGCGGCCTCAGGCCGTCACCCAGCGCCGTGAAGCATTTGAGCGCTGAGCGCGGGCTGGAGATTTTCCAACCCGCTTCGGTCAAGGAATTGCAGGCCCTGGAGCGCCTCAAAGCCACGCGCCCGGAGGTGATCGTGACCGCCGCGTATGGCCTTATTCTTCCTCAGCAGGTGCTCGACGTCGCCCCGCACGGCGCACTCAACGTGCACGCCTCGTTGCTGCCGCGCTGGCGCGGCGCGGCGCCGATCCAGCGCGCGCTCCTCGCCGGCGATCGCGAAACCGGAATCACGATCATCCGGATGGACGCGGGGCTCGATACGGGGCCGATG
>Ga0075421_100001571_pt1 | contig 26881 bp, 21 predicted proteins | sample SoiMetdeltSBSDD5_FD_75292 | JGI IMG/M metagenome (GOLD analysis project Ga0075421, IMG submission 75292) | Bulk soil microbial communities from a Populus tree surrounding site in Tennessee, USA - Soil MetaG P. deltoides SBSDD5 | ecosystem: Environmental > Terrestrial > Soil > Tree plantation... | reverse complement strand
CCGAATCCGTCGTTCGCGACCTACGGCCCGCGCACGCGCCGCGAGTTCCTCAACCTGCGGCGCTGGCATGGCGCGGGACCTTAAGAAGATTTCTCTCGCCAAGACCGCCAAGGCGCCAAGGAAGAAATTCTGAATTGTCAGAAATTCTTCCTTGGCGAACTTGGCGTCTTGGCGAGAGTCATTTCTTCTCTTGTTTCTTCAAATACTCTGCATACCCTTTCGCCTCGACGCCCTGGCTCGAGAGCTGCAGGCGGATCTCGTCGCTGACCTGTGGCACGAATGCGCCGAGGCCGAAGTCGGAGCGCTTCAACGTCGTGGTCGCCTCGAAGCCGACAGTCGGCAACTGAGTGCGCGGATTCGCGCCCACCTTCAACACGGTGACGTCGAGCGTGACCGGCTTCGTGACGCCGTGCAGGTTGAGCTCGCCGGTCACCTTGAGTCGATCCTTGCTCGCGCCCTGCTCGACCTTCGTGCTGCGGAAGGTCGCGGTCGGAAACTTCGCGACCTCGAAGAAATCCTCGGAGCGCAGATGCTCGTCGAGCGCCGGCACGCCGGTGTTCAGGCTCGACAGCGGAATCGTGACGTTGACGGACGCGCGCGCCGGATTGGCCGGGTCGTACTCGAGCGTGCCCTGACCCTGACTGAACTGCGCCGCGGGATTCGAGAAGCCGAGGTGGCTCCAGCGGAACACGGCCTGCGTGTAATCGGGCTCGATGGTGTACGTGGTCGCGCAAAGCGGCGCGGCGGCGAGCGCGAGCGTGGCGGCAAATGCGAGGCGGCGGATCATGGGAGACTCCTGTGAGTGAGCGGGACGGCGGCGCACTATGCCGAGCCGCTGCCGGCGGAGTCCTGAAACCCGGTTGAAAGTCCTCTGAAGAGATCTGAAAGCGGTCCGCAGCCGCCGCGCGGACGCTATAGTTGCGCGCGTATGGAGCGCTCGCCCCCGAAAACCCTGCGTATCGGCGACTGGTTCGTGAACCCGCTGTCCGGCGAGATCGCCCGCGGCGAGGAACGCGTGCGGCTGGAAGCGCGCACCATGCGGCTGCTGCTGTGCCTCGCCGAGACTCCCGGCGAGGTCGTCAGCATCGATGCCCTGCTGACCCAGGTCTGGTCTGGTGTCGTCGTCACGCCGGATTCTGTCTATCAGGCAGTTGCAGCGTTGCGTCGCCTGCTCGGCGACGATGCGAAACAACCTGCGTACATCGTCACGGTGCCGCGGCTCGGTTATCGGCTTGTTGCTCCTGTTGAGTCGCTTGCCGACGCGCCGTCTCTCCCACGGCCCGCTCGCGCGCCTTCGCGAATGTATGTGCTGTTGGCGCTCGGCATTCTGATCGTCGTCGGCTCGCTGACGTACTACTCGATCGCGAGCCGCAATGCGGCGAGTGAGGCCACTGCGAACGCACTCGCAGACCCGAAGGCCATCGCGGTGTTGCCCTTTCTCGATCTGACGGACGGCATGAACGAGGAACCGTTCGCCGACGGCATGACCGAAGAGCTGATCCACAGGCTGAGCAAAGTGCGAGGCCTGCGGGTGCCCGCACCGACGGCGTCGTTCTTCTACAAAGGCAAGCAGCTGCCGGTCGCGGAGATTGCCAGGGCGCTGCACGTGAGTTACGTGCTCGATGGCAGCGTGCGCAAATCAGGCGACACGTTGCGGGTTGCGGCGCGGCTGGTGCGAGCCGATGACGGCTATGTCGTGTGGTCGGAGAACTACGATCGGCCGCTGGACGACAAGTTGATGGTCCAGGACGACATCGCCAACGAAGTCACGAGCGCGTTGCGGGCATCGATCGACTGACGCCCTCGGCCTGGATTGCGAGCTTCACGTCGTCGCTCGCGAACATCAGGTAGCGCGTCATGCCGAATGCCGAGCGTTTCAGGCTCGCGCTGGCGACGATCGTGCAACGCCGATCGAACTGCCCCGTGCAGTCGTAGCTGGACACGTCGAGCGCGACCGCCCGCGTGACACCAAGCAAGGTCAGCTCACCGACGATGCGCGTCGGCCGACCGTCCGAGAACGTAATGTGCTGCGCGCGGTAGGCAATCTCCGGATGCTCGGCGGTGTTCAGCATCGAAGGGCCGCGCACGAACTTCGCTGTCGCCTCGCTCGCCGCCTTGAGCGAGCGCGCGTCGATCACGATGTCGAGCTCGCCGCGCTCCTCGGTCGAATCGAGCGTCACGGTACCGACGGCGCGCCTGAACTCGCCGCGCTGCGTAGTGCCCAGGCTGCGCATTTCGAAGGAAACCAGGGTGTGAGTGGGGTCGAGGGTGAACTCGGTCGCGTGCGAGCCGGTATGCCAGAGGACGGCAGTGAGGGCGACGAGACTTGCGAGCCAGCTGTGTCGGATGAGCATGGGAAGAGCATGCCCGCGACACCCCTGCCGCTCTGTCAACGAGTTGACACAAGAGTCAGTAGCCGCGCTCTGCGCAACACTTGGCCACGGCTGCATCGTCCTGCGTCTCCCTCGCGCACTCGATCCCTGTGCGATCCGCCTGCCAATCCTTCCACTCCGCGCTATCGCCTCGGCTCAGCAGGTCACGCACTTCCTTCCCCGCCCCCGCGAGATAGGCCTCAGTGATGCTGCAGTATCGCGAGATGAGCCCACCGGCTATGCAATGAGCGCGCTTGTCCGGCAAATCCGCCGGCAATTTCTCCGTGAGTACCGCCTCCATACAGCCGTAGCTGGACTGCGCCAGCCGCGGCGGCCGGTTCGCGATGCTGGCGCAAGCGGTAAGATTCGCCATCCCCAGCAGGACGGCGACCATGCGCGACACGTTGACCATCTATCACAATCCCGCTTGCACCAAGAGCCGCGAGACGTTGGCGCTGATCCGCTCGCGCGGCCACGAGCCGCGCATCGTCGAGTACCTGAAGAACCCGCCCAGCGAAGCCGAGCTTACCGCGATCGTACGCAAGCTGGGCATCGAGCCGCTGGAGCTCGTGCGCCGAAACGAGCAGGTGTTCAAGGACAAGTACGCGGGCAAGACACTCGACGCCAAGGCATGGATCAAGGCGATGGTCGCGAATCCGATTCTGATCCAGCGACCGATCGTCGTGCGCGGCGACGCGGCCGCCATCGGGCGGCCGCCGGAAGACGTCGAGCGCCTGCTGCGCTAGAAATCCGTCGCGGGCCCGTCACGCCTTCATCGGCGTGACGTTCGCGTTCAAGCGGAACAGGTTCGTCGGGTCGTACTTCGCCTTGAGCGTGGCCAGCCGCTGATAGTTGCCGCGGTAGTTCTCGTTGATCGCTTTCGCCGTGACCTCACGCGCCATGTCGTTGACGTAGAAGCCGCGCGTGAATGGCTCGAGCGTCTTCCAGTACGCGCGCGCAGCCTCGATGTGCGGCGAAGGGTCCTTATCGCCGATCGGCCAGGCGACCACCGTCATCATGTTGCCGATCGCATAGCGATGCGCAAACGCTGTCGCATTATCCGCAATGCGCGCCCCTGCCCCGCCGCAGTGCTGGAAGAACAGCACCGTCGTGCGACGCGGATCGCCGCGGAATCCATCGACCATCGCATTCACGAGATCGCCCGGCACTTTGCCGACGAATCCGCCTTTCAGATACGACGCGATGGCGCGCGTGTCCGTCGAATCGCCGGACCGCTGCACCTGGACGTACTCCATGGTCTTGATCGTGTCCTTGAGCGGCGTGCCCAGCTTGCGGATCGGCGCGAGCGCCTTCTCCGCATCCGCCTGCGGCCCGCAGTAGCACACCTGCAGCGCAGCCATGCCCGGACCGTTGCCCGGCGGCTGCATCAAAGTCGGATCGACGTACAGCTCGTCAGGCGCGACCGGTGCGTACTCGCTCCACAGCGTCAGCACGTCGCGCGCCTTGGCGATCGGGAACATGACTGAACCCGCAATGACTTCGCGCTTCATCGGATGCAGCTTGAACTCGAACTGCGTGACCACGCCGAAGTTGCCGCTGCCGCCGCGCGCACCCCAATAGAGCTCGGGATTCTCGCTGCCGCTTGCGTGCACGAGCTTGCCGTCGGCCGTCACGATCTCGACCGACTCGACGTTGTCGATCGCCATGCCGAACTTGCGTGCAACGCGGCCAAAGCCGCCGCCGAGCGTCAGGCCACCCACACCGGTGTGCGACACGGTGCCGAGCGGCGTCACGAGCTCATGCGGCGCAGTCTCCTTGTCGATCTGCCCGAGCAGCGAGCCGCCGGTGGCCCAGACACGTCGCGCGGCAGGATCGATGCGCACCGAGCGGAAGCTCGACAGGTCGATCTGCATGCCCTTGTCGCACGTCGACTGACCAGAATGGCTGTGCCCGCCGCACTTCACTGCGACGAGCAGGCTGTTCGCACGCGCGAAATTCACGGCGGCCTGGATGTCGGGCACATCCACCGGCTGCACGATCAGCGCCGGATGCTTGTCGAAGGATGGATTGAGGATGTGCCGCGCGTCGTCGTAACCGCGATCACCGGCAAGCAACAGCTGCCCATGCAGCTTCGCGGCGAGATCCCGAATGTCCGCGCCGCGCAGCATGACCTCGCGGCCATCGCCGGTGACAGCTGCAACATCCGCGACCGTACCGGCCCGCGCCGTCGCATAGACCGGCTTGAAGTTGGGAACACTCAGCGCTGCAGCGGCCCACAGCGACGACTGCACGAAATCGCGACGCTTCATACGGATCTCCCCACATCGTTAGGCTTTGCGCCAGTAAAAACGTGCGGGGCTCCGAAAGCAAGTGCCAAATCGGAACTAGCGTGGCTCCAGCGTAGCGATTAAAGCACCATGCTGAAGTACGGCCGTTCGGGCACGAACAGCAGCCGGTCGGCGCCGCGGCGCCATTCGGCTGGCGCTCGCGTTCCCAACGCCACCAGCGCTGTGCTAAGCGCTTGACCACGCGCTTCGAGCGGCAGCCCGTCGAGCAGAGGCTCGGCGTCGGCTGGGTTCGCCGAGGTGCGCGCCGCAGTGATGAATTCCAGCATTTTCTCGGCGTTCTCGTCCTTGTACTCGCGGACTGCGGCAATGTAGGGCGCCGGGTCGCGCCGCTCGCGCAGTGCCAGACCCAACGCCGCCCACATGGTGTCGGCATCGAAGCCTTGATCGATCGGCAGTGCCAGAGCGCGCTCGATGAGCTTACGCGACGCACCATCGGATGCCGCGGCGAGTCGCAGCACCCGGGCGCCTTCCTGCGGGTCCTGCAACTTCTCATTCACGGCCGCATCGACTTGGCCGCGTGCGATACGGTGATAAGCCGTGTCGAGACCGGGCTGCAAGCCTGCACCGGACACGAGCGACAAGTAATACCGCAGCGTGTTCGACTGCTGCATGAGATCAGTGCCCGGTGCATCGCCGTCGCGACTCGACATCCGACGCAAACGCATGGTGTCGAGCGCGAACCTTTCCGTCATCGCCGGCACCTGCTGACGTGCCACGTTGAGCGCCGACATCGCGTCATTCCAGCGGCCGTGTTGGGCATGCGTGTAACCCATCGCCGCCGCAACCCAGCCGTTGGTCGGCGCCTTGGTGTAGAGCGCTGCAAATTCCTGCTCGCGCTGTGCCTCGTCGTCGATGCAACGAGCGGCAACGTACTGAAGATTGATGCTGCCCGGCTGCGCGTTGGCCAGCGCACGATGACGCTTGCACACGGCCGCGCGCAAATCGCGGCGTGCATCCTGCTCGGCGCGCAACACGAGGACATCTTCGGGATCGATCTTCAGTCGCTCACGGACGATCTCCTGGAACCCTTCGCCTTGCGAAGCGAGTGCCAGCCAGTAGGCCGTGGAGTGACTCTCGCTCGAATCCCAACGCGCATGGGTCTGGATGATCTGCGCCTGCTGCTTCTGGTCTTGCAGCATGGACAGCACCATGGACGGGTTGTCGTGTCCGAACGCTTCCATCACGTCGCGAGTGCCGCCGCCGCTACCGCGACTGGTACTGATGGTCTCGGGCGGCTGCTCGAAGATGTAATCGGCGCCCGTCGTCGTCCAACGCACCGGGCCGACCATCCGCTCGGGTACCTGGCCGACCGAGCCGTACGTCGCGGTCCATTGCACCAGCATGCTCGCGCCCGCAACGTTGTAGACGCTCTCGTCCGAGCCGACCGGGATTTCGGTATCGAACTGTTCGATCACATCGCCGCGCTCGGTCACCGTCTTGACCGGATACTTCTCCTCGTTGCCGACCGTGAGCAGTGCGTGCGAGAAGGCCGGCATGTTGATCGAATGCTCGCCGATGGAGACCGTCACCGGCCGGCCGAGCCCGTTGTAGACGTTGACGAGCGTCGTGCCGACCGTCTCCCCGACGCTGAGCACTGCCGCGATGATGCCGCACGCAACTGTCAGCCGCGCGAGCGTCGGGACGACGCCGTCGGCAACGTGGAAGCGATCCCACAGATCGAGCTTGGTCTTGCGCGGCCGCTCGCTGCCGGGCAGGAGCACCGGATACTTCTCCGGTACCTTGGTTGCTTCGGGCGCCGCGGCCGGCGTCATCTTGTCCCGAACGAAACGCGCGACTTGAGCTTCGGCGAGCAGCAACTGCTCCAGCGTCGCTTGCCGCAACGCCGACAACACCGAGCCCGCGCTCCCAACCCAGCTGTCGATGGCATTTAGCCAGTCGCCGACGTTCTTGTCGTCCGCGAGCGGCAACGTGAGCGTACCGAGCGCCTGCTGCCAGCTCTCGACCTTGAGGCGCCGCAACAGCGTCCGGTCGAGGACGATCAGCTTGCCCTCGTCCTCATATATATGTCTCAGCGCGTTGTGAACTTCGGCGCACGCGTTGAGCAGTACTTTTCTTTCGCCCGACGACACGCGGCCGTCGGCTGTGACGACGGAAACCGTATTGCAGAGCGCGCCGTGCGCGTCGCGCAGATTCGCCTCGCTGTGCTCGGCATAGTGGAGGATCGCGACCAGACCTTTGAGGTACGCATCCCATCCCAGCCCGAGCTGCCCTGCTGCCGCGAGATGCACGGCACGGCATCGCTTGTCGTGCGACAGCACGGCGCCGCGTGCCTTGTCGAGCTCGCCTTGCACTTCGTCGAGCGCGTGCTGCAGATCGGCGCGCTTCAGATCTTTGCCGCGGTAGCGGATGACGCCGCCGCTCGCCGTGAGGAATCCTTCCTTCAGTCCTTGCAGGGTCGCCTTCTCCTCTTCGAGCTCCCTGAGCTTGGCGAGATCTGCCGACAACGATTGCGGATAGATGGCAGCGAGCTCCTCAGCGATGAGGCTGGTGCCCAGCGGCGGACCGTGGAGCTCCGCGGCTTCGCGCGCGTAGCGCGCCAGCGAGCGACCGAGGTATGCGCCGCGATACGCTTTATCGTAGTACGCACGTCCGAATTGCTCGTCGAGTTTCGCGAGCGACTGCTCCAACGGCACGTCGACAGCTTCCTGCACGGCACGGAACACGTGCTCGGTCATGCTCTTCTTGACGTCCGGGACGTCGTCGAACAACTCCCACGCGCTGCGCTCGTCGATCGCGGCCCGAATGTACCGTCGCTTGGCATTCTGCTCGCGCTCGGAGTTCGCCGGATGCGTGCTCCACATGCGCGGCGGCTGAGCGAGCGAGGTTTTGAACACGCGATGTTCGTGCGGCTTGTCCTGCGGCGGCGGGGCAACTTCGCCGTAGCTCGGATCGTCGAGCACGTGACGCAGCTTCTCGGTGATGTGCTTCTGCACGGCGAACAAATCGGCGATGCCGCGCTTCTCGCGCGCTTCCGAATCCGCGAACGCCAGTGCGCGCTCCCACGCTTCGTCGGCGACATTCAACTTGTACAGCGCATGGATCAGCGCGTCGCTGCCGGTGAGCGACACGGCAACCAGGTCGGCCTGGTACTCCATCTCGCGCGACAGTGCACGCTGCGCCAGGACGACGAGGCGGAACACGGTTTCCATCAGCGAGCGGATCGACCACACGATCAGCGACAGCAACCAGCCGACCCACGCGATGCGCAGGTCGACGCGCGACAGCCCGCGCAAGAACGCGTCGAGCGCATCGCGCTTCGCAATGATGTGAGCGGCGATCTGCTGTGCGATGTACACCCAGCGCCCGACCGCCATCGAACGCTGACCGAAGTGACCGAACTCGTGCGCGAGCACCGCCTTCAACTCACCGAGCGAGATGGCGTTGACGAGACCGAGGCCGATCTCCAGGTTCTTGCGGGACGGGAACAGGAGGTTGAGCACGCTCAGGTCGTAGAACACCGCCGCATTCACGCGCGGCGAGAGGAATACGCGATGGGCGCGCGGCGCGCCCGCGTCATCCGCCAGTCGATTGATGAACGCGAACAGTCGCGGCTGTTCCGTTGCGGTGACTTCGATGTCGTCGATCGCGTGCCGGTGCTTCACGAACACCAGCGCCTTCCACATGAACACCGCGAGGAACGCGGAGCAGGTGCCGGCCACGAACGTCCAGAATGGATCGCCGCCGTGCGCGAGACTCGCGAACAGGCGGTAGGCCGTCCAGCTGAACCAGCTCGCCATAGCGAGGTACAGCAGCACGAACAGGGCGAGGCCACCCATGGCGAGCCATGCGTGCGTCCGATAGGCCCCGGTGGGCCGAGTGAGATCCGCAGGCACCGAGCCCGGGCCGGCCGGATAGACCTGTTCCGCTGTCATCTTCGTGTCCCCGCTGAGCGAATCGCGAAGGATCCTACTCCGGTAGGCCACGGCCGGGCACGCCGCGCAGGTGCCCGGCCGCCCTTTCTGTGCGGCCCGTCTCAGTCGCTCGGCTCGCTACTGAAAAACTGGGTGCCGGAACGGTCGTTCACGCAGGCGACGAACTGGTCCATCTTCACGCCCTGGCTGCGCCGCCCCATGCGGTAGTTGTCGCTGAAGCAGGCTTCGGCGTGCTGCTCGACGGCGGCGATGCACGGCGCTTCGCCGCTGCACATCTCGACCATCCGCGCCTTCATCTCGACCGCTTCCTGACCCTTGTCGTAGTACTGCCAACCGATGAAAGCACCCGCGACGGGAATCGCGATCGCGATCTTCTTCGGCCACGACAAACTGTTCCAGTCGAATGCCATAGGTCCTCCCGCTTTGTTGATGTTCTCGAACCCGCCGTAAGATGCGCATATGAGGACAATCAGGTCAACTCTGCTGCTGCTAGTGGTCGGCGTACTGACCTGCAGGCAGATCGACGCCGCGCAATCGCTCGACGCCAGTGCTCCATCGGCAGAGCCAGTGCCCGGGTTCGCGAGCGTCGATATCGGTGGCAGGAGTTTGCGTTACAGATGCGCCGGCGAAGGAACGCCAACGGTGCTGATCGAACCGGGCGGCAGCGTATCGCTCGAGACGGTCTTCTCCTGGGGCAAGCCGATCGGATGGTCCGTCATCGTTCCGCAGATCAGTCAGCTGACGCGCGTGTGCGTGTACGACCGTGCGGGACTCGGCCGCAGCGATCCCGCGCCGCTGCCTCGCACGAGTCTCGACGTCGCGAAGGATCTGCACGAGCTCCTCGAACGCGCGCACATCGCGCCACCTTACGTGTTCGCCGGGCAGTCGTTCGGCGGGATGAATGCGCGCATGTTCGCTTCGCTCTATCCCCAGACGATCGCCGGCATGGTGCTGGTCGACTCGTCGCATCCCGACCTGTATCCCGAAGTCGCCAAGGTCTTGCCGCCTCCCACACCGGGCGAATCCGGGTTCCTGCAAGGCTGGCGCAACGGGCCCGACCTGTCGAAGAGCCGCGAGTGGGTCGATCTGAAAGCGAACGCCGACTTGGTGCGCGCTACGAGCGGGATCGGCAACAAGCCGCTCATCGTCCTCACGCAGAGTCCGGAGTGGAACGACCCGTTCGCTCCAGATGACGTGGAGCCGCTGATCGACAGCGTGACTCAGCGACTGGCTGCGCAGCTGCTCACGTTGTCATCGGACAGCAAACTGATCGTCGCCAAGAAGGCGGGCCACAACATCCAGGCGGACGAGCCGCAACTCGTAGTCGACTCGATCCGCGATGTCGTACTGCGGGCTCGGAAGAATGCGCTGTAGATCACAACAGCCATTCAATCGGCAACAACGCCATCACCGCCACCGCGAATCGCTTCCTCCACGTCACTCCCGGCTCGCTCTTGTGCACGATGACGCCGTTCTCGTGCGGTTCCAGCCACTCCATGGCACCGGCCTCGTTCAAGCGCACGCGATAACTGCGCGCCGGGATTTCCTCCGCGAACGCCGCCGCGATTTTTCGCGCGATCTCCGGGCTCTCGATCACCACTCCCATCTCGGTATTGAGGCTCGCCGAGCGCGGGTCGAGATTGAACGAGCCGACGAACACGCGCGCGCAATCGACTGAAAACGTCTTCGCGTGCAAGCTCGAACCGGAGCTGCCCGTGAGCCGACGATCGCGCCGCGACCGCACGCGCGACTCGCGCATCAGCTCATAGAGCACGATGCCGGCCTCGAGCATCTTGCGACGGCGCTTCGCATAGCCCGCGTGCACGATCGGCACGTCGGTCGCCTCCAGCGCATTGGTGAGAATCGCCACTTTCACGCCGCCTTTGCTCGCGAGCTCCGCGATGGCTCGCTCGCCCGCGCGAGTCGGCACCAAGTAGGGCGAGATCAGCTGCAGCTCGCGAGTCGGGACATTCAATGTATCGACCAGGCGTTCGAGCAGCGTGCCGTGCGGCCGCTGCCGGCCGAGGCCCTTCGCCGGATCGTCGCTGACCAGACGCGTGGCGGCCCAGCGATATTCGACAGTGCCCATGAGCAGATCGTTGACGAAGGCACAGGACTGCAGCGCGTTGATGTATGCGACGGCCGTGGGCTGCTGCAGAGCTTTTTCCGCGGCAGCGATCACTTCCCGCACCGTCGCGGCGCGGGCACGACCGAGTATCGACTCGGCCGGGCGCGCCGACTCGCTGCGCCAGTAGCGCTCGAAGTCGTTGGCGACTTCGTTCGCCACCGGACCGACGGCCATCACGTCGAGGTCGACGAAGGACAGCGCCTGGTGAGCGTCGAAATACTCGTCGCCGATGTTGCGGCCGCCGACGATTGCGACCTGCCCGTCGACCGTGAACGACTTGTTGTGCATGCGCCGGTTGAGGCGCGCGAAGTCGGTCAGGTATTCGAGCGGGCGCCAACGGCGCAGGCGAAACGGATTGAACAGCCGCACCTGGATGTTCGGATGCGAGGCCAGCGCGCCGAGGAAATCGTCGAGGCCGTTGGTATTGTTGTCGTCGAGCAGCAGGCGGACTCGCACGCCGCGATCCGCAGCCCGGCACAATGCTGCGAACAGCAGCGCGCCGGACATATCGTTGCGCCAGATGTAGTACTGAAGATCGAGCGTGCGTTCGGCGGTATCCGCCAGCAGCACGCGGGCCGCGAATGCATCTCGCCCGTCGCGCAGCTCGACGATTCCGGACTGTCCGGGGTGGAGTCGCGCGCGCGGCGCGACCGAACGGCCCAGTCGGGTCTCGGTCGTCGGGGTCTGCGAGACGATCGTCGAGAGCATCACGCTAGCTTGCCTGATACGTACTAGAATCCGCCATCTGCAGCACGGGAGGATTTGCATGAAGCGCAGCGCGGTCCAGTTGCTCGGCACGATTCTGGCCACGATGTTCGCGGCGACGGCCGCATGGGGCGGTGAAGACGTCGCCGGCGCCAAAGATCATCCTCTTCTGACCCGTTACCCAGACTCCTTCATCACCGAATACACCAAGAACTACAACGCCACCGAATTCCAGGTGGGCGCCCGCGGCACACCGCCGAAGGTGCAGACCGTCGAAGGCGACACCACGACGCTACGCTACTTCTACGAGAGCGCCGAGAAGCAGCCCAGCCCGCTGCAGCTGATGCGCAATTACCAGAACGCGGTGAAGCAGATCGGCGGCAGCGTCGTGTACGAGCGCCTGCCGAAAGACCTCGATGCCGGCGAGACCACGCTGCAGGTCACGACCGGCGGCAAGGACGTGTGGATCAAAGTCCTGCCGGACATCTTCAGCGCGCCCACGCAAAGCTATCAGCTGGTCATCACCGAAGTGGCCTCGATGGCGCAGGTCGTCAGCGCCAACGAGCTGTTGCAGGAACTGAACAAGAACGGCTTCGTCGCCCTCTACATCAACTTCGACACGGGCAAGGCTGACCTGAAGCAGGACGGCGTCGCAGCCGTCAAGGAAATCGCGACCCTGATGAAGTCGAACCCGACGCTGAAGCTCAGCGTCGAAGGCCACACCGACAACGTCGGCGACGCAGCGTCGAACAAGAAGCTGTCGGAAGCACGCGCGAAGAGCGTAACTGCGGCGATCGTTGCAAGCGGCATCGAAGGCGCACGACTCAGCGCCGCTGGTTTCGGTCAGGACAAGCCGGTGGCCGACAACCGCACGGAGGAAGGGCGCGCCAAGAACCGCCGCGTCGAGTTGGTGAAGAAGTCGTAAATCAAAGCAGCGAGTCGCGCTTCGCCTTCCCCTCGATCTGCGGCTGGAAGTGCGCGATGCCGGCTTGCGCAGCGACAAGCGACTGATACAGCTGCTCCACTTGTTCGGGCGTGTACTGCGTGCGATGGCATAGCCAGCCGGCTCTCGATTTGTCGTAGTCGGCCTGCGCTACGGGAACCTTCACGGTCAGGAATCGCTCGTCGACAGTCGCGAGCGGAATCGGATTGTTCGCAGGAACTTTGCCCGTCGGCACAGCCGGATAGTAGAGCTGCGCGGGATGCTGCCACGTGCGGCTCTGAAACACTTCGGTGACGACCGAGCTCACGAGCCGATGGTCCGGGTGGCCCGTCCATCCCGAAGGTCCCCATGTGATCACCGCATCGGGCTGCAACTCGTCGAACAGCTTCGTCACGCGGGTACGCAGCTCGGCGAGCTGTTCCATGTGCGGCCGCAGACCTTCGCCCATCTTCAATTGGTCGTGCAGCCCGAACAGGATCGGCGGGTTGATACCGAGCTTGTCCGTCGTGCACTTCGATTCCTCGGCGCGAGCTGTCGCGAGACTGTCACCCGCAGTCGTCCCCGCGTGCGCAGCGACACCGAGACGACCATCCGTCGCAGTCGCTAGATAGACTCGCACGCCTGCGGCAGCGTATTTCGCGAGCACCGCGCTGACCGTCGACTCATCGTCCGGATGTGCGAAGACCGCGAGCAGCACCGGCGCTCGGGCATCCTGCTTGGTCGCGGGGGTACCGCATTGGGTCAGCAGCGCCACGCAAAGGAACGCAACGCCCAATCGACTCGCCAGCTTCTTGATGTTGTTCATGCTCTTCGCTCGGCAACAGTGATTCGATGTAGCAGCCGCTTGTGCCCCTGGTAACCGCCGGTCGCGGCGTGCAGCACGCAGCGGTTGTCCCACATCACCAGCATCCCTTGCGACCAGCGATGCCGATAGACGAACTCCGGCTTCGCCTGATGCGCGAACAGCTCCAGCAATATCGGCGTCGCCTCGGCGTCCGTCATGCCATCGATGCCGATCGTGTAGCCCATGCTGACGAACAGCGCCGGCCGTCCTGTCTCAGGATGAGCTCGCATGATCGGGTGCAGCTGCGTGCTCATCGCGCTATCCCCATAGCGGATCGCCATCGAGCGGCCTTTGTCGCGCTCGCCGTACATGCCTTCGCGCGAGTATGCGCGGCGCGCAGAATGCACGCCTTGCTTGTCCTTGAGCAACGACTTCATCGATGCAGGTAACGCGTCCCAGGCCGCGTACTGATTCGCGAATAGCGTGTCGCCGCCGACCGGCGGAATGACGTCGCCGTAGAGCACGGTCGCAGCCGGCGGGCTCGGCAGGAAACTCCAGTCGGAGTGCCACGTCTCGGCGAAGAGCGGCGTCTGCTCATCGGCTTCGCGGCGCACCTGCGCGATGTGCGGATGGCCCGGCACCGAGCCGAAGTACGGATCGACGCCGAACGGACCGACGGACTCCGCGAACCGCTCGATGTCTTCGAGCTGCAATTGCTGATCTGGGAAAGCGACCACCTGGTACTGCAACCACAGCGCCCGAATGGCGGCGACTTGCTCGTTCGCAAGCGGCTCGCGCAAGTCGACACCCTCGATCGCCGCACCGCACGGCCCCGCTTGCGGCGTCACTCGTAGCGTCATTCTGTCCCCCCTTCCGCAGCGCACTGCCGCCCCCTAGGAAATCGAACCTTTTTGGTCCTGGCAAGTTTATCCTGCGGCGCTGATGCGTGCGGGGAACGGGCCCATGCAGGACTACGAAAAACTCGGCGTGTTCTATCTCGGGCGGGAATACGACGCGGCGACGCGGGCGCCGTCGGACAATCTATTGCTCTACGACTCGCGCGATCTCACGACGCACGCGGTCTGCGTCGGCATGACCGGCAGCGGCAAGACCGGTTTGTGCCTGGCGCTGCTCGAAGAAGCAGGCATCGACGGCATCCCGGCGATCTGCATCGACCCGAAGGGCGATCTCGGCAATCTGCTGCTGACGTTTCCGCACCTGGAAGCGGCGGAATTCCTGTCGTGGATCGATCCGGGCGAGGCGCAGCGCAAGGGTCTGAGCGTCGAGCAGTATGCGGCGCAGACAGCCGAGAATTGGAAGAAGGGCTTGGCGGAGTGGGGCCAGACGCCGGAGCGCATCGGAAAATTCCGTGATGCCGTCGATCTCGCCATCTACACGCCCGGCTCCGAAGCGGGCCTGCCGTTGTCGGTCGTGCGCTCGTTCGCGGCCCCGCCTGCGGAACTTCTGCAGGACACAGCAGCGTTGCGCGAGCGAATCGCGACGGTCGTATCGGGCTTGCTGGCGCTGCTGGAGCGCGATGCGAATCCGATCAACAGTCGCGATCACGTGCTGCTGTCGACGATTTTCGAGGACGCGTGGCGCAAGGGCACCGGCCTCGACATGGCGAGCCTGATCGCGGCGGTTCAGAAGCCGTCGTTCGATAAGGTGGGCGCCTTCGATCTCGACACTTTCTATCCGGCCAAGGAGCGGCTGCAGCTGGCGATGGCGATCAACAACCTGCTCGCCTCGCCCGGATTCGCCGCCTGGTTGAGCGGCGAGCCGCTCGACGTCCAGCGTCTGCTGTTCACCCCGGAAGGCAAGCCGCGGATCGCCGTGATCTCGATCGCGCACCTGTCGGATCAGGAGCGCATGTTCATCGTGACGCTGCTGCTGAACGAAGTGATCGCGTGGATGCGCGGCCAGTCCGGCACGTCGTCGCTGCGCGCGATCCTCTATATGGACGAGATCTTCGGCTACTTCCCGCCGACCGCGAATCCGCCGTCGAAGCAGCCGATGCTCACGCTGCTCAAGCAAGGCCGCGCGTTCGGCCTTGGCTGCGTGCTCGCGACCCAGAACCCGGTCGATCTCGATTACAAAGGACTCGCGAACGCCGGCACGTGGATGATCGGCAGGCTGCAGACCGAGCGCGACAAGTTGCGGGTGCTCGAAGGCCTCGAAAGCGCCGTGCCCGGCTCGGACCGCGCCGCGCTGGACAAGATGATTTCCGGTCTGACGCCGCGCGTGTTCCTGATGCGCAATGTGCACGACGATGCTCCGGTACTGTTCCAGAGTCGTTGGGCGCTCTCGTATCTGCGGGGTCCGCTGACAGGAGTGGAGATATCGAAACTCATGGCGCCGCGTCGAAGCGCAGCGCCGCCGCCGGCGTCAGTTCCTGCGCGCGCAACGCCGAGCGAAGCTTCGTCCCGGCCAAACCTGCCCTCAGACGTGCCCGAGTACTTCCTCGCAGCCACCACTGCAGGCGAAGCCTTGCTCTACAAGCCCATGGCAATGGGCAGCGTCAAGCTGCACTTCGTCGATGCGAAGCTGGCGCTCGATCAATGGCAGACGACTACGTACCTTGCGCCGCTGTCCGACGATGGCAGCGAAGCTCTCTGGGACGAAGCCAAGAACCTTCCCGATCTCAAATCGGGTCTCAGTAAAGCACCCGCGCCCTCCTCCACGTTCGCGCAGCTGCCCGCGGGCGCATTGCGCGCCCAATCGTATTCAGCGTGGAGCAAGGCACTGTCGTCGCACTTGTTCGAAAGCGCTCGCAGCGAAGTGCTCGTGTGCGATGCGCTCAAGGCGACATCCCCGCCTGGCCTGAGCGAAGGTGATTTCCGCGCGCAACTCGCCCTCGCCGCCCGCGAACAGCGCGACGCCGCGGTGGCAGATCTCAAACGCAAGTACGCGCCCAAGCTGGCGACGATCGAGGATCAGCTGCGTCGCGGCGCCGAGCGCATCGAGCGCGAGCGCTCACAGTTGTCGCAGCAGCGGATGCAGTCGGCGTTTTCGATTGGCGCTTCGGTGCTCGGAGCATTCCTCGGACGTCGCACGCTGTCTGCAACCAACGTGAATCGCGCAGCCTCGGCAGCGCGAGCCGCGACGCGGATGGGTCGCGAGAGCGGCGACGTCGATCGCGCAAACGAAAGCCTCGAAGCCATTCAGCAGCGGCAACGAGAGTTGCAACAGCAGTTCGATGCCGACACCGCGGCACTGGAAACGCGCTTCGATGCGACAACCGTCACCCTGCGCAAGGTGCAGGTCAGCCCACGCAAGTCGGACATCGCAGTCGGCGAAGTCGCGCTGGTATGGACGCCGTGGCGTAAGGGTGCCGACGGGTTCCCGACCCCCGCGAGTCAGTAGATTCTCAGGCCGCCGAATTTCTTGCGAAGGCGGCGCGCGAGCGATTGATAGCCGGCCGCATAGGCGAGTCCGGCAGCAGCGACGACGATCAGCGACCAGAGCCAGACCGGGCCGCCGGTGCCAGTCGGCGCACCCGCGGCAAGCCGCTGCGGCGCCGGCGATGCACCTTCGAGCACACCTTCATCTGCCGGGGCGGGCGCGGCCGCCGCGGCTTTCAACTCTTTCACTTGCACTTGCAACGATTCGTTTTCCTTCTTCAGCCGCGCAATCTCGTCTGCTGCCTTCTTGTCCACGGCCTGCGATGCGCCCTTCTGCTGTCGCTGCAGGTCGCGCAGCTGCACGGCTGCCGGCGCGTCGGTCGTCAGATAGTTGGAGCCGACCCAGCCTTCGCGGCCATCGGTGAGCCGAATGCGCACGAAGCCTTCGCCGCGCTCCAACTCGTCGACGGCATCGCCGGTTTCGATCGTCGCCACTCGCGAGCCGGCCTGCTCCGGCTCCGAATACACGTTGAGCACGAGCTTGTCCGAGACGAACAACCGTCGCAGCGGCTGGCTGAGCTCCGACGGCGGCTGCGTCTGCGCCGCTTCCGGCTGGCCTTCTTCTTGCGCCGCGGCTGGGAGCGCGACCGCGGCCAGCAGCGAAAGTGTCGCCACACTGAGACAGCGGTGCCGGGCCAGCATTTTCATGCCCCGGATGCTTTCAGAGTTGCGGCGAATGGGCAACCGTGCAGTGCTCATGGCAAGATCCGCGCATCAACGCAGCACGAGAGATAGATATGAAGGCCCCAGCCGCTGCCCCAACCGCTGCTAAAAAATACTCCTGGTCCACCGTGCCGCTCGAACAGCTGAATCCTGCGCTGTCGCGCCGGATGGTCACGGGCAAAGAAGTGATGGTCGCGCACGTCTACCTGAAAACCGGCGCCATCGTGCCGAAGCATCATCACGTGAACGAGCAGGTCACCTACATATTGGAGGGCTCGCTGCAGTTCTGGCTCGGCGACAAGGTCGACTCGCAGAAGGACGCGGACAGCGTCGTGGTCGCCAAGGGCGAAGTGCTGGTGATTCCCAGCAACGTGCCGCACCGCGCGGTCGCGCTGGAGGATACGTTGGATCTCGACGTATTCGCGCCGCCCAGGGAAGACTGGTTGAGCGGCACGGATGATTATTTGAGACAGAAGTGAGCGGGTCGGAGTCGAGCAGTCATGGATAGCAGCGACTTCTCGACATTGATTGGGCGGCTCGAGCGCGAGGCGGATGCGCATCCGCAGCTCTATCTCGGCAAGGTTGCCGTCGCTGCTGCGATCGGCTACCTCATCCCGGGGCTGATCGTGCTGGCGATCCTCGCTTGCTGCTTCGCCATCCTGTTCGCGCTCGTGACCGGCGCGAGACCTTCGTTCCTCGCCGCAGTGGGCATTCTCGTCGGCGCCGCCGCGCTGATCACAACGATTCGCGCATTGCGCGTGCAGGTCGCGGTGCCGGATGGCCTGGTCCTTACACACGACGATGCGCCGGACCTGTTTCGATTGATCGACGTCATCTCTCGCAAGATCGTCGCTGCGCAATTCGTCACTGTGAAGATCAACGGCGACTTCAAGCTCGGCATCGTGCAGGTTCCACGATGGGGCGTGTTCGGCGGCTATCGCAATCATCTGCACATCGGCGCACCGCTCCTGCTCGCTCTCAGCGCCGACGAGTTCTGTGCACTGCTGGCGCACGAGATCGCGCATCTCGGCGGCGGCCAGCGCCAGTTCGGCGCGTGGATCTATCGCCTGCGCCAGACCTGGAACCTGCTGAGCCCGAAGTTCAGCGAGCCGGCCAATCTCGTCGATCGCGCGTTCGGCTTCTATCACCGCTGGCATGCGCCGTGGTTCTACGCGTACAGCTTCGCACTGGCACGCAATCACGAGTACGAGTCGGATCGCCTCGCGGCCGGTGTCACGAGCGTGCAGACGCTCGGACGCGCGTTGATCAAAGTGGAGATGGCGAATCGCTTTCTCTCGGATGTCTACTGGGCGCGCTTCCTGGGGCGCGTCGAGGAAGCGCCGGAGCCGCCCTACAAGCCGTACTCGCTGTTGCCGCGCGCATTCAAGATCCTGGAGAAGGAACCAATGCGTCCGCAGTGGCTGGCCGAAGCGCTGCGCAGGTACGCGACCGAGAACGACACGCATCCTAGCCTCGCCGAGCGTCTGGCAGCACTCGACGTAGCGCCGCACGTGCCGCCGCCCGCAACGACATCGGCTGCCTTGATGACGCTCGGACCCGCCGCGCAACCGGCAATCGACCATTGCGACGACGTGTGGCGTGCGCAGAACCTCGCGAACTGGCGCAAGCGTCACAACCAGATTCGTGAAGCGCGCTGGAAGCTCGCCGAATACGACCAGCAAGGCAGCAACGCGCTCGCGCCCGAGGACCTCTGGTCCAAGACGAACCTGCTGCTGAGCGTGCAGCGCGAGGAAGATGCGATCGATTGCCTGCAGACGCTCGTCGCACGAAAGGGCGCGTTTCCAGACGCCCACATGCTGCTCGCGCAGCTCCTGCTCAAGTTCGGCGAAGAGCAAGGTCTGGAGCACCTGGTGGCAGCGGTCCAGCAGCGGGCCGAGCTCGAAGAGAAGGCCACAGCGATCGGCTATGACTACCTGCTGAACCGCGGCCGCAAGGGCGAAGCCGTGCGCTTTGCGCAGCGAATTCAGGCCTTGTTCGAAGAGTGACCCGCAGCCCTCGCGACGCAACAGGCCCTCATCGCGGGTGACGCCCAGCGGCTCTGCCGCTATTCTCTGTGCCACGGGAAGTACAACAAGGACACCGGGACAAGCCCCGTGGGCGAAGACGCGATCTCCGACCAATTCATCAGGCAGCACTACGCCGGACTTCAGGCCCTCCTCCAGCGCCGCATTGGCGACCCCGCCGTCGCGGCGGAACTGCTCAATGAGGCCGTCGCCACGGCGATCGTGCACATGCGCCAGGGCCGCATCGCGCAGCCCGAGCGCCTGGCAGGCTATGTTTTTCGGGTGGCGCTGAACCTGTATCGCAACTATCGCCGGGAGTTCGACAACCGGGGCGATCTGCGTGCTGCCGACGACGCCATCCAGCAATTACACGGCGAAGCGGCCACCGACGAGTTCGACGCCCGGATCGCACGCGAGGTGCGCGCCATCATTGCAGCGCTGCCGACCGCGCGCGACCGCGAGATCGTCAAGCGCTTCTACCTGGACGAGGAGGACAAGGCGCAGATTTGCCGCTCGTTGGGGCTGGCGCCGTTACACTTCGACAAGGTGATCTTCAGGGCCCGCCAGCGGCTGCGTGCCCTGCTGGAGGCCCGGGGCTTCAGCAAGTCCGACCTGCTGGGGGTGCTGCTGGTGTGTTTTGCTTGAGATGAACGGCGGCGTCGCTACAGGAAACCGGTAATGGACCGACGATACATCGACGATCACCACGTCGTCGCCCGCTATCTCGCGGATCGTCTGACGGACGAGGAGCGCGAGGCATTCGAAGCCTACTATCTCGAGCATCCCGACGTCGTACAGGAGCTGGAGGCCGCGGCCCGTTTCAAGGTCGGACTCATGAAGCTACGCGATAGCGGCGAGTTGACGCAGCTCCTGCAGCAGGAGAAGCGTCCGCAATGGCACTACATCGCAGCCGCGGCAGCCGTTGCCGCGCTCGCCGTCGGCGTATTCCTCATCATCGATCGCGCGCCGGTCACGCATCCGATCCTGGCTGCCAGCGTCGACGCATTGCATGGTGCGGGCGGCAAGCCGCCTGCTCTGACGCGAGAGTTCGCGATTCTCCGAACTCGCGGCAGTGCCGTCGACGCCGAAATCTCGCTGCCTACGGCTGGCGAGGCCCTCGAGCTGCGCGTATTGCCTGAATTTACGGCCCGGCCCGAGCGCTATCACGTGCGCCTGTTCCGCATGAGCGCCGACGATTCGCTGCAGGGCGTCGCCGAGCTGGGCGGCCTCGTCCCGGAGCCCGACAACTTCGTCTCGATCTTCGTCGACGGCACCCGCCTGCAAGCCGGTCAATACCGACTGGCCATCACCGGCGATCCGGACACGGACGCCCGCGACAAGGAGAGCGCATTCATCCTGCGAATGCAGCGCGCGGCTAACGATCCTTCCGCAACGTCCCGCTGACAGTCGTCCCGCTGGCCGACATGAACAATGTGTAGATGCCCGCTGACGTCAGCGTGACAGACGTCTTCGTCAGCAGATTTGCCGCGGTGTCGGTGTTGGTCACGTCCAGCTGATAGTCGGAGCCGTCGTCGATCTCGGTGAACGCCGAGGCCTGCCCGAGCGCGATCCCCTCGGCGATCGGCGAAAAATCGACGGCCAGCGTGACCGGCACATCGAGCGACGACAGGCCGTTCAGCACGCGGATCTTCGCCTTGCCGCTCGCGCTCGGCAGCCGATTGTCATCGGCGATGAGTGTCGTTTGCGTGCCATTCGCATTGGTCCACGCCAGCAGCGTGTATTCGCCGCCAGCGACCAGGGTTTGATTCGGCACAGCGACGCCGACGCCGTTGACGCTGAGCACCACAGGCACAGTGCCTGCCTCGACTTGCGCGTAGTTGCCGACGACACCGACCGCGCCGTTCAACACGCCGACACCGCCGATGCGCATGACGACGGGTCCACTCGTCGTGCCGACGGCACCGCGAACGCGCGCCTTCGTGTTCGCGAATTTCGTCAGGCTGCCTTGCTGTGGCAGCGTCAAGACTTCCACGAGTACGCCACCCTGCGTCGCGGTGAGAATCAGCGAGACGACCTGCCTGCTGGCGAGCGTGATGTTTGCCACGTCCAGGCGCAGGTCGTCCGAATCGCTGGCACCGGTCACGCGCAGCCGATAGTCGCCGCTGTCAATCGTCGACACTGCGCTGCTGGTGCCGGCCCCCACGCCGACGACGACTGGCGTCGCATCGTCGAGCGACACCGAGCTCTCAGTGAGATAGACATCGAGCGAGCCTGCCTCCGCGACGTTCAGCACCTGCACCTTCGCGCGGCCGCTGTCGGGCGGAGTTACGTCGTCGCTGAGCTGAATCGAGGAGAAGTGTCCCGTCGAGCCGAACGCCACGAACGTGTGATGCGTATCGTCCGCGAGCTGCTTGCCGCTCATCGTGAGCAGCGTGCTGGCGACGCCGCTGCGCTTGAGCTTGACGTTGTACGTGCCGGAGCCGAGCTCCGTGTAGTTGCTCACCGTCTCGTACGCAACGGCCGCGACGCGCTGCGTATCCGCATCGTCATCGGCGCTGTTGGCGTAGAGATCGAGCGACGTGTAGCCCGGGCTCACGTTCATGAGCCGGACGTTCGTGTGGCCGCTGCCGCCGCCGTCATCGCAGCCGGTCAACCACAGTGCCGCGGCGGCGGCCAGAATCGGATACAGAGGCAAACGGCTGCGCATGAAATATCTCCCGGTTCGAAGTGGGTTTGCGAGGCTCAGAAGGCGCGGCCGACCGAGAAATTGAATTGCTCGATGTCGTCGCCGAACTCGCGCCAGGTCTCGCTCCGATAGCGGAATGGAAAGGCGTAGCTGAAGCGGAACAGGCCGAGCGGCGCGAGCCACTGCACGCCGAGGCCGACCGAGGCGCGCAGTTTTTTCAGATCGAAGCGGTAGTCCACGGGGAAGCCGGCCTTGTCGCGGAATTCCGTGTCGCCGAGGTAGAAGGCCTGGCCGAAGTCGAGGAACGCCGTCGCGCGCACGCTGCTCGCGAACTTCGCCGGCACCGGCAGAATCGCTTCGAGCTGGCCGCTGAGCGCGGCGTCGCCGCCGTACGGATTGCCGAGCGAATCGCGCGGCCCGAGCGTGAGGTCGCGAAAGCCGCGCACCGAATCCGCACCGCCGACGAAGAAATGCCGGTTCGGCGGCAGCGCGGTCGTGTCGCCGAGCGCGGTTGCATAGCTGAGATTGGAGTTGAAGCTGAACGTCAGCGGCAGCAGCGGCAGGCGGAAGTACTGCAGATATTGGAAGCTCGATCTCAAGTATTCGACGGAGCCAGTCCCCGGCACCGTGCTGCTCAACGTGAGTTTCTGCAGCGAGCCGCGCGTCGGGAACAGTGCTCGATTGAGACTGTCGCGCAGCCAAGCCGCTGACAGCTCGACCGCGTCGTACTCGGTGCCGAGCACGAAGTCCCCGCCGCTCAGCAAGCGGAAGAACGGATCGCCGTTGTGTCGCACCCAGTCTTGCAGCTGCACCGAGCTGCTCAGCGGCGTAGCGAGCTCCGCGTGCTGGAACGCCACGCCATAGCGGATCGTCTGCAGCTCGGTGATCGGATAGGCGAAATCGGTGCCAGCGGTGTAGAGCTTCGTCGAGAACTGGGAGTACGACGAGGTGAGGCGGTCGATATCGCGGTACGAGAGACTCACCGTGCGGCTGAGGCCGTCGAGCGTGAGATACGGATCGGTGTACGAAATGTCGTAGACCTTCGACAGAGAGCCGGCGCTCAATTCCAGCGCAAGGCGCTGCCCGGTGCCGAACAGATTCGTGTGCACGACGTTGCCGGTGAGGATGACGCCCTGCGCTTCCGAATAGCCGATGCCGCCGCCGAACTGGCCCGGCAGGCCTTCCTTGAGCGTGAAATCGACGTCGACGAGATCGGGCGTGCCCGGAACCGGCGTGGTCTCCACCTCGACCTCTTCGATGAACGGCAGGCGCTGCAGGCGGATCTTCGAGCGCTCGACCGCCGCGTTCGACAGGTAGGAGCCTTCGAGCTGACGCATCTCGCGGCGGAACACCTCGTCGTTGACGCTGCTCGTGCCGAAGAAATTGATGCGCCGGACGTAGACGCGATTGCCCGGGTCGACGACCAGTGCCAGCGCCACCTGCTTGCCCTGCGCATCGAGCTTCGGCACAGCGTCGACCTTCGCGAACGCGTAGCCGTCGAGGCCGAGCCGCGTACGGATCGCTTCGGTCGACAGCGTGATGAGCCGCTGCGAGTACGTCTGACCCGGACGCATCGTTATCAAGCGGCTGAGCTCGCTCTCCGGCACGCGCAGATCGCCCGCGAGCTTCACGTCGGAGACGCTGTAGACGTCGCCTTCCTTCACGTTCACGGTGACGAAGATGTCGTTCTTCTCCGGCCCGATCGCCACCTGGCTGGACGTGATCGCGAAGTCGGCGTAGCCGCGGTCCATGTAGTACGAGCGCAGCGTCTCCAGATCCCCGGACAACGCTTCCTTCGCGTAGCGATCGTCCTGGCGATACCACGACAACCAGTTCGGCGTGTGCAGCTGCAACTGCCCGAGCAGCTCGTCCTCGGAGAAGGCGCTGTTGCCGACTACGTTGATCTGCTGAATGCGCGCGCGTTTGCCTTCGTGGATGTCGATCGACACCTTGACCTTGTTGTCGGGCACTTCTTCGGCCTTCGCATCGACGACGACGGCATACTTGCCGCGCGAGAAGTACTGCTCGGTGAGATAGCGCTTCACCTCTTCGAGCACCGACTCATCGAAGCTCTTGCCGCTCGCCAGGCCGACGTTGCGCAGCGACTTCTCCAGGTCCTCGGTCTTGATGTCCTTGTTGCCCTCGACCTGGAAGCTTTCGATCGTCGGGCGCTCCAGCACTGCAACTACGAGCACGCTGCCGTCGCGACGCAACTCGACGTCGCGGAACAATCCGGTCGCGTACAGCGATTTCACTGCCTCGGCGATCCGCCGCACATCCAGTGTGTCGCCGATGTTGACCGGCAGATAGTTGAAGACCGTGCCTTCGGCGATGCGCTGCAGACCTTCGACGCGAATGTCGCCGACGACAAAGCCGTCGCGCGCATGGGTGGGAATTGTTGTTTCTTGCGCATAGGCCTCGGGAACGACGAGGCCCATGCGCAAGCATGTGAGGATCGCGATCGAAGGCGGGACGGTGCGCATCGCACGCTGGATGCGCGAGCCGCACGGAGCGTCGCAGTTTTCAGCAGATATTCTTTCTAGCGCGCGCGAATTGCGACTTCGCGCGCGCTAACTGAATGCGCTCTGAATTGAGCGGTGCGTGCTTTGCTCAGAACGAGCGCGTGAACTTCAGCGTCGCTCCGTGTGTCGTACCACTGGCAGTGAACTGTCCCGAGTAGCCGACACGCAGTGTCACGCCGTTGCCAGTCAGCACGTCGACGCCTGCAGCACATTCGCGCACGGTGCGATCGAGCTCCTGGCTGACGCCCAAGAACCCTGCATCCTCCGGCGCTCCCTGCAGCATCGCCTCGACGCCGAACGATCCGCCGTCGATGAAACGATTGACGCCGAGGCGCGCATACCAACGCGCCATCGCACTGCCGAGCGGCGTTTCGAAACCCAGCTCCAGCGCCGGCCGGAAGTTGACGAAGTAGCCCTCGGCATTGCGCACGAGCAGATTGTTGGCGCCGGCGCCGTGCTCCGAGAAGGCCGAGAGGCGCACGTTCGTGAAGCCCAGATCGACCATCGGTCGCAGGTACCAACTGTCGTATTCGAAGCCGTGACTCACGCGGAACTGCCACGCCGTCTGGTAGACGACTTGCTCGCTCTGCGAGCCATGCAGAGCGAGCATCGCGCTGCGGTGGCTGTCGTAAGAGCCTCGGGAGGCCGAGAAGCTGGCTGCTACTGTGTTCGCGCCGAAGTTGCCTTTGAGCACCATGCCGGCATGCACAGTCCTGCCCTCCGCGAACTGCGTGCGGAGGTTGGACAGTGTTTCGGAATCGATCTGGTCGCGATCGAATGCGGCCGCCAGACCGAGATGCCAGCCGTCGCTGACGCTCCATTGAGTGCCGATGCTGATCGTGTTCACGTCGCGCCGATAGCCGTTGGATGAGTCGGTCGCATCCCGCTCGCCGCTGCTGCCGAATGCGGCCGCCCAGGCGCAGTCGCCTTCGGCTGTGAATCGCTCCGCGCCGTCGCGAACCTTGCAGCTGAGCAGCGACTCGCCGAACTGCAACCCCGACTGGACCGCCACGAGCGGCAGTGCCGCGTAGTTCTCCGGATTCAGCGTCTGATACTTGCTGCCCAGCGTCGTGATATTCGTCGCTGCGACGAGGCCGGTGATGGTCGGCGCCAGCGCCGCCGAGCTACCGGCGAGCTGCACGTCGTTGATGTAAGTGCCGATCCGCTTCTCGTTCGGCAACAAGTGCTCGGAGATCGTGTTCTGCGGTACGAAGCTGGTGTTCAGCGTCAGCGCAAGCTCCGTAGCGGAGATCGTCTCGAGTGCGTACTGCGTGACGATGGATGGCGTGACCGCGAGCACGATGTCATCGGCCGACAGTCCGCCGTCGGCCGCGACCAGCACCGTCGCGGTCGTGCCCGGCTGGATTTTCGAGATGTTGATCTGATTGAGCTCGATCGAGCCTGCCAGGTCGGCCGTGCCCGTCACGTCGATGCGATCGGTCGTGCGCGCGAGGTGATCGATGTCGAGCAGCAGTGCGCCGCCCGCTGCTTGCGTGAAGTCGCCCGTCAGCGCGCTGTGCGAGATTTCGTTGCTGCGACCGACGGACCACACGCCTTCGTTCAGCGCCGTTCCGTTCGCACCGAGATTCAGCGTCGCGCCGGATGCGACTGTGCCGCCATCACGGTTGGCGAAGCTGTTCGTGCCACCGCCGAGCGACAGCGTGCCGTACACGCCGCCGAAGTTCTCAATCGACTCGTTGGCCGCGCCGCCGAGCACCGTGACACGGTCGAGCTCGTCGAGCCGGCCGATGTCGCCATGGTTCGTCAGGGTATTCGCCGCGCCGTCGATGAAGTTGATCGCAGCACCGCTGTCTGTGCCGCCCCGCACCGAGCCGCTGGTGATCGTCACTGCGATCGCGCCCGAGCTCATGTCGCCCTGGCTCTGCGCACGAATACCGTTGGAATGCGCACCGCCCGCGTCGATGTGACCTGCGACCTCGATGGTCACCGCACCACTGTTGCCGTTGGCCGCGTCGCTCTGCGCGAAGATGCCGTCCGCCGCATCGCCCAGTACGACGACATCGCCGTGCTGCGTGATCGTGATTGCGCCGGCATCGCCATCGCCGCCGACACTGCCGGCGAAGTTCTGCTGCTCCAGGATCGGGATGTTCTCGTTGCCGAGTCCGCCGGCGAGACCGCCGCCGCCGCCGACACTCTGCGCGAAGATGCCGAAAGAGCCGACGCCGTGCGTGAAGATGTTGCTGGTGTTCGTGACGGTGATGATTCCGCCATCGCCACCGCTGCCGCCGTCACGACCGAAGGCCAGACCGATGCCGACGTTGAGCGGCGGAATCGGGCCAATCCCGTCCTTGAAGCCGCGATCGACGTTACCCGCAACACCGCCGCCGCCACCGACGCTCTGCGCGAAGATCGCGTGTGCGTCGTCACCTTCGGTAATCAAGTCGCCGCCGAGGTTGTTCACCGTGACGTCGCCGCCATCGCCGCTCGCGCCACCGCCGCCGCCGATGCTGAACTTGCCTTGCAGGCCTG
>Ga0075421_100001569_pt1 | contig 26887 bp, 21 predicted proteins | sample SoiMetdeltSBSDD5_FD_75292 | JGI IMG/M metagenome (GOLD analysis project Ga0075421, IMG submission 75292) | Bulk soil microbial communities from a Populus tree surrounding site in Tennessee, USA - Soil MetaG P. deltoides SBSDD5 | ecosystem: Environmental > Terrestrial > Soil > Tree plantation... | reverse complement strand
TCGCGCGCGGACCGCACGCGGACGCGAGCACCGCGCCGGCCGCGGCCGCACACAGCACGAGGCGCCAGGGCGTCGAGCCGATAGCGGAAGGAGCGAGGGTCATGACCACATTCTCCACCAGAGGAGCCGCAGGCGGCGAGCGGGCTCACGCACCGCGCGGCCGAGGAGGGATGACGGCGCGGTCAGCACGCGCGCGTAGGCGACCATACCCGGGCGTAACGGCGCTCCGTCGTTAGGCACGAGCGCTCGTACCGGAAAGACGACCGTACCCGCGCTGTCGAGCGCGACGCTGGAGAGCGCGGAGACGCGCCCGCGGAACGTGCGCTGCGGAAACGCGTCGACTCGCAACCGAACCTCGTCGCCCGCGTGCACGCGTCCGATGTCACGTTGGTCCACGCCGAACTCGAGCTCCAACGTGTCCATCCGGCCGATGACCAGCACGGGCAATCCGGCATCTGCCCACGATCCAACGCGCTCTTCCGGGCGTGGCGTGAGCAAGATCCCCGTCACCGGCGAACGCACCGTCGCCGCCCTCAGATGCTCCTCGCGGACCGACGCCTCGCGTCGCAGCACGTCGGCGCGGAGTCGTTGGAGACGCTCCTCGGCGGCATCGCCGCGACTGGCCGCGGCCGCTGCCGAGCGTTCGGCTGCCACGGCAGAGGCCAACGCAGCCTCGTACGCGGCGCGGAGCTCGGTGTCGCGGAGCTGAAGGATGGGTGTGCCACGCGTGACCGTGGCGCCTTCGCGCACCAGCACGCGCTCGATGATCCCGTCGGTCAGCGGGCGGATCTCGGCCCGCGCCGTCGGCCGGAAGACTGGCGCGAGTCCGTCGACGCGCAGCGGCCAGCGAATGAGCGTGAGCGAGCCGACCGCGACGAGGACCGCCGCGGCAATGAGCATCCGGCGCCGGTGCGGCATCGCGAGCAGCGCCTGCTTGCGGGCCTGCAGCGCGCCTAACGCGTCGGCAAGCGGGACCTGGTTGTACAGCTGCGCGTTGCGCAGCGCGACCGTGGCCTGATGAGCGAGGATGGTCGCCAGCTCCTGCTGCCGCGGCGTGGCGAAGTCGGGGCGTGCCGACTCGAGCACCAGGATGCCCACGACCCCTTCATCATCCTTGAGCGGGATGAAAAACCCGCTCATCACGCCGTCCGCCGCGAGGTCATCGCCGAAGATCTGCAGGAATACACGCTCGGCGTCGGAGGCGGGATCGGTTCGATCCGAGAGGTAGAAGCTCTGGCCGACGCCCGCGGCCCACGCGGCGCGGACCGCGAGGTCCTGCAGCTCGGGGTCGTCCGGGTCGACCGTCTCGGCGCCGGCGACCGCGCGGATGTCGCAGGTACCGCGCTCGTACAGCGCGATCGCGCCGCGGTCGAACGGGACCGCGCGCATCGCGAGGTTCACCACGGAGCGCATGACGCGGTCGAGATCCAGCGTCGATGCGATCTCGCGGCTCATTTCCATGACGAGCGCGAGGTCTTTCGCGCGGTCGTTCGCCTGGATGCGCTTGACGTTGTTCAGGGCGACGCCCGCGGCAGCCGCGAGGCGATGCAGGGCATCACGCTCGCCGGGCGAGAATGGGCCACCGGCAGCCAGGTCGCGTGTGACGCGCAATGCGCCGTGGTCCTCCCCCCGGGGAAGCGGAACCGCAAGGACCGCGACGTTCTCCTCGCCTTCGAGCGGTCCGCTCAGCTCGTCCAGCGAAGGGGCACGGCTGCCGCCGAGCTGCTTCGCGTTCTGGCCGACGGCAACGGGACAGGCGAGGGTACCCTCGTACGGGATCCAGATCGAGGCGCCCTCGGCCGCCAATAGGGCCAATGCCGAACGCAGCGTCTTGGGCTCGATCTCGTCGGGGTCGAGCGTCGAGGTGAGCTCGAGGATGGCGGCGAAGAGCGCGTCCGTTCCTGGCGTCGGCGTGAGAGGAACCCCGGCGGCTGGGGTCGCGAGCAACGCCGGATCGGTGGCTGCCATTAGAGCGGCGGCGGGTGGCGGGAGGACTAAGGTACGGGAGGGCTAAGGTGTGGCTTGGCGTGACGGGCCGCAATCCCGGCAGGTTGGGGTACCAAAAAAAGAGCGGGGGTCGGCCTGCCGACCCCCGCCCGCTCTCGCACCTGGTAGCGCTACATTTCGTCGAACGCGGCGAACGGGGCGATCCTCTCCTCGAGCTCCTGCACCGACAGCTCCACCGCCTCGGCGTCCTTTCCCGTCTGCTTCTTGACGAGCTGCTTCTGCTCGGGGGTCAGCTCGATCCGGACGATCTCGTTCTCCTTCTTCATGACAGCCTCACGGTGAGGGTGGAGATCCTTCGCGATACCGCTCGTGGAGAGGTTGGGAGCTAGAACCTGAGCGGGGCAATGCGCTCTTCGAGCTCCTGAGCCGTCAGCTCGACCGCCTCGGCGTCCTTCCCGATCTCCTTCTTCACGAGCTGCTTCTGCTCGGGCGTGAACTCGATGCGGACGATCTCCTTGTTGCTCTTCATGGGTCAGCCTCTTCGCCTTTGGAGTGGTGGTGAGCGGTCCCTGAGACGGGCGAGACGATACGAACCTTCCGTGAACCGATCGTGAATCTCCTTTCGCCGATCGTGAAAAACACTTAGTTTAGCCGCCCCTCCCCTCGGCGAGCGCGCAAGATGCCGTTGTCGCTGACCCTGTGTGGTCGTGTGGCAGTGACATGCGACGGCGTGCCTCCGGTTGCGCCACCGCTTGCGGCCAAGTCTATCGCCCTCCTTGGCTATCTCGCGCTCGAAGCGGGCCCGCACTCGCGCGAGCATCTAACTGCGCTGCTCTGGGGCGAGTACCCCGAGGCGAAGGCGCGGGCGTCGCTCCGGCAGGCCCTCACGCACATTCGCGAGGCGTTGCCCGGCCTGATTCAGGCGGATCGCGCGTCCATCGGGCTGGCCGCCCCCGTGGAGTGCGACGTGCTCACGTTCCAGCGCCTGGCTAAGGAGTGCCCGCGAGCGGCGGCGGAGATCGTCGTCTCCGGCTTTCTCGACGGGCTGCACCTTCGCCATTGCCCCGCCTTCGATGAGTGGGCGGACGCTACGCGCGCCAACCTGGTGAAGCGGCTTGGAGAGGTGTTGTCGGCAGCGACGCGGGAAGCGGCGGCCACGCGCCAGTGGGGAGACGCAGCGCGGTTCGCGCAGCGCTGGGTTGCCACGGCTCCACTCTCGGCGCCCGCGAACGCGGCGCTAATGGAAGCCGGCTTCATGAGCGGCGACTGGGCGTCGGCGTTGGATGCCTTCGCCGCCTACCGCGAGCTGTTGGCCGCCGAGACGGGGCGCGAACCCGAGCGGTCGGTCGCGGAGCTCGCGGAACGGATTCAGTCGGCTGCTTCCGCGTCGGCTCGGCGTCCGGCGACGGAGGAGTGGTACGAGGCTGCACCGTCGTTTCACGGTAGTCTCATCGGGCGGTCTCAGGAATGGGACTTTCTAGTTCGCGCGTGGCGGAAGACAACTGGCTGTGCGGCGCGCGTGGTGCTCGTCGAAGGCGATGCCGGTGTCGGGAAGACGCGGCTCGCAACGGACTTCCTGCGCTGGGTCGCCGCGGGAGGTGGGACCGTGCTTCACGGCCGCGGCTACGACGTGCGCGGAGGGATCCCTTTCGGCGCCGTGATCGAGGCCCTCCGGTCCGCGATCGACGCCCCGGGGCTTGCGGGCACGGAATCCCAATGGCTCGCCCAGGTTGCGCGAGTCGTTCCCGAGCTACGCGGTCGATTCCCGGCGATCGGTGAACCCGGGCCGGCGACGACCGCCGATGGTTGGCGGTTGTTCGAGGGCATTGCCCAGATCCTGATGGCGCTCGCGGAAGAGGCGCCGGTCACCGTGCTGATCGATGATCTCCAGTGGTGCGATGCGGACAGCTGCACGCTCCTCCATTCGCTCATCCGCCGGCTGGAAGCCACACCGATCCTCTGGTGTTTGACCTTCTCACCAGGCGCCGTGGAGCGGGACGCGCCAGCCGCGCGACTCGTGCGTGCGTTGCGCGCGTTCCAGCCCGCCGAAGTCGTCACGCTTCGGCCGCTGCAGGAGGACGAAGTGTGGCAGCTCGTACGGGGGCTTGGCCGTGTCGGCACTCCGACCGGAGCGCGTCGGCTCGCGGCTCGCCTCCACGAGGCGACGGCCGGCTACCCGTTCTACGTCATCGAATTGCTGAAAACGCTGTTCGCGCAGGGGTGGCTGACGGTCGACCCGGAGACCAGCGAGTGGATCGTGCGCGCGCAGGACTCGGGCGACGGGCCGGCGTTCACGCTCTCGCCTTCAGTGCACGAGGCGATAGCCGAGCGGATCGAATGCCTGCCCGACGACGTGGGTGCGGTGTTGATCACGATCGCGGTGTCGGCGCGTGGATGCCGTGCCGATGTGTTGTCCCACATGCACGGTATCTCGCGTTTGCGCGCGGCGGCCGTGGGAGACTCGCTGGTGGAGCGACACCTCGCGGTGGAAGAGGATGGCGCGTACCGCTGCGCACACCCGATCATCGCGCGAGTCGTGAGCGATGGCCTCGGCGCCGGGCGGCGCCGTGAGGTGCATCGCGCGCTCGCGGTTTCGCTGGAGCTCACGGCTGCCGACAGACCGACGGGCGCCGGGGAGATCGCGCGTCACGCCGAGCAGGGTGGCGAGCGGGCGATGGCGTATCGCTACGCGATGCTCGCGGCGGAGGGGTGCGAGGGACGCTTCGCCTACGCGGAGGCGCTTGCCTGGCTGGATTTCGCGGCCGGCCTCACGAGTGACGAGTCCGAGGTAGAGGCGGTGAACCGGACGACGGCGCGTTTGCTGGATCTGGCAGGAAGGCGCGATGCGCCGCCGTTCGAGCGCGCGCCGGCGCGGGCGGGTCAGCTCGCCGTTGCGGACTTCGATCTGCCAGCGCGCGTCTAGGCCTGGGTTCAAGGATTTCAAGGGGTCAGAGTTGTTGAAACTCGATATCGAGTTTCAACACTCTGACCCCTTGAAATTCCCCTACGACACGACGGCCTGACGCACCATGAGCTGAGCCGCTCCCTTCGGCTCACCGTCGACGTGCAGCAGGAATGTGTACCGGCCAGCGGCCGTGAGCTCGAGCAGGTCGAACTGGAGGGGAAGGTCCACGGCGACCGAGTCGACGCCCGACGGCGCCGACGGCAGGGTGATCTCACCGCCCGGTCGACCGATCTCCTTCCCTGATGGGTTGGTAATGGCGACCTCGACGCGATGGTTCTGATCCGTTTCGTCCGGCGTGAACAGCAGCCTCGCTGCAAAGGCGATCCGAGGGACGTTCACGGGAAGCGTGGCCGTCTGGAGCTCGTTGAGAATGCCGATGAGCGACGGCTTGCCGTCGTTCGCAATGATGACCTGGTCGCAGAGGACGACGTACTGAAGATGCATTTGTCGGAATCGGGAGTCGGAATTCAGGAGTCGGGAATCTACTGTTTGTCATCCCGAGCGAGCCCCGTAGGGGCGAGTCGAGGGATCTAGCTAGCGTGCGGCACCCGTGGTCTGCCGCTAAGCACGTACAGTAGATCCCTCATCTGCCCGCAAGCGGGCACTCGGCTGACGCTCGCTCGGGATGAGATATGACATAGCGAGCGAGAGATGACAGAAGGTAGCTCACCCTCACACGAGACTGGCCAGCGCGGCATGCGCCTCCACCTCTGCCGCATGAAGCGCGAGCACGCGGCGCTGCAGATCGGCTCGGAGATCCGCGGCGGCAGCGTCCGACAGGGGGAAGCGGTCGCCGGCCGCGGCCGAGAGCGCCTCGAGACGCTCCCAAACACGCCGAACCTCCTCGGTGGATGTGGGAACATCGCTGTGCAGGAGCTCACTTCTCCGGACGAGTAACGCCTTCGCTTCACGCATCGCGGGCACGTCCTCCGGCAGCGCGGCGTCGGCGAGCTCCGTCCACTGCCGGCCGAGCTCCGCATACCGGTGGCTCAGGGCGCGCATCGGCTCGCTGCCTAACGCCGCTGCCGCCTCCGCGAGGAACTCGGCGAACAACGGCCGCGACAGACCGCCGCCGGTACCGTAATGCTCGATGTATTCGTTGATCGAAGTGAGCCCCCGCCACAGTCGTTTGCCGGGCGTGAAGATCCGCTCCCAGCTCTCCTTGTCGCGAGTGCCGTGCAGCCGGTTCCCCCAAACGCGGAGCGCCTCGAGGCTGAAATTCGTCTTCGCGTTGCCCACGGCCGTGGCGCCGAGGAGTCCGTCGCGGCACGCAGTCAGGCCGGCTCGGACCAGTACGTCGAGTGACGGGACGTTGGTCGCTGGTCGGAGGGAGAGAAGTCGATTCTTGTCCTTCTTGATTCGACGGCGGGCCACTGCCAGCGCGGAGAGTGGGAGCTCGATCGGCTCGTCGCTCAGGTCACCGATGCGTGCGGTGCCCGCCGTCTCGTCGACCTCGTACACCACGACCATGTGGTTCGCCATGCCGGCGTAGAACTGCGGCATGGCCTTGTACGGCAGCGCCGCGGCATCGAGCCACGCGATGCAGGGCTGCCCTTCGGCGAGTGCCCTGGACAGCGCCTGCGCCGCCGGCTTCACGCCACTCGCTTCGGCGATCGACGTCTCCGCGCCGACGCGCTCCGCGGCACGTGTGAGGTACCGGACCTCATTCGCCCAGTCGTGCCTGCCCGCGATGTAGAACGATGCGAAGTCCTGCTTCTCGTAAAGGAACGCGAACAGGCCGATCCCGATACCGCCGGCAACGCCGAATAGCATGGCTTCGGTGAACGGCGCGTTTGTGTGAGGGGCCCGTATTCCGGCGGCGGTGAGCAGCGCGCGAAGGGCAGTTGTGGCCGGGACGTTACCGGTGAGATGCGGTCCGGGTGTCGCGACGTCGGCTCGTTCTATGGGGTGCCCCGATGCGTCGCCGATGACGTGGCGTCGCGCGGTGGCGTAGCGCTCGCCAGTCTTCTCCATGCGGGCGCGGACGAGCTGCTTGAGATGCTTCTGGCGGGTCATGTCGAACTCCTCCGAGGCCGGCCAGCCGGACCCCACGCGTCGCGGCGCTCCGGCGTGCGAAGGCCGTTCGACAGAAATACGCGCCACGTCTGTGGCGCGACGCGCTCGAGGACAGGATCCCCTTTACCCCCGCGCGGCCGGCGAGCGTGGGTTGCCGGTCAAGGAGTCAGGCGAGAGCACTCGCCAGCAGCAAACTGCGACCGGCCCGGCGGCAGGGCAAGTGTTCGAGGTTGCAGACGGCGACCAGCGCTGTCGGCTGTGCTTGCAGCGCCAGCGAGCAGCGCCCCAGCACCCGGCGGCAGCACACCGACGATCTCATTGACCGCGCCGACGAGGGCGCGGCGTGCCTAACTAGTCCTTGCAGTCGAGCCGTTCGTTCCAGAGTCGCACCTGCTCCACGAACTTCGGCATCTGGACCGCCTCGGAGCCGATGGACTCCAGGACAAGGCACGCGTCGGATTTCTGGCCGAGCAGGAGATACGCGGCCACGGTGTACACGCCCAGCTCGACGACGTCGTCGCGTGCCTCCAGCCGCGGGACAATCGCGCGCGCCGAGTCCAGTACGGCGCGCGCGAATACTTCCGCGCGCGCCGTGTCCGTGCGAGCACGCGCGATCAGCGATTCCACGTGATCGAGTGCCGCGCGGGGGCCACTCGCCGATGCCGCGGCCGGCGCGGTAGCCGAACCAGGCGGGGACGGCGGGCCCCCGCCCGAAGGCACCTGCGACACGACAGGGCCGCGCGGTGACGGCGGATTTGCTCGACTCGACTCGGGTGTCGCGGGTGCCGCTGTGGGCAGTGTCGTATTTGCGGTCGCCGGCGAGTCCGTCGCCGTTGGAGTCGCTGACCCGCTCGACGACGTCACCGCGGGCGGCGGCGCATCGCCGCTGTCGCCCGCCGTCCGACCGCGCAACACCAGAAAGCCCACAGCCGCGAGCGCGACAACTCCCAGCACTGCGGCGGTCCCCATCGCCGCCTTACGCGTACGCTCTTGCACTGGCGGCGCGGAGCGCTCCGGTGCTGTGCTTTCCGTACGCGGTGCTGTGCTTTCCGTACGCGGCGCTGTGGCCGCCACGGGTCGATCGCCGGACTGGAGCGCATCAGCGAGCGCGCGCGCGAACTCCGGTGCCGTCGCGTAGCGCTCCGCCGGCGCGCGGGCGAGCGCACGGTCCATCACGGCCTGAAGCGCTGGCGGCCACGCGACGTCGCTCTTCGTCTCCGCCAGTGTGTGCGGCCGATCGCGGAGTCGCATCAGCGCGGCTTCATGTGGCGATTCACCGGTGAACGGGAGCTGCCCGGTGAGCATGTCGAAGGTGACGAGCGCGAGTGAGTAGATGTCACTTCGCCAGTCGAGCGTGATGGCCGACAGCTGCTCGGGGCTCATGTACTCGGGCGTTCCGATGACGAGCCCTTGTTGTGTCAGCTTGGCCCCACCGCCGCTCATCGCCTCGGCGATCCCGAAGTCGACGACCTTGACGCGATCGGTGCCGTCGCGGCGCGCGCCGACCATGACGTTGTCGGGCTTGAGATCGCGATGGACGATCGGCGTCGGCCGCTCGTGCGCGGCCGCCAAGGCATCAGCGACCTGGCGCGTGATCTCGATCGCGCGCGCGAGAGGCAACGGACCTTCACGCTCGATGATCTTCGAGAGCGGCTCGCCCTCGACGAACTCCATCGCGATGTAGAACAGGCCGTCCCCGACTTCGCCGTGATCGAACACGCGCGCGACGTGCTCGTTCTCGATCTGGCTCGCATTCACCGCCTCGCGCCGGAAGCGCGCGACGACGTTCGGGTCACGCACCATTCCGGGGTGGAGCACCTTGATGGCGACATTCTGCGGCAGGCGAACGTGCCGGGCGAGGTACACTCGCCCCATCCCCCCTTCCCCGATCTTGTCGGTGATCAGGTACCGGTCGGCGACGACCGTGCCGATGAGGTCGTCGCCGGGCGTGAGCGGTTGCAGGGTGGTCCCGTCGGCGGGGCAGTAGAGATCAGCGTCGCCGTATTCCTTCGCGCAGGTCGGGCAAACCTTGGCCATTCGCCTCCAGCCGGGGATGTCGAACGATCGTTAGGTGAGGAGCGAGGCGTCGCGCGGCCTACTCGGTGCCGCCCCCGCTCTGCTTGATCCGTGCTTCCGCCAGCCGACGCTGGCTGGGGTAGGACGTCGGCAGCGCCTTCGTCAGGAACATCTTGTAGAGAGGAACGGCTTCCGCAACCGCCTTGCGATCATCGGCATCGATGGCCTTCGACAGGATGACCAGCTCGCTCAGGGTCCCGGTCGTCGGGCGAGTCGTGCCCACCTGGCGCGCGCGCGCCGCCGGGAGCTTCATGCCGTTGGCGAGCTTGTCACCGAGCTGGTCGATCAGATCCTGAAGCTTGTCCGCGGAGCCGCGCACCTGCGTGCTGAATTCCATCTCCGACGTCTCCACGCTGTAGGCGCTCGCCGTGATGCGCGTGTCCCCGTTCGGCTGGACGAGGTACGTGCCGTAGATGATGTGGTGGGCGTTCAGCAGCTTCCCCACTTGCACCGCCTGTCCTGCCTCGACCCGCCCACTCGTGCCGAGGTTCTGCTCGGCCATGATCTCATTCAGCTTCTCGCGCGTCACGATGCGGACGCTGTCCGTCTCGCCGAGACGCCCGGCGAGCACGGTTGCGATCCCCTTGGCGAGCGCCTGGTAGTCGGCGTCGGTGCGCATCGAGGCGTTGATGTAATCGAGCACGGCCACAACGGGCCGACGGTCCTGGCTCGCGCCCTGGGCGGCAAGCGCGGATGCCTGCATGCCTAACGCGGCGAGCGCTGCCGTCACGAGGGTGAGCCGACGACGCGCTACTCCTTTTGTGTGTCGCATGATTCCTCTCCGCGTTCCAGACGCTCAGAACCGGACGCCAAGGGTGAGACCGCCAGTGAACCCGGTGACATTCGACGACGCCTCTCCCGACTCGAGCCGACCACCTTGGAGCCGGACAAACGGCTGAAGCGAATAGCTACTCCCGAGCTGTTGCAGCAGACCGAGCGTGAGCGAACCGCTTGCGATTGCGGCCGTCGTCAGGAAATCGTCCGACCCCAAGCCCGTGTGATGTCGACCGTTGAGAGCGACGAGCAGCCCCGTCGAGGGTGCGAGCCCGGCCACTCCGCGGAAGCCGATATCAAGGTAGTTGGCGTTGCTGTCGGATACTTTCGTTCCTTCGCGCTTGTACTCGGTCCGGTAGCGCTCGACAACATAGAAGGTGAGCTCGCGGAAACGAGACGAGGCGACATCGAACTGCCAGTCTGCGGTGAAGATCGGCCCGAGCTGACTCTTTCCGACCGCCACGCCGCTGGTTGTGCCCGTTTCGAGCTCTTCGTTCGAAAAGAAGTCGGCGGACAGCCCGAATGTCATGTTGTGCTGCCCGACGAGACGGCTGGTTCCGAGCGACAGGCGAATGGCGTCTCCGGGACTGAAATCCACAGGAATCCCGGCGGCGACCGAGATGGGGGTGTAGCTGCTTCGCATCTCGTACGATGTGCCGAGCGCCCACGCCCAGGCGCCGATCTCGCGTGCGAACACGACGCCAAGCGTTCCGCCGGCTCCGATGCCGAGCACCGGTACCTGGAAACTGAGTGCCGGCGCGCCAACGACTCGTAAGGCGCTCAATTCCTCCTCATTGAGCTCCGTGCTGCCGGTTGGCAGGTTGAGCCCTGCCGTGATGAGCACGGCGTCGCCGACGATGCGGCCCGTGGCCCGAATGCGCACGTCGGCGAGCCCGCTCAGCGAGTAGCCATCGGTTCCGGTAATGGGATCGTCGGCGGAGAGCTGCACTTCGCTGCTCGCGTACGCGCCGGTGAGATCGATCGTCCACCGATTGCCGATGGGCACCGCGACCGTGATCGGAACCGACCACTGCGTCACGCGGGTGACGGGCACAGTGGTCGCTCCATCGATGGTGGGCTGCGGAATGCCATCGCCACCGAATTTCCAGACCTCGAAGATCGGGCCGACCCCCGACGTGGTGGACCCGGCAAGTTTGACCTGGGCCGTCAGGGCGGGTGCGATCGCAGCGAGAGCGATGCACGCGCACATGGCGGAGGATCTGAGAATGAGCACGATCGCCTCGCTAACGTGGTGGAGTGAGAATCGTGATGACGATCGTGATGGTCAGCGAGGGAAACGCCGGATCGGTGACGCCGCCCGGCGGCTGCCCGCCGCCTATAGGCGTCGTGAACACGCCGTTCAGGCGGTCCACGGTCATCGCGCTCGCGCGGGCGAGTGCGTTGCGTCGTGTCGTAATGCCCGCGTAGGCCGCGGCTTCTTCGCGGCGTAAGGCCGCAAGGGCGAACGTCGGATCGAGCCGGAGGGCCTCGTCGTATTCGCGGACGGCATCGGCAAAGCGAAACTCCGTTTCGTAGCGCACCGCGCGGCCGTACGCGATGAACGCGCCGATGTTCTTCGTCGGTCGCTCCTCGACCGCCGCGCGTTCCGCGGGCGTCAACGTGACGCCAAGGTTCTCGAAGAGCCGCAACGCGATCTGCTTTTCCGTGTCGAGGACGTCGTCGAGCCGCATCTCGGCGGAGAGCGCCGGCTGCACCTGACGGGTCGCCGCGTCGGCGACACCGACATTGACGCCCATGCTGTTGCCGCGCATGTCGAGCGCGCCATACACCACGCGCCGAGCCTGCACGAGTCGGCCGACGCGCGGCGCGGAGCTGGAGTCCGCGCGTCGCGAGGTCGCGAGCGCAAGCTCCTGGAGGATGGCATCGAGCCGGAGGCGATCGACGATGCGGAGCTGACTGCTCTTGGACAGGTCCACGCGCAACAGGTCGGCCAGACCGTACCCGAGCGCCGAGGCGGAGGAGTCGAGGCCGGTCTGGTCGAACGGGAGCACGCCGACCGTTCGAACGGACAGCGTGTCCGGCCGGAGCTGTGCTTCGACGGCGATGGCCTGTCGTGCCGCGGCTTCGGCCTCTTTGACTCGCGGATGGGGCGCCGCCCCGGGTGCCGCGCCGGAGTGGCATCCCGGCATCGCGAACACCACGGCGACCGCCACCAGCCACCGCCGCGCGGCGCCCTGCTTGACGTTAGGCATGGTCATTTCCTTGGGGAGAGGCGGATCGTCGGTGACGCCACATTGGCACCCGAGCCGGCAGACCGCGGCGTGGCGATGAAGCCGGACTCCGGTTCGTTCGGGATCGCCCCCGTGACCACGACTTCGGCGGTGCCCCGCTGCGTGCCGAAGGTAGACACTGCCGTCCCGGTGATCGGCACGGTTCCGGGGTAGCTCGCCGTAACGACGCCTGTCTCGGATACCGTGGCGATCGACGTGTCTGTGCTCGCCCACGTGACGGGTCCGGTCGCGTTCGTCGCCGAGACTCGTGCCGTATCGCCGGCGAGGATCTCGAGCGTGGCAGGTTGCAGGTCGAGCTCCAGCGTGGTGACGTGCAGAAACGCCGTGCCCGTCGCACCACCGCCGGTTACGGTGATCGTCGCCAGCCCCTGCCCGCCGGCTGTGACCAGACCACTCGCATCAACGGTCGCAACGGCGGGGTTCGAGGTGCTCCAGGTAACCGGGACGTTCGCTAGTGGTGCGTCGTTGGCATCGAGGACCGTTGCCTTGAACGGCATGGTCGCGCCGACGAGAGCGACTGTGCTCGCCGACTGGACCTCGATGCGGGCTGCGTTGACGCGAACCCGCACGGTCTTCGTCACGCCATCGATGGACACCGTGACATCGGCATCGCCCGGGTAGACGCCGGTCACGGTGCCGTTCGCCGACACGGTCGCCGTTGGAGTCGGACCCGCCGGGTTCACGGCAGCCCAGGTGATGGTGCGGTCGTCCAGGTCCCCGACGTCGACCCCGCTCGCGGCCTTGGCCGTCGCAACGAGCGGCAGCGTCGCCGCCGCGAGGACCGTTGGCGCGGGGTCGGGGCTGACGACGACGCTGACGACGCGGCGAATCACCCGGACGGTCGTCGTGGCGCTCCGAACACCGGCGACGGCGGTGACGCGCGCGGATCCGACCGCGACCGCCGTGACCGCGCCGGTCGTCGGGTCAATCGTCAGGATGGTCGGGCTGTCGCTCGACCACCGGACCGGTCGTGAGGCGATGGCATTCCCCTGTCCGTCGAGTGCCGATGCGGCCAACGTCCGGGTCTCCCCTTGTCGCAGCACGGGTATGGAGCCGAACCTCACCTGGGCGACGGGCGCGAAGGTGATCGGCTGGCCGATGGTCGTGGTCGATCCCGGCGGCAGACCCTGTGTGGGTGGGCTCGTCTGCTCGTCGATGATCGTGCCATCCTCGTCCTCGAGCGTGAGGTCGATTCCTACCTCGCATGCTTTGGGCGACCCACCCGTGTGCTGTGGGTCGGCGAGGCATTGGGCGATGCGGACCACGACAGCGACTTGCTGCGGAACGCCAGGGGTGACGCTCACCTCCGTCGGCGCGCTCTCGAGGGTGACATCCGTTCCATCCAGGCGAAGATAGAACGCGCGAATGTGCACCGTCTGTCCCGCGACTGCGCCGAGGATGGTTGCCTGGAACCCCAGGCGCACGGCGGGGCCGCGTGCATCGTCGTTAGGCCCGACCGGCCGATCGTCGAGGCACGCGGTGGAGAGGAGGGCCAGTGTGGCCACGCCTCGCGTGAAGGCACGGCGAAGGATGGCGCTCATGGTCCCACCAGTACGGTTGGCGCGCCGGCGACGATCATTCCGCCGTGCGCGGTGGGGTCCATCATGCGCGCCAGCGGGCGTCCGCCGGCGAGCACGGTCGGTGAGCCGAAGATGACGGAATCGGGCGGCCCGACGCACACGCACATGCTGCCGATGCCGGCGGCGGGTAACCCCGCGATCAGGACGGTTGGCGCACTGGGCGCCACGACGGGCCCACCGACATGCGGGATCGGCGGCAGTCCTGGCGTCACCATTGGGCAGACGTGCATGTCGGTGATACGAGCGGCGGGCATTGGCATGTGTGAGTGTCCTCAGTGCGTGGCGCGCGGGGTGGCTGATGAGTCGGACGGCGGCATCGACGATCGGACGTGCCGGTCGTGCTGCGCCTGAAAGTGCTCCCGGGAAAGCGCGACGGCCTTGTCCCAGCCGCCGAGTTGCTTCACGACCTCCAGCCCTTGGGCGATGTAGGCGCCCACGAGCGCCTCGAAATGGTCGGGCTTTGCTGCGGCCGCGAGCGCGACCGCGTTCCCGACGAGCATCCGGTCGATTCCGGCGGGCGGCGGCACGGGCGTGACATCGGCCGGGGCGACGCTGCCGGTCGTGAAGAACACGGCGGCGGCGGCGCAGCCGGCGGCGGTTTCCAGCCCCGCGCGCTCACCGGCGGCCCATGCAGCGCGGCGGCGCTCGTCGTCAGGATTTGCGATCCACTGTTCCACCGCGCCCAGGGCCGCGGCGACCGCCGGGGCGGCGGCCGCGTCAGGTGCGGCGAACTGCGAGCCGTGGCGGGCCGATACCCAGGCCCACCACACGCCTTCGCGTGGTGGCAGCGCGGCGGCGATCACCTGCAACGCCTCGACCGCCTTGCCATTCGCGGCGAGCGCCTGCACGAGCGCACCGCCATCGGTGGCCGTCGCGATGAGCGGTTTCGCGTCGTCCGGGACGCGCGCGCGCTCGATGAGCCAGGCGAGCGATGGCGCCGGGGAACCGGGTGTCTGCGCTGTGCCCTGACCGGGATGGCTCATGACCGCCCTAGTTGATCATCGTGACACCACCCTTCACCATCACCATTCCGTCGCCGTTCACCTGCGTCATGGCTCCCTTCACCTGCATCATCGCGGACCCTTCGACCTTCGTCATGACGCCCTTCATCTCGGCCTGGACGGTCGCTTCGGTCTTCACCATCACTCCCTTGATCTCGATGCCGCTCGGCTTGAGCACGATGGAGCTTGGGCCCACCTTGAGCGCGAGCTCCTGCATCGCCTCGATGGTGATCTTCCCGGCGCCGGCCTTGATCCCGATGTTGCCTAACGAGACGTCGACCGTGAGGTTCCCCGTCTTCACCTTGAGCGAGTCGTTGCCCTGGTCCAGGGTCACGGACCGGTTGCCCTGCTTCACCGTGATGGTCTGATCGCTCTTTACCGTCACGGTCTGCTTGCCCGTCCCCACCTCGATCGTCTGGTCGCCCTTCGCGACCGTGACCGTCTGGTTCCCCTCCGACACCTCGACGGTCTGGTTGCCCTTCTTCACCGTGTGAGCGTCGTTGCCCTCGGTCACCGTGCGGGTGTCGTCGTTCTTGACCGTCGTGATGCGGTCGTGCTCGACGTCACGAGTCTCGTCGTGCTTCACCAGCACCTTCAGGTCCTTCTCAGCCTGCGCGTAGACGTGCTCCTCCCCCTTCTTGTCCTCGAACCGCAGCTCGTTGAAATTGTCACTGCCGCCGCCTAACGTGCGCGACTTCCAGCCCGCCTGCGTCTTGTTCGCCGGCAGGTCGTACGGCGGCTTGTGGGCACTGTTGTACACGCGCCCGGTGACGATCGGCCGGTCCGGATCGCCCTCGAGGAACTCGACGAGCACCTCCTGACCCACTCGGGGAAGCTGCACGAAGCCCCAGCCGGTGCCCGCCCAGACGCTGGCGACGTGCACGCGGTGCTTCGACTTGCCATCCTTGCCATCGCCGCGATCCCAGGGGAACTGCAGCAGGACGCGCGCGTCGGCATCGACGTCGATCTCGCCGGTCCCGCCGCTCCCGACGATCTTTGCCATCTGGGTCCCGCGCACCGACGGCCGCGGGGTGATGCGGTTGGGGCGATAGCGGACCATCGCCGGCATCGCCACGAACTCGTTCGCGTAGGTCGCCGAGAGCCCCGAGCCGCCGATGACGTCGCCCACCTCCAGGTGGTGCGTCACGCGCAGGAGGTGCAGCTCGGTGCCACCAGTGCCCGCGGTGCCGCCCGTGACCTCGACGCGAGTCCCCGCCTGAAACGCCGCGCAGGTGCTGGCCCCAAGGAACACGTCGTGGCCGGTTTCCTCGAGCTCGATCCGCAGCTTCGCCTCACCGGCCGAATCGTTAGGCCCGAGGTCGCCCAGGAAGTCGAACCGCTCGCCCCTCGCGCCCGGACTCGCGCTCGACACCTTACCGGTGTTGTCCGCGCGAAGGAGGTCGTGGTCGGCGAGCGACACCGACGCGGCGTGCACCACGTACTCCCTGGCCAGCTGGTGGATCACGTCGGTCTGCGGCTGGCCTGCGGCCAGCCGCGGCTGCACCTTGACCGATGCCGTCTCGCCCGCCGGAATGGACCCGCCGCGCGCGTCGGAGAAGACGAGCGTGTGCTTGTTCTCCTCGTGCTCGAACGTGTAGTAGAGCCCCGCGTCCGCCAGCAGCCGGCTGATGAACGCGAGGTTGCTCTCCCGGTACTGCACCACGTACGGCAGTGGGGGCGGCGGGCTCGCCACGCGGCGCTTCACGTTCGTCACGCCCGCTCCCTTGCACACCTTCTCGACGATGTCGAGCACCGACTGGTTCTCGAACGTCCGGCAGTCGGTGGACAACGACATGAACCAGAGTGCGGGCACCACTTCCACGCGGTACCGCGCCAGCTCGTCGCTCTGGTCGCGGCCGGCCGACGAGAAGCGACGCACCAGCCCGTGCACGGCCCGCGCCCCGCCCGCGGCGAGTGGCATGTGCAGCGTGATCGGCTTTCCCAGCAAGCTCGCGGCCGAGACCGACGCGTTCGTGGAGACGAAGTCCACCGTGAAGAGGAACGGGCGCGACACCTCCTCCTCGCCGACGAGCGAGACGGCGACGAGGGCGTCACCACCGAGCGGCGTGGTGGCCTTCAGCGGACGGTTGGCCTGCGAGATCGGAAGCGCCATGGGTACAGTCCCTTCGTGCGATCTTAGGTCGCCGACACGGCGGCGGTCGCGGTGTCGGGCTCACGGAGCGAGAACCTGCTGTCGCGCGCCGTCGGGGTGACCTCGTACGCGAGCTCGCCGTTCTCATCCACAGTGACGCGCACCGCGCCAGGTCGCGTGCCGCCGGCAATCGCTTCGAGTAACAGCCGCGACACCTCGGGAAGCATGGTGTTCGTGAGGATGTTGTCGACGTTGCGGGCGCCGCTCTCCACCTCGGTGCATCGCGCGGCGACGGCGTCCACGAGCGTGTCGTCGTACACCAGATTCACGCGCTGCGTCTCCCGCAGGCGCCGCTCGATCTTGCCGAGCTTCAGCCTAACGATCCTCTTCAGGTTCTCGTCCCGGACGGGGTAGTACGGGATGACGACCATACGTCCCAGGAAGGCCGGCTTGAACGTCTTGTCCAGCTCCGGCTTCAGCGCCTTCGCCAGCGCATCCTGCGCCGGCATTGTCTCCGGGTCGGCGGTCAGCGTCATGATCGTCTCGGTGCCGGCGTTCGTGGTCAGGAGGATGATCGTGTTCTTGAAGTCGATCTGCCGACCTTCGCCGTCCTCCATGCGCCCCTTGTCGAAGACCTGGAAGAAGAGCTCGAGCACGTCGGGGTGGGCCTTCTCGACTTCATCGAGCAGCACCACCGAATACGGACGCCGCCTGACGGCCTCGGTGAGCACCCCGCCTTCGCCGTACCCGACGTAGCCGGGCGGCGACCCCTTGAGCGTGGAGACGGTATGCGACTCCTGAAACTCGCTCATGTTGATCGTCACCATGTTCTGTTCGCCGCCGAAGAGGAGATCGCTCAGCACGAGCGCCGTCTCCGTCTTCCCGACGCCCGACGGGCCGACCAGCATGAACACGCCCTTCGGCTTGTTGGGGTCCTCGATCTTCGCCGCCGACGTGCGAACGCGCCGGCTGATCGCCTCGATGGCGTGATCCTGGCCGATGATGCGCGTACCGAGATGCCGTTCGAGCTCGAGCATCATGGAGAGCTGATCGCGCAGCATCTTGCCGACGGGGATGCCCGTCCATCCCGAGATGACCTCGCCGACGATGGACGCGTCGACGGCGACGCGCATGAGTGGCTTGTCCCCCTGGAGCTGGTCGAGCTGGGTGTTCAGTTGCGCCAGCTCGGCCCGCAATGCCGTGAGCTCCTCGCCGTTCGACGGTTTCGTGTCCGCCGCGGTCGCCGACACGTGCGCCACCTCGATCTTGCCGCGGATCTCGCGAATGCGTTCGACCAACCCGCGCTCCTGCTCCCAACGCGCCGTGAGCCGAGCCAGCTCGGTCTCCAGGTCGGCGCGGGCGACGGTGATGGCCGCGAGGCGTTCCTGGTGATCGACGCCGAGGGCGGTCTCTCGCTCGAGCACGCGCGCCTGGACGGCAAGGTCGTCGAGCCGGCGCCGCGCGTCCTCCACGGGCCCCGGCGTGGCCTGCTGGCCTAACGCGAGTCGCGCGCACGCCGTGTCGAGCACGCTCACCGCCTTGTCCGGCAACTGACGGTCGGCCAGATACCGGTGCGACAGCCGCACGGCCGCATCGAGACCATCGTCCGTGATCCGCACCTTGTGGTGCGACTCGAGCGCCGGCACCACGCCGCGGAGCATCTGAAGACACTGGTCCTCCGACGGCTCCTCCACCTTCACGAGCTGGAACCGGCGCGAAAGCGCGGGGTCCTTCTCGAAAAACTTCTTGTACTCCGCCCACGTGGTCGCCGCGATGGTGCGAAGCTCGCCGCGCGCGAGCGCCGGCTTGAGGAGGTTGGCGGCGTCGTTCTGCCCCGCCGCACCGCCGGCGCCGATCATGGTGTGCGCTTCATCGATGAAGAGGATGATCGGCGTCGGCGAGTTCTTCACCTCCTCGATGAGCGCCTTCAGGCGATTCTCGAATTCGCCCTTGATCCCCGCGCCAGCCTGGAGGAGCGCCAGGTCGAGTGTGCGGATCGCCACGTTCTTGAGCGGCTCCGGCACGTCGCCTTCCACGACCCGCCGCGCGAAGCCTTCCACCACCGCCGTCTTCCCGACGCCGGCTTCACCCACGAGAATGGGATTGTTCTGTCGGCGCCGGGTGAGGATGTCCACGACCTGGCGCACCTCGAAATCCCGGCCGAGCACGGGGTCGATCTTCCCCGCGCGTGCGCGCGCCGTGAGATCGACGGTGAACTGATCGAGGTTCGCCGTCTTCCCGCCGCCCTTCGGCGCCCCTCCCGACTCGGCGGCGCGGCCGCCTGGCGCTATGCCGACCTCCGCGGCCGCCTCGTGCGACGGCGCGGTGATCGTGACGAACTCCTTGTGCAGCACCTCCGGCGCGATCTTCTCGAATTCCCGGCTGATGTCCTTCGCCAGGCGTGCCAGCTCATCGTTCGTCAGCAGCGCGATCAGGCAGTGACCCGTACGCACCTGTGGCGCGCCGAACTCGAGCGACCCGATGGTCCACGCCTCGGTCAGCACCTTGACCAGCGACGGGCTGAGGCTCGGCGTCCGCGCGTTCCCGCTCTTCAGCCGGTCGAGCCCGCGCGCCAGGTCATCGGCGAGGCGCGACCGGTTCACACCGTAGTGCTTGAGGATCTGCGCCAGATCGCCGTCTGTCGCATCCAGGGCTTTCACCAGGAAGTGCTCGATCTCGATGTCGTAATGCGTTCGGGAGAGGCACAGGCCGGCTGCGCCCTCGACGGCGCCGCGGCAGGCGGCATTGAGCTTCCCGATCAGCGCTCGCAGGTTGACCGACATCATCTGCCTCGTGTGTGTGAGTCGTTAGGTGGGATGGCCACGGGGTCCTCAACAGAGCCTGAGCGCCGTCTCGTCCGGGTCGCGCTGGAGCGGCCGAGCCGCCAGCCACGTCCCTCGACCGAGTCGCGGGGGCGACGGGGCGTCGCGTGCCGGCGGACCGAGCACGCAGGGCGGCACCTCGCCGCGGGCGAGCACGAGCTGGGCATCCACGCCCACCTCGTCGGCGGCATACAGTCGCGCGAGCGCACGCAGCGCCTCGTGCGCGGCACCGCCGGGAAGAAATGCGTCGTACTGTGCCCGCGTGAGCGGACCGAGGCGCAATCGCACGCGAGCCTGCGGGTCCCACGCCGCGTTGCCCAGCACCCCGAACCCGAGCCGCCCCGCCTCACCGTCGTCGCCCATCGTGCACTGGCCGCGCTCGTCGACGCGCCGCCACTCGCCCACGAACTCTTCGACCTCGGCCGCCACGTCGAAGTAGTCGCCCACGAGGCGCGCCAATCCGTCCGCCGGCCGCACGCGGCGCGCGAGCAACCCGGCGTAGAACGCGAGCGCCGCGTCGGGAACCGGCAGGCGCCCATGCATTCCCTCGGTGCCGAGGCCGGCGAGGTCGAGCAGGTGATCGTGGACCCGGTCGTCGGCTCCTTCCTCCTGCAGCACCGGCGATCGGTGAGACTTCCACGCGCGGTAGAACAGCGACAGCACGCGGTGATTGAACAGGTCGAGAAAATCGCGGAGCGCCGTGTCCTTCGCGCGCGCGAGGGCCGCTGCCTGCTCCGTGTAGACGTGCGGCAGCACACCCTGGGGCCCGGTGAGCCCGAGGAAATTCACCATCATGCGCGCAGGGCCGCTCGCGTCGCCACGCGTCTCGTCAGGCAGCACGAGCGTCTGAATCTCGCTCGGCGGGAAACCGAGCGACGTGCTCGCCGAAAACCGTGCGATCTCGCTCGCCGGATCCGCCCACCCGCCGACCGGCGCGCGCGTCGGGCGAAGTCGCGACAGCAGCCGAACGGCCTGGAAGAACGAGAACGCCGTCGGCTCGTCGCGGAGCGCGCGCTCCACCCTCGCGTCTGGCGCGGGCGTCGCGGGCGGTCTGTACGTGCCCGGCATGGCTGTGTCAGGGCGGGTCTGCATCAGACGAGCGTCCGCCAGCCGGCCCGCGGTGGCCACTCCCGCATGACACGTTTGCGCTGGCGCGTTCGGACGGTGAGCTGCGTGAAGCTGTTCATCGTCGCGTACTGCGCGAGAAAGCGCTCGAGTACGCTCGCGAACAGGTACGCGCCACCCCCGGGGAACTGCTCCTCGTCGAACTCCAGCTCCACGCGCCGGCCGCGCGCGAACGCAACCCCCTGCTCGGCGGCGACTCGCGCGTACGCCGCCGTACTGCGAACGGCGACGAGGCCCTGGATCTGGCGCTCGCCACTGGTGGAGTCGCCAACGTTATGCAGCCGGAGCAACTCGCGCAGCGCTTCGCGGCCGTCCTCCACCAACGACAGGTGATTCAACGAGAGCGTAGAGACGAGGCGCCACAAGAGTGGCTTCCCGAGCGGCGGTTGGATCACGGGCGTGGGTCGGGCGAGGCAGAGCACGCGCCGCACCGGGCCACCCTGCGCGAGCTCGAAGTCGCCGCGCTCGTCGATGCCGAATGGGAGGCGACTCGGCAGGTCGCCGTTGAAGCACGTCAGCGTGAGCGATGCCACTTCGGCGTTGGGCGCGCGGATCTGACCCGACAGGTCGGCGAACGAGATGAAGACCTCGGTTCCGCGGTCGGTCCGCCACCCGCTCGCGCGTCGGGTGGCGTGCCAGAAGATGCCGGCAGCGTCGGCGCGTCCGTGGCGGAAGCCGTAGAGCGGCTCGATGCGGCGCGGCTCGCCTTCGCCGGGCGTGATGCCGACGACGGCATCCACCGACCACGTCTCGATCTCCAGGCGGCGGCGCGCGTCGGGCACGACCGCGTATTCCGCCGAGCGCTGGGTGAGGAGGATCGGCTCCGCCACCTGCTCGAAGAGGTTCACCACGGGCGTGCAGCCGAGGCGAAACGTTCGCGCGTTGATCCCGAGCTCCAGGATCTGGCGGCGCTCCGCCCGCTCGAACGGCGCGATGACGAAGAACATCTCCACCCGCGCTCCGGCGCCTAACGCGCGCAGGACGTCGGCGAAGCCCGCCACGTCCACGAACAGGAACTTCTGCGGAAACGCGAACAACTCCTGGAGCAGCGCGAACCCCGCGAACGTTCGGCGGGGGTACGGCAACAGCGCCTCGTCCGCCTCGAACCCGACCGGCGTGATGCTCGACGCCGGCATCACGACCGGTGCTCGGGACGGCTGATCGGGATCGCGGACGACGATGCGCGCACAATTGTTGAGCAAGAGCTCGTGCAGCGCGTCGGCGACGGTGGCGTCACCGGCGAGATGGAGCCGCAGCGCGTCCGGCCGGCCTGTTGCCCCGCTTCCGGCCGCGCCACCGGAGCCCGTGCGCCCGGGCACGAGCTGACCGAGGCGCATTCCGTCGAACGCGCGAAGCTCGACCCGGATCGCGCCCACTGCTTCGCCGAGCCGGGCCCCGGCGCCCGCGCGATCCGCCGCCGTCCACTCCGCTCCCGTGACCGTCATGGGCCACAGGATCGTGTCGTAACACGTGCGGAATCGGCACGGCATGCCCTGGACGGGACGCGATCGCAGCTCGCTGCCGCGCGGCACGTGAAACCCGACTGGCAGCTTGCCGAGCTCCGGGTCGAGCTCGATCTCGACGAGCGACAGCGATGGCAGGGGGCGCACGTGCTGCGGGTGGAGCACATCGAGCATCGCTTCCGACACTTCGGGCAGATCGTCGTCGAGGCGGTGGTGCACACGTGCCGCGAGGAACGCGAACCCTTCCAGCAGGCGTTCGACGTGCGGATCCTCGCACTTCGTCGGCTCGAGCTGGAGGCGCGACGCCACCTTCGGGTAGCGCGCGGCGAACTCTGCACCGAGCCGGCGCAGATACGTGAGCTCGCGCTCGTAGTAGAGCAGCAGATCGTCGCGCACGTCGTCGTCTCTCAGCCAGCCGACGTCGCGTCGGCGTCGTGCACGTCGTACTCTCCGCTTGCGATCTCGAGCACCGTGTCGAACACGACGTCCTCGCGACCGGGGTCCATCACGAGCTCGGCTTCCACCACGAACCGAATCTGCGGCGCCCGGACCTGTTGGGCGTCGATGAGCCTGACGCGGGGCCGCGCCAGGCGCGGCTCGAAGCGCTCGATCGCATCCTGCAGCGAGGAGAGCAGCCGGTCGCGCCCTGCCTTCGTCCCCACGGGAATGCCAGTCGTGTCCACGAGCCCGAAGTCGTAGACGGAGCGGCGCAGCTCCGGGCACCAGTCCGGCGCGGGGTACATTGTGCGACGGGTGTTCAGCAGCGCTTCGACGTCGCGCTCCACCGCCGCGCGGTAGCGTCGCTCCGACTCCTCGCGCGTGATCGGCGGATCGGCCGCGAACCCTGGCGCGCTGTCCGTGAGCCGATCGAGGAGCGACGGCCTGACGGTGCGTTCGATCTCGGTGCGTCCCATGGTAGTCGCTCTCCTCGCTCGTCAGGCGTTCGGACGTTGGAGGGCGATGGCCTGCAGGGGATCCAGCCGGCAGATGCGCAGATACAGCCCGTCACGGTCGCCCGAGCCGTCCCCGAGCCGGTCGAGCACGCGACAGAGGAGCGACATCGGCTGGGCGACGAGCGGGCCCGATTCCCAATCCTCGAGGCTCCGCTCGTCGATGGTGCTGACCAGCTTCTCGAGGATGGGACGCGCGACCGCGTCGAGGCCGGCCTCGACCATCACGTACGCGATCTGCGTCTGCCTAACGAACCTGCCGCGCGGCGACCGTTCCCGCGCGAGCTCGGCGACGAGCAGCTCGATGGCGCGATTGGGCCGCCCCTGCGCGATCTCGCCCCGCGCGATGGTGAACGGATCGCGGGGCGGTGTCGTGCTCGAGGCGGCAGTGCGCCGCCGCGGGCCGCTGCGAAGCCCACCATGCTCGCTCGTCGCGTCCTCCTCCGCGAGCGCGACGGTGAGCGCATCGAGTTGATCAGTGATCTCGGTGTCCGGTGCGGTCGCGCCGTTCCGCTCACTCGAGGGGCTCCCGTTCGCTGCGGGCTTGCCGATCCCTTGCGAGTCGAGCCAGTCCTGCGTCTCGCCGTTCGCCGTCGGCGCGTCGTCCATGAGCGTCATCTCCGGCAACTGAGGAAGAGCGGCGAGCAGCACGCGGAGCTCCGAGCGCACGGCAGTGGCGACCCCGTCATAGCTGCCGCCTAACCGGTCGCATGCGGTCACGACGTAGCGTTGCAGGTCGAGCCAGCCGCGGCCCTGCGGCGTGGCCATCACGGCTTCGCACTGCTCGAGCAGATCCGACCACTTCCCGTCGAGCATGAGTCCCTTGAGGCGCGAACGTACAGCCGTGGGCGGCGCCTCGAGCAGCTTCGGCTCCAACTCCGGCGCGCGTGCGCGCAGCTCGCCCCACCGCAGGCCGCGCAGCATCAGGTACGGCGCGGGGTTGGTCGGGTCCTGCTTGCGGAGGAACTTCGCGGCCGTCGCGACGCGAGCCGCCGCGTCGGCTGCGCTGACCGGTTCCGGCGTGAGTGGGCCGTCGGCCACGCCCTGGGCCCCGTCCTCACCCGCGACCGTTTCCTCGACGATCGGATCGGGATCGTCGATGAGCTTCTGCGCGAGAATCGGTGCCGCGACGCGGCGAATGTCCTCGAGCGCCGATCGCAGCCTGGCGAATGAGGGCGCATCACGACCGAAGCGCTCGTCGGACGCCTTCTCGAGCGCGACGGTCGCCGCCATCGCCACGTCCGTGTCGGCGATGAGGGCCTTGTAGAACACCTTGGACGCGCCGGCGATCGCGGCGTCCACGTCCTCGGGCGACCGCTTGCCATCGGCCAGCGCTTCCTCTCGCGCCGTCCGTTGGTCCCGGTTGCCCTCGGCCTCGCCCTCGCTCGGGACGCTGCGCGATACCTGAAAGTCGAGCAGCGAAACGCCGCCCGGCGCGATCGCGGTCTGCCTAACGGGAACCTCGAGCTTCGACCCGACCCAATCCAGCGGCCCGGCGCGCAGCTCCGGATCGTCCTCGTCCCACTCGGGGTAGCACCCTTCCCAGTATCGATCGAGGATTCCCCGAACCGATTCGAGTCCGGTCGTCAGTCCCGGGAGGCCATCGCGTTTCAGCAACGCTTCCGTGAGCCACGCCGCCAGCTGTAGATCCTTTGTCTCGGTCGAAAGGAGCTGACCCGACAACTTCACGACCTGCGGCCAGTCCGCGACCTTGCGATCCGTGGCGAGTCCGCCGGGCGGGAGATCGAGATCCTCGCGTCGCGCCTCCTTGACCTGGTCGTAGCGCGGGTCGTAGCGCAGATCTCGGCCGCCAGGAGTGTCGCCTGGCACCGGTGCGAGTAGCGCTTCGAGGAGGGCGGTGTCGACGGGCATGCGGGGCGTGTGAACCGGCGTTCAAGAGGGGGCTAGGTCGAACGGCGCGGGTGTGCTGGACGCGCACCCGCACTTCGAGAACTGACAGCGTATCGGCCGGCGTGAGCCGGCGTGTCCCCGGCGTCTACGTCGCCGACGGTTCGGTCGCGCCGACGCCGATCACGAGGTCACGCACCTCCAGCAAGGGAATGAGCTCTTCATCGACCCTGAGCAGCTTCTGGCCTGTGGGTGCGAAGGATCCGTCGGCGAGCTCCTCCCAGTCGGCCGCTCGTCCGAGCCGTAGCTCGGGATCATCGAGCCGCCACGCGCCAGGCGAGACCGCGGGAAGCAGCACTTCCCCGAGCTCCATCTCGCGCACGGAAGCGTTCGTCGTGACACGCGCGGGAGTCCACCGCAGATCCCGGAGCATCTTCGGCGGCTCCAGTTGTACCGTCTCGATGTAGGCGAACGGGATCCACAGATAGCGCCCACCCGCCATGACCTCGAGTCGCGCTCCGACGCGCGGGTCCGCGTCCTCGATGGACAGGAACGGCCGGCCGTTGAGCGTCCCGGCGACCGGCGTCGGCGCGGCCCCCGTTGGAAAGTCGCCGGTCGCGAACATGTGCTCGCGCACCCGCTCGGCCTGTAACGCTGCGCGGTACGGCAGCACGGCGAGCTCGGCGTCGGTGCCACCTCGCGCGAGCACATCGAGCTGCTTCTCGGCGCGGTCGTACTGACCCGCGAACGAGAGCAGCTCGAAGAGGAACGTCCGCCGATGGGCATCGGTCGGCGCGTTCCGGAGCTCGGCACCCAGCGCTTCGATCGCCGAGTCCAACCGGCCAGCGGTGTACAGGTCTCGTGCGGTCGGCATTGGCGTGCGATCCCGTTAACCGCCGGCGTCTACTTTCGTGACGTCCCAGACTACGGGCGTGCCCGCCACGAGCTTGCCGTCCTTGCCCTGCATCTTGTAATGGACGGTGACCTTGCCGAACGCGAACGACACGGATTCCGTGGGCGTATCGTCGCCGCCGGACGATCCCGACCACTGGACCGACTCGACCATCACTTCTTCGAACGTGTAAGTCAGGAACACGTCCTGGCCCCCCGTGCCCGTCTGCTTGCGCATCGAGACGATCAGCTTGTCGAGGTGCTCCCCGAGGCAACACGCCTTGAAGAGCTTGGGCGATGCCACGTCCGTCTTCTTCATCACGTTGAACGACGAGATGCTGACGCGGGAGGCCGAGATACCGGAGCTCCCGGGGCCGATGCTCACCGGCGCCGACGCCCCCCAGGAGAAGGAGAAGATCTCGATCTTCTTCTCGAAGTTTTTTGCGGTTGCCTCACCTTCGATGCCGGTGAGCTCGACGTAGGTATCGAATGCCATTTCGTTGCGCCTCGTAGTGATTGGGGAGACTGCGGGAGCAAGGTGCTGCAGTGCGTTACGGCGCGGTGAACCGACGCCGGGCGCCCGGCAAAGCCGGGCGCCCGGGTAATGTTCAGGCAGCGGGCTGCGGCAACTCGGCGACGAGACGCATCGCGACGCCAAGCTCGTCGAGCTGGAAGTGCGGGCGGAGGAAGGCGACGGCGCGATAGGCTCCTGGTTTCCCCGGAATCTCGACGACATCGATGCGCGCCTCGGCGAGTGGCCGTTGCGCCTTGATCGAGGCGGCCGCGTCCTCACCGGTGACGTAGTTCTGGATCCACCGGTTGAGGAACGAATCGATCTGCGCTCGCGAGGTGTAGCCCCCGATCTTGTCGCGCATCATGACCTTGAGGTAATGCGCGAAGCGTGACGTCGCGAAGATGTACGGCAGCTGCGCCGAGAGGCGCGCGCTCGCGGTGGCCTGCGGCGTGTCATACACCCTCGGCTTCTGACACGACTGCACGCTGAAGAACGCGGCGTTCGCGGTGCCCTTCTGGTGCACGAGCGCGGCGAAGCCCAGATCCGCCAGCTCCTTCTCGCGTCGGTCGGT
>Ga0075421_100001568_pt1 | contig 26909 bp, 19 predicted proteins | sample SoiMetdeltSBSDD5_FD_75292 | JGI IMG/M metagenome (GOLD analysis project Ga0075421, IMG submission 75292) | Bulk soil microbial communities from a Populus tree surrounding site in Tennessee, USA - Soil MetaG P. deltoides SBSDD5 | ecosystem: Environmental > Terrestrial > Soil > Tree plantation... | reverse complement strand
GACACAGCGGCTTGGAGAGCATCAGCCCCGGCGCAGACTTGGGGTAGCTCCCCCGACGCTTGCGCTTGGGCTCCTCTTCCCGGACCCATCCCCCGTAGAGCGACCGTAACGCTTCCGGCGCGATGGCCGGACAGGTCGGAAGGATGACGTGAATCCCGCCGGGGCGACTGCGGCGTTGTAGATCGAGGATGAGGTCGTTTCGACTGGTCCCGGCGAGGTCGAGCAGCACGCCGGGATCGAGCACGACTACATCGAAGTCCACCAGCGGATTCAAGAATGGGGGAATCGGGTCGAACTGGGTCACGTAGCTCTCGAACAGGCTGGAGAGAGCCTCCTCGGCCATGCGGGACTCTACTCGCTCCACCGCGCCTAGATTGGCGGCCAGGAAGGTCACGACTGCATCGTGGGCCGCGAGCAGGTAGGTGTAGGGAGCCGCAGCGGTACCCACGAGCAGGGCGGCGTCCTCCGGCTCCAGGCGGGGCAGCAGGGCCTTGAGCGGGCAGTGGGGCTCGAGTCCCCAGTGGGTCGGAGTGCGCTGCGCTGCGCGCAGCCGCAAGAATTGTTGCCGCCACCGGCGATAAGGCCGGAGCGATAGCCGCTTCATGATGAGCCGATCGACCGACTCGAGCATCAGCACCTCGGTAAGGACGAACTGGCCTTCCGAGGTGGCCTGCAGCTCGGAGGCCGCCTCGTCGCCCAGCCGGAGGAGCTCGTCCCGGCCGATCGAGTTCTTATAGCCTTCGATCCGCTGGAGGATGTACTCCTGGTAGTGCTGCTTATCAGAGTAAGGCGAGCGGCGCCGCCGGTTGATCTGCCGGACCTGGGTTGCCGTCAGCATGGCTCGACGTGCACCGTCACTTCATCCAGCTGGAGATTGTCCCGAAGACGATCCTCGACCTGGTCGGCAATGCGGTGAGCGCTGGCCACGTCGGAGCCTCCGTCTACCGAGATCGTGAGCTCCGCGAATCGGTGGTCGCCGGCATGCCGCGACCGGATGGCATATGCCGAAATCACCCCGATTACCCCCTCGGCTTCGCGCTGGATAGTGGACCGGTCGAAGGCCCGCTCGTCCACCAGGCTCGGAATCGAGCGGCGCAGAATCTGATAGCCGGCACGTCCCACCAGAACGGCAACCAGGATTGCCAGTGCCGGGTCCGCCCAGGCCAGGCCCGACCGGGCCAGAGCCAGGCCGGCGAGCACGCCCAGCGTAATGAAGACGTCGGTCCGGGTATGCAGCGCATCCGCGAGCAGGAGGTCGCTGCGGAGCCTCCGGCCGGCTCTGGTCTCGAACCAGACGACTCCGATGTTTATCACCAGAGTGAACACTAAAAGCGCGAGCGCGGTGCTCGAGACATTCACCACCGGAGTGCCGGTAATCAGCCGGGAGATCGCTCCCTGAACCAGCTCGAAGATCGAGAGGGCCAGCAGCAGCGCGATGAGCAGAGCGCCGAGGGTCTCGAACTTGGCATGGCCATAGGGGTGCTCCTCGTCGGGGGCCTTGGCGGCTACCCGGACGACGAAGATGGCAAACAGGTTATTGGCCGAATCCACTGACGACTGCAGAGCATCGCCGAACACCGCGAGCGAATTGGTCCTGATGCCGACCATGAACTTCACGATGACGACGACGATATTGGCGACCAGGATGCCGCCAAGGACCCGGCGTACTCCGCTCGACTTGTCCCGAGAGGCTACTCCGCTGGGCATGGTGCAACTTGGGAAGGGTCGGGTCTAAAGTCTAGAGTCAAGGGTCCAGCGACGCTCTTAACACCGCACCCTTCAAATATCCCGTTTCCGGAATGGTCAACACCTCGGGATGGTCCTCGGCCTGGCCCAGCACACGTTCGAGGATGATCCGCCGGCCGCTGTCTCCAGCCGCCTCGCCCAGCATGGCCAAGAACTGGGGAAGCCGGACATGAAAGGAGCACGAAGCGGTCACCAGTACCCCACCCGGACTGAGGAGCCGCATGGCTCTCAAATTGATTTCTCGATAGCCTCGCAGCGCCGAGGATACCGTGGCGCGGGACTTGGCAAAGGCAGGAGGATCCAGCACCACCGTTTCGAAGCGGTGCCGTCCCCGCTCCAGCTCCCGCAAGGCTTCGAAGACGTCCGCCTCGCGCCACTCGACGTTGTCCAGGTTGTTCAAGGTCGCATTGGCCGCTGCCCGCACGAGGGCGTCGGCGCTGGCGTCGATGGCAAGCACGTGATTGGCCTGCTGCGCCAGGTGCAGCGCAAACGAGCCATGGTAGGTAAAACAGTCGAGTGCCTTACCGCCGGGAACGGTGAGCTGGCCGGCGAGCAGCCGATTGGCCCGCTGGTCCAGAAATGCCCCGGTCTTCTGCCCGGTCCAGGGTGCGGCCAGGTAACGCACCGGGCCTTCCCTAACCTCGATTTCCTGGGGCACCGCACCGTGGGCCAGCTCCGGCTCCAGACCCAGACCCTCCCGGCGGCGAACCGAAGCATCGTTTCGGAGCAGAACGCCCTCGGGCTGAAACAGATCTACCAGAGACTCGAGGATCACTGGACGCATGGTCTCCAGACCGGCCGACAGCAGCTGCACCACGAGCCAACGGTCGTAGCGATCGACCACCAGTGAGGGGAGTGCATCAGCTTCGCCGTGGACCAGGCGGTATGCCGTGGCGTCGATCCCGTGACGCCGGACCACACAGCCGGCGAGTCGCCGTCGCCACCACGCCGCGTCGATGGTCTGGTCGGTGCGCTCCAGCAGCCGGAGCCGGATCTCGGAACGGGGCGAATGCAAGGCTTGCCCGATGAACCGGCCGCGAACGTCCTGGACTCGCACCAGGCCGGCTTCATCCGGTGCATCGAGCACCTCGCTGCGATAGATCCAAGGATGGCCCCGGACCCAGCGCTCAGCGCCGCGGGCCGTGACCCGGGCGATGGTCACGCCCGGTCGGGTCGCAGCACCGTAGCTCCGCGCAAGTAGCAATGCTTGATTTCCGACCGGGTGCGGGCGGTGTAGGCGTGGACCAGCAGGCGGATGCAGCGCGGCAGCGAGCCCGGAACGGGGATCTCGGTGGCATGGAGCAAGGCCACAATGTTCCAGCCAAACTCCTCCGCCGCCCTGGCGGGGAACGCCGCGTCGAGGTCCCGGGTGACAGTAAACAGGGCGCTGACGATGTCGTCGGGCTGCAGCCCATTGGCCTCGATCAGCGCGCGAAGCAGCTCGTCGGTTGCGGCGAGAATTTCATCGGGATCATTGTGGTCGACGGTAGTGGCTCCCCGAATGCCATGGAGGCGGACTGAGGGCGTCATGCAGCATAATGTAGCGGCGCTGGTCCGCCTGATGCTGGTCACCGATGACCGATCGCTGCGGGGACGGGACCTGATCCAGGTTGCCCTGGCGGCGGAGCGCGGCGGCGTCAGCTCCCTCCAGGTGAGACTCAAGGATGCTTCAGTCCGGGAGCTGGTGGCACTCACCCGCGCGTTGGTTGCTGCCCTTCGGATTCCGGTTCTGGTGAATGATCGGCCCGACGTCGCGATCGCCGCCGGAGCCGCCGGAGTGCATCTGGGGCCGGACGATCTGCCGGTCGATCTCACTCGCCGCATCGCCCCGGCCGGCTTCCTCATCGGGGCGTCGGTTGGAAGTGAGGCGGAGGCGAGCCGCGCTGCCGGCGCCGACTACTGGGGCATTGGGCCCTGGCGCTCGACTGCAACCAAGAGCGACGCGGGGACCGCCCTGGGCCCGGATGGCTTCGAGCGGCTGTGCCGACTGGCGGGAGGACGGCCCTGTATCGCTATCGGATCCGTGGGTCCGGAGGACGTGCCGACCGTATTGTCCCGGGGTGGCGTGGGCGTGGCGGCGATCGCAGGGATACTTACGGCCGACGACACCGAAGCCGCGGCGCGCCGGTATAGCGCCTTCCTGACGGACTCGTAGGCTGTGGGTCAGCGGCTGGCGGTACCCTGGCGGATCTGGCGAATTGCCCGCAGGTGCTCGCGATAGGTTCGGGAAAACACGTGTCGGCCGTCGGGCCGGGCCACAAAGTAGAGGAACTGCACGTTGGCAGGATACAGCGCCGCCTCCAGGCTCCGCCGGCTGGGGGAGTTTACCGGACCGGGAGGCAGGCCCGGGTTGAGATAGGTGTTGTAAGGCGATTTGAACTGGTAGTCCTTCTCGAACAGCCGCGATTTCCGTCGCCCCCGTTTCAGGCTGATGGCATACTGCACTGTGGGGTCGGCCTGAAGCGCCATGCCGATCCGGAGCCGGTTGCGGTACACCCCGGCGATCGTCTCGCGCTCGTCGTCCACCCGGGCCTCTCCCTCCACGATGCTGGCCAGGGTGACGAGCTCCAGGCGGTTCATACCCAGGCTGTCGAGCCGGGCGTCCCAGGGGGGCTTCCACTCGGACTTGAACCCTTGGGCCATGATCCGGACCAGCTCCCGCCCGTTGATGTCGGCCGGAAGGACGTAGGTCTCCGGGCGGAGGAAGCCCTCGAATGATGGAACGGGCATGCCAAGGATGGCGCTCGCGGCTCGGGCATCCCGCGCGGCGATCACGAACGAGTCCTCGCGAATTCCCAGCCGCTCCGCAGCCAGAGCGGCTACGTCTTGTATGGTAAGGCCTTCGGGAACGGTAAATCGGAGGGCGGCCTTCTTACCCTTGGCCAACATGCCGAGCACCCTCCACTCCGAGATGCCGGCGGGGAACTCGTAGACACCCGCGTGGACCGAGCGATCCACCCCTCGAATCCGGGCCAGCAGCTTGAACCAGCGGCGGTTGGTGATGACCCGGTGGGCGGCGAGGCTGTCGGTCACGGCTGAAAACGATGCGCCTGGGGGGAGGATGACGCGCGCGTTTTGAGGGGAAGCGGAACAGGCGAATAGAACCGAAAGAGCCGAAACAGCCGTCAGACGTCGCCTCCCGCCCTGCCACACCCAGGAACGATTCACTCGCTCTCCGCTCCTTCCGCCGTTTCCACTCCTTCCGCGCGGTTCCGGCGGGCATCCAGGAAGTGCTGCAGCAAGACTGCTGCGGCAAGCGCATCCACGTCACCCTTTCGGCCCCGGGTCGACCCCCCCTGTTCCCGGATTGCAGTCAGGGCCCGCGCCGTACTCATGCGCTCGTCCCACAGCTCCAGTGGGAGGCGGGTGTGTTCCATCATGCGGCTGGCCAGCTCCCGGGCGGACGTTGCGCTCTCGGTCTCCGACCCGTCAGCCGCGAGGGGGAGGCCGACCACGATCCCAGCGGCGTGGTGCTGGTCGGTAAGCTCGAGCAGCCGGCCGATCGGCAGGCGCTTTCCCCGTCGCCGAGTCAGCGTCACGAGGGGACTGGCCAGGGTCTGGGTCTCATCGCTCAGGGCGAGGCCGATTCGGACCTCGCCCCAGTCGATCCCCAGAATCCGGCCAGTGGGTGGCATGGGCATACGCGAAGATAATGGCGAGCAGTAAGCGGTAAGCGGTGAGCAGGCAACTTCAGAGATCTCTCTCCGAGCCCGCTCACCGCTCACTGCTTACGTTTTTCGACCTACTGCGCCATGGTCGCGAAGAATTCCTTGTTGTTCTTCGTACGCTTCATCCGCTCCAGCAGGAACTCGAGCGACTCCACCGGCGGCATGTCAGCCAGGAAATTGCGGAGCAGGTAGACCCGGTTGAGCTCATCCTTGTCCATCAGCAGCTCTTCTTTTCGGGTCGAGGTGCGTTGGATGTCGATGGCAGGGTAAATCCGGCGGTCGGCCAGCCGGCGGTCCAGTACCAGTTCGGAGTTGCCGGTGCCTTTGAACTCTTCGAAGATCACCTCGTCCATCCGGCTGCCGGTATCGATCAGGGCCGTGGCAATGATGCTCAGGCTCCCCCCCTTGTCGATGTTACGGGCCGCACCGAAGAACCGTTTGGGCTTCTGCAGCGCGTTGGCATCCACACCGCCGGAGAGGATCTTGCCGGAGTGAGGAACGACCACGTTGTGAGCCCGGGCGAGCCGGGTGATCGAGTCCAACAGAATGACGACGTCTCGGCCATGCTCCACCAGCCGTTTGGACTTCTCAATGACCATATCCGCCACCTGCACGTGCCGGTCGGCGGGTTCATCGAAGGTAGAGGAGATCACCTCGGCCTTGACGTTCTCCTCCATGTCGGTGACCTCTTCCGGCCGCTCGTCGATCAGGAGCACGATGAGCACGATCTCTGGGTGGTTCTCGCTGATCGCATTGGCCAGCTTTTGCATCAGGATGGTCTTGCCCGCCTTGGGCGGCGCCACGATTAGGGCGCGCTGACCTTTGCCCAGCGGGCTCAGGAGATCGACCACCCGCATGGACAGATCCCCGTTCTTCCGCTCCAGCCGGATCCGGGCATCGGGATAGCGGGGCCGCAGGTTGTCGAAGGCGATCCGATGCTTGGTCTTCTCCGGTTCCTCGAAGTTGACCTGTTCCACCTTGAGCAGCGCCAGATAGCGCTCGCCTTCCTTGGGTGGCCGCACCTGACCCATGACCGTGTCGCCGGTGCGCAGATCGAACCGCTTGATCTGGCTGGGCGACACATAGATGTCGTCGGGACCGTACAGGTAGTTCCAGTCCTGACTCCGCAGGAACCCGTAGCCTTCGGGCAAGATCTCGAGCACGCCTTCGCCCCGGATGACCGTATCCGAATCCAGCAGGGACTGCTCGATTCGGAAGATCAGATCCTGTTTTCGAAGACCCGAGTAGTTGGTGATGTTCAGCTGTTCGGCCAGAGTGTGGAGCTCAGCGACCGACTTCTGCTTTAGCTCAGCGATATCCACGGGAGGGACTCCAGAGCGAACGGGCTCGCGACGACGCGAGCTGGGACGGGGTGACTGTGAAAATGCAAGATCCAGCGTGGTTGGACGGTATATGTAGAGCGCCCAGAGGGCGCCAAACTACCGAGTCGGTGTGGAGACGGGGAATTTCCTGTCAACAAGAAGCACCGGAAAGTAGGCGCTGGAAGGTGTCGAGTCAAGAGGCGCCGCTGGCAAGCGGCTCCGGTTCTATTGCGGAAGGCCCATGGTACGATGATGTTTGAACCAACAAAGGATCCAACGGGGAGGTTCCGTCCTACTCACTATGAATGATTCCGAGCGTCTGAGCCGACTGCGTCACGACCTGTCCAATCCGCTCTCAGCCCTACTTGCCGAGACTCAACTCCTCCTGCTGAACCAAGATCACATCGATCCGGAAACCCTTAACAGCCTGCGGGAAATCGAGGCGCTGGCCATCCGGATGCGAACCATGCTGCGCGAAATCTAGGCTGAAACCGGGAGCTCGCGGGGGTCGGGAAAGGCCTCCACGAAGGCTTCCACTGCTTGGGGGTCGAGCTGGGTCCCGGCCACTCGGCGGAGCTCCCGCATGGCATCGTCCGGAGCACGGGCGTCCCGGTATGGCCGGCGAGTCGTCATGGCGTCGAACGAGTCTGCCACCGCCACGATACGGGCCTCGATGGGGATCCGCTCACCCCGAAGGCCGTCCGGAAACCCCCTCCCATCCAGCCGCTCATGATGGGATCGCACAATGCGCAGCACGTCGGGTGACTCGTGAGCCAGGGGGGACAGCATCCGCTCTCCCAGCGCCGGATGCTCCGTGATCTGCCGAAACTCATCCGGCGTCAGCGAGGTCGGCTTGTGGAGCACCGCCTCGCGGGTCCCGATCTTGCCAATATCGTGGAGCTCTCCGCCCAGGCGGATCCCCTCCAGACCGGCACCGGCGAAGCCCAGCCGGGCCGCGGTGGCCACGGCGTACCCGCTCACCCGGATGGAGTGGCCCCGAGTGTAAGCATCCTTTGCCTCCAGCGCGCGGGCCAGCATCTGGACACCCTGCAGGAAGAGCTCCTGAATCCGCTGGGCCTGTTCCTGGACCTGCTGCTCGAGGTGCTGCTGATAAAAGCGGTTCTGAAGCACCAGCGCCCGCTTTTCAAGGGCCCGCGCTACCCGGGCCTGGAGCTCGCTCAGCGAGATCGGCTTGAGCAGGAAATCGGCGGCTCCCAGATGGAGACAATCCACCGCCGTCGTGGTCTCACTGATCCCGCTGAGCATGATCACCGAGCTGTCGGGGAATCGCTGGCGCACCGCCTCGAGGAAGCCCATCCCGTCCAGCTCGGGCATCCGCATGTCGGAAATGATAAGAGGGATCTCGCCGGTCTGGTCCAGAACCTTGAGTCCCTCTCGCCCGCTGCAGGCCTCGAGGCAGTGAAAGCCCTGCGCCTGGAGCATGCGGATCAGCGAACGACGCACGCTGGGCTCGTCGTCCACAATGAGACAGTTCGCGCTGCCGGCTACGACCGGCTTCGCATCCTCGGTCTGTGGCATTGCGGCGTTGATCCTGGTGGGATAATGGATGCCACGAACATCCAAATCGGACCAACACTGTAAAAGCATCGCGGCCGAATGTCCACTGTCTGAGGTTTTGTCAGTGTTGTGGCAGCGGCTGGGGGCATAGCTGGGTAGGGTAAACTGCTTACTTTACAGCCATGAACGATTCCTTCGGAGCGCGATCCACCCTCAAAGTGGGTGGGCGTAGCTATGAAATTTTCCGGCTGGAGGCGCTGGCCCGAGCCGGCATAGACCTCAGTCGGCTTCCTTACTCGCTTCGGATCCTGCTGGAAGATCTCCTCCGCACTGAGGACGGCGTCACGGTAACCCGCGAGGACATCGAGGCACTCGCCCGGTGGTCCCCGCGGAACCCGTCCACCCGAGAGATCGCGTTCACCCCGGCGAGAGTTCTGCTGCAGGATTTCACCGGCGTACCGGCCGTGGTCGATCTGGCCGCGATGCGCGATGCCATGGCGGAGCTGGGGGGTGACCCCCGGAAGATCAACCCGCTGCAGCCGGTGGAGCTGGTGGTCGATCACTCGGTCCAGGTGGACGCGTTCGGTACTCCTCAAGCGTTCCTGACCAATGTGGATCTGGACTACCAGCGGAATCGCGAGCGCTACCAGTTTCTGCGCTGGGGTCAGCGTGCCTTCGATAACTTCCGGGTGGTGCCGCCCAACACCGGCATCGTGCACCAGGTCAACCTGGAGTACCTGGCCCGGGTCGTCTTTACCTCCGACGAGAATCCCCACGCCCGGACCGGCGAGCTGCCCCAGGCCTACCCCGACACGCTGGTGGGCACGGACTCTCATACTCCCATGGTCAACGGCCTGGGGGTACTGGGGTGGGGCGTTGGAGGGATCGAGGCCGAGGCCGCCATGCTGGGCCAACCGGTCTCCATGCTCATTCCGGAGGTAATCGGGTTCCGGCTGGAGGGACGGCTTCCGGAAGGCGCCACAGCGACTGACCTGGTGCTGACGGTGACCGAGCTGCTTCGCCGGAAGGGTGTGGTCGGAAAGTTCGTCGAGTTCTATGGTCCCGGGCTTGGCTCACTGGCTCTGGCCGACCGAGCTACCATCGGCAATATGTCCCCGGAGTATGGCGCTACCTGCGCCATTTTCCCGGTGGACGCTGTAACCCTGCAGTACCTCCGCTTTACCGGTAGGTCGGAGGAGCGAGTGGCTCTGGTCGAAGCCTATATGAAGGAGCAGGGCCTCTTTCACAGCGCGAAGTCCCCGGACCCGGTCTTCACCGATACGCTGTCCCTCGACCTCTCGACTGTCGAGCCCAGCATTGCCGGCCCTCGCCGGCCGCAGGACCGGATCCGGCTCTCGGAAGCGAGGCGTTCGTTCCAGGACGCCCTGCCCAGTCTGCTTCCCGCCGGCTCCGCCCCGCCGGGGAAGGAAGCTGCCAAAGGTCCCAGCCAGGGGCCGGCCGCCGTCGGGGTCTGGGGCGAAGGTTCATCCGAATCTCCTTCGGCCCGCGACGTCATGGTCGAAGACGCAGCCACGGTGCTGGATCATGGCTCGGTGGTCATTGCCGCAATCACCAGTTGTACCAACACCTCCAATCCTTCGGTCATGCTGGCCGCCGGGCTGCTGGCCAGAAAGGCGGTGGAACGGGGACTGGAGCGCAAGCCATGGGTGAAAACCTCACTCGCGCCGGGCTCCAAGGTAGTCATGGACTACTACGAGCGGGCCGGGCTGACGCCCTATCTGGAGCAGCTGGGCTTCAACCTGGTGGGGTATGGCTGCACTACCTGCATCGGGAACTCCGGGCCGCTGCCTATGGAGATCTCCGATGCCATTCAGCGGCGGCGGCTGGTGGCCTGCGCGGTTCTATCGGGCAACCGGAACTTCGAGGGGCGAATCAACTCCGATGTCCGGGCCAATTACCTGATGTCGCCGCCGCTGGTGGTGGCCTTTGCCCTGGCCGGCAGAATCGACATCGATCTGGGTCGAGACCCCCTGGGCCACGACCGGCAGGGTGATCCGGTCTATCTCCGGGACATCTGGCCCAGCTCGGCGGAGGTTGAGGAGACTCTCGAGTCTTCCATCAAGTCCGAGATGTATCGCAAGAGTTACAGCGCCGTGTTCGCGGGCGACGAGCGCTGGACCAGCCTCGATGTCCCGGAGGGCGATCGCTTCGAGTGGTCTCCGACCTCGACGTATGTCCGGCGCCCGCCGTACTTCGATCGGATGTCGAAAGACAACCCTGCCGGCGTGGCTGAGATCACCGGCGCCCGGGTCATTGCCGTGTTGGGGGACAGCGTAACCACCGACCATATCTCGCCTGCGGGCAGCATCAAGAAGGACTCACCGGCCGGCCGCTATCTACTGGAGCAGGGAGTCACCCTCGCCGACTTCAACTCCTATGGCTCGCGGCGAGGCAATCACGAGGTGCTGGTCCGCGGCACCTTTGCCAACACCCGCATCCGCAACCGCCTGGCACCGAACACCGAGGGGGGGGTCACCACCTACCTCCCAACCGGTGAGGTCATGTCCATCTACGATGCCGCCATGCGCTACCAGGCCACAGGCACGCCTCTTCTGGTCCTGGCGGGGAAGGAGTATGGGTCGGGGTCCAGCCGCGACTGGGCGGCCAAGGGACCCGCTTTACAGGGTGTCCGCGCGGTAATTGCAGAGAGCTACGAGCGAATTCACCGATCCAACTTGGTGGGAATGGGAATTCTGCCGCTGCAATTCGTTGCCGGCGAATCCACCACCACGCTGGGGTTGACCGGTCGGGAAATTTTCGATCTGGCCGGACTCGGCGCCGCGATCCAGAGCGGCTTTGCCCAGGGACGCACGTTGACGGTGCGCGCCCGGCGCGAGGATGGCTCGGAGTTGACCTTCTCGGTCATCGTCCGCATCGATACCCCACAGGAGGTCCTGTATTACCAGCACGGCGGCATCCTGCAGTACGTGCTTCGGCAGCTGCTCTGGGGCCGGCAGAAAGCGCGGGCCATTGGACCCGGTCCCGCCACCACGCCGGAGTCCCGACCCAACGCCAGGAGAGTGGACGAGGGATCGCGGGAGTCATTCCCTGCCAGCGATCCACCAGCGTATTGATAGGTCCTAACCTATCTTCCTTATCCCTCCCTGACTTTACCTCTACGGAGGAGTCCCATGGCCGGTGTGCAGGCCCGGCTCAAGGCTGAGCACAAGCGCAGGTATCTCGACCTGGATCCGACGGCCTGGTACCAGGTCGTTCCCATCTTTCCGGGGGTAACCCAGCGCATGATGAATATGGCGGGGGAGCGGTTGGCTAGGATCGCGACGCCGCGCGGCTTTGTGACCTTGCGGGCGGAACATCTGGAATTTCGAACTGTCGAGTCCGGCGCAAGGACACCCTCGCCCTAGGCGGACTCAGACTTGGAGGCTGCCTCCCGGGGACGAGGCCGCTGGTCAAGCATGGTCCGGACCTTGGCTGCCAGAGTAGCGGGAGTAAATGGCTTCTGCTGGAACGGAGCGCCCGGATCCAGCAGTCCCCGCTGCACCACGTCGTCACCGGTATAGCCGGACATGTACAGGATCGGAAGATCGGGATCGAATAGACTGAGGTTCTGACCGAGCTCGCGGCCGCTCAGTTCCGGCATGACGACATCGGAGATGATCAAGTCCACCGTACCCGGGTGCTGCCGAACATAGTCCAGCGCCTCCGCCCCATTCGTCGCTTCCACCACCGTATAGCCGTGCTCCCGTAGCCCCCGGATAGCCAGGTTCCGTACGATCTGTTCATCCTCCACAATGAGAATGGTTTCCGATCCTCCCTGGGGGGGTTGAGGTTCGCCGTCAGCACCCGCCTCCGAAGGCAGGATCGCGCTGGCTTCGGGGAGATAGACTTTGAAGACGCTGCCTTGGCCGGGCTCGCTGTAGGCCCAGATGAACCCCCCACTCTGCTTGACGATCCCATAGACAGTAGACAGGCCGAGTCCGGTGCCCTGGCCGACCATTTTGGTAGTGAAAAAAGGTTCGAAGATCCTTGCCTGCACCTCGGGATCCATGCCGCAGCCGGTGTCGGCAACCGCGAGCATGACGTACCGACCCAGCGGGATATCGACCCCGCTGTGGCGATCGGTGTATGCCTGGTCCCAGGTGGCCGAGGCGGTTTCGATGGTGACCCTGCCGTGACCGGTCATCGCATCACGGGCGTTGAGCACCAGATTGATGAGCACCTGCTCCAACTGCCCCCGATCCGCCCGCAGCCGGCCGGCGGCAGGTGACAGGCGAAGCTCGAGGTAGTGGTCCTCGCCCAGGGACCGGCGCAGCATTTTTTCCAGGTCGGAGACCACGGCGTTGATCTCCATGATTTTAGGCCGCAGGAACTGCTGCCGGGTGAAGGCCAGCAGCTGGCGAGTGACATCGGCCGCCCGGGTGCCTGCCTTGATGACCTCTTCGACATCCTCTCGGCGCGGGTCGTCGGCATCGAGGGTCCGGAGCAAGAACTCGCTGAAGCCAATGACGCCCGTCATCATGTTGTTCACTTCGTGGGCCACGCCGCCCGCAAGCTTGCCCGCCGCCTGCATCCGCTCGGTCCGGCGGAGGTGCTCCTCCATCCGTTTGCGCTCGGTGATGTCGCGATAGATGCCGCGAACCACTGCTGGTTCGCCATCCTTACAGGTGCAACTGAGGTTCCCTTCGACGGTAATCGGCGGGCCGTCCTTGGGTAGGAAAATCAACTCGACGTGATCCAGGCGTTCGCCGGCAAGGACCCGCTGCAGCACGGCATCGTAGTGGTGCCGGCTGTCGGGATGCACGATATCCGAGAGCTGCATGCGGCCGATGTCGCTCTCGCCGTAGCCGGTTCCCTGTTGCCAGGCGTGGTTCACGTACAACAGAGACCCATCCGGCGCAGTGACGCACACCAGATCGCTCGCGTTGTCGAAAAGGTCCCGATAGCGCTCCTCACTTTCCCGCAGCGCGCGGTCAGCGCGCTTTCGCTCGCTCACGTCTCGCGCGTTGAGGACAATGCCTCCGATGGTGGCATCGCTGAGCAGGTTGGAGCCGACTGCCTCTAGCCAGACAAAGGATCCGTCGGGATGACGCAGGGTGAACTCGATCGGGCTGGAGACACTCGGCTTGCCATCGATGTGCAGCAGCAGCTCCTGGACCGGATCATGGTCCCTTTCGCTGATGATTGACAGCAGCGAGGTGCCGATCAGGGCATCAGGCTCGTGGCCAACTACCCGGCGAGCGGAGTCGCTGGCGTACCGAATGGTGCCGTCCCGGTCGACGATAATGACCAGGTCGGAGGAGTTCTGCACCAGGGAGCGAAACCGTCGCTCACTGGCGGCCAGGGCGGCTTCGGCGCGGAGCTTCTCCGCATGGGCCCGCGACCGCTCCAGCGCAGCCTGAATAGCAGGGCCGATGCGAGCCAGATTGCTCTTCAAGAGGTAGTCCGTGGCGCCGGCCTTCAGGCACCCGACCGCCGTTTCTTCATTGACCGACCCGGTGACGATCAGGAAGGGAACGCTAGGGACGCGCTCGCGCGCCAGCGAAAGCGCGGTCATGCCATCGAAGCGAGGGAGGGTGTAGTCCGAAAGGATGACATCCGGCCTGAACTCCTGCAGCTCCTGGAGATAGGCCTCGCGGCTGTCGACCCGGCGTGACTGAAAGGCAAGTGCCGAGCGCTCGAGCTCGTACTCGACGAGCTCCGCGTCCATGGGGACGTCCTCGAGAATCAGGATCCGGAGAGGGTCGTGAGGCATCGGCAAAGTTGGAGCAGGAGCGGTGAACGCACTGCCGGTCACCCGCCCACTGGTCTATACTTGAGAATCAACGTGAAGTGTCATCGATACCGGCGGTAAGTCAAGCTCCTTACGGCAGGTACTGGGTTTGTCCAGAGCCTGTGATCTGCCTCACAGCCGCTTTCTCCAAAGCTAATTCATGTTGACTGGTCTCCACCCTAGAACCAGCTGCACTCCCGGGAGTTTCCATGCCGACTGAACAGTCGACCATCACTGGTCGTACGACCAATGGTCGCACGACAAGTAATGGCGGTAAGTCCACGACCGGAAATGGCAGGAAGTCAAAGCGCCGGTCCGCTCGCCCCATCGGGGTTCCCGGGTCGGATGTGCTCGACACCGATCAGCTGCTCGCGGTGCTCACCGCGGTCCGCAAGGGAAATTTCTCGGTCAAGATGCCGGTCTCCCAGGTCGGCCTAGCGGGGAAGATCTCCGATGCGCTCAACGACATCATCGACTTGAACCGTGAAACCGCCCAGGAATTGGAGCGGGTCAGCAAAGCGGTGGGCAAGGAAGGCAAGATCACCCAGCGGGCCCATCTCCACGGGGCCGCGGGGGCGTGGGCGGCATCGATCAGCTCGGTCAATACACTGATCGGCGATCTGGTCCAGCCCACCAGCGAGGTGGCCCGGGTCATCGGGGCGGTGGCCAAGGGCGACCTGTCGCAATCGATGTCGCTGGACATTGAGGGGCGTCCTCTCATGGGTGAGTTCCTCCGGATTGGAAAGACGGTGAACTCGATGGTGGACCAGCTGAGCTCGTTCGCCTCGGAGGTCACCCGCGTCGCCCGCGAGGTCGGCACTGAGGGCAAGCTGGGCGGCCAGGCCCGGGTGAAGGGTGTGGGCGGCACCTGGAAGGACCTCACTGACAATGTGAACAGCATGGCGGGCAACCTGACGGCCCAGGTCCGCAACATCGCGCAGGTGACCACGGCAGTGGCGAATGGCGACCTGTCCAAGAAGATCACCGTCGACGTGAAGGGAGAGATCCTCGAGCTCAAGAACACCATCAATACCATGGTGGACCAGCTCAACTCCTTCGCGTCGGAAGTGACCCGGGTGGCCCGCGAGGTCGGTACCGAAGGCAAGCTGGGAGGCCAGGCGCAGGTGAAGGGCGTGGGTGGCACCTGGAAGGATCTGACGGACAGCGTCAACTCGATGGCCGGCAACCTGACGGGGCAGGTCCGCAACATCGCCGAGGTCACCACCGCCGTTGCCAACGGCGACCTGTCCAAGAAGATCACCGTGGACGTGAAAGGCGAAATCCTCGAGCTCAAGAACACCATCAATACCATGGTGGACCAGCTCAACTCCTTCGCGTCGGAAGTGACCCGGGTGGCCCGCGAGGTCGGTACCGAAGGCAAGCTGGGAGGTCAGGCGCAGGTGAAGGGTGTGGGTGGCACCTGGAAGGACCTCACCGACAACGTGAATTCAATGGCGGGGAACCTCACCGCTCAGGTCCGTAACATCGCCGACGTCACGACTGCCGTGGCGAGAGGAGAGCTGAACAAGAAGATCACGGTGGACGTACAGGGAGAGATCCTGGAGCTCAAGAACACCATCAACACGATGGTGGACCAACTGAGCTCCTTCGCGTCGGAAGTGACCCGCGTGGCCCGGGAGGTCGGTACCGAGGGCAAGCTGGGCGGCCAGGCCCGGGTGACCGGCGTGGGCGGCACCTGGAAGGACCTGACCGACAACGTGAACTGGATGGCCAGCAACCTGACGGCCCAGGTCCGCAACATCGCGGACGTCACCACCGCGGTCGCCAATGGAGACCTGTCCAAGAAGATCACGGTGGACGTGCAGGGAGAGATCCTGGAGCTCAAGAACACCATCAACACGATGGTGGACCAGCTGAGCTCCTTTGCCTCCGAGGTGACCCGCGTGGCCCGCGAGGTCGGCACCGAAGGGAAGCTGGGCGGCCAGGCCCAGGTGCGTGGTGTGGGCGGCACCTGGAAGGACCTGACCGACAACGTGAACTCGATGGCAGGCAACCTCACCGCGCAGGTCCGCAACATCGCAGACGTGACCACCGCGGTCGCCACCGGCGACCTCTCCAAGAAGATCACGGTCGACGTGAAAGGCGAAATCCTCGAGCTCAAGAACACCATCAACACGATGGTGGACCAGCTGAGCTCCTTTGCCTCCGAGGTGACCCGCGTGGCCCGCGAGGTCGGTACCGAAGGGAAGCTCGGCGGTCAGGCCCAGGTAAAGGGCGTCGGCGGCACCTGGAAGGACCTGACTGACAACGTCAATTCGATGGCCCGAAATCTGACTGCCCAGGTTCGAAACATTGCGGAAGTGACGACGGCGGTGGCCCGCGGCGAGCTGAACAAGAAGATCACCGTGGACGTGAAGGGTGAAATTCTCGAGCTCAAGAACACCATCAACACGATGGTCGACCAGCTCAACTCCTTTGCCTCGGAAGTAACCCGCGTCGCTCGCGAAGTGGGAACCGAAGGGAAGTTGGGAGGCCAGGCCCAGGTGCGGGGCGTCGGCGGCACCTGGAAGGATCTCACCGACAATGTGAACTCGATGGCCGGCAACCTCACGGCCCAGGTACGTAACATCGCGGAAGTGACGACAGCAGTGGCCCGCGGTGAGCTGAACAAGAAGATCACGGTGGACGTGCAGGGCGAAATCCTGGAGCTCAAGAACACGATCAACACCATGGTCGACCAGCTCAACTCCTTCGCCTCCGAGGTGAGCCGCGTGGCCCGCGAGGTGGGCACCGAGGGGAAGCTGGGCGGTCAGGCGAAGGTGAAGGGCGTAGCCGGCACCTGGAAGGACCTCACCGACAACGTGAACTCGATGGCCGGAAACCTGACCGGCCAGGTGCGCAACATCGCTCAGGTGACCACTGCCGTCGCCAATGGCGACCTGTCCAAGAAGATCACCGTCGACGTGAAAGGCGAAATTCTCGAGCTCAAGGACACCATCAACACGATGGTGGACCAGCTCAACTCCTTTGCCTCGGAGGTGAGCCGCGTCGCCCGCGAGGTCGGCACTGAAGGGAAGCTGGGCGGACAGGCGTACGTGAAAGGCGTCGCCGGTACCTGGAAGGACCTAACCGATAACGTGAACTACATGGCGGGGAACCTGACTGCCCAGGTTCGAAACATCGCCGACGTGACGACGGCGGTGGCGAGAGGGGAGCTGAACAAGAAGATCACGGTGGACGTACAGGGCGAGATCCTCGAGCTCAAGAACACCGTGAACACCATGGTGGACCAGCTCAACTCCTTCGCCTCGGAGGTGACCCGCGTGGCCCGCGAGGTCGGCACCGAAGGCACGCTGGGCGGCCAGGCACAGGTCACCGGTGTGGCCGGCGTGTGGAAGGACCTGACCGACAACGTGAACTCGATGGCGGCCAACCTCACGGCCCAGGTGCGCGGCATCGCCAAGGTGGTGACCGCCGTGGCCAACGGCGACCTGAAGCAGCAGCTCCGGGTGGAGGTGAAGGGCGAGATCGCTACTCTGGCCGACACGATCAACTGGATGACTGAGACTCTGGCCACCTTTGCGGACCAGGTAACCAACGTAGCGCGCGAGGTCGGCATCGACGGCAAGCTGGGCGGGCAGGCCCGGGTGCCGGGAGCGGCCGGCATCTGGCGTGACCTCACCGGTAACGTGAATCAGCTGGCCGCCAATCTCACTACCCAGGTCCGCGCCATCGCGGAGGTGGCCACTGCGGTGACGAAGGGCGATCTCACCCGATCGATCGCGGTCGAGGCCCAGGGGGAAGTGGCGGAGCTCAAGGACAACATCAACGAGATGATCCGGAATCTCCGCGACACCACCCGAAAGAACATGGAGCAGGACTGGCTCAAGACCAACCTGGCCAAGTTCAGCCGGATGTTGCAGGGACAGCGCGACCTGGCCGCTGTCTCGCAGCTCATCCTCTCGGATTTGGCTCCGTTGGTGACCGCTCACCACGGAGTCTTCTACGTGGTGGACACGGCGGGCGAAGACCGGGTGCTCAAACTGCTCGCCAGTTACGCGTACAAGGACCGGAAGCACGTGTCCAGCGAGTTCCGGATCGGCGAGGGGCTGGTAGGGCAGTGCGCGGTGGAAGGCCGGACCCTGCTGATCAGCCAGGTGCCGAGCGATTACATCCAGATCAGCTCGGGGCTGGGTGAAGCCCCCCCCCGCAGTATCGTGGTGCTGCCGGTCCTGTTCGAGGGTGAGGTCAAAGCGGTGCTGGAGCTGGCCACCTTCGACCAGTTCGATGAGATCCGGCTCACCTTTCTGGAGCAGCTGGCGGAGAGCATTGGCATCGTGCTCAACACCATCGAAGCCAACATGCGGACCGAGGAGCTGCTCAAGCAGTCGCAGGCTCTCACCGAGGGCCTGCAATCGCAACAGGAAGCGCTGACGGAAACCAACAAGCGGCTGGAGCAGCAGACCCGCTCACTACAGAAGTCGGAAGATCTGCTCCGCAGCCAACAGGACGAGCTCCAGAAGACCAACTTGGAGCTGGAGGAGAAGGCCCACCTCCTGGCTGGTCAGAAGGCCGAGGTGGAGCAGAAGAACAAGGAGGTGGAGCAGGCCAAGGTGGCGCTGGAGGAGAAGGCCGAGCAGTTGGCGCTCATCTCCAAGTACAAGTCGGAGTTCCTGGCCAACATGTCGCATGAGCTCCGAACCCCGCTCAACAGCCTGCTGATTCTGTCGCAGCTGCTGAGCGAGAACGCCGACGGGAACCTCACCACCAAGCAGGTCGGATTCGCCCAGACCATTCACAGCTCGGGCTCCGACCTACTCGACCTGATCAACGACATTCTCGACCTGTCCAAGATCGAGTCCGGCACCATGGCGGTAGACATCACCACGGTTCCGTTTGCCGAGGTTCGAAAATTCGTGGACAGCACCTTCCGTCAGGTGGCCGACCTCAAGGGGCTGCAGTTCGAGGTCGACCTGGATCCTGCGCTACCGCCGGCCATGCAGACCGATACCAAGCGGCTGCAGCAGGTGCTGAAGAACCTTCTCTCCAACGCCTTCAAGTTCACTGAGCGAGGAAGCGTGTCGCTCAAGGCCAGCGTGGCCACCAGCGGCTGGAACCAGGAGCAGGAGATCCTGAACGCCGCCAACACGGTCATCGCCTTCTCGGTGACCGATACCGGCATCGGAATCCCCAAGGAGAAGCACGCCGTCATCTTCGAGGCGTTCCAGCAGGGCGACACCGGCACCAGCCGGAAGTTCGGTGGTACCGGGCTGGGTCTCTCCATCAGCCGGCAGATCACTCGGCTGCTGGGCGGCGAGATCCAGATCGACAGCACGCCCGGCGCCGGCAGCACCTTCACGCTCTATCTGCCCCTGATCTACCCGGCCCAGCCGGTGGAGACATTACCGGTCGATGACGGCAGCGGAACGGCCGTACTGGCCGAACCCAAGCCGGTGGTCACAGCCAGCTCGAGGGTGGTGCTCGCCCCTGTGGTCGAGCGGGCCGTCAGTGACGACCGGGGTCAGATCGAGGAAGGTGACCGGATTCTGCTCATCGCCGAAGACGACCCCAGCTTCGCCGAGATCCTGCTCGACTTGGCGCGGGAGCGTGGCTTCAAGGGTCTGGTGGCACAAACGGCCGACCGGGCGCTGACGCTGGCTCGGGAGTATCAGCCGACCGCGGTGACGCTCGACCTCCGGCTACCCGATGCCGACGGCTGGACCATTCTGGACCGGCTGAAGCACGACGCTGCCACCCGGCACATCCCGGTGCACATCATCTCGGTGGAGGAGAACTGGCAACGGGGGCTCCGGCTGGGGGCAATTGATTTCATGACCAAGCCGGCTACCAAGGAGTCGCTCTCGGAGGCGCTCACCACCCTGCACGAGTTCGTGGACCGGCCGGTCAAGCGCCTCCTGGTGGTGGAGGACGACGAAGCCCAGCAACAGAGCATCGCCGAGCTGATCGGTGACGGCGACGTCCAGACCACGGCGGTCGCCACCGGGGCCGATGCCCTCGAGCGGCTCCAGCGGGAGTCGTTCGATTGCATGGTGCTCGACCTGGGGCTTCCCGATATGACCGGGTTCCAGCTCATCACCCGGGTCAAGGGTGAGATCGGCCTGCGGAAGCTTCCCATCATCGTTTACACCGGCAAGCAGCTCACCAAACGGGAGGAGGCCGAGCTCCGGCGGATGGCGGAGTCGGTGGTCATCAAGGACGCGCAATCGCCCGAGCGGCTGTTGGACGAGACGGCTCTCTTCCTGCACCGCGTCACCCAGCGGCTGCCCGAGCCGAAGCGGAAGATGCTGGAGCAGCTGCACCGGAATGACCCGACCCTCACCGGCCGCACCGCCCTCGTGGTGGACGACGACGTGCGCAACATCTTCGCGCTCACGACCTTCCTGGAGCGCAGCGAGATGAAGGTGGTCTACGCCGAGAGCGGCCGCGACGGCATCGCGCGGCTGCAGGACACGCCGGAGATCGACGTGGTGCTGATGGATGTCATGATGCCCGAGATGGACGGCTATGAGACGATGCGAGCCATCCGGGAGATGCCCAAGTTCCGCAACATTCCGATTATCGCGGTGACGGCCAAGGCGATGAAGGGTGACCGGGAGAAGTGTATCGAGGCAGGCGCCTCGGATTACATTGCCAAACCGGTCGACATGGATCAGCTACTGTCGTTGCTGAGAGTATGGCTGTACCGGTAAGCGGGGCAGCGGGGCAGCGGGACAGCGGGGCAGCGCCGCAGGACACAGCCGCGTCTCCGGGGCTTGGCACACAAGTGCCGTCGGACTTAACCGCCCCGCTGCCCGGCGGCCCCGCTGCCCCGCTCGAGGAGAATGTGGACCGCGTCAACATTCTCCTCGTTGACGACCAGCCGGCCAACCTCATGGCGCTCGAGGCCATGCTCCAGGGACTGGGGCAAAACCTGATCCAGGCCAGGTCCGGGCGTGAAGCTCTGAAGTGGCTGCTCACCCACGATTTTGCCGTCATCCTGCTAGACGTCAAAATGCCGGACATGGACGGCTTCGAGACCGCCGCCCTCATCCGTGAGCGTGACAAGTCCCGCCACACTCCGATCCTGTTCCTCACCGCCGCGGACGACATGCAGACCCAGGCAGTGCGAGGCTACGAGGTCGGCGCGGTGGACTACCTGGTCAAGCCGGTAGTCCCCGAGTTCGTGCGCTCCAAGGTGGCCGTTTTCGTCGAGCTGGCCAAGAAGTCCCAGCTCCTCCGCCGCCAAGCTCAGCTGCTAGCCGAAAGCGAACACGCCGCCCTGGAGCTGGCCGAGGCCCGGGCCGAGCTGGTGCGTGACCTGGAACATAAGAATCGGGAGCTGGAGAGCTTCAGCTATGCGGTGTCGCACGACCTGCGCGCGCCGCTCCGGCGGATAGACAGCTTCAGTCGCGCCGTGCTCGAGAGTCAGGGCGAGCTCCTGGATGACACGGGTCGCAAGTTCCTCAGCCGAGTGCGGGAAGCCAGCCAGCACATGTCACAGCTGATCGACGACGTGCTGTATCTCTCGAAGGTCACCCGCGCCGAGCTGCGGGAACAGGACGTGGACTTGAGCGAGCTCGCGGTCCTGCTCCTGAGCCGGCTGCAGGAAGCCGAGCCAGCCCGCACGGTGGAAGTCAAGGTGCGCCCCGGTGTGGTGGTCACGGGCGATGGGCAGCTGCTCCGGATCGCCTTGCAAAACCTGTTGGAAAACGCCTGGAAATTCAGCTCCAAGGAGCCGGTCGCGCGGATTGAATTCGGCATGGTCCAGGCCTCCGGCGAGGCCGCTTACTTCGTTCGGGACAACGGGGCCGGCTTCGATATGACGTACGCGGAGCGGCTCTTCGGACCGTTCCAGCGGCTCCATTCTCAGAACGAGTTTCCCGGCAGCGGCATCGGTCTGGCCACGGTGCAGCGGATCCTCCACCGACATGGGGGCCGGGTCTGGGCCGAGGGGCTGATCGGGCAGGGTGCTACGTTCTACTTTACCTTGGGACGGGCGCGGTCTTGAGGCTTTTGGTTATCAGCGACAGCGGCATCCATCGCCTGCTGACTTCGCTCCCGCGCCTGCACGATTCCACAGGAGGCGCGCGGATGGGGCTCGGCGATCGGGCATTCTCTCGCCGGCTTGTGCACCACGAGCTCAGGCGCAGCTGGGTCTAGCGAGCAGACCTCGGGGAGGAGTCCGGCACCGGGCGAGCGAGGGCTTCGCTGACTTTGGTGAGCAGTTCGTCCCGGGTAAATGGCTTGGCGAGGAAGGGAACCTTAAGTTCGGTCAAGCCATGCTGGGCCAGGACTTCGGCCGGGTGCGCCGACATGTAGAGCGTCCGCTGCTGCGGCCAGCGCTCGCGGATCCTGCGGGTCACCTGGACCCCGTCGGCAAAGGGCATCACTACATCGACCATCACCAGCTGAACTCCGGCTCGCGCGGTCTCTAACACCTCCATTGCCTCTTCGCCGCTCTCTGCTTCGAACACCCGGAAGCCCCACTCGCTCAACAACCGATGCGCCATCCGCCGGACGGTGGCTTGATCGTCGATAACCAGGATGCTGGGACCGCTTCGCACATCCGGCAGGGTCGTCACGACGCCTGTCCTCTAATGGTTTTGCCTCTGTCACCGCCGAATCCAGCTATCGAGCCTGCCGTCAGGGAGCCGAAAAGCCAAGGAGTCCATTTCATCTTGGCGAACCTAGCTGGAGTAATCGGCAATAGACGTGACGGTGATCACGCGGTCACGACACCGGCTCCTCGCCGGCGGCGTCCCGGCGTTCCCGGCGGTCCTCCTGGCGCGACCGTCGCTGATCGTCCTGAGCCGCAGCGGACAGCCGGCCCCGGAACTCGAAGTGTCGTTGATCCAGCACTCGATCCGCCGGCTCGATTGCTTGGTGCCGGGCGCCAGCGCGGAGCGCCTGGACCATATCCGCCATAACGGCGGCAGGCTGCCATTCTCCCGGAGGGATGCCGGGATAGAGGTGGGCAGATCCGGATTTGAGCAGCGCCTGGCGCACGTCGGCGCGCACTCGCCGTCCCCTCTGCAGCCCGCTTCGGTTGGGTTCGCTCATTCAGTGGTCTCCCTGGGTTTCGGCGAGTTCCGATCGAAGCGACTCTCGGGTGATGCGGACAGCTCAGGATCCACCCCAGCGTCGCTCATACGAGTCATTCCGGAGGGCAGACCCTCCGGCCGGGAGGACCTGCCCCGGTATTCGAAGTGATCCTGATGCAGGAGCCGGGGACCAGTGATCGTTCGCGACTTGGACGGATCTCGTTGGATAAGATCGGTGACGTGACGGATCAGCGTTTCAACCGGCACCCAGACACCCGGAGTCAGGCCGGGATACAGCGAAGCGTGCTGCGGCTTGAGTCTCCCTTCCCGACCACGGCTGACAGTCATTGCGTCTCCATGCCGATGCTCAAGCGAACGGCTCGGTGGGGTAGTGCGTTTCGGTGGAGGCAGCAAGTGAACCCTCAAGTATACCGCGCTAGACCCTGCCTCAGAAGATCGATTTGATTCCTGCTCGGATAGGCCAACGCCTCACTCCCCGGCTGGAGAGTGAGGCGTCTGTCGTTCGCTTTGCCCAATAATTGTTACTACTTAACGGTCGCCGCCGCGCCCTCCGCCCTGTCCACCCCCGCCACCGCCGCCCCAGCCGCCGCCTCCGCCGCCGCCACCTTGGCCGCCACCACCTTTCTGACCACCGCCACCGCCGCCCTGGCCGCCACCTCCCGGACCGCCTGGACGACCGCCACCACCGCCGCCACCACCTGGGCCACCGCCGCCGCCCGGCCCACCCGGACGACCGCCTCCGCCGCCACCCTGACCGCCGCCCGGTCCACCGGGACGACCGCCACCGCCACCGCCGCCGCCCTGGCCACCGCCGCCCGGCCCGCCTGGGCGACCGCCGCCCCCCCCACCGCCGCCCTTCTGCCCGCCTCCTCCACCTTGTCCGCCACCGCCGCCCTTCTGTCCGCCTCCTCCACCTTGACCGCCACCGCCGCCAGGTCTGCCCCCTTCTCGATTCGCCATGCATCGACTCCTTGAGGAGGGCCGCCGCGGGGAGCGACGGCCTGAGTTCGGGGATGACGCAGGTTCCGATGACACACCGATTCTGTGGGTCTCATCCCCGGCCCGAACAGGGCGAGGAAATATATGTAATCGTTCGCGAGCCGGGGGAGTGAGATTGCTCACAGTTTTTTGCGTTTCTACGCCTGGCGCGGTGCGCCTTCGACTACCTCTCGCAGTGTCCTGGCCAGCAGCTCGGGCGAGAACGGCTTCTCCAAGAATGGTACCCCCCGTTCCAGTAAGCCGCGCCGAACCACTTCATCGTCGGTGTACCCCGACATGAAGATGACGGGCAGGCCGGGTTGGTCTGTCTGGAGCCGACGGGCCAGCTCCCGGCCGCCGATCACCGGCATGGCGAGATCGGTCAGCACGGCATCGAGCCGGGGCTCTCGAGCCGCCAGCTTGAGCGCCTCCTGCCCATTGGCGGCCTCACGCACCTGGAACCCGGCTTCGACCAGCGCACGACGGGCCATCCCGCGCACCAGCGGATCGTCCTCAACCACCAGAACCGTTCCGCCGGCTTTGTCAGCCGCCGGTTCCAAGACCGGCGTGGCGGTGTCGGTGACCGGGGTGTCGGCAGCGGGAAAGTAGAGCTTCAGCGTGCTGCCCATACCGGGCTCGCTGTAGGCCCAGATGTAGCCGCCACTCTGCTTCACAATCCCATAGACCATCGCGAGTCCCAACCCGCTGCCCTTGCCGACCGGCTTGGTCGTGAAGAAGGGCTCGAACAGGTGCTTCATGGTCTCCGAATCCATTCCCTGGCCCGTATCACTGACCAGCAGTGCGGTATACCGACCGGGGGCGATGCCGACCCCCGGTCGCAGTGCGATGTACTGATCCGTCAGAACTTCGGAGCGGGTCTCCAGTGTCAGGGTACCGCCATTCGGCATGGCATCGCGGGCGTTGATCGCCAGATTCAGCACCACCTGATCCAGCTGCGCCGGGTCCGCGCGGATAGGAGCCAGGTCCGCTGCCAGCCGAAGCGACAGGGTCTGCTCCTCCGTCAAGGTGCGGCGGAGGATCGACTCCAGGTGCTGCAGCGCCGCGTTGAGATCCAGGACTCTGGGCTGGAGAATTTGCCGGCGACTGAACGCCAGCAGCTGGCGGGTGATGGAGGCGGTACGCTCGGCGGCGTCTCTGATGTAACCCACATCCTGGCGGACCGCTGGGGAGAGATCCGGGCGTGCCAGGATGAAGCTGGCGGCCCCGAGCACGACCGACATCTGATTATTGGCCTCGTGTGCCATTCCGCCGGCCAGCTGTCCTACTACTTCGATCCGTTCCGCCTGGCGCAGCCGGTCCTCGGCCCGGCGCCGCTCAGTGATATCGAGAACAAAGAACGCCGCGTCCGTCAGATCGGGTCCCAGACGAGCCCCGCCGACCAGCACCGGAATCTTGGTCCCGTCCTTTCGCAGAAACTCCTTCTCATAGGGCGTGCATGAGCCGCGGATCCGGGTCTCCTCGGCGGCTCGACGATCGACTGCCTCGTAACCGGGAGGATTCAGTCGGCCGCGGCCCAACAGACCGGCATCGAGCTCGTGTCGGGTATAGCCCAGCATTCCTAGCAGGGTATCGTTGGCTGCCGTCATCCGTTCCCCATTCCAGAAGCCAATCCCGATCATTCCCGAATCGAATACGCTGCGGAAGCGGGCTTCACTGGCCTGAATGGCCGCCTCGGCCTTCCGGCTCGCGGTCACGTCGCGCTGGGAACCCCAGGCGCGGAGCAGCTGACCTTTGGAGACCACCCCGATGAGGTTATTCAGGAAGTAGCGGCCGCGGCCTTCCCGGTCGATTTCGTGCGACTCGGCATCGGTCAAGCGGTAGCCGCTCTGCACGAACGCGCGCAGGTACGCCAGGTTCTGCGGATCGCTGCGTGGCATCATGTCGCTCAGCCGAGCGCCGATCAGCTCGCCGGCATTGGCAAATCCATACATCCGCGCCACCGCATCGTTGCACTCGGCCAGATAGGCGTAGGCGTAAAACCGGTCGATCTGTTCGTCAGCCGGCAGATCCACCGAAACCGGCTGCTCCAGCTCGAAGCGCCACACCCCCTCGGTGGTCTGCTCGATAAAGGCTCGGTATCGCTCCTCGCTCTGACGCAGCGCTTCCTGGGCGGCTGCGTGTTCGGTGATGTTCTCTACCAGCCCGACGTAGCCGACCAAGTTGTTCCCATCGGAAATCTCGGCGGCGTTCACTCGAGTCCAGACCACCGTCCCGTCGGTGTGAGCAAAGCGGTGCTCACTCTGGAAGGGCTTCCTCCGCTGGGCGGCCCCGTACCACTCCTGGAATACCCGTTCCCGGTCATCCGGATGGATGGCCTGGCTCCACCCCGACCCCAACGCTTGCTTCGGCGGGAGACCAGAGATCTGCTGGTAGGCCGGGTTGGTGTAGAGGCAGTCCCCCGAGGGGTCGGTGATGTAGATGCCCAGCGGTGACGATTCCGCCATCGCGCGAAAGCGGGCTGCAGCGGCTTCCGCCCGAGCCTGGGCTCGGAGATGAGACTCCCCTAAGAACGCGGCGATCACCCCGGTGATGCTGAACAGCAGTACCCGGATAGCTTCCATTCTGCCGGTCAGTTCCAGCGAGTAGATCGGAGGGATGAACAGGAACATGCCCAGCACGGCACCCAGTGCCGTCGCGAAGACCGCCGGTCCCAGCCCGCCAAACCAGGCGGCAACCAGCACTGCGATTAGAAATGTCGTGAACGGAAGCTGCTCGCCCAGGACTGGAGCGACCAGCCAGCGAGCCGCGGCCATGACCAGCACGGCGGCTCCCGCGAGCAGATAGGGTACCACTCCTCGACGCAGATTGGTATTCAGCATCAGAGCGGGCTGGAGTTCAAGTCATCTGGATTCATGACGCAAATAGTTGAGTTTACCGCCTG
>Ga0075421_100001567_pt1 | contig 26919 bp, 20 predicted proteins | sample SoiMetdeltSBSDD5_FD_75292 | JGI IMG/M metagenome (GOLD analysis project Ga0075421, IMG submission 75292) | Bulk soil microbial communities from a Populus tree surrounding site in Tennessee, USA - Soil MetaG P. deltoides SBSDD5 | ecosystem: Environmental > Terrestrial > Soil > Tree plantation... | reverse complement strand
GCAACACCGGCCTTCGCCGGTGCAGGCAAGTGCCGCGATGACAGGTCGAGGATGCGGCGCCGGGAGCGGCCCATCAAATCCATGCCTTCCCAATGCAGGATGTGTGAATGCCCTAACTAGCCGCAAGGGGGAGGGGAATAATCGGCCGGAGCGAGGGGAGAGGACGCTCAGACGGAGATGGCGCCCTTGATCCAGTCCTGCAGCTGCTTCTTCTGCACGAGGGCGCCGACATGCTGGGCCGCCAGCTTGCCGTCCTTGAAGATCATCAGGGTCGGCATCGCCTGGATGCGGTACTGATTGGTGGTGTCGGGGTTCTGGTCGACGTCGAGCTTGACGACCTTGACCTTGCCCTTGAGCTCGGAGGCCACCTGCTCGAGCGCCGGGGCCATGGCCTTGCAGGGTCCGCACCACTCGGCGAAGAAGTCCACGATCACAGGCTCGGACGACTGCAGCACCTCCTTGTCGAAGTCGGCATCGGAGACGATGTGGGTGGCGCCGCTCATGGCATGGATCTCCAGGACGTTGCCCTGCACGATCAGGGGTTCCCACACATAGGAATGCGCCTGTCAGCCGTCAAGGCTCGCCGGGGCCTGCTCCCAGAGACGCGCCTCGTAGGTGTCGAGCAGCTCGCCGGGCAGCTGCATGATGCGCGGCCCGTCGGTCCACAACAGCGCGGCCTCGATCCTCGACCTGGGGAAAATGCGAGCGACACCAAGACGATAGGCGGCGAGCTGGAAGAGGTAGGCATCCGCGACATCGGCCGGCTCGGCAGGGGGCGGGCGGTTGGTCTTGTAGTCCAGGATCAGGACCCGGCCGCCGCTTTTCACCAGCCGGTCGATCTTGCCTGTCAGGCGCAGCGCCGGGCCGGTGCCGCCGGGGCGCGCGATCTCTGCGGCGATCGCCACCTCCGCGCGGCTCTCGGGCCCGAACAGCGGAGCGAGCACCGGGTCCTGGAGCACGGCCAGCGTCTCCGTTGCAATCTCGAGGCGCATGCGCTCGGGAAGCTGTGCGGCCCGGGTCGCAAGAAAGCGGCGGGCGGCATCTGTCCAGCGCTCCCTCGGCATGCCGGGCAGATGCTCCAGCAGGGCGTGCGTGAGGGTGCCGCGCAGGAAGCGGCCATCCTCGGCGAGAGCGGCCGGCGGCAGCATTGCGGGGTCGGCACGGCTGCGCCCGCCCCTGCGGGCCTGCGCCTCGCGCGCGTCATCCGTCTCGAGGGGTGCGAGGCGCGATGGGACGAGCGGCATCCGCAGCACCGGCTCGCGCGGAGCCGGTGTCGTGGCCCACGCCGGCAGACGGGCGACGCCCGCAGAGGCGGGTGCGCGCGTCCTTCCGGAGACGGGCGGCGCGGTCTGGTCGCTGCGCAGCCGCCAGACCGTGCGGCCGTCGGCCGCCGTCTCCTCGGTGAGCTGGCCTGCAAGGCCATCCCTGATCAGATTGTACCAGCAGTCCGCAGGCGGCGGCCGCACGCCCTCGAAGCCCGCCACATAGAGGCGGTCGCGCGCGCGCGTGAGCGCCACGTAGAGCAGCCGGTTGCGCTCCTCCGCCTCGGCCAGCGCGACCCGCTGCCTGGCATCCCGGACGATGGCAATCCTGCCGGTGCCCTTGATCGGCCAGAGGAATGGCGGCGGCACGCCGCTGGGCCTTGCCGCGTCGTCGAGGGTGAGGAGGGCATTGGGCTGGCGCGCAGACTTGGTGGAGCAGGTGTCGGGCAGGAACACGATCGGCGCCTCCAGGCCCTTGGCGCCGTGCACGGTCATCACCCGCACCTCATTGCGGCCGGGCTCCATATTGCGCTTGATCTCGCGCTGCCCCTGACGCAGCCAGCAGAGAAACCCCTGCAGCGAGGGCGGCGCGCCGGCGTCGTGAGCCAACGCCAGATTGAGGAACTCGTCGATGGCATCCGCGGCCTCGCTCCCCAGCCGCGCCAGCATCCTGGCGCGTCCGCCATCGCCGTCGAGCACCGCCGAATAGAATTCGAACGGCGGCAGCGAACCGGCCCAGCGGCGCCAGCGCTGCAGGCTCTCCGCCGCGTTCCTCGCGCCAGGGCTGGCGCCGCGCTGCGCGGCGAGCTGCTGCCAGAGCGAGCCGGTGCGGCCGATCGCCATCGCCATCAGATCGTCGTCGTCGAGGACGAGCAGCGGCGACTTGAGCACTGCGGCCAGGGCGAGATCGTCGTCGGGCAGGGTGAGCGCGTCGCCCAGCGCAACGAGGTCCTGGACAGCGATCTGCTCGCCCAGCACCAGGCGGTCGGCGCCGGCGACAGGGACCCCGCGCGCCTTGAGCGCCGAGACCAGCGCAGGGGCGAAAGGGAGCCGCTTGCGGACGAGGACCAGGATGTCGGCAGCGCGCACCGGACGGTTCTCCGACGCCAGCATCTCGCGTGCCTCGAGCCAGCCGGCGATGGTTGCCGCGATGCGGTTCGCCAGCCGCACCGCCGACGGAGACACGCCGGTCTCCGCCAGCGGCGACCACGGCTCGGCCGCCTCGGCCGGCTCGTGCTTCTCGGTCGGCCAGATCTCGATGAGCCCGGCGTGGCCTGCGCGGGAGGCGACATGCTCGAGCGGCACCGGTGCCGAGCTGAGCCCCGGCGTGCGCTGCGGGTCGGCGAAGATGCTGTCGACGGCGGCGAGCAGCGGCTCCACCGTCCGGAACGACAGCGTGAGAGGAACCCGCCGCCACGGCAGCCCGGCGCGGCCGGCGCGTTGCGCGAGGTCCTTGCCCATGGCGGCGAACATCTTCGGCGCCGCGCCCTGGAAGCTGTAGATCGACTGCTTCTCGTCGCCGACGGCGAACAGCGTGCGCGGCTCGTCGCGGGCGCCGCGGCCGGTGAAGAACTCCTCGGCCAATGCGCGCACCACCTGCCACTGCAGAGGGCTCGTATCCTGCGCCTCGTCGACCAGGATGTGGTCGAGCCCGCCGTCGAGCTTGTAGAGCACCCACTCCACCGCACTGGACGAGCGCAGCAGGCTGGCCGCTCTGCCGATCAGGTCGTCGAAATCGAGCTTCGCCTGGCGGCCCTTGGCCTCGGAGTAGCGCTGCATGACGGCGGAGCCGAGCCGCACCAGGGCCAGGGTGGCGGCGAGGAGCTGCAGCCGGCAGCGCTCGTCGTAGAGGGCCGTGAAGCGCTGCTGGGCGCGCTGCAGCAGCGCGGCCACGTCGGGGTGCTCCGCAGCGGTCCCCTTGGTGATCAGCGATCTACGGGGCTCGCCGCCGCCGGTGAGAAACAGCCCCCACAGCTCGCGGATGCGGCCTGCCGCGGCGCTGGAGGCCAGCGCCGCGCCGACCCGCTCGGACGCTTTTGCGTCGCTGCGGGTGCCGGCCGCCAGCGCGTCGCGGATGCGGGCCAGCTCCTGCTCGGACAAGACATGGGCGAGCGCCTCATCGGTCTCTTGCAGGCTGGCATCGGCGGGGAGATCCAGCGCCAGACGATAGATCCTTTCGGCTTCGGCGAGACCATCGCTGTCGTCATCATCGAGGCGGACGGCGGCGGCGAGCCACTGCTCGCGCAGGGCCTCGCCGAGCAGTGCATCGAAGCTCACCTCGGCGGCGAAGCCCACGGCAAAGGCCAGGGCGCGGGCGAGCGGCGACTCGGAGGCGGCGGCGGCGGCCTCGGCCAGGGTTGCGTCGGCGGCCTCCTGGAGCAGGGCGGCGCGCTCGCCCTCGTCGAGGATCTCGAAGCCGGGAGGCACGCCGGCCTCGAGCGGGAAGCGCTGCAGAAGCCGCTCGCAGAAGGCGTGGATGGTCTGCACCTTCAATCCGCCCGGCGTCTCGATGGCCACCGCGAACAGCCGGCGCGCGCGCTGCATCTCCGCCGCCGACGCCCGGCGGCCCAGCAAGGCGGCGAGCTTGGCGCCGAGCTCGGCGTCACTGGCCGTGACCCACTCCGCCAGCCGTGCGAACACGCGGGTGGCCATCTCGGCAGCGGCGGCCTTGGTGTAGGTGAGCGCCAGGATGCGCTGAGGGTCGGTACCGGCCAGCAGGAGGCGCAGGACGCGCATGGTCAGCACGTGGGTCTTGCCGGTCCCGGCATTGGCGCTCACCCACGCCGAGGTGGCGGGATGGGCGGCGGCGGCCTGGTTGGCCTGCGTCTCCGCGCGCGCTCTGGCCAGCGGGTCGATGGCGAGCAGCGGCATGCTCACTCCTCCTCGCCCGTATCGATGGACCACTCGGCGACGCGGGCGAGATGGGCGTAGGCGTCGTAGTCGTACCTGAAGCGCGCGCGGCGCGCGGCGCGATAGGGCGTCGTCTCGCGGTCGAACTCGGCGATCAGCCGTGCCAGGCCGTCGCGCGCCGCTGCGGCCAGCGCGCCAGCGTCGGCGTCGAGCGCGACCTCCTGCCCCGGCGGCTCGCCGCCCGAGGTAGAGATGTAGCGCAGCAGCGCCACCGGCCGCGCCGGCACCTCGGCGAAGCCGCCCGCGGCGGCGATGGCGGCCTCCAGCGGCAGCTGCGGCGCCTCCCCCTCCACGGCACGCTTCGCCAGTCCGTCGAGGTTCTGGCCGCTCTTGTAGTCGGTGATGACGAGGCCGGCGTGGCTGAGGTCGATGCGGTCGGCGCGCGCCGTCAGCGTGAATGGCCCGGCGGGCCCTGCCAGCACCAGCTTGCCGCTCGCCTCGGCCACGGTGCGGCCGATTCCGCAGCGCCGGGCGCCCTCCGTGTCGGCGAACCACGCCCCGAAGCGCGCCAGGCGCGCGGCCCAGAAGGCGGCGATGCGCGGATTGCCGATGTAGTCGGCGAGCACCACCTGGGCGATCGTCGCCAGCTCGGCCGCGATGTCCGGCGGCAGGCGTTCGGGGAAGCGCTGGGCGAAGCGGCCGAGCGCCTCGTGCACGATCTGGCCGCGCAGGGCCGGCCCCGGCCGCTCGCCCAGCATGGGCAGCGGCTCCAGTTTCAGGATGTGGCGGGCGAACAGGCCGTAGGGGTTGGCGATCCACTGCTCGACATTGGTGACGCTGAGCTGGCGCGGCCGCGCGGCCACGGGCGGCCGTGGCTCCGGCGCGTGCACCGGCTGCGTCCGGCCGCCGACGGCGTTGCGTGCCCGCGCCCAGGCGAGCCAGGGCTGCTCGCCTTCCAGCGACAGGCCCATGCCCTGCACCAGGGCCTGCAGCCGCAGGAGCCAGCGCGACGGCACCGTAGGCGCCCCGTCGACCTTGGCCGCGCGCGTCAGCACCACGCGCTCGGCACAGAGCTGGGAGGCGAAGTCGAGCGCCGCCGCGCCGATGCGCTCCTCGGGCGCCGGCAGACCGAGGGCGTGGCGCATCGGCCGGTTGAGCCAGGGACCGGGATCGGCGGCCTGCGGCCAGGTGCCCTCGTTGAGAGCGCCCAGGATCACGACATCGGCCCCTCGCAGACGCGCGCCGAAGGGATCGCAGATGGAAAGGCGCGGATGCGTGGAGCCGCGCGGCCGGATGCTCTTCTCGGCCACCAGCGCCCGGTAGACCTCGCAGTAGTCGGCCGCCGCCAGCTCGGGGGCCGGCATGGTCGCATCGAGCAGGCTGGCGAAGAAGGCGGTGGCCCATTCGCCGGCCTCACCCTGACGCAGCGCGCTGCCATCGTCCCTGTCGCTCGTGCGCGCCAGGGCCTGCGCGGTGGCGCAGTGCGCGGCGGCGAGCGCCTGCAGGGGCGCGGCCCGCGTCGACGCGAACGCCTCGGTCATCGGCTGGAACGCACGGCGCAGGCGCTGCACGAGGTCGCGCGCCGCCTGCCAATCCGAGCCTCCGAGCCGCCGCACGGCGGCGTGCCGCCACGATTGCGTCCGCGCCCGCTCCAGCGCGGCATCGACGCCGTCGAGCCCCCTGCCGAGATAGGGAGTGCGGAAGCACGCGAGCTCCAGTGCCTCCCGGGCGCTGCGCATGGCGTCCACGCTCAGGCCGAGGTGGCAGAGCGGGTGCTTCAAGAGCGACATGAGGGCGACCGGCTCGAACTGCCGGTGCGCCGCTGCGGCGACCAGCTCGAGGAACGCGCCCGGCCCCGTCGTGGCGAAGGGCTCGCCGCCCTCGTCGTCGATGCGCAAGCCCCACACGGCCAGCCGCGCGGAGACCCGGCGGGTCAAAGTGCAGTCGGGCGATACCAGCATCGCCGTGCGGCCGGGCGTCTCGGCCGCCTCGCGCAGGACGAGGGCTGCGACCTCGGCCTCCTCCTCGGCGGTGGCGGCTTCGATGGCGCAGATGCCCGTGAGCGCCGCGGCCATCTCCGCCTTGCTGGCGGTCGCAATGAAACGATGCCACAGGTCGGTGGTGCCGGCGGGCCGCATCGCCTCGCACGCCAGCGTCCAGCGCGCGCGCTGCGGGGCCAACCGCCTCGCGGCGCCCAAGGGCGCGATGTCCCGGCGCGACACCTGCAGGGTGTCGACCAGCTTCCGTAAGCCGAAATGCGGATGCTCGGGATGTGCACCGATCGAGGCCCAGCTCGCATCGTCCACGGTGAGGTCGAATGCCGGCAGGACCAGGCCGCCGTTGGGCCGGGCGACCACCGCCTCGATCAGGGCAGTCGAGATGGCATCGGCCTCGGTGACGCCGGCCACGATCACCGGCGCGCCGTCCGCACTGGCCTGCAGCCGCGCGATCTCGGCTTCGAGCAGCCGCCGGCGGCGCTCGACGGGCGAGAGCAGATTGCGCTCCGCCAGGTGCGCAGGCCAGAACTGCATGACGATCTCGAGGAACTCCAGCGAGCGCGACCAGTGCTCGGAATACTCCTCCGGCACCAGCCCCCGGAGCCTGGGCAGAGCGATGCCCTGGGTCTCGAGCATGTCGATGAGGCGCGCGAGCTCCCTCGCCAGCCGCGCAGCCTGGGCCGGTGTCCGCGCACCCGTCGCCGCGTAGGGCAGCATCGCATCGCCGCGCGTTGCCTCATGCCGCTGCGCCTCGGCCCATCGCAGCACCAGGGTGGTAAGCGCTAGCTGCCGCTCGAGCTCGCCGATCGCCGCCCGCAGGTCGCCACGGGCACCCGTGCCCGAGCTCTCGGCGGCGGAGATCAGGTCGCGGTCCTCGTCGCCCTCGCCGATCAGCACGATCCTCGGCAGCAGCAGGGCCCGGCCCTTCGACGCGCGCAGGAAAGCCTCGTGCAGTGCGCGCGTCGCCCGCCGCGACGGCAGATAGAGCGTAATGTCGGCGAGCTGGAGCGGGTCCGGGCGTGCGCCACCCGGCGTGGGCAGGTCGCCGGCCAGCAGAGCCTCCGCCAGGGCCGTCAGAAACGGCCGGCCCGGCTCGACCGCGTACACGCGTTGCGCCGCAGTGGCGGCCTGCTCGACCGGCCGCGGGCGCCTGCTAGCCGACAGCAGCAAGGGTCAGCTGCCGTTCGGCTTGCGCCAACGCATCGCCACTGCCCACGTGCATCCAAGTGCCCTCCATGCGCAGCCCGTAAGCGCGCCCGGCGGCGATGGCCCTGTCCCAGACCAGGTTCAGCGAGAAGGCCCCCTCGGGGCTGCCGTCGAACAGCCTGGGATGCGCAATCGACACGCCGGAGAACGCGAACGGCACCATTTCCTGCTCGGCGCGGCGCCGGCGAATGCGACCGTCCGCCCCGAAGGCGAAATCGCCCCGGCCCTGGTAGCCGAGGCTCTGCGAGGCCGGTGCCAGCAGCAGCAGGCAGTCCATGCGTGCATCGTCCCAGGCCTCGATGAGGCGACACAGGTTCGACCCCACGCCCTCGATCCAGACCGAGTCGCTGTTATGAATCAAGAACGGGCCCGCACCCAGCCGTGGAAGCGCCTTCCTCACGCCGCCGCCGGTGTCGAGCAACCTCTCGCGCTCGTCGGATATCTCGATCCTCGGTGAGCGCCGCCCCGCGAGATGCGCCTCGATCAGGCCGGCCTTGTGGTGCACGTTGACCACGACGAGCTCGATGCCGGCCTCGGCCTGGCGGTCGAGCACGTGGTCGAGGAGGGGCTTGTCCCGAAGCGGCACGAGTGGCTTCGGCAGCGCGTTGTTGGCCGTGGCCATGCGGGTACCGAGACCGGCGCAGAGCACCATGGCGGTCGTTATGGTTGCGGACATGCGTCCCGGTCTCCCCCTGCCCTGTTCAGGGCAGAATGCTCCGACTTCGCACCGACGCAGGAAAGTGACGCTCGTACCAGTCGGCGAGTGGCGCCAGCGTGACAGCCCGCAGATTGCGGGCCAGATATCCCCAGGTGCGCGGCATATGCCGCAGGTAGTGTGGCTTGCCGTCCCGCCTCAGCAGGCGGGCCCACAGACCGAGCAGCCGCGTGTTGCGCTGCGCGCCGAAGTCGGCATAGGCCTCGGCGAACCGCGCGCGGTCGAAGGCCGGCTCGCGCACGGCAACCTGCGCGCAGTAGGCGTCGAACAGCTCGCGCTCCAGCGCCTCCGGCACGTCGACCCGCGCGTCCTGCAGCAGCGACACCAGATCGAAAGCGAAGTGCTCCTCGAGCGCATCCTGAAAATCGAGAATGCCGACCCTGGCCGCGCCCTCGCGCTCGGGCAGCCAGACCAGGTTGGGCGAATGGTAGTCGCGCAGGAACCAGCCGCCGGGCAGGGCCAGCAGGCGGTCGAGGACGGGGCGCCAGACCTCGCGGAACTCCGCGCGCACTGCCCGCGGCGCCGGCTCGCCTTTCAGCTCGGGCCACAGCCAGTCGAGCAGAAGCTCGATCTCGATCTCGAAGGCGGCGCGGTCGCGCCTCGGCAGGCTGTAGCTCGTACCGTCGGGAAGCGGGAAGCTCCTCGGCACCGGGATGCGGCGCAGCTCGACCAGGGCATCGACGGCCGCGCGCCACATGAGCGCCTGCGAGGTGCCGGCCGCGATCTCGGAGCCGAACAGGCGGTCGCCCAGGTCCTCCACCAGGAGGAGACCCCTGTCGAGGCCGGCGGCAACGACGCCGGGCGCGCTGAGGCCCGCGTCGCGGAGCACGGCGCCGATGGCCGCGAACGGCCGCACCATGTCCTCGGCCAGGCACGCGATCCTGCTGTAGGACTTGCCGTCGCGGATCGGCGGTCCGTCGGGCTGGTGCGGCGCATCCATCAGAAGGACGGTGCGGCCGCCCTGGCTGAGGCGCGCGTAGCTGCGGGTGGAGGCATCGCCCTGCAGATAGGCGATGCGCGCTGCCGCCCACGCCGGCTGGGCATCGAGAAAGGCCATCAGCTCGCCGATCCTGGCAGCGCGGGCCGCGGCTTCACCGAGCCCGCGCACCGTCACCAGCCGCGCGGCCGGGCTCGCCGCCTCGGCAAAGGCGACCTCGATGCGGCTCGCCGGCAGCAGCGCTGCGGCGCGCTCCGGCCACTCCACGACGACGGCGCCCTCGCTCGCCGCCTCCTCGAAGCCCAGCTCGGCCGCATCCTCGGCGCCCGACAGCCGATAGAAATCGAAATGCGCGAGCGTCAGCCGCGGGGTCGCGTAGGCCTGGTGCAGCGAGAACGTCGGGCTCGGCACCTCGGCCCCACCGGTGCGCGTCAGCGCGCCGATCAGGGCCCGGGCCAGCGTGGTCTTCCCGGCACCCAGCTCGCCGCTCAGCGCGATCACGTCGCCGCGGCGAACGTCGAGCGCCAGCAGCTCTGCGAGCCGCACGCTCCCGGCCTCGTCGAGCTCGCGCGTCCATTCCATGGGCTATGCTTGCGCGGGTGCCGGGCTGGCGAACGCCGGAGCCGGCAGGGCGACGCCGTTCTCGGGGAAGCGCACGGTGACCCGCGTCCCGCGGCCGGGCTCGGACTCCAGCGCCATGACCCCGCCGTGCAGCTCGACGAGGCTCTTCACGATGGACAGGCCGAGGCCTGCGCCGCGATGCTTGGAGCCCTGGCTGCGGCTCTCGAACCGCTCGAACACGCGGCGTTGCTCCTCCTTGGGAATTCCCACGCCCCGATCCTGCACCGCGAAGGCCATCATCCCCGCTTCCCGCCAGACGCTCACGCTGACGCTGTCGCCCGGCTTGGAGAACCCTATCGCATTGGTGAGGAGGTTGTAGAGCACCTGCCGTACGCGGGCTTCATCGGCGATGAACTCCTGCGCATCGTCGGCAATGCGGATGTCGAGATTGAGGCGCGCGCGCGAGACCTGGTCGCGCACGCCGAGCGCGGCCGCATCGACGATGCTCGCGACCTTGACCGGGGCGAGCTTGAGCTCCAGCGCGCCGGCGTCGATGATGATGAGGTCGAGGATGTCGTCGATGATCGCCAAGAGCATCCTGGACGACACCAGAATGTCGCCCAGATACTCGCGCTGCCTGGGGCTCAGGTCGCCGGTCGCCGGCTGCAGCATGAGCTCGCTGAAGCCGATGATGTTGGTGAGCGGCGTTCTGAGCTCGTAGGAGACGTGGCGCATGAACTGGCTCTTGAGGCGGTCGGCGAAGACGAGGGCCTCGTTGCGCTCGATCAGCGCGCGCTCGTAGCGCTTGGAGTCGGTCACGTCCACGAAGGTGATGAGCGTCGCGCCGTCCGGCAGCGGCGTTACCACGAAGTCGACGACGCACTGGTCGGCGCGCGTCATCTGGCCCTGGATCGGCTGGCGCCGGTCGGAGATGCCGGTAACGGCGTTGCCGATGCGGGCCCAGGTGCTGCGGTCCTCGTAGAGCTTGCGGCACTGGGCGACGATCTCGTCGATGTGCGGCCCCTCGTTCAGCGTCGAGCGCGACAGGCGCCAGATCTGCGCCAGCGCCGAGTTGTGCAGCTTGAGGCGGCCGTCGGGCTCGAACACCGCCACGCCCTCCTTGAGGCCGTCCAGCGTCTCGCGCTGCGCGTCGATGAGGGCGTTGTAGCGGCTCTCGAGCGCGATGCGCTCGGTCACGTCGTCGTAGAGGTAGGTGACGCCGCCGTCGGGGCGCTGGGCGGAGGAGACGTGGATCGAGCGCCCGTCGAGCAGATGCCACCAGTCCTCGTACTCGGTGCCGGTCTTGTAGCCGGAGAGGATCTTGGCCTTCCACTCGCGGTAGCTGACCTCGACCTCAGGCAGGCGCGACAGCTCGCGCAGGCGGTCCAGGACCTGCGCGTCGGTGGGCTTGGTGGCGAGCCAGTCGGCATCGAGCGACCACAGCTTGCGGTAGGCCTCGTTGTAGAAGGCGAGGCGCTGGTCGGGCCCGAAGATGGCCACGGCGGTGGCGACCCGGTCCAGCGTGCGCTCGTAGGCGGCGACGTGGCGGGAAAGCTCGCCCTGGGCCGACTCGATGGCGGCCACGTCGATGGCGGCACCGGCGGTGGCGCCGTCGAGCGACAGCACCACCACGTCGTGGGCCTTGCGCGAGCCGCTGCTGATGATATGCGCGCGCTCGCGGTAGGGGACGCCCTTCGTCAGGGCGCGCTTCACCCGCTGGCGCTGGCGCATCTCGAGCAGCTCGATCTGGCGCTCGCGCACCTCCACGTCGTCGCTGGCCTCCACCGCCCTCACGTAGGCCTCGTTGATCCATTCGATGCTGCCGTCCTCGCGGCGGAACCACACCGGCATGGGCAGCGCATCGAACAGCGCCCTGGCGGACTGCGAGTTGCGCACGAGCATGCGATGCTGGTCGAGGATGCGGGAGAGGTCGCGTTTGCGCCCGGTCACCTCGCGCAGCCGCAGGATCGCCCGGCCGCCGGTTGCGCGCCCGTCCGCCTCCACATAGCCGCCGGCGGCGGTCTTCAGGAGCTGGCTGAACGGCCGTCCGTCGGCGAACAGGGCATCGAGCCCCGCCTTCAAGGCCTGCGAGGAGGCGGTATCGAGCCATGCCCCGAAGCGCAGGAGGTCGGAGTGGCGGGCGGGCAGGCCGGCGATGCCGGCAAGCGTGTGCATCATGACGCGCACGCCCTGGCCCTGCTCCCAGAGCACCAGCGCCTGCGGCTCGGCCTTGATGATCGACTCTGCCGTCAGCAGATTGCGGCGCAGCTCGGCAAGCTCGTCACGGGGATGGCGCCAGCGGCCGTCGCGGCGCAAGAGCGCCATCACGCTCATGGCGGCCGCGAGCAGGGTGCCGCCGGCCGCGGCACTGAGCGCGAGGATGAGGGTGGCGCGCCACTCCGGAGGTGCCGCGGCGGCGCCGTGGGTCACCGCGATCGCCAGGGCGACCACGACCAGGGAGCTGGCAAGGAGGAGCAATGCCAGCTCCGCGCGCGGCCTGCGAAGGGTGCCGTTGGCGCCTGCCACCCACATGAATGCCGATCGACCCGATTGTCGGCCCAGTGCGTCTGGCTGTGCGACGCGCCAAATGCACAGGACGGTGCTGCCCGTTTACGAATCAGTAAGCATTATGTGGAGCTTCGCCCTCCGTGGCCAGAGCGCATAGAGCACAAATGCAGCTTCACCCGTCATCCCGGAAGTCGAGCCGCAGGCGAGACTATCCGGGACCTCGTGAGGCGAGGATCCAGCTCGTCTCCCGTGGTCCCGGATCGGAGCGCTGCTCGCGTTCCGCTCGCACCGCTCCGTCCATACATGACGGGTGTTGCTCAATACCGGTAATGATCCGGCTTGTAGGGCCCGGCCTGCGGCACGCCGATGTAGGCCGCCTGCTGGTCGCTCAGCTTGGTGAGCTTGACGCCGATCTTGTCGAGATGCAGCCGCGCCACCTTCTCGTCGAGGTGCTTGGGCAGCGTGTACACCTGCCTCTCGTACTTGCCGGGGCTGGTGAACAGCTCGATCTGCGCCAGCGTCTGGTTGGTGAACGAGGACGACATCACGAAGCTCGGATGCCCCATGGCGTTGCCGAGGTTCACGAGGCGCCCCTCCGACAGCAGGATGATGCGCTTGCCGTCGGGGAACTCGATCTCGTCCACCTGCGGCTTGACGTTGTGCCACTTGAGGTTGCGCAGCGCCCCGACCTGGATCTCCGAGTCGAAGTGCCCGATGTTGCAGACAATGGCTCGGTCCTTCATGCGGCGCATGTGCTCGACGGTGATCACGTCCACGTTGCCGGTCGCCGTGACGAAGATGTCGGCGCGCGGCGCGGCGTCCTCCATGGTGACGACCTCGTAACCCTCCATGGCCGCCTGCAGGGCGCAGATCGGGTCGACCTCGGACACCATGACGCGGCAGCCCGCCTGCCTCAGAGAGGCCGCCGAGCCCTTGCCCACATCGCCGTAGCCGGCGACCATGGCGACCTTGCCGGCCATCATCACGTCGGTGCCGCGGCGGATGCCGTCGACCAGGCTCTCGCGGCAGCCGTAGAGGTTGTCGAACTTCGACTTGGTGACGCTGTCGTTGACGTTGATGGCGGGCCACAGGAGCGTGCCCTTCTTCTGCATCTCGTAGAGCCGGTGCACGCCGGTCGTCGTCTCCTCGGTGACGCCGCGGATGTTCCGGGCGTTCTCGCCGTACCAGCCGGGTTTCTCCTTCAGCCGCGTCTTGATGGAGGCGAACAGCACCTCCTCCTCCTCGTTGGTCGCCCCGTCGAGGAACCTGGTGTCGCCCTTCTCGGCCCGGACGCCCAGATGGATGAGCAAAGTTGCATCGCCGCCATCGTCGAGGATCATGTTGGGCGTGCCGCCGTCGCCCCACTCGAAGATGCGGTGCGTGTAGTCCCAGTAGTCCTGAAGCGACTCGCCCTTGACGGCGAACACGGGCGTGCCACCGGCAGCGACGGCCGCAGCGGCATGGTCCTGGGTCGAGTAGATGTTGCAGGAGGCCCAGCGCACCTCAGCACCCAGCGCCCGCAGGGTCTCGATCAGGACCGCCGTCTGGACGGTCATGTGCAGCGAGCCGGCGACGCGGGCGCCCTTGAGAGGCTGCTGCTCGGCGAATTCCCTCCGGGTCGTCATCAGCCCCGGCATCTCCGTCTCGGCAATGGCGAGCTCTTTGCGTCCCCAATCGGCCAGGGCGATATCCTTAACAACGTAGTCGCGGCCAGCTGTCATGATGTTTCCTTCGAGACTCTTCTTCAAGCGCCCGAGAACCACTGCTGCGGGCCGTTTCCGAGGCCGTGGACAGCCTTCGGCGCGCGAGCCGGGCCTGGAGCCTTGCCGAGCCGCCCCCCGCTGCTCGGGCACGTACGGGCGTCCTGGAAGGCCTCTATAGCGGCGCCACTGGCTCCAGGCAACAAGATATAAAGAAGTATTTATATCCCTTTCCCGGTCGCGAGCCGATCGAACGCCGCAGCCTCGAGCGGGACCTTGGCGCGAGCGGCCGATTGGGGCCCAGGGCGTGACGACGTCAGCCGCCACCGGACTGCGAGCATGTCGCACCTGGATGGTCGCATGCTGCCCGGCCCCGGTCGATTTTCCCCCTTGGCCGGGACTCGCATTCGTCCTACATGACCCGGCGACGCCCGTGACGTGGCCATGCGATTCGGCTCGACCTCACAGGCGCGCAATCGGAACAGCGGAACCCAATGAGCACGGACCGACCTAGTCGATCATCGTTGCCGTCGCGCGCCGAGGCCTGACGACTGCAGGCTCCCGAGCGCCGCGGCGGCGGCCAGTTGTAGGGAGCTTGACATGCTGCGCGTTCACCGTTGCGAGGGCGACCGGCTTGTCGCTCACACCATCGACCCCACCGCCGTCCGCCCCGCCGAAGGCCCGGCCGCTCCGCCGGGCAACGGCAACGGGGCATGGCTCGACCTCTACAATCCCACGCCCGAGGAGGACGCCTACGTCGAGAGCGCCCTCGGCCTCTCGTTGCCCTCGCGCGAGGAGATGCAGGAGATCGAGGTCTCCGCCCGCCTCTACCACGAAGGCGGCGCCGAGTTCATGACCATTACGGCGCTCGCCATGCTCGACAGCGACGACCCCGTCACCACGCCGATCACGTTCGTGCTCAAGGGCGGCAACCTCGCGACCATCCGCTTCGCCGAGCCCCGGGCGTTCACGAGCCTCGTCGCGCGGGCGCAGCGGCCCGGCGCCGTGCCGTGCGCCACCGGAGAGTTGCTGATGCTGAGCCTGCTCGAGGCCCTCATCGACCGGATGGCCGACACCCTGGAGCGGGTCGCCGTCGACATCGAGGCGATCTCGCGCAGCGTGTTTCGCCACAAGGCCAAGCGCGGGCGCCTGAGCAAGAGCCGCGACCTGGAAGGCACCATCGAGCAGATCGGCGGCAACGGCGATCTGCTCACGAAGCTGCGCGAGAGCCTCGTCAGCATCAACCGCCTGCTGAGCTATCACTCGGCCGCGGAAGCCACCGACAAGAAGGCCTTGAAGGAGGTGCGTGGGCGCATCAAGTCGCTGCATCGCGACGCGACGGCGCTGTCCGACCAATCGAACTTCCTCTCCAACAAGACCAACTTTCTGCTCGATGCGACGCTGGGGCTCATCAACCTGGAGCAGAACCAGATCATCAAGATCTTCTCGATCGTGGCGGTCGTCCTGATGCCGCCGACGCTGGTGGCCTCGATCTACGGCATGAACTTCGCCCACATGCCGGAGCTCAGCTGGGCGTACGGCTACCCGGTGGCGCTGATCGTGATGGTCATCGCGGCCATCGTTCCCTACCTCTGGTTCAAGCGGGAGGGCTGGCTGTGAGGTTTGCAATCCGTAAAGCTTCGAGGGCTCGCGGCACGCCCGGCTTGTCCCGGTTCCTCATCGGGTATCTGCTGATGCTCGTCAGTGCCCTGCTGCTCATCCATGTGCTGCAGCCGGACCGCGAGGGCACGCGCTCGTTCTCCCGGGGCGTGGAGAAGCATGCCGCGCCCGGTGAAGCCGCGAGTTCGGTCGCGGCTGGCCCCACGGTGCGGTTCCAGGTCGGGCTTTCCGCGTCAGTGCACGACCGCCGTGGTGCCTTGCGTCCGGCAGTCGATACGCTCCGTCTGTAACGTAACGTGGCGGATGTCGAAGCGCTGCGCCAGCGCCTCCGCAACCGCCATGCGGACCGTGTCGGTGTCGGTCCCGTCCGGCACCACCAGATGGGCGGACAGGCTCGGCACGTCGGTCGTCAAGGCCCAGACGTGCAGATCGTGGACGTCCGCCACCCCCGGGGTCGACGCGATCGTGCGCGCGACCTCGTCGAGGTCGATCCCCTCGGGCACGCCTTCGAGCAGCACGTTCACCGTCTCCGAGAGGAGCGACCAGGCCCGCGGCAGCACCCACAGGCCGATGCCGACCGCGACGAGGGTGTCGACCCAGGCCCACCCGGTCAGCCAAAGGACGACGGCGGCCAGAATCACGCCGAGCGAGCCCAAGGCGTCGCTCCAGACCTCCAGATAGGCGCCGCGCACGTTGACGCTGCGCTCCTGCCGAGGGGCCAGGACGCGCATCGCCGCGAGATTGACGGCGAGCCCGACAACCGCGATCGCCAGCATGCCGAGGGACTGGATCTGCGGGGGGTCGACGAAGCGGCGATAGCCCTCGTAAAGGATGTAGAGCGCAACGCCGAGCAGCAGGGCCGCGTTCACGGTCGCCGCCAGGATCTCGAACCGCTGGTATCCGAAGGTACGCCGGGAATCGGCCGGCCGCTCGCCGATCCTGATCGCGGCGAGCGCAATGGCAAGCGCCGCCGTATCGGTAAACATGTGCGCAGCGTCGGAGAGCAGAGCGAGGCTGCCGGTCAGGATGCCGCCGATCACCTCGACGACGAGGAAACTGCCGGTGAGCGCCAGGGCCTTGGCCAGCGCAGCCGGGTTTGCATCACGACCGTGGTCGTGCCCATGGCTGTGGCCGTGCATATGACCGCGCGCTTCGGGCGATCGATGCTGCATGCCGTAGAACCGCCTGCCTCCAGCGACACGGGTGCCGGGGCTGCCGGTGCGGGCCGCCTCCGACGCGCTCCGCCACTCCTACCACGGCAGCTGGATGGTCCGCGCCCGCAAACGAAGCCGAGGCTGAGCCGCCGAGCTTGTCAGCGGTGGCTCGGCCCCGCGCGCTGCGGTCAATTCCCTTCGCCGAAGCCGGACGCCACCAGAGCGACGAGCGCCTCGAGCGCCTCCGGACCCTCCGGGCCCTCGGCCTCGAGGAGAAGCTCGGTGCCCGGCCCGGCCGCCAGGGCCATCAGGCTCATGATGGAGGTGCCACCAACGGTACGGTCGTCCCGGGTAACGTGCACGGTGGCATTGAACATCTCGGCACACTTGACGAACTTGGCTGAAGCGCGCGCGTGCAGACCCTTGCGATTGCGAATGGTCACGCGGGCGCGCGGCTTCTGCTCGTCGCCCAGCACGAAACCCCCGGTCACGACTCACCCGACAACAGCTGACTGGCGATGCTGATGTACTTGCGGCCGGCTTCCTTGGCTGCCGACGTCGCGTGCGGCAACGATGCCTCGCCACGGACGCTGGCAAGCTTGATCAACATCGGCAGGTTGATGCCCGCCAGGACCTCCGCTCCGGTCTCCTCCATCACGGAGATCGCGAGGTTCGACGGCGTGCCGCCGAACATGTCGGTCAGCAGCACGACGCCCTTGCCGGTGTCGACGCGGCGCACGGCCTCGATCAGCTCCATGCGCCGTGCCTCCACGTCGTCATCCGGGCCGATGGAGAAGGGCTCCAGGTGCTCCTGGGGCCCGACCACGTGCTCAAGCGCGGCGCGAAACTCTGCGGCAAGGCCGCCATGTGCGACGATGACGACACCGATCATCTTGGGTTCGCAGGTCCTCTGCGGAGGCGCTCCCGCCAGTGCCTTGTCCGCGCGCGGCTCGGCCGGAAAGGCGCATGATGGTCAGGCTGCGGCCGTGAGGCAAGGGGAAAGACGCCTGCATGCGCAACCATTGTCTCAGCTGCGACCCGCATGCGCCAGCGCCAGCGCCAGTTTGATCGCGGCGGAGCCCTCGAACGGGGCGAGCCGCAGCAAGGGCACGTCGATCCCGAGCAAGCGAGCCTTGGCGTCCCATTCGGGCAGCCGCTCCACGGCGGCCGGCTCGACGAGGTCGACGACGAGGGCGAGCTCGGCCTCGGGTATCGACTTGACCGCGACGATCCCGACGCCGCGCACCTCGATCCGGCCGCGAACGCTCTCGGGCGCGGAAGCCAGGATGCGGCTGCCATCGCTCACGAGGCAGACTTGATCGTCCGCAACCAGCACCGGCGCCTCGAGGGCGGCCGGACCCCGCCGGGCCAGGAACAGGAACCGCAGGGCCAAGTCTGACTTGCCGGAGCCCGATGATCCGCGCAGCAGCGCCGCGCGGCGGCCCAGGCCGACGCAGGTGCCGTGCACCACCTCAGGCGCGCCTTGCAAGCTGCTGACCTCCTTTGGCGCCCGCTGCATTGGCCGCCGGGAGGCGGACCGTAAAGCGCGTGCCGAGGACTCCCGGCTGGCGCAGCTCCTTGAGCGTGGGATGCTCGAGTCGCATGGCTTCGGCCCCTTCGGGGGCGACGCGATTGCTTGCCTCGATGCTCCCGCCATAGGCATCGATGATATCACGCGAGATGCTGAGACCGAGCCCCGAGTTCTTGCCCAGCGTGCTGTCCGACTGCGGCCGGTCCGAATAGAAGCGCTCGAAGATGTCGTCGAGCTTGTCGGCCGGGATGCCCGGGCCGTCGTCGTCGACGACGATCTCGATGGCGCTGTCGAGGCGGCGCGCCCGCACGGCAACGACGCCGCCATCGGGAGAGAAGGAGATCGCGTTGTCGAGCAGGTTGGTGATGACGCGGCCCAGCCGGTCGTCGTGCCCCATGACGATGAAGGCGCCGGCGGGCAGCCACCGGTCCTGGATGTCGAGCACGAGCTCGAGCGTGCTCGAGCTGCAGCGATCCTGGAATATGGCCATCACGCCGCGCAGCAGCTCGCGCACGTCCACCGGCTCGCTACCGCCGTAAGCCAGCTCCGCATCGAGCCTGGAGACGGCGGAGACATCGCTGATCAGCCGGTTGAGGCGTGCCAGCTCGCCTTGGATCTGGCGCACCAGCTCCTCGCGCATCTCGGGTGTCTTGACGTAGCCAAGCGACTCCGCCGTCGAGCGCGCCGCCGTCAGCGGGTTCTTCAGCTCGTGGGCGACCTCGCGCGCGAACAGCTCGCTCGCCTCGATGCGGCGATAGAGCGACTCCGTCATCGTCCTGAAGGCGGCATTCATCTGCCCCACCTCGTCGGTGCGGCCCGCGAGCTGCGGCAGCTTCGTGCGCGCACTGATGTTGCGGCTGATGTTCTCCGCCGACTCCGACAGCTTGCGCATCGGGCCCGCGATGGTGCGATAGGTGAGCACCGACGCGATCAGGGTCGCTGCCAGGGCCGTCAAGGCGAGGCCGAGAAGGGCGAAGCGCTCCTCCTGGATATATTTCTCGAGTGCGCCGGGACTCGTGGACAGCAGCACGACGCCGCGCACCTCGTCGCGATAGCTGATCGGCGTGGCGACCGAGAGGATGTGGTGGCCCGACTCCGTGATCATCAGCATCGCGTGCGAGTGCCCGCCTCCCCCCGCCAGGGCCGCACGCACTTCCCAGTAGACCTTGCCGTTCGCGCCTTCGATCTCGCGGTATACCGGGATCTCCCCGCGCTGCAGCCACGCCATGAAGCGCGTCCAAGCGGTCTTTGCGCGCTGCCGGCCGCCGTGCTGGACGGCCGGGTCCGGCGCATTGCCGGCTGCCAGCTTGCCCTTTTTCAGGAGCCGGTCGGAGTCCACGACCATGACCCCGCTGGTGTCGTACACGCGCGCCCGCGTCGTCGGAGGCAGGCGCGCGAAGAGCGGCGCAATTCTCTCGGGGTCCATGGAGAGCTGGAGAGCCGCGATCGGCTCGTCGGTCAGCGCCTTGTGCGCCCCCTCGATCTCCGGCAGCGCCTCGCGATTGAGCACGATGCGCCCCGTCGATTCCTCGCGCGTAGCGTTGATGGCGATCAAGGATGCGAAACTCTCGCCCTGGACCTTGAGGCTGTCGCGCCAGGCGTCGATGAGGCCGTCGCGATACTGCGCCAAGTAGAAGACGCCGCTCAGCAGAATGGCGAGGCCGATCAGGTTGGCGACGATGATGCGACGCAGGAGCGTCCGCGTAATCAGCCTGATCAGCGGCCCGTGCGTCAGGAACCCGTAGAACGCGCTGCCGGCGCGGCCAGCGAGCACACCGGCCTTCCCGGCCAGACGCCGGCCATGCTCTCTGGCGCGCCGGGCAATGCCCGCGGCCGTCCTGGTCACGGCCTCCGCCGCATCGGCACCAGGCCGCCACCCGCCCGTCTGGATCGCCATGCGCTCCCCCGGGATTACGCCTCCTTGAAGCGGTAGCCGACGCCGTAGAGCGTCTCGATCACGTCGAAATTCTCATCGGCCTGCTTGAACTTCTTGCGCAGCCGCTTGATGTGGCTGTCGATGGTGCGGTCGTCGACGTACACCTGGTCGTCGTAGGCCGCATCCATCAGCGCGTCGCGCGTCTTCACCACGCCGGGTCGCGTGGCCAGAGCCTGCAGGATCAGGAACTCTGTCACGGTCAGCATCACCGGGTTGTTGTCCCAATGGCAGGTATGGCGCTCCGGGTCGAGCTTGAGCTTGCCGCGCTCCAGCACGCGCGCCGCCTCCGTCGCTGCGCCCGCAGGATCCTTGGGCTGGAAGCGCCGCAGCACCGCCTTTACGCGCTCCACGACCAGGCGCTGCGAGAACGGCTTGGTGATGTAGTCGTCGGCGCCCATCTTGAGCCCGAACAGCTCGTCGATCTCCTCGTCCTTGGAGGTGAGGAAGATCACCGGCATGTCGGTCTGCTGGCGCAGGCGCCGCAGCAGCTCCATGCCGTCCATGCGCGGCATCTTGATGTCGAGAATCGCCAGGTCGGCGGTCTCCTCGGTCAGCGCTTCGAGTGCGGTCGCGCCGTCACTGTAGGTGCGCACCTTGTAACCCTCCGCCTCCAGGGCGATACCCAGCGAAGTGAGGATGTTGCGCTCGTCGTCGACGAGGGCGATCGTACTCTTCTCTTTCATGACAGTGGCATCCTGGACAGTGGCATCCTGGCGCTTGGTGGGAACGCGGCCGCATGACCTTGACGCGCGGACCTCGTGGCATGCTCGGCGCGTTCGCGCATTGTACTATCTGAACGGGCTGACCCCCTCGGAAGCCAGCCGAGACCTCCAATGTCTGTTGATATCCCCACGCCGTCTCTGTGGTCTCCCCCGAATGTCCCCAGCGCGCGGTCCGCCGCTCCGGTGCCGCGCGGCGTTCTCGGGTCCCCTCGCCGCGCTACGCCTCCGCCCTCTCTGTCATCCATACGCGTCCCAGGCCATGATTGCAACCGAGCCGGACAAGCAGCCCCGGCCACGCTCGCGCTTCGGGTCCCGCGCGGGACGCCACGCGTGCGCCAATCCGTTGTGTTGGCTACCTGATCGGCGTCCTCACGCCAGGTCATGAATGCCTTCCCAGGGGCGCGCAATACCCGGCGGCAGGCGCCGTAAAGCCGATCGCGGTCGAGCCGAATCGTCAGCCGCATGAATGTCGACCCTGTCGTCCGACCGGGGCGCCGAGAGGCGTGCCGCGCGGGTCTTGCGAAGGCCGGCCCTCGGCCGCCGACAAACGTCGCCCCTCGGCCGTCCCCGCACCTCCTTGCTGCACCGCAACAGGGCCTTGCGCACCGCGATGCGGCGTTTGGCAGGCTTCAATCCGCTGTTCAGTTCCGGTTAAGCAGGGGTGGGGGAGACACACGACAGGCGTCGTTTCAGCTCATCACAGGGGGACCGGTTTTGTGTAAAGTTGCTTTCCGCTGTTTGAGCAGCGGCTCGGAGTATCAAGGCTGTCCGGCACCGCGTCCGCGCAGCGCACCCATCACCACACGCAGCAGCTGACAGAACGACGATGGATACCTTTTCATTCAGTCTCCCGGCCGAGGCCAATCGCAACACCTGCGACGCGGAGCTCATAGAGCTCGCCATCGCCCGCGGTGAGGGCAAGTTCTCGGCCAGCGGCGCCTTGTCGGTGGAGACGGGCGTGCACACCGGCCGGTCGGTGCAGGACAAGTTCGTCGTGCGCGACGCGTCCACCGATCGGGCGATCTGGTGGGACAACAACAAGGCGATGACGCCCGAGCAGTTCGCCCTGCTATGGGACGATTTCCGCAGGCACGCAGAGGGGCGCCAGCTGTTCGTGCAGGACCTTTACGCCGGCGCCAGCGCGGCGCATCGGCTGAACGCGCGCATCTTCACCGAGTTCGCCTGGCACGCGCAGTTCATCCGCTGCCTGCTGCGCAAGCCGGACGCCAGGGAGCTGGCGGGCTACCGACCCGGCTTCACCGTCATCAGCCTGCCGAGCTTCAGGGCCGATCCCAAGCGGCACGGCGTGCGCTCCGAGACGGTCATCGCCTGCAACTTCGCCGAGCGCCTGGTGCTGATCGGCGGCACGTCGTATGCGGGCGAGATCAAGAAGTCGGTCTTCACCTACCTCAACTACGTGATGCCCGAGAGCGGCGTGATGCCGATGCACTGCTCGGCTGCCGTCGACGGGGAGGGAAGGTCGGCCATCTTCTTCGGGCTCTCGGGAACGGGCAAGACCACGCTTTCGTCCGATCCCAGGCGCACGCTCGTGGGCGACGACGAGCACGGCTGGGGCTCGGACGGCATCTTCAACTTCGAAGGCGGCTGCTACGCCAAGACCATCCGCCTGTCGCAGGAGGCGGAGCCCGCAATCTGGGCCGCGACCAACCGCTTCGGCACGGTCCTGGAGAACGTCATCCTCGACCCCGTCACGCGCGTGCCGGATTTCGACGACGGCCGGCTCACCGAGAACACGCGCTCGGCCTACCCGATGGAGTTCATCCCGAACGCCAGCCCCACCGGCGTGGCCGGACACCCCAAGAACGTCGTGATGCTCGCCGCGGACGCGTTCGGCGTGCTGCCGCCCATCGCCAAGCTGTCCCCGAGCCAGGCGATGTACCACTTCCTCTCCGGCTATACCGCCAAGGTCGCGGGCACCGAGAAGGGCCTCGGCAAGGAGCCGCAGGCGACGTTCTCCACCTGCTTCGGCGCGCCCTTCATGCCGCGCCACCCGAGCGTCTACGGCAACATGCTGCGCGACCTCATCGGCAGGCACGGGGTGAGCTGCTGGCTCCTCAACACCGGCTGGACGGGCGGCAAGTTCGGCGTGGGCAGCCGCATGCCCATCAAGGCGACGCGCGCGCTCCTCGATGCGGCGCTCTCCGGCGCGCTGGCCTCGCAGCCGATGCGCAAAGACCCGGTGTTCGGCTTCCAGGTGCCGACCGCCCTGCCCGGCATCGATGCGGCAATCCTCAACCCGCGCGAGACGTGGGGCGACAAGGCGGCGTACGACGTTCAGGCGCGCGCACTGGTCGACATGTTCCTGGTGAACTTCGAGAAGTTCGAGGTCCACGTCGACGCCGACGTCAAGGCCGCAGCACCCGTCCTCAAGGAGGCGGCGGAGTAGGGGTGGTCCGCGGTGAGGCGTCGGGCAGGTAGGATCGGCGGGTTGCCGCTGGCGCGCCAACCCGCCCTGCGGCTTCGCTCACCCTGGGGAGGACGAGCATGACCAAGGCCCCGCAGCAACAGGTCCCCGGTGTCTTCCATCGCCGCGTCGGCGAGATCGTCGTGACCGCCCTCAGCGACGGTTTCCTCGATGGCGGGCTCGAAGTGCTCCGCAACATCAGCGAGGACGAGGCGCGTCGGATCCTCGCGGATAGTTTCCGGCCGGCGCGACGCACCGCCGTCAACGCCTTCCTGATCTATTCGGCCGGCCGCCTCGCCCTGGTGGAGACGGGCTCGGGCAACTACCTGCTGCCGACCGCAGGCAAGCTGCTCGCCAACCTGGCGGCGGCCGGCGTCGATCCCGCCGACATCGACACGGTGCTGCTCACCCACATGCACCCCGACCACTCGGCGGGCCTCACGGACATGACAACGGGCAAGCGCAACTTCCCCGACGCGGAGCTCGTCATGCACGAGAAGGAGCCCGCACACTGGTTCGACGATGCCATGATGGCTGGCGGCACGGAGCGCGAGAAGAAGCTCTATTACCAGGCCGGCCGGGAGCAGGTGGCGCCCTACAAGGACCGCTGGCGCCTCTTCAAGGGGGAAGGCGACGTGTTCCCCGGCGTCACCGCAATTCCTCGCACCGGCCACACGCCGGGCCACACCACTTACCTCGTCAGCTCCGGCAAGGAGCAGCTGTTGATCTGGGGTGACACGGTGCACGTGCCCGAGGTGCAGACCGCGCGTCCCGAGGTCTGCATGGCGTTCGACACCGACCAGGAGGCCGCGGCTGCCGCGCGCCGCAAGGTGTTCGACATGGCCGCAACCGAGCGCCTCCTCGTCACGGGCATGCACCTCAACTTCCCCGGCTTCGCCCACCTGGTGCGAAGTGGCACCGGCTACCGCCTGATCCCCGCGGTATGGGAGCAGACCCTCTAATACCGTCGAGCGCATCCTTCCACCCGTCATCCCGGACGGAGCGATGCGAGCCGCAGGCGAGCAGCGCTCCGATCCGGGACCTCGGCGATCCAACGTACGACTCGCTTGACGAGGTCCCGGATAGCCTCGCCTGCGGCTCGGCTTCCGGGATGACGGGTGAAGGGTTTGGCTCGCTGGTATAACGTCCGCGCGGGCAGCCTCGGCCGGCGGACTCCCGCCATGACCTCCACCCGGGGCCTCGCGCCTGCAGGATGACGCGATATTGCTCGGCGCCGCCCAGATTTGAGGCGCACGGTAGAGCCTGAACTCGGCTACAATTAACGCGCGAGGGCTCCCGCCAGACCGACCACGGAACCTGAAGGGACAAACGGGGGGAATGTCACAGGTCCAGCGATGGCAAAACTGCAGGAGCCCCTCGGCGCCAACGCAATGTACGCTCGACGACAGACGCACTTGCCAACGCCAGGGACGCTACCAGCATGCACAACTCGTGTCGCCCTCATTGCGGGACTGACCGCCACGCCCCTGTGGATAAGGCCGTGCGTTCCCCTTGCGACGAATCGGGGCGGCCCCGCCTGCCGCGGCAGCGCGGCGGTTGCATAGCGACCCGCCTGGCGGGCGGCTTCCTGGCGTGCCTCCTCTGGATTGGCGCTGCAGCGGCGCAGACCGCAGTGGACCTGGAGCTCGTGATTGCGGTCGATGTCTCGCTCTCGATGGACCTCGACGAGCAGCGGCTGCAGAGGGAGGGCTACGTCGCCGCATTTCGCGATCGCGAGGTGCAGAAAGCGATCGCCTCCGGCGGACATGGGCGCATCGCCGTGGTCTATATGGAATGGGCGGGCCCGCAGTGGCAGAGCGTCATCATCCCGTGGACGATCATCGACGGCCCCGAGGCCGCGCGCGCTTTCGCCGACCGCCTCGAGGCGCACCCGATCTCGCGCGAGCGCTGGACATCGATCAGCGGCGCCCTGCAGTTCGCCGGGAGCCTGCTGCGCAAGAGCAACGCCCGCGGTGATCGCCGCGTCATCGACGTTTCCGGCGACGGCCCCAACAATGCGGGACCGCCAGTGGAGATTGCGCGCGCGGCCCTGCTGGCCGAGGGCATCGTGATCAACGGCCTGCCGATCATGCTCAAGATAGGCACGCCGGGCTTCTTCGATCTCGCCGACCTCGATCGCTACTATGCCGCCTGCGTCATCGGCGGTCCCGGATCGTTCATGGTGCCCGTGAAGACCCTGGCCGAGCTCAAGGAGGCGATCCGGCGCAAGCTGCTCCTGGAGATATCCGGTCTCGCAGGGCCAACGCCAATCGTTCCGACGCAGACGACGCCTCCTCCGACCTACGACTGCATGATCGGCGAGCGGCAGTGGCAGTGGTACCTCGACCGGGGACCGAATTGATGTCCGGGCCGCTCCTCACACCTCTTCCCGGCGCGCTTCGTTCGAGGCTTCAAATGCTCATCCAGCGTCTGCTGTCGATCACCCTGGTGGCGTCGGCGGCACTGGCCTGCCCCACACCGGCCGCGGCGCAGGGCGCCGACCGCTGCTTTGCCGTCTCGAGGGGCCCGAGCCCGGTCGTGCCAGCCTCGGTGCACCGGGCGGCGGCGCTCGCCCAGCACGAGGTGCGCATGACGTTCGTCGGGCATGCCACCTGGCTCATCGAGAGCGCCGGCGGGGTCAGGATCGCGACCGACTACAACGACTACATCCGCCCCTTGGTCGTGCCCGAGATCGCCACCATGAACCGGGCGCACACCACGCACTACTCGATTGCTCCCGATCCTGGCATCAAGCACGTCCTGCGCGGCTGGAACCCGGAGGGTGGGCCCGCCAAGCACGACGTGTCGCTCGCCGACGTGCGTGTGCGCAACGTCGCCACCAACATCCGCGATTGGGCCGGCGGCTATGTCCCCTACGGCAACTCCATCTTCGTCTTCGAGATCGCCGGCATGTGCATCGGCCATCTCGGCCATCTGCATCACACGCTGACCGACCAGCAGGTGGCCCACATCGGCCAGCTCGATGTGGTGATGGTGGCGGTCGACGGCAGCTACACCATGGATGTCACCGGCGTGGTCGAGACCTTGAAAACGCTGCGCGCACGCCTGATCCTGCCCATGCACTACTTCAATCCCTCCACACTGAACCGCTTCCTCGAGCGCATCCGCGCCGACTTCCCGGTCGAGATGGCGAAGGAGCCCACCGTCGTCGTCTCGCAGACGACGCTGCCCCGCGAGCCCAAGGTGCTGGTGCTGCCGGGCTACTGAAGCCGGGCCGTGCGCGGTCGCACTACAGCTGCCCGGGCGTGCCGGGGGATGGCACGTCGGCGGTGGCCTTGAACTGCAGGAGCAGGGCCCTCAGCTCCGGCTCGCCCACGATCTCGGCGGCGGCAGCCAGGGTGAACCACGCCCGCTGGCGGCGCTCGCACTCGGGCCAGGTCTCGAGCTCCTCCTCGACCTCGAGCAGATAGACAGCGACCCGCACCGGGACCAGGCCCGACGACCGGCGCTTCTCGTAGGTGTAGGAGCCTATGCTGCCGGCGCGCGCCGCGCCCAGCACGCCCGCCTCCTCGCGCGCCTCGGCGGCGGCGGCGATGGAGTCGTGCTGGCCGGGCCACGGCCAGCCTTTGGGGATGATCCAGCGGTGGGTCTGCAACGTCGTGATGAGCAGGACGTGCCAATCGCCATCGGGCCCGCGCCGCACCGGCAGGGCTCCCACCTGTCGGGAGAATTCCGTAACATCGACCATCAGTCATATGTGACTGCGTCGTTGCCGCATGACAAGCATCGGATTTGAAATTCGAGCCTCGAGCCCGCATCGAGCGCGCGGAGCGC
>Ga0075421_100001566_pt1 | contig 26920 bp, 32 predicted proteins | sample SoiMetdeltSBSDD5_FD_75292 | JGI IMG/M metagenome (GOLD analysis project Ga0075421, IMG submission 75292) | Bulk soil microbial communities from a Populus tree surrounding site in Tennessee, USA - Soil MetaG P. deltoides SBSDD5 | ecosystem: Environmental > Terrestrial > Soil > Tree plantation... | reverse complement strand
TCGGCGATCCACAGGATCGCCTGGCCGATGTTGGGCGCCAGCATCGGCACCAGCATGAACACCATGAACACAAGGCTCATGATCCGCGCCATTTCCTCGCCCTCGAACAGGTCGCGGACCATGGCGGTGACCAGTACACGGGTGACTGCGGCCGAGGCACCCATCGCGACGCGCCCGGCGATCAACAGCTCGAAGCTGCCGGCAATGCCGCACAGCAGGGCGAAGGCGGCATAGAGTGCGACACCGGCGGCGAGGATCGGCTTGCGGCCAAACCGGTCGGCCATCGGGCCCCAGAAGATCTGCCCGACGCCAAAACCCAGGAAATAGGCCACTACAACCAGCTGCCGCCTGTTTTCAGTCGCAACCCCCAGTTCCAACCCGATATCGGGCAGCGCCGGGATCATCGCGTCGATGGCGAACGCGTTCAATGCCATCAGCCCGGCGAGCAGCGCGACGGTCTCCCTGGGGCCGGAGCGGCGCTTGCCGCTGCCGTCATGAGGCAGGTGAAAGGGCATGGGCGCGCGGTGCTGGCGCATCGCGCATCAACATGCAACAGATGACGGCGACATCGACCAATCTGCGGGGGATGCAATGTATCTTGATCGCCGCCAGCTGATACTTGTCACCGGGGCCATGGCCGCCTTACCGATGACAGGGCTGGCAAGAGCCGCGGTGAGCCAGGCCGCCGAGCTCAAGCCCATGACCTTGCCGCCGCCCATTACGGCGGGCGAGCGAGTCCAGCGCCTTAACCGGGCGCGCGAGTTGATGCAGCGCTTGGGGCTTGGCGCGGTTCTGGTCGAATCCGGCCCTAGCCTCGATTATTTCACCGGCATCCAGTGGTGGCGAAGCGAACGGCTCACCGGCGCCGTCATACCCGCCAGCGGCGACCCGATCATCGTCACGCCCTTCTTCGAACAGCCGACCATCAAGGAAATGCTCGCCGTTCCGGCCGAGATCCGCACCTGGCAAGAGGATGAGGAGCCGCTGAGACTCGTCGCCGATTTTCTCAAGGAGCGGGGTGTCGCGACACTCCCGGTCGGGTTCGAGGAGACCAACCGATTCTTCCTTGAAGACCGGCTCAAGCAGCAACTTCCAGCGATCCATGTGGTCAGCGCCAACCCGGTTGTCCGTTCCCTCCGGATGATCAAGTCGCCTGCCGAACTGGCGCTGATGCAGGCCGCAGCGGATATCATGGCAGCCTCGCTTCGCTACGCTGGCGAACGAACCCGCGAGGGCATGACCCCGGCCGACATTAACGCGATGATCATCAAGGCCAACGAAACCTTGGGATCGACCTCGGATGGTGGTCTTGTGCTGATCGGCGAGGCATCGGCCTACCCCCATGGCAGCAAGCAGGCGACGGTGGTCAAACGTGGAGAGGTGGTGCTGCTCGACTGCACCTGCACGGTCCACGGCTATCAGGCGGATATTTCGCGCACCTTCGTGTTCGGCGATCCGACCGCGGAGCAGCGCAAGGTCTGGGATCAGGTCCATCGCGGCCAGCAAATCGCCTTCGCCGCCGCCAAGCTCGGGGCGCCGGCTGGTAGCGTCGATGATGCCGTGCGCCGGACGTATGAGAGTTGGGGTTATGGGCCCGGATACCAGCTTCCGGGCACGTCACACCGCACCGGCCATGGCATCGGCATGGAAGTCCACGAACCGGTCAACCTGGTTCATGGCGAAACGACTCCGCTTGCGGCCGGCATGTGCTTCTCTGACGAGCCGGGCATCTATATCCCCGGCAAGTTCGGCGTACGGATGGAAGATTGTTTCCACATGACCGACAGCGGGCCGAAATTCTTCTCCACCCCGCCCAGATCGATCGACGAACCCTTCTAAGTTTCGGGAGACGGCAACGGCTGGTGGCTCGGCGCGTGCGGCGGCTCGATGTCGGCCGGTTGGAGCGGATCGAGTTCGCCCTCCCACTTGGCAACTACGGTCGCGGCAACGGCATTGCCGACGACGTTGGTCGCCGAACGACCCATGTCGAGGAAATGATCGATGGCAAGGATCAGGAGGATACCGGCCTCGGGGATGTTGAACTGCGACAAGGTCGCGGTGATCACCACTAGGCTCGCCCGCGGCACGCCGGCGATTCCCTTCGACGTCACCATCAGCGTCAGAAGCATCGCGATTTCGGTGCCGAGCGACAGGTCGATGCCATAGGCCTGGGCGATGAAGATCGACGCGAAGGTCATGTACATCATCGAACCATCCAGGTTGAACGAGTAACCGAGCGGCAGGACGAAACTGGCGATGCGCGGCGGAACGCCGAACCGGTCGAGCGCCTCGAGCGTGCGCGGGAAGGCCGCTTCGGACGAGGCGGTCGAGAACGCCAGCACGATCGGGTCGCGGATATATCGCACGAGCAGCTTGGTCCGCGCGCCGACGATCAGGAAGCAACTGCCGATCAGTAGCAGCCACAGGATGATCAACCCGCCATAGAAGCTTCCCATGAAATAGCCGTAGGTGGCGAGGATCGAGGGGCCCCGCTCGGCGATCGTCGCCGTGACCGCCGCGAACACCGCGACCGGCGCGAACCGCATCACATAATCGGTGACCTGGAGGATGACTTTGACGAGCCCCTCGAGCGCCCGCACCAGCGGCCGGGCCGGCTCCCCGACGGCAGTGATCGCGACCCCGAGGAACAACGAGAAGATGACGATCTGGAGGATGTCGTTGCTTGCCATCGCCCCGATCATCGATTCCGGGAAGATGTGCGCGACAAACTTGCTGAAATCGAAGGCCGAGCGGTCGATCCCGCTGGCGGCGTCGGCCGGCGGCAGCGGCAGGCCGAGCGCGCTTCCAGGTTGCAGCAAATTGACCAGCACCAGGCCGAGCGTCAGCGAGACCAAGCTGGCGCAGACGAACCAAGCGAACGCCTTCAGCCCGACCCGACCGAGCGCGGCGGTATCGCCCATGTGCGCGATCCCAACGACCAGCGTCGAGACCACCAGCGGCGCGATGATCATCTTGATGAGGTGAAGGAATATCGTGGTCAGGATTGAGAAATATCCGGCGATTGCCTTGAGGCGCTCGGCCGCAGCCGGCGAGCCGTCGTCGATCGAGGCATTCGTCGCCCAGCCGGCAACGATGCCGAGTAGAAGGGCCAACAAAATGTAGCGGGTCAGTTTCGTGGCCAAGCGCCCCTCCCAAATCTTGCCGCACCCAAGCCGCTGGCTGGCGCGGCGTCAAGGCGGCTTGCCACATTGTGCGGCTCGGGCCATCGGGCGGTCATGAATCCGCTCGATGATTTGAGCCCGGGGTATCGGGCGATCCTGTGCGATATCTGGGGGGTAGTCCATGACGGCGACCGGATCCTGCCCGGTGTCCAGCAGCGGCTGCTGAGGTGGAAGGGCGAGGGCCGGAAGGTCATCCTGGTTACCAATGCGCCTCGGCCCGCAGAGACCGTCCAGCGCTATCTTGACGGTCTGGGCCTGCGGCGCGACTCCTACGACGCCATCACCAGCAGCGGTGAAGCGGGGATCGCAGCGCTAACCGACCCGCCGCGGCCGGTCGGCTTCCTCGGTACCCATGAGGACAAGATCGACCTGGTATCGCGCGGCGTCACGATCAGCTCTGGGGAATTTGCCGAGCTTGCCTGCACCGGTCTCGACGAATGGCGCGACGATCCGGACGTCTACCGTGAACAGCTGGCCGGCTGGGCCCGGGCCGGCGTCGTGATGCACTGCCTAAACCCCGACCGGATTGTCATCCACTGCGGCCGGCGCGAGGCTTGTGCCGGCGCCCTGGCGGACATTTACGAAGAACTCAGCGGCCAAGTCGAATGGTATGGCAAGCCGCATGGCCCGATTTACGATCATGCCCGGCTCCTTGCCGGCAATCCGCCGGTCGAAGCGATGCTGGCGATCGGGGACGGGCTTCCGACCGATGTATTGGGCGCTGCGAAGTACGGTATCGACGCGATTTACGTCAGCCACGGCATCCACGCGGGAGAACCCGTGCCGGACGATTTCGCGTCGCGGCACGGGCTGGGTGAGTGGCACCCGATTTTAACGGTCGGCAGCCTCGCCTAGGCCGGTTCGGCCTCATGCTGCTGGACCACCTTCTCGGCCAGGTGACCGCTGAGTTCGGCCAGATGGTCGAATTCAGCCTCGTAACTCGCAAGACCCTGGCTCATTGACCTCAGCTCCGCTTCCAGGCCGCTCAGTTCCGCTTCGGGGATCAGCGCCTCGATCCGGTCCCATCCGGTCCAGCCCTCGCGCGGGCCCATACCGAGCATCTGGCCGCGGCGGCTGGCTACTGCCGAGGAGACGCGGCTGGCGGCGGACGAAGGCGTCACAAGGACCAGTTTTTGTACCGGTTCCAGCAGGTGCGGGACGGCCTGGGCCATCGCCTCCTGCATCGCCACACGGCCCGCCAGGCGGAAGGCGAGCTCGCTCGAATCCACGCTGTGATAGCTGCCGTCGACCAGGGTGACCGCGACATCGACAACGGGGAAACCCAGCGGCCCCTTCTGCATGGCGTCCTTCACACCCTGCTCGACCGCCGGGATCCATTGTTTGGGGATCGCCCCACCGTGGATCTTCTCGTCGAACTGGAAGCCCTCGCCGCGGTCTAGCGGGCGGATTTCGATGATCACATCACCATATTGGCCATGGCCGCCCGACTGCTTTTTATGGCGGCCGCGCTGATGCACCGGCTTGCGGATCGATTCGCGATATCCGATTGATGGTGCGTGGTGGCTGACCTCGACGCCATAGCGGCGCTTCAGCTTGGCCAGCGTGGTCCTGAGATGCTCGTCATTTATCCCGCGCAGCCGCATTTCGTGGCTGGCCTCATCCTGTTCCAAGGTCAGACTCGGGTCCTCCTCGAGGATGCGGGCCAGGGCGCCGGACAGTTTGACGTCATCCTTGCGGTCGGACGGCTGGATCGCCATCGCACAGTTGCGGGAAGGAAGCGTGATCTCGATCGGCGGCGGCAATTTGCCCGCGCCCAGCCAATCGCCTCCCTTGACGCCGTCTACCTTGGCTACTGCAACGATATCGCCGTTGCTGGCTTCGGAGATCTTGGTGGTCTTGTCACCCTGCACCGCAAACAGCGCGCCAAGGCGGCCGTGCTCGTCGCCTGAGCTCTTGAAGTCGCTGTTTTCGTGGATCGGGCCGCCGATGGCCCGGGCCAGCGCCAGCCGGCCGACGGAGCCGCCGTGATAGATTTTGAAGCCGAAGACCGCCGGCGCATCGACTCCGAGACGTGCGGCCGTGGATTCCGGACCGGGCGCCTCATGACGCAGTGCCTTCAGCAGCCGCCCCACGCCCCAGCCGTTCTGGGCCGAACCGAACAGGACGGAGACGCCGAGATTGTCGCTGGTTTCGCGCTTCAGGTCGGCGAAGACGGTGCCCGGTTCGGGCACCTGGTCCATCAGCAATTGCTCGAGCAGATTGTCGTCATGATCGGCGAGTTGCTCGAGCAGCTGGGTGCGGGCCTGTGCCTCGCGCTCGGCCAACTCGCCGGGGAGGGCAATCGCCTCGTCCCCCTTACTCCCTGCATAATGATAGGCGCGCTCCAGGGCGACATCGACAAAGCCGGTGACCTTCTCACCTTCGCGGATCGGAATCTGCCGCGCGATCAGCGGAGAAACGCTCATCGGCTGCAACGCCGTCAGCAGGTCGCGAATGCGGCCGTGCGCCTGGTCGATACGGTTGACAAAGATGAGGTGGGGGATGCCGAGCTCATCGAGCGTCCTTAGCGCTGGGGCGGCTAGCGCCGCGCGCGCCGGGTCCGGATCCACCACGACGATGGCGACGTCCGCGATCGCCACGCCGCGCGCGGCATCGGCCGAAAAGCCGATCGATCCGGGGGCGTCGACAATCGCATATTTGTCGCCGAGATAGGTGAAATTGTAGAGGTTGGTTTCGGTAGATCCGCCGCGGGAGCGCGCTTCTTCGCTGCTGTCTCCGATGCTCGATTTGTTGGCGGTTGAGCCCTGCCGATCGGTGGTCCCACTAGCGAACAGGAATGCTTCCGCCAGCGATGTCTTGCCCGCGCCGGCCGGTCCGACCAGCGCGATAACCCTCGTGCCTTTGGTTTCTCCAGGCATGCGACTCTCCCTTCCTCCGTGTTGGCGGGGGCGCCGAGTCGCATGTCGAGCGGCCAGCGCTCTCCAAACGCACAGCGTCGGACTCTTTCAACACGAAGGCAAGAGGGTCCTCCCCGGCACCCGCCGGGGAGAAGGAGTCAGGCGGCGGGAAGAAGCCTTTGCTCGCCGGCCAGGCGGATGAGCGCCGCCTGCAGCTTCTCGAACGCGCGCACTTCGATCTGCCGGATGCGCTCGCGACTAACGCCGTAAACCTGCGACAGATCTTCCAGCGTCTTGGGTTCGTCGATCAGCCGCCGCTCAGTCAGGATATGCTTTTCGCGGTCGTTGAGGCTCTCCATGGCTTCGACCAGCAGCTGGTGGCGGACCTGGCGTTCCTCATCATCGGCGATGATTTCATCCTGCAACGGGCCATTATCCACCAGGAAATCCTGCCACTGGCCTTCGCCATCGCTATCCCTCAGCGGGGCATTGAGGCTGGTATCCCCGCCCATGCCCATGCGGCGGTTCATGGAGATGACTTCGTCTTCAGTGACGCCAAGGTCGGTCGCGATCTTCGCAACCGCTTCAGGCTTCAGGTCGCCTTCCTCGAACGCATCGATCTGGTTCTTCATCCGGCGGAGATTGAAGAACAGCTTCTTCTGCGCCGCGGTGGTGCCCATTTTGACCAGGCTCCAGGAGCGCAGGATGAATTCCTGGATGGAGGCGCGGATCCACCACATCGCATAGGTGGCGAGGCGGAAGCCCCGGTCCGGCTCAAACTTCTTCACGCCCTGCATCAGGCCGATATTGCCTTCGCTGATCAGTTCGCTGACCGGCAGGCCGTAGCCGCGATAGCCCATTGCAATCTTGGCGACGAGGCGAAGGTGGGAGTTTACCAGGCGCGCCGCAGCATCGGTGTCGCCATGTTCGCGCCACCGCTTGGCCAGCATATATTCTTCTTCCGGAGCGAGGATCGGGAACTTCTTGATCTCGCTCAAGTAACGGTTGAGGCCAGCCTCCCCGCCCGAAGCGGGGATCGACACAACACCCGTTGCAGCACCATTTGCCATCGTTCTCGTTCACTCCCTCAGCCGGGGCCTGCGCCCTTAGCTGTATTATCCCTATACACCAAGTGCGGTGAACAGTTCCTGCATGTCCGACGGAAGGGCACTGTCAAACGACAAACGACCCTTCGTGACGGGATGGATGAACCCTAGGTGCGCGGCGTGCAGTGCCTGGCGCCCAAAGTCCAATTGATTAAGCAACTTTCTGTGAATGCTTTTTCCGCGGCCGTAGACCGGATCGCCGACCAGCGGGTGACCGATCGATGCCATATGGACGCGGACCTGATGTGTCCTCCCGGTTTCCAACCGGCACTCGACCAGAGCCGCGTCATTCAGGATTTCTAGCCGTTTCCAATGAGTTACGGCGCGTTTCCCTTTGCCCGGGTGAACAATCGCGATCTTCTTGCGGTTTTGCCGCGACCGGGCGAGCGACGCGTCCACCGTCCCCTCCGCTTGGCGCGGGACGCCGGACACAATCGCCAGGTAACGGCGGTCGATCGAGTGGGCGGCGAATTGCTTGGCCAGCCCCTCATGCGCCTTGTCATGCTTGGCGACCACCAGCAGGCCCGATGTGTCCTTGTCGATGCGGTGGACGATGCCCGGCCGGGCAACGCCCCCGATCCCGCTCAGCGATCCACCGCAATGATGGAGCAGGGCATTGACCAGCGTGCCGTCGCGGTTGCCCGCCGCCGGATGGACCACCAGTCCGGCCGGCTTGTCGACCACCAGTAAATGCTCGTCCTCATAAACAATCGGCAGCGGAATTTCCTGCGGCTCGTTGTGATCCGGCTCAGGGTCGGGGAGGGCCAGCGTATATCGCTCATCGCCCTTCACCTTGACCGCAGGATCACGCACGGCCTTGCCGTCACGGGTCAGCGCTCCGGCCTTGGTCAGCACTTTCAACCGCTCGCGCGAGAGGGAAGGGAGCGCCGCCGCCAATGCTCGATCCAGCCGCCAGCCCACATGGCTGGCGTCCAGCGCAATTTCGACGGTCGTATGCCCCCCGGCCATTGATCCCGATTTGGGAATTGAATCGCCGGGATTCAATGGGATCGATACCTTGCTTCAGGTTAAACTCTCGCTATGGACCGGCATATGAATGCTGTTGAGCTCGCTAGCCTCCTCTGTTCGCGTTTGTGCCACGATCTGCTGTCGCCGGTCGGCGCCCTGAACAATGGCATCGAACTTCTCGCCGACGAGCAGGATCCGGAAATGCGCGAGCGCTGCCTGGAGCTTCTCGCCGAGAGTGCCCGGGCCAGTGCCAACAAGCTCAAATTCTTCCGCCTCGCCTTCGGAGCAGGCGGCGGTTTTGGCGACGAAATCGACACGCGCGAGGCAAAAACTGCGCTCGAGGGCCTCTACGGCGCCGACAAGCGGATCGAGCTCGGCTGGATGGTCGCCGACGACAAATTATCCAAGGGTGCCGTCAAGCTGTTGCTCAACCTGGCGATGATCGCCGGTGACGCGCTGGTTCGCGGAGGCCGGCTCGATGTCGGCGCGGAGCAGCGCGATGGGGCGCTGGAAATGGTGATACGGGCCGAGGGTTCCCGAATCCTGCTCGACCCCAAGCTGCGCGAAACGATTGCCAAGGGCCAATCGGGCGGCGACGTCGAGCCGCGCGCGGCGGGCGCCTGGCTCGCTCATGCGCTGGCGGCCGAAGCCGGCGGAACCATCCAGCTCAGCGATCCCACGGCAGAAGTACTGCTGATCGGCGTGACCCTGCCGCAGAATTGAGCGTTCAGGGATAACGCGGCGTTAACACCTTGGCGGCATAGAGGAACCCAAGCAACTCTAGCTGGGTGGGGCCTCGCCTTCGATGGATGACCTGATTGCCGATTTCGTGGCCGAATGCCGGGAAATGCTCGAAGCGCTGGGCGGCGAGATTGTCGCCTGGGAGGCTAACCCCGACGATCGTGCGCGCCTCGATTCCATCTTCCGCTTTGTCCACACGGTAAAGGGCAATTGCGGATTCTTCGATTTCCCGCGCCTCGAAGCACTTAGCCACGCGGCCGAGGACGCGCTGGCTGATTGCAGGTCTGGGCGCCGCGTTCCCGATGGGACGTTGGTCAGCGCCGTCCTGGCGATCATTGATCGCATCGGTGAGATGATTGCCGCCATCGACGCCGGTGAGGAACTGCCCTCGGGCGACGACAGTGGACTGATCGATGCACTGGCACCGGGCGCGGAGGGTACAGCGGCACCAGCTGCGGCCGCAGCCGCTGTCGACGGCGGGGCCAAGGCCAGCACTTCCGGTCCCCGCACCATCCGCCTTTCGGTCGAGCTGCTCGACCGGGTAATGTCGGGCGTGTCGGACATGGTGCTGGCTCGCAACGAACTCGCGCGCCGGCTGCGCGAGGCGTCGGGTGATGTTGAGGTTGACGGGGCGTTTGAGCGCCTCTCCGGGATCATCGCCGAGATGCGCGATGCGATCACCCGCACCCGCATGCAGCGAATCGAGAATCTGTTCGTCGCGCTGCCGCGCATGGTGCGGGACTTGTCGACCGAGCTCGGCAAGCAGGTACTGGTCGACATCGACGGCGGCGACGTTGAGCTGGACCGCGAAATGATCGAGATGATCCGCGATCCGCTGACCCACATTATCCGCAACGCGGTTGATCATGGCATTGAGAAGCCCGCGGAGCGCCTGAAATCGGGCAAGCGCGAAATCGGCCTGCTGTCGGTTTCGGCGCGTCAGTCGGGCAACCAGATCCTGATCGAGATCGCCGACGACGGCAAAGGCATCGACGGCGCCCGGCTTGTCGAGAAGGCGCTGGCCAATGGCGTCATTGAACGCGAGGCGGCGCAACGGCTGACGAAGGCGGAGCAGCTGGCCCTTATTTTCGAGGCCGGCCTGTCCACCGCCAAGGAAGTCACCGCCATCTCGGGTCGCGGCGTCGGCATGGATGTGGTTCGCTCCAACGTCGAGCGGATCGGCGGCGTGGTCGAGGTGGATTCAGCGCCGGGCAAGGGTACGCGGATGACGCTGCGCGTCCCGCTGACCTTGACGATCATCCCGGCCCTGACCGTATCGATCGGCCGCCAGCATTTCGCCATTCCACGCTCAGCGATCGAAGAGATCGTTCGCGCCAATGGGGGCAGCGTCACGCTGGAAAGGATCGGCGGGGCGGGGGTCGCAACGATCCGCGGCCGCCGGGTGCCCGAGGTGGCGCTGGCCGACGTGCTTGGCCTGCCGAGCGAAGTCAAAGACGAGGAACGCACGCTAGTCGTGCTGCGCCCTGCCGGCGGCGACGTTTATGCGCTCGCCGTAGATCGGATCCATGACCATGAGGAGCTGGTGGTAAAGCCCGCCGCTCCGGCGGTGATGGCGACCGGACTTTATGCCGGCACGACCCTGGCCGACGACGGCAGCCCGATCTTGCTGTTCGATCCGGCCGGGCTGGCGCAGGTCGGCGGTGTGCGGCTCGAAACACTGGAGCGCGGCGGCCGTGCGGTCGAAGCGCCCCTGGCGGTCAATTCGAACGAGGTTCCGGTCCTCCTGTTCCGCGGTCTCGACGGCAATCGCCGCGCGCTGCGCCTTGGCGTGGTCGACCGCATCGAGGAGGTCGTCGCCAACGAAGCCATTCGTCACAGCGCAGGTCAGCTCCGCGTCCAGCTGGGCGAAGCGATCCTGCCGCTAGCCGGGGTGGAGGACTCCGCTGAGCTTGAGGGCAGGGTCCGTGTGTTCCGCCTCAACGATGGCAGTCACGAGATCGGCTATGCGTTCCGCGAGGTGATCGACCTGATGACCCTCGCCAATGAAATCATTCCGTCCGACGCGCCGGGCTCCGTCAGCGGGGTCACGTTGATCGATGGCGAGCCGGCCGAACTGGTCGACGCACATTGGCTGTTCGCGGAATATCTCGGCGCCTCGGTCCGGCCGGCCGTGCAGCTCGTCTGCCGCCTGCCCGAAGGCGACGCGTGGATGCAGAACATGCTGCGCCCGATTGTGGAGGCGGCCGGATATCTGGTGATTGGCGAGAAAGACGAGCTCAGCGCCGACATCACCATCGTGTCAGAAGGCCGCGAAGTCGCAACCGAAGAAGGCGGACGAGTGCTTCGTCTCGCCAGCGATCCGGACACTGCCGACGGCCATGACAAAATCTATCGTTACGACCGCGCCGGGCTTTTGATCGCCCTCAAGTCGGCAAGCGCGGGGAGGCTCTGATGAACGAGTTGCTGCTAATCGTCTCCATCGCCGGAAGCCGCGTGGCATTGCCTGCCGCCGACGTCGAAAGCGTGGTCGAGATCGATACGCTGATCCCGGTGCCGCGCGCGCCGGATCATCTTGCCGGATTGTCGGCGCTGCGCAGCCGCGTGCTGACGGTGATCGATTGCCAGCGTTCGCTCGAATTGGGCTCGACCGATCTCAATGACGGCGAACTTCACGAGGCCGCGGTCGTCGAGTTGGACGGCCATCATTATGCCCTGACCGTCGATGCAGTCGAAGATGTGGTCGAAGCCCTGTCGGAGCCATCTCCGATCCGCGCCGCCATGGGCGACGGATGGGAACGGGTGTCGAGGGGCATGGTCGAAACCGAAGAAGGCCCATTGCTGCTGGTCGACATTGCTGCCCTGGTCGCCGGGCCAGGCGCGGAAGCGCGTGCAGCTTAATAGCTTCGTTACCCTTATCCCTTACAGACAGCGCCAGAACAGACGGAAAGAACTATGAAAACCTGCCTCATCGTCGACGACAGCAAGGTGATCCGCAAGGTTGCACGGCATATCCTCGAGACCCTGGAGTTCCAGGTCGAGGAGGCGGGTGACGGCCGCGAGGCACTGGATCGCTGCGAAGCCAAGATGCCCGACGTAGTCCTGCTGGACTGGAACATGCCGGTCATGAGCGGCATGGAGTTCCTGAAACTGCTCCGTCAGCGGGGTCACTCCGAGCAGCCAAAGGTCGTCTTCTGCACGACCGAGAACGACATGGCGCACATCCGCGCCGCGCTTGAGGCAGGCGCGGACGAATATGTGATGAAGCCGTTCGACCGCGAAACGCTGCACATCAAACTGCAACTCGTCGGCGTCGCCTGAGGCCCGGTCCATGAAAGGGGCGCTCGCCACCTTCCGGGCCAGCCACAGGGCTGGGCCCGCCAAGACCTCGCGTCGGCCGATCAAGCTGATGATCGTCGACGATTCGATGGTCGCGCGCGCCGTCTTGAGCCGGATGATCGACGCCGACGGCAACTTCGAAATTGCCGCCATCGCCGGTACCGCCGAAGATGCGATCGAAGCGCTCGGCCAGGTGATGGTCGACATCGTTTTGCTGGACCTCGAAATGCCGGGTGTCGGTGGCCTGAAGGCGCTGCCGCGGATCCTCCGAGCCGCCAAGGGCGCCAAAGTGCTGATCGTCTCGTCATTGGCCGAGGACGGTGCCGAGGAGACGGTCGCGGCGCTGGCTCTGGGAGCTCACGACACGCTACCCAAGCCGGGCACTGGCCGTTTCAATGGTCGCTTTTCGGAGGTGCTGCTCGGCAAGCTCCGGGAGCTTGGCTATGCCGACCGCAGCTCGATCCCGGTTGCCTCCGTGCCGGCCACGCCGCGGACGATTTCCGTACAAAGCGACGAGCCGCTCCGGCTTTTGGCGATCGGGGCATCGACCGGCGGCATTCACGCGCTGGGCACATTCTTTGCGGCACTGCCCCAACGAATTGGCGTCCCGATTCTGGTAACGCAGCACCTGCCGCCGGCCTTCATGACCGTCTTCGCTCGCCAACTGTCGATCGCTGCAAACCGCGAAGCGGTCGTTGCCGAGGACGGCACGCGCCTCTTGCCCGACCGCATCGTGGTGGCGCCGGGCGAAGCGCATTTGATGGTCGATGAGGTGAACGGCAAACTGGTTGCGCGGCTCTTGAAGACCAAGGCTTCCAGCGGCTGCATGCCCTCCGTCGATCCGATGTTGAGCTCGGCCGGTGCGGTGCTGGGCGCCGGCGCCTTGGGGGTCGTCCTGACCGGAATGGGGCGCGACGGCGCGGAAGGGGCCAAGCGCCTGGTCGAAGCCGGCGGCGCCGTGATGGCCCAAGACGAAGCAAGCTCGGCCGTGTGGGGCATGCCGCGCGCTGTCGCCGATGCGGGCATCGCTTGCGCTATCCTGCCTCCCGATAAGCTCGCGCGGCGGGTTGCCGCGCGGATCGAGGAGGCGTCGTGCAAGTAAGCGATAGCTCCAGCCGTATCCTTGCGGGTTTGCTGGAAGCCCGCACCGGCCAACAATTGACCATGAGTCGGCGCTGGCGGATCGAAACCGCGCTGGCCGCTTTGCTCCGTGAGCGGGGCATCCCGACGCTCGACGAGTTGATCACCATCCTGGTGATGGGCCGCGAGCCCAGCCTGGCAACCCAGGTGGTCGAAGCCCTGCTAAACAACGAAACCTATTTCTTCCGCGATCGCTCCCCGTTTGACCTGCTGGCGCGTGTCGCGCTTCCCAAGCTCGCCCAGCGGCGGCAGCACGTAAAGCGGCTGCGCATTTGGTCGGCCGGATGCTCGACCGGCCAGGAGGCCTATTCGCTGGCGATGGTGTTTGCCGAAGATCCGGTGAAATGGGCTGGCTGGGCGATCGACATTTTGGGGACAGACGTCAGCGAGTGCGTCATCCGCCGCGCCCGCGACGGCATCTATAGCCAGTTCGAAGTGCAGCGCGGCCTCGGCATCACGCAAATGATCCGCTGGTTTGAGGAGACCGACAATGGCTGGCGGGCGGTCGAGCCGCTGCGCCGCATGGTTCGTTTCCAGGTTCAGAATTTGCTCGAACCGGCGCCGCACCCGGGCCAGTTCGACATCGTCCTGTGCCGCAATGTGCTGCTCTACCTGAACGGCGAGCGCCGTGCGCAAGTGTTCGACCGCATTGCCGACGCGATGGCTCCGGACGGTTCGCTGATGCTAGGCGCGGGCGAGACCGTCATCGGCCAAACCAAGCGCTTCTGGGCCGATCCGGACTCGCGCGGCCTCTATCGCCCGGTTGAACAAGGCGAAACAACGAAGGTCGCACTCGGGGCTTGACCCGACCCCATTTCCCATGCGCCATGTGCGGCATGGATATGACGCGCTGCCCTTCGCCGAATTTCGACGAGCGACAGCTTCCGGTGTCGATGATCGTCCTCCACTATACCGGAATGCCGGACGCGGAAGGTGCGCTGAACCGGCTCACTTCACCCGAATCAAAGGTTTCGGCCCATTATCTGGTGAAGGAAGACGGCGAGGTCATCCAGCTGGTCGACGAAGAGAAGCGCGCCTGGCACTCCGGCAGGAGCTATTGGCGCGGCATCACCGACATCAATTCGGCCAGCGTCGGGATCGAGATCGTCAATCCCGGCCATGAGTTCGGATACCGCCCATTCCCCGATGAGCAGATCGCGTCAGTCATTCCCCTCGTCTCCGACATCAAGGAGCGGCACGGCATTGGCCGCGGCAATATCGTCGGCCACAGCGATGTGGCCCCGGCGCGCAAGGAAGATCCGGGCGAGCTGTTCCCGTGGTGGGCGCTGGCGAAGCGGCGGCTGGCGCTGCCGAGCCCGTCGCGCGACCTGATGGACCCTTATTGGACCGACGCCGGCTTCCTGCTGGCGTTGGAGCGGTTCGGCTACGAAGTCACCGACCCGCAAAAGGCAGTGATCGCCTTCCAGCGGCGGTTCCGGCCGGACCTGATCGACGGCATCATCGACGGCGAATGCCGGGCCAAGCTGCTCGCGCTCTTGCTGCCTCGGCCGCAGTAGCCCATATGCCTGCCTGCCAGGGGACCGGGCGGCCGCGGGTCGAGCTGATGCTCGACACGAGGAAAGTCCGGGCTCCACGGAACAACGGTGCCGGGTAACACCCGGCGGCTTGGCGCAAGCTGAGTTAGGGAAAGTGCCACAGAAAGCACACCGCCTGCCTTCGGGCGGGTAAGGGCGAAAGGGTGCGGCAAGAGCGCACCGCGCGGCCGGCAACGGTCGCGGCACGGTAAACCCCACCGGGTGCAAGACCGAATAGGGGCGGCATATGGGCTTTGTTCCGGCTCGTCGCCCGGGTTGGTCGCTGGAGGCGAAGGGCAACCTTCGTCCTAGAGGAATGGTCGCCGATCCCCGCAAGGGGTGAACAGAACCCGGCTTACAGGTCCCCTGGCATTTCGTATGAAGGCACTGAATGGCTAAACCCACGCGATCCGACGACTGGGGATTCCCCCGCTGGCGCCCTTACGGCGCGAAGGGTCGCGCCGCGGCCCGCGTCCGGCTGTGCGACCGCGAGGGCTGCAACAATGTCGGCGACCGGCCGGCGCCCAAGGCGCCCCACAGCCGCGAACGCTGGATGTTCTGCGAGGCGCACGCCGCCGAGTACAACAAGAACTGGAACTATTTCGCCGGCCTCACCGCCGAGGAAGCGGCCAAGCGCGCCGCGGAAGAGGAAAGCGGCGCCGCCGCCTATCGCAAGAGCGCGCATTATGGCTGGACCGGACCCGGTGACGGCAGCCGCAGTCGGGACGAGATGCGCGCGCTCGACATCCTTGAGCTGGAATCCGACGCAGACTTCAAGGCGATCAAGGCGAGCTACCGCCGGCTGGCCAAGGAACATCACCCCGACCACCACAAGGGCGACAAGGAAGCGGCCAAGCGCTTCCATGCGGTCCAGGCGGCCTATGAAGTCCTGCGCAAGGCCGAGGAACGGAAAACCGGCGCGAAACTCTAAGGATTGAGCATGAAGGTGCCGGTCGCGTGAGCGATCGGTCGCTGCTCATCGCCTCCATGGGCTACTCCGCGAATGAACGCCACTTGCCGCGTCAGCTTGTAACATTCGCAGTGCGCGATGACCGTCTCGCCCTTCAGCGCAGGCCGCAGGTAATCGAGCCTAAGGTCAATGGTCACGATCGGCTGGAAATGGCCGAGTGCCATCCACACCGAAGCTCCGCCGCAGGTGTCGAGCAGGCTGACGATCGCGCCGGAAGCGAGGATGCCCTCTTCGGGGATGCCGACAAGTTCCTCGCGCCAGGGCAGCGCCAGCTCGATCCAATTGTCGGCCGACCGGCGATACTCGAGCGCGAGCGCGCGGCCGTGTCCGACTTCACGGACCAGGCCGAAGAACTGCTGTGGGTCGAAGGTTGCCGTCTGGTTCATGCCGCCGCCAATCGCGCCGCTGTCTCGCGGACCAAGGCAATCATGTTGGGAACGCCCTGCGTGCGGTTGGACGACAGCTCGCGCGTCAGGTTGAACGGCTCGAGCAGGGCGCGGATGTCGGTGGCGGCCACTTCGGCCGGCGGCCTGTCCTGGACCGCCGAAAGGATCAGCGCGACCACCCCCTTGGTGATGGCGGCATTGCTGTCCGCCAGGAAATGCAGGCGGCCATCGGGCAAGCGGGTCGGATAAACCCAGGTCGAGGATGAGCAACCGCGAACCTTGGTCGCTTCGGTCTTCAAGGCCTCGGGCATCGCCTCCAGGCTGCGCCCAAGCTCGATCAAAAGGCGGTAGCGATCCTCGCTATCGAGGAATTCATATTCCTCCGCGACTTCCGAAATAGGGGGCAGGGCGGTCATGCGCACCACTTAAGCGCGGTGAGGCACCTTCGCCAGCCTTACTGGTCGCGCAGCTCTTCGATCTGGCGCGACAGCGTATTTTCCTTCTCGACGGTGATCCGCTCCAGGACGTTGATCCGTTCTTTCAGCTGCGTCACCTCCTCGCGCAGGCGAAGCGTCTCGGCATGTTCTTCTGCCGAAATCTGTCCTTCACCGCCACGGCCGTGGCGGCGGCTGTAGCCATATCTGGCCCGAAAAACGCTCGCCACCATGACGATGGCGACGATGAGGACGACCATTTCAAACGGGTTCACTCGACCTTGTCTCCTTGTTTCAGGCGCGGCGTTCTGAGCGCCTCGATCTGCGCGGCTGTTTCGAGCCCGCCGTCGGTGACAATCTTTTCCAACACCCGGACGCGCGCTTCAAGCTCGACGTTGGACGCGGCATATTGGGCGGCGCGCTCGGCCGCCGTATTGGCCTCGATCTCCATCCGTTTTTCCTTGATGCGCATCCAGCGCAACAGGATGACGGAAAAGGCGATGATCGGCAGGCCGACGACGATTAGCGCGATAAGTGCCTCACCCGGACCCATTATGCATTGCCTCCATTGTCGATCGCCAGCGCGTCAATTTCTCGTGCCAGCCGGTGCGGCTGGTCGGTGACGATCCGCTCGACCGTCTCCAGCCGGTCCTTGACCGAACCCAGTTCGGCGCGGAGCTGGGCATTCTCGCTGGTCAGCAGCTTGATCCGTTCGATCGTTTCCTCGTCGCGCCTGGGGTGGATGGCCATGCCCCACGCGTTTTGCAGCGGATAGCCGTTCTTGATCTTCAGCCATGTCTGCAGCAGCGAGCCGCCAATTGCCAGCGCAGCGATGATGGCGATGAACGGCAATATCTTGATGATGAAGCTCATGATTTGGGCGACTTCAGGATCCACGAATTTTCCCCTTTGACGTGGTCGATTAGCGAAGCTTGTCGATCTCGTCGGCCAGCTGGCGCGACGGGTCGGTGGCGATGCGTTCGAGCACCTTGAGGCGCTCCTCCAGCTTTCCAACGGTCGCCTTAAGTTGTTCGTTTTCGGCCACCAGTAGCTTGGTCTGCTCATTGTCGACCGGCGTCTTGTGGATGATGTTCCCCAATTCGTCCTCGATCGGATAGCCGTGCTTGGCGCGGATGGCGGTGGTAATCACCCAGGCAAGCATCACCATACCGATGATCGCCAGGACAAAGGTTGGTCCCCCGAATTGCATCTCTTCCCCCTGCTTAACGCAGTTGCTCGATCTCGCGGGCGAGGCTGCGGTTCTCGGTGGTCACATAGCTCTCGATATCGGCCAGGCGCCGATCGATTTCGCGCAACCGGCCGCGGATATCTCGCGCCGTCCTGGTCGGTGAGGCACGGACGCCCTGCCAGAAGCGCTGCTCCTCGCGGTCCTCCGCCACCAATTCACGTGGCTGATCGTCGGCCATGAACCCGGCGATGAAATAGAGCGGCAAGACGCCGCCGCCGCTCATGAACAGGGCGCTGACGAACATGATGCGCACCAGGGTGACATCCAGCCCGGTATAATCGGCGATGCCGGAGCAGACGCCCATGAACTTGCCGTGGCGCTTGTCCAAATAGAATTTGGTCCGGCTCGGAGGCTGCACGCTCATCGAGTTGACTCCTCGTCGCTCAGCAGGCGCTGCCGGCCCGGCTCGGGCAATGCGTTCTGGCGCCAGTTCGGATTTTCCGCCGTCATGATCCGCTCGATCGTCAGCAGCCGGTCGTCAAGGCGCCGGGCAGCATCATGCAGCTCATCAAGCAGTTTCTCATCACCGCCGCTAAGCGTCGCCGCCGTCTTCCATTTGGTGATGTAGTGAAAGATCAGCCACGGCAGGCCAATGAACAGCGATACAATTGCAATTACCGGAATGAACTCGTCCACTTATGCCCCCTTGGCCTTGAGTGCCGCCTTCATCGCTTCCAGCTCGGCATCGATTTTATCCGTTGCACGCAACTCGGCGATTTCCTCTTCCAGGCTCTTGGGCCCGGTCATGCCCAGCGCGTCGGCGCGTCCTTCGGCGAAATCGGCGCGGCGCTCAAGCTGGTCGAAGCGCGAAAAGGCATCTTCGGTCCGGCTGCCGTTCAGGACCTCGCGCGTCCGGGCACGGGTCACCGCACTTTCGATCCGCGTCGCAATCGCGTTCTGCCGGGCGCGCGCTTCGCGCAACTTGCCCTGCAGCTTGGCGATATCCGCCTCATAGCTCTTCAGCGTTTCCTCGATCGAATTCAGCTCGAGTTCCAGCCCCTCGGCCATATCGGCGGCCTTCTGCCGCTCGATCAGCGCCGCCTTGGCCAGGTCATCGCGGTCCTTGGAGAGCGCCAGCTCGGCCTTCTCGGTCCAGCTCGCCTGAAGTTCCTGAAGGCGGCCCAGTGCCCGCCTCATTTCCTTGCTGTCGGCGATCGATCGCGCGGCCGAGGCGCGAACCTCGACCAAAGTCTCTTCCATTTCGAGAATGATCATGCGGATCATCCGCGCCGGATCTTCGGCGCGGTCGAGCAGCTCGGTGAAATTGGCTGCGAAAATATCCCGTGTCCGGGAGAAGATGCCCATTGAGGACTCCAGATACAATTGCCCTGTCGTCAAAAGCACTTGCAGGGTTCGTGCCAAAAATTCGGTTCGCTCTGAATTCTGCTAAAAGCGCTAAAAATTCGCAGAAAAGCAAGCGAAACATCTTGCCACATGGTGGGATTTACCACCACATGTTGGCGAATGGAACGGGCCAATCAGTTCGTTGGGCAAAGCCTTGCCTTCCTCGACGCGGTCGAGCGGGCGAGCCGTGCCGCGCCTCTCAATCGGCCGGTGCTGGTGATCGGCGAGCGCGGGACCGGCAAGGAGCTGATCGCGGAGCGCCTGCACCATTTGTCATCCCGATGGGCCGGCCCGCTGATCACGATGAACTGTGCTGCGCTGCCGGAAAACCTGATCGAAGCCGAATTGTTTGGGCATGAGGCGGGCAGCTTCACCGGCGCCGCCAAGACCCGCCATGGCCGGTTCGAGGAAGCGGACGGCGGGACTTTATTTCTGGACGAGCTGGCGACCCTGTCGTCGCCGGCGCAGGATCGCCTGCTGCGCGCCGTCGAATATGGCGAGATTACGCGCATTGGCGCATCCAAGCCGATCAGCGTCGATGTCCGCATTGTCGCCGCGACCAACGAGCATCTGCCCGGGCTGGTCCTGGAAGGGCGGTTCCGGGCCGACCTGCTCGACCGGCTGTCGTTCGAGGTCGTGACCCTGCCGCCGCTTCGGGCGCGCAAGGGCGATATCGCACTGCTGGCCGAACATTTCGGCCGCCGCATGGCGGTCGAGCTCGACTGGACCAATTGGCCGGGTTTCACCGAGCGGGCGCTGGCCGAGCTGGAAGCCTATCCATGGCCCGGCAATGTGCGCGAATTGCGCAATGTCATTGAGCGCGCGGTCTATCGCGCCGAGGATCCCGAGCGGGAAATCGACGCCATCCAATTCGATCCGTTCAGCTCGCCCTGGGTGCTCAGTCCCGATCCGGCCGGCGCGGTCGAGGTGGCGGCCCATGCCGCGCATCCGCAACCGGCTTCCGCCGAGGTGGCACCCGCACCGGCGATGCCTCCGGCCACGACCGACGACCTGCGCGGCGCGGTCAACGCTTATGAGAAAGCCCTGTTGGAAGAAGCGCTGGCCCGCCATCGCTTCAATCAGCGGACCACGGCAGCGGCGCTTGGCCTTAGCTACGACCAGCTGCGCCATGCGATGAAGCGACACCAGCTGGCCGTCAGCAACTAGGTAGGAATGGCGCACCCACTTATGGCCGGAATCGACCCATTTCGGACATTGCAGACGTGACTCGAACATGCGTCATCCCGGCGAAAGCTGAGATCTCACTTGACCTTGTATTGCCTAAGCGTTGAGCGCGTTCTGCCTTTTCATCGCTCCCGAGCCAGCGAACGGTGCGCCGAGGTTCCAGCGGCGGCTCCGTCAGCCGCTGCAAAGGCGGCGTGGTGCATTGCCCGTGCCATGTCTCCGGCGGCGTAGACGCCCGGAACGCTGGTCTCCCGAAATTCGTCCACGACCACGTAGGGGCCGTTGGGGGCCTCCTCGATCGCGCAACCAAGCTGCTCGGCCAGCGGACTGGCGAGCGACCAGCGGGACGGCGCGAACACGGCTTCGAGTGGCAATTCGCGTCCATCGGCGAGTCGTACTCCGGCGAGCGCCGGTGGGTTGCCCAGCAACTTTACAATCGGTGTCCGCTCGATTGCGACCCCGCGCCGATCGAGTAGCGATTCCTGTTCCGGATCCGGGTCGAACTCTCCTTGCGTGAAATAAGTCGTCGGCCCCCAATCCGGGAGTAGCGCAGCGAAGTTTGCCGAGCCGGCGCTAGTCGCAAGTACGCCGAGCGGTCGGTCGCGCACCTCCCAGCCATGGCAATAAGGACAGTGCAAAACGGTGGTGCCCCAGCGCTCCTCAGAACCGTCGATCTCGGGCAGTCGGTCGGCCACGCCGCTTGCGAGGATCAACCGCCGCCCTGCCACGTCATCCCCGCCCTCCAACCGCAGTGTGAAGCCGCCGTTGGCGCGACGCGCCTCGACCGCAGTGCCCGCACGGCACTCGACAGTCGGATAAAGGGCCAATTGTTCAAGCGCGGCGGTGCGAATTGTCGCAGGGTCAGCACCGTCATGGCCGATAACGCCGTGCGAACTGTGTGCGAAGCGGTTGCGTGGCCGCCCGTCATCGAGGAGCAGGACGCGGCGGCGAGCGCCGGCCAACGGCAAAGCCGCCGATAAGCCAGCATAGCCGGCGCCGACAATTAATGCGTCGTACAGTCGGCCCCTCCCGCGGAAATTGGAGTTGCCCTAGCACGCTCCGGAACGCTTACGAAGCCGATTGTGTGAATGCACCTAACGGCCGCTTTCCACCCAAACCTGCCATTAGCCGAATGACCGCTTTCGACCCATTCCGGCCATTAGGCGACCTATCGGGCTGGCGTTACTTCGTTGGACGCCGGTCCCGCTTCCTCAACGCTGGCTTGGTCCTCCGCTGCAAGGTCGGCGGCATGTTTCTTGAGTTTAACTGGCGTCGCACTTCGCGAACCTTGAGCGGCCCAGGGGTTCATCGCCACACAGACGCCGCTGTAGTCCCCGCACTGGCGCACTTCGCCGGTGTGGCTATCGATGACGACGATGATGTGTTCGTCATCCTCTAGCTTTGCGGCGGCGGCGTCTGAAGGAGCTTCAATACCTGCCATTTGGCCCCAAAGGCTGCCCGCAGCGTAGGTGCCGATACCGGCATAGCGACCTTGGCTCTTTGGACCCGGTCCCGATACTGCTCCTTGCTGGTCACAGCCGGATAGCAGGCAGCCCATCGCCAAAATGCTCCAAGAGGAAATACGCATCTTGTTGTCCCCCTCGTCGTGCGACCCGGCATTGCCATTGTAACGGCAATCGGCGGTGTTCCAATGTCCGCTTTCCACCCATTGCGGTCATTTTGAGATTTGGCGTGCTGAGGTGCCAGAACGCAAGAAAGTAAGGGCCCGCCGGCGCTGAAGCGCGGCAGACCCTATCTCTGGTCAAGATCGGTTTAGCGGAAGTTGGTCATCGCCAGCAGCATCGGGATCGACAGCAAGGTGTTGATCCGGCTGGTCAGCATCGCGGTGCGCGCCGCCTTCGCCTTGGCGGCGTCATCCGCTTCGACCAGGCCCAGCGCCTTCTTCTGGTTCGGCCAGATGATGAACCAGACGTTGAACGCCATGATGAGGGCCAGCCACATGCCGATCCCGATCAGGCGGTTCGACGGATCGTTGAGCAGCAACGCTTTTTCCTCGCCGTAAAGATAGGCGAGGATGAGGCCGGTCAACACGGTGAAGGCTGCGCCCCAGCGGAAATAGAACAGCGCCTTGGGAGCGATGTGCTTGGAAACGCCCGGCTTCAGCTCGGCGGGGATCTCCGGCATCGTCGGGATCTGCACAAAGTTGAAATAATAGAGCAGGCCGATCCACATCACGCCGAAGAAGACGTGCAGCCACTGCAGCAGGCCGATCGCCAGCGTCGCCGGGGCATAATAGGGTGCCATCATCAGCGCGACGGCGAAGAAGATGCCGATCAGCAGCACCATGTTCAGGTTTTCGAGAATCTTGCCCATCAGTTTCCCCTCTTGGGTTGGCGGGCTTGAGGCCCGCTTCGATGCGGCCGTGTTACGACCGCGAAGGGGCAGGGGGCAAGCCAGAGACGACAAGCTGTGGAGCCGGGAACCAAAGCAAACGTTTGGGCATCGAACTATCCCGACCCGACCGGAGACGATCAATGGCCTTTGCGCTTCCCGACCTGCCGTTCGACCGCGACGCCCTTGGCCCGCACATGTCCGCCGAAACCCTCGATTTCCACCACGGCAAGCATCACAGGGCCTATGTCGACAAGGCCAATGGGCTGATCGGCGACACCGATCTGGAAAGCGCCTCGCTGGTCGAAGTGATCCGCGCCGCTCACCAGCGCGGCGACAGGCCGCTGTTCAACAACGTCGCCCAGCTCTGGAACCACAGCTTCTTCTGGCAGTGCCTGGCGCCCGAAGGTTCGACGCGGCCGTCGGGTAAGCTGCGCGAGATGATCACATCGGATTTCGGCGGCGAGCAGCAGCTGCTCGACCGGCTCGCCAAGGAGTGCATCAATCACTTCGCCAGCGGCTGGGGCTGGCTGATCCTCAATAATGGCAAGCTGGAGGTGGCATCGCTCCATGATGCCGACACGCCGGTCGCGCACGGCATGACGCCGCTCCTCACCATCGATGTGTGGGAGCATGCCTATTACATCGATTATCGCAACGACCGGCCGCGCTATGTGAAGACGGTGCTCGATAAGATCGTCAACTGGGACTTCGTCGCCCGTAACCTCGATGGTGAGGGCGCGCGCCGCGCCGACCAGGAGCAGCGGGAAAGCGCCGAAACAGCGCCTTCAATCACTGCTTGAGGCGATAGCCCGTCCTGAAGATCCAGATGATGGCGGTGAGCGGCACCAGGATCGCCGCCGCCATCACCGCGACGCTCGCCATTACCGGCACGTCGCTGACGCCAAAGAAGGTCCAGCGATAGCCGGCAACCAGGTACAGGATCGGATTGAGCAGTGTGACGGTGCGCCACGGTTCACCGATCGAACCGATCGAGTAGAAGACGCCGCCGAGGAAGGTGAGGGGCGTCACCACCAGCAGCGGGATCACCTGCAATTGCTCGAAATTCTTGGCCCAGATGCCGATCGCGAAGCCGAGCAGGCAAAAGCCGATGGAAATGGCGATCAGGAACAACAGCATCAGCAGCGGATGCGCCACCCACACGTCCACAAACAAGGTCGCGGTGGCGAGCGTGACTAGGGCCAGGATCACCGCCTTGGTCGCCGCCGCGCCGACATAGGCGGTCACCGTTTCGATCGGTGACAAAGGAGCTGAGAGGATTTCGTAAATAGTGCCCGTAAACTTCGGAAAGAAAATGCCAAAACTGGCGTTCATCAGCGCCTGGGTGAGCACCGATAGCAAGATCAGGCCGGGCACGATGAAGCTTCCGAACGGGATGCCGGCCATGTCGCTCATCCGGCTGCCGATCGCCGAGCCGAACACCAGGAAATAGAGCGAGGTGGTGATGACCGGAGTGACCAGGCTCTGCCACAGGGTGCGGCCCCAGCGCGCCATCTCGAACCGATAGATGGATTTGACGCCATGAACGTTCATGCCGCGCGCTCCTCATGGACCAGGCTGACGAAGATATCCTCGAGGCTCGACTGGTGGGTGGCGAGGTCTTTGTAACCGATGTGGAGTTCGTCCATTCGCCGCATCAGCCCGGGGATGCCGGTATGTTCGGCATGGCTGTCGAACCGGTAGCAGAGCGTATGCCCCTCATCCTCCAGCGCCAGGCCCCATTCCGCGAGGCCGGCCGGAATCGCGCTGATCGCCTCGTCGAGGGTGATCTTGAGCGTCCGCTGGCCCATCTGCGCCATCAGCGCCTTCTTGTCGCCCAGCGCGACCAGCTCGCCCTTACGGATCACGCCCACCCGGTCGGCCATTTCCTCGGCTTCTTCGATATAATGGGTGGTGAGGATGATGGTGGTGCCGTCGGCGCGGAGCTTGCGCACCAGCTCCCACATGTCGCGGCGAAGCTCGACGTCGACACCCGCGGTCGGCTCGTCGAGGAATAAAATGTCGGGCTCATGGGCAAGCGCCTTGGCGATCATCACGCGGCGCTTCATGCCGCCTGACAGCTCGCGCATCTCCGACTTGCGCTTGTCCCACAGGGTCAGGCGCTTCAGGATGTCCTCGATCTTCTGGTCGTCGCGGGGCTTGCCGAATAGGCCGCGGGAGAAGCTGACCGTCGCCCAGACGCTTTCGAAGGCGTCGGTGGTCAGCTCCTGCGGGACGAGACCGATCCGCGTGCGGGCGCGGCGAAAATCCTCGAGCCAGTTCTTGCCGTCGACGACCACCTGGCCGCCGGTCGCCGTGACAATACCGCAGACAATGTTGATCAGGGTCGTCTTGCCCGCGCCGTTGGGCCCGAGCAGCGCCAGTATTTCGCCCTTGCGGATATCAAGGTCGACGCCCTTCAGCGCCTCGACGCCATTGGCATAGGCCTTCTTGAGGCCTTCGATACGGATAATGGCATCGCTCATTCGATCGGTCCCGGTTCGACTGGCTTGGGCTCGTCCTCGGACGTGAGGCCGTGGCGCAGCAACATGGGAACGTTGGCCACGGCAAACAACAAGGTGGCGGGAATTGCGCCCCACAGTTTGAACGCGATCCAGAAATCAGTGGTCGAATTGCGCCACACCGTCTCGTTCACCACCGCCATCACCGCGAAGAAGATCGCCCAGTTGCGGGTGAGCTTGCGCCAGCCTTCTTCGTCCAGGCCGGGATAGGCGCTGCCCAGCACCAGTTTCAGCAGCGGGCGGCCCGTTGCCAGCCCAAACGTCAGCAGCGCCGCGACCAGCGCATAATAGATGGTCGGCTTGACCTTGATGAAGGTTTCATCGTGCAGCCAGATGGTGAGCCCGCCCAGGACCACCACCATCACGCCCGAGAATAGCAGCAGCGGCGAGACATAACGGTAACGGACGGCGGCGAACACCATCGCCGCGACCATTGCCGCCATGAACGCGCCAGTGGCGACGAAAATCTTGAGCGCGCCCGGCACCGGGGCGAGGAAGTTGACCAGGAAGAAGACCAGCAGCGGGCCGATATCGATCAACAGCCGTGCCGCCCCGCTTGGCTCCTTGTTCGTTTCTATTTTCATGCCGGCAGCCCCGCGATGGCGCGGGCGACCGCGCGTGGATCGAACGGCCGCAGATCGTCCACGCCCTCGCCAACGCCGATGGCATGGATCGGCAGGCCGAATTTCTCCGCCGCTGCAACCAGCACGCCGCCGCGGGCCGTGCCGTCAAGCTTGGTCATGACCAGGCCGGTGACGCCGGCCAAGTCGCGGAACACCTCGATCTGGTTCAATGCATTCTGACCCGTGGTCGCATCGAGGACGAGGATGACGTCATGCGGCGCCTCGGGGTTGAGGCGTCCCAGCACGCGCCGGACCTTGGCCAGCTCATCCATCAAATGAGCCTTGTTCTGTAACCGCCCAGCGGTATCGACGATAAGGGCGTCGATGCCGGTTGCAGTGGCCTGCTTGACCCCATCAAACACCACTCCAGCCGCGTCGCCGCCCGGGTTGCCGGCCATGACCGGCACCCTGATCCGCTCGCCCCAGATCTTCAATTGCTCGATCGCCGCGGCGCGGAAGGTGTCCCCGGCGGCCAGCATCACCTCATAATCCTGTTCCTGCAGCAAGTGCCCGAGCTTGCCGATGGTGGTGGTCTTGCCCGAACCGTTGACCCCGATCACCAGGATGACGTGGGGGCGGGGGAAACCCCAGACGTCGAGGGGCTGGGCGACCGGCGCGAGGATCGCCTCGATTTCCTCGGCAAGGATGGTGCGCAGGCCGCGCTCGTCGAGCTGCTCGTAGCGCCGGTCGGCGATATTGTCGCGGATGCGCCTCGACGCCTCGGGCCCGAGGTCAGACGCAATCAGCGCCTCCTCGATGTCGTCGAGGGTCGCGGTGTCGAGCGCCTGTTCCTTGACCAAGCCCGAGATATTCTCGCCCAGGCGGTCCGCCGTCTTCTTGAAACCGCCTGTCAGGCGTTCGAGCCAACTCATTGAAAAATCCCGATAAGCATTTCTTCATTGCGGCCGGTAATTTTGGCCGTCCCGAGGTCGCCGCGCTTCGACCCGGCAATGCGGACCGGCGCAAAGGCGTCGCTGTGGCCCTTCTCGCTATTCTCGATCAGCACCGCCTGGCGCGTGCCGACCAG
>Ga0075421_100001565_pt1 | contig 26923 bp, 24 predicted proteins | sample SoiMetdeltSBSDD5_FD_75292 | JGI IMG/M metagenome (GOLD analysis project Ga0075421, IMG submission 75292) | Bulk soil microbial communities from a Populus tree surrounding site in Tennessee, USA - Soil MetaG P. deltoides SBSDD5 | ecosystem: Environmental > Terrestrial > Soil > Tree plantation... | reverse complement strand
GCCGCCGCCGCCCGCAGGTCCTCGAGCGCCATCTCCATGCGGTCGCGGTGCGTGCGGAACGACAGCACGCAGATGCGCCCCGCGAACCCGTCGGCGACGTCGGTGCCGGTGAGGTAGACGCGCTGGCGCGCCGCCACGCGGGCGAGCAGCTCGCGGTTGAGGCGGTCGCGCTCGGCGCGGTCCGTGCCCGGCGGCTCGAGGCGGAAGGCGAAGAGCGAGAGGTCGGGCGGCGCGAGCAGCCGCAGGTGCGGGATGCGCGCCGCCTCCGCCGCGGCCCAGAGCGCGAGGTCGAGCTTCTCGTCGAGGGCGTCGCGGAAGGCCTGCGTGCCGCAGAGCTGGAGGGGCAGCCAGAGCCGCAGCCCGCGGAAGGGGCGCGACAGCTCCGGCGAGAGCTCGGAGAAGTCCCACCATTCGGTCCCCGGCGGGCTCGGCGGCAGGTACGCCGCGTGGAGCGCATGGGCGCGGGCGAGGGCGGCGCCGTCGCGGACCAGGAGGCAACCCGTGCCGTACGGAAGGAAGAGCCCCTTGTGCGGGTCGAGGGTGACCGAGTCGGCGCGCTCGATGCCGGCGAGAGTCGCCCTGCCGCGCGCGCTCAGGACGAAGCAGCCGCCGTAGGCGCCGTCGACGTGCAGCCAGAGGCCCTCGCGCGCCGCGAGGTCGGCGAGCGCCGGTAGCGGGTCGACGGCTCCGGTGTTCACGGTCCCTGCCGAAGCGACGAGGAGGAAGGGCTGGAAGCCGCTTGCGCGGTCCGCGGCAATCGCGGCCTCCACCGCCTCGGGCCGCAGCCGGAACGTCTCGTCGACGGGGAGCGCCCGCACGTTCTCCGGCGGCAGGCCGGCGAGCAGGGCCGCCTTCTGCAGCGAGTGGTGGACCTGGTCCGAGGTGTAGACCGTGCCGCGCTGGAAGTCGGCCGGCAGTCGCTCGCGCCGCGCCACGACGAGCGCCGAGAAGTTGGCGAGCGAGCCGCCGGTGGTCAGGAAGCCGCGCGCGGCCTTGTCGTAGCCGACCTCGGCGCAGAGCCAGCGCAGGACGTTGGCCTCGAGCTCGACGAGCGCCGGAGCGGCTTGCCAGACGCCGGTATAGCGGTTGATGGCGCTGGCGAGGAGATCCGCGACGGCGGCGTGGAAGAGCCCGCCCCCGGGGATGAAGGCGAGGTAGCCCGGCACCGGCGTGCCGTAGCTCTTCGGCACGGCCCGGTCGAAGAGGATGTCGAGCGCCTCGTCGAGCGGGCGGCCGCGCTCCGGCATCGGCGCGGTCAGCGCCGCGGCCGCCTCGGCGGCGCCGTCGACGTCGCAGGCCGGCTGCTGCCCCAGCGACTCGAGGTACGGCAGCAACCGCGCGAGGGCGCCGTCGACGAGGGCGCGCATCTCCTTGGCATCCGGCTCGAGCGGATACCCCACAGTGGCGGAGCGGGAGCTCCGCTCTCCGACCGGTCGTGCGACGTCCGTGCTCACGCCGGCGATTCTACGGCGGAGCCGGCGGCGGGCCTGCGGGGAGCGGTAACCCCTGCTCCTGACGTGGCCTGCAGCCAGTAAGCCGATTCGTAATGTCGGTCGCAGAGACTGTCCGGCGACCCAGCGCGCGGTATGCGCCTCTCGACACGAGGAGGGATGGATGATTCCCACGATCCTGGTCATCGACGATTCCGGCACCTCACAGATCATGGCGCGCATGCTGCTCGCCAGCCTCGAGGTCTCGATCGAGACCGCGAAGGACGGTGTCGAAGGGCTCGAGCAGGCGGAGAAGCTGCGCCCGGATCTCATCCTGCTCGACGTCGTCATGCCGCGCATGGACGGCTTCGAGACCTGCAAGCAACTGCGCGCGCGCGACGCCACGCGCGAGACCCCGATCTTGATGGTGACCACCCGCGGCGAGGAGGCCAACGTCGAGAAGGGTTTCGCCCACGGCTGCACCGACTACATCTGCAAGCCGTTCAACGCGGTCGAGCTGCTCGCCAAGGTGAAGAGCTACCTCGGGACGTGAGGAGGCGGCGTTGAGCCAACCGGTCGACTACTCCCGTCGCGTGCAAGCGGAGACCGAGGGGTACATCCGCGAGCTGCTGGACCAGACCCAGCGGCTGCGCACGCTGGCTTCGTCGCTGCAGGCCGAAAAGGAGTCGCTGCAGGAGGAGCTCTCGTCGCTGCGCGTCGAGCTGGACAAGCGCAGGGAGGAAGAGGAGACCCTGCAGCACCAGCTTGCCGAGATCGCGCGCGCGAACCAGGAGTCGCTCGATCGCTACCAGGACGTGGTGATGCAGAACGCGAGCATCTCCAACCTCTACGTGGCCACCTACCGCCTGCACGGCACTGTCGATCGTGAGTCGGTGTTGCTCGCGATCCAGGAAGTCTCCGCCAACCTCATCGGTTGCGAAGAGCTCGCCGTGTTCGTCCCCGACGCCGCCGGCGAGACGCTGGTGCCGCTGCCGGCTGTCCCGTTCGACGGTGTGGCGCCCAGCCCGGTGGCGATCGGCGAGGGACCGATCGGAACCGCGGCGGGCAGCCTCGAGATCTTCTTGAGCGAGTCCCCCGGCACCACGCAAAGCGACCCCGCGGGGGACGTCTCGGCCTGCGTGCCGCTTCATGTCGAGGGCCGGCTGCTCGGCGTGGTGGCGTTCTACCGGCTCCTGCCGCAGAAGTTCGACGGCTTCACCAGCCTCGACCTCGAGCTCATGCGGCTGATCGCCACGCACGGCTCGATGGCGTTCTATTGCACTCAGCTGCGCGAGCAGAGCGCGCAGCGCGAGGGGTCGTGACCAACAACGGCTCTGCGCCCGCGGTCGCTTCCCCTCTCCACTTCCTGCACTGGGGGCAGATCGTCGTCGACGCCGGTGGCGCGCGCCTGGCGACGATCGTCGGCTCCTGCGTCGCGGTCTGCCTCTGGGATGCGCGCCGTCGGGCCGGCGGGATGAACCACTACCTGCTGCCCGATGCGCCGCGCCTCAGGTCCCGGGTCGAGAAGCCCTGGTCCTACGGCGAGCTGGCGTTGCCCCAACTGCTGGAGCAGCTCAGCGCGCTCGGCGCCTCGCCGCCGTCGCTCACAGCAAAAGTGTTCGGCGGCGCGGCGATCACCAGCACCGACGATCGCAGCGGTCCCGGTGCCCGCAACGCCGCGCTGGCCCGCGCCTGGCTCGGCGAATGCGGGATCGAGATCGCGGCCGAGGACCTGGGCGGCAGGCGCGGCCGCAAGGTCGTCTTCGACACCGCCAGCGGCGAGGTCACGGTGCGCCTCCTGTGAGCGAGACCCGCCCATGAGCGAGCACCTCCGATGAGCGAACACCAGGGCTTCGACCTGCGCCAGCTGGTCGCCGTGTTCGTCGCCGAGGCTTACGAGAGGCTGGAGGCGATGGACGAGGCGCTGCTCGCCCTCGAGGAGCAGCCGGGCGCCGAGGCGCCCTTGCGCGAGCTCTTCCGCGCCGTCCACACGCTCAAGGGCGACGCCGGCTCGGTGGGGTTCGACGACCTGCAGGCGGTGGCCCACCGCGCCGAAGACCTGCTCGACCGCGCCCTCGCCGAGCGTCGTGCGCTGGCGCCGCGAGCGATCCAGGCCCTGCTCGTGGCGACCGGTCACTTCCGCCGCCGGCTGCAGGCGGTCGAGGCGGCCGATCTCGAGATCACCCCCGAGGCGCCCCCCGCCGCGATCGTCGCCGAGCTCGAACGCGCGGGCCTCGAGGAAACGGCGCCGTCGGCAGCCGCGGCAGGCGACGACGAGCGGCCCGGTGAGCTCCGTGCGGACGACGCCAGCGTGCGCGTGCCGATCTCGCGGCTCGATCGGCTGTTCGACCTCGCGGGCGAGCTGCTCATCGCCCGCGGGCGGCTGCGCGAGGAGCTGGTGAGGCTCCCCACCGGGGTCGCCGCCCGCGCCGTGGAAGATCTCGACTCGACGATCGGTCTCGAGCGCGAGCTGCAGGAGATGCTGCTGGCGGCCCGGCTGGTGCGGCTCGGTCCCATCCTGCGCGGGCTCCAGCGGGTGGTTCGCGACACGGCCAAGGCGACGGGCAAGCGTGCGCGCCTCGAGATCGACGACTCCGGTGTCGAGGTCGACGCCCGCGCCGCCGAAGTGCTGCGGGGGCCGCTCGTCCACCTGGTACGCAATGCGATCGACCACGGCATCGAGAGCCCCGAGCGTCGGCAGGCGATCGGCAAGCCCGCGGTCGGCCGGCTGCGCCTGACCGCGCGTCATCGCGGCGGGGCCATCCGGCTGGTGGTCGAGGACGACGGCGCCGGGCTCGACCTGGAACGCATCCGTGCCCGGGCGATCGCCGACGGCGGCGCCGACGTCCCCCTCGACGATGCCACGCTTGCCGCCCTGGTGACGACCCAGGGGTTCTCGACCGCCGCCGAGGTCACCGAGATCTCCGGCCGCGGTATCGGGCTCGACGCGGTCAGCGAGTGCGCCCGCCAGCTGGGGGGCAAGCTGACGCTGGAGAACCGTCCGGGACATGGGCTGCGTGTGGCGCTCGAGTTCCCGCTCACCGTGGCGATCGTCGACGCGTTCGGCGTCGAGGTGGGAGGCACGGCGCTCTTCGTGCCCGCCGTGGCGGTCGTCACTTGCTTGGAGGCGCCGCCGCCGGAGACCGGGCACGGCCGCGCGACCTATCTCCACAAATACGAGGATCAGCCGCTTGCGGTGGTCGACCTCGGCGCCCGGCTCGGTCTCGCGGGCGATGCCGCGGCGCGCACCGCCCTGCTCGTCGTGACGTGGCGCGGGCGGCGCTACGGCCTTGCCGTCGATCGGCTCGACGGCCTGGCGTCGCGCATCGTCAAGCCGCTCGCCAGCTCGCTCGCCGGAGGCGAAGGCTTCGTCGGCGCGACCGTGCTGGCCGATGGCCGGGTGGGGCTCATCCTCGACTTGCGATCGATCCTCGCTCCGCTCGCGGCGTCGCCGGCGGCGGCGTAACCCAGCGAAGACACAACATGGCGAAAGGAAGGTTGGAGATGCACGGCACCTCACGATCGAGCGAGACGGCGATCCTCCACGGCGGGGACCGCAGGGAAGCAGAAGGCAGGGCGTCGCGGAGGAGCGGCACGGCGGGCCGGGTGTGGCGGCTGCTGCTGCTCGCCGGGGTCTGCGGCGCGGCTGTCGCCCCGGCCCAGGAGCTGGGCAACCTCACCATCCACGGGGCGGGCGGCATCGCGTACGGCTCGACGAGCGGGCCGAACGCCTACACCTCGGGAACGCCGGAAGGGTCCTGGGACCTGCGCGACATGTCGCTGACCGTCCTGAGTACCCCGAGCGATCGCCTGATGGTGGGGGCGCAGGTCTACTGGGGGGTGCGCAATATCTACAGAACCGACCAGCTCGAGGTGAATCTCACCCAGGCATTCGCCCAATACAAGCTGTCGGATGCGCTCAAGGTGCGCGCCGGAGTGTTGCGCCAGCCGTTCGGCCTCTACTCCGAGACGCTGGAGATCGGCACCCTGCGGCCGTTCCTCAACCTGCCGCGCGGGGTGTATTCACCCGGCATCTTCCAGTGGGACGGGTACCGGGGTCTCGGCCTCACTGGTGTCCTCGCCGGCGAGTCGCGCTGGCCGGTCGAATACGACCTCTACGGCGGCGACTTGACGTCGTCCAACAGCGGCGCCAGCCCACTGTTCGGACCCCTCGGCGGCGCCAGCACAGGCTCCGGGACCCAGACTCTCAGCGATCTGGCCGGCGCCCGCGTCCGGCTGCGCACGCCGGTCGAGGGGTTGCAGATCGGCGTCTCGTCCTACTCCGGGACGCCGAAGGTGGGACTGCTCGGCTTGCCGACGAAGCGCCAGCTCGCCTATCTCGGCTCGCTCGAGCTGCTGCGCGAGCACTGGTCGGTGCGCGGCGAATATGGCCACCGTGACGCCGGCAGCGGCGCGGTGGGCGAGGCCGCCTACCTCGAGGCCGCCTACCGGCCGGGCGCGCACTGGGAGATCGCGGCGCGCTGGGACTGGTTCGACGCCACCCTCGGACCGCTTCGCCCGCTGCCGTCCTTCCTCTCCTCCGTCCTCGACCACCGCGACCTCGCCGTGGGGATCAACTACCGGGTGACCGACGGGCTCGTGTTCATGGCCTCCGTCCACGAGGTGGAGGGGAACTTCTTCGCCGCGCCGACCGCCGGGGTCGACTTTGCCCACGGCGGCAGGCTCGAAACCGACACCCGACTGATCCAGTGCGGCGCGCAGTTCAGCTTCTGAGGCACATCCGATGAGCACCATTCTCCGCAACTCCACCCTGCTCGCGATCGTCGCCCTGCTGGCGCTGGCCCTCGGTCAGCCCGGGGGCGCGCGCGCGGCCGGGGGCTACAAGGTGATCGTGCATCCGTCGAACCCGGATTCATCGCTGTCGCGCGACCACCTGGTGCGCTACTTCCTCAAGAAGTCCACCGCCTGGCCGTCGGGCAGAGCCGTCGTGCCGGTCGACCAGGAGAAGGGCTCTGCGACGCGCGCCGCCTTCTCCCGGGATGTCCTCCACAAGTCGGTCGCCGAGGTGACCGCCTACTGGCAACAACAGATCTTCTCCGGCCGTGCCGTGCCGCCTCCCGAGCGGCGCAGCGATGCCGAGGTGGTGGCTTTCGTGGAGGCCGCGGAGGGGGCCATTGGCTACGTCTCGGCGGACGCCGCCGTCGGCGACGCCAAGGTCGTGCGCCTCGTCGACTGACGAGCAGAGCTCGCGAAAGGAAATCCCATGCTGTCCCGCCTGAACTTCGCAAGAAAACTCCTGCTCCTGCCGCTCATCGCCGCCACGGCGCTCCTGCTGTCGCTGCTGCTGACCGCCTGGCTGGGCAAGCGCAACGGCGAGCTGATCGATCGCGTGGTGGAGGGCTACTACCCATCCTTCGAGGTGAGCCTCCAGCTGCAGGACCTGTTGGGCGGGATTCAGCAGGGGCTCCGCGACGCGGTCGCGGCGGGTGAGGCGTCGGGCTTCAAGGACACCGACCGGATGCGCGACCAGGCGCTCCAGGCGCTCGAGTCGGCACGCTCGAACCCGACCCGCACGGCGGCAGAGATCGACGGGCTGAAAAGCGCCTTCACGAGCTACTACCAGCTCGCCCGCTCGACCTCGGAGCGCATGATGGCCGGCGAGACCGGCGAAGCTCTGCAAGCAGCGCTCGAGGGGATGCGCAACCAGTACCGAGCCATCGACAGGCAGCTCGCCGAAGGCTCGACGGCCAAGAAGAAGCAGATGTTCGAGGCGTTCGACGCCGCCAAGCGGGCCCAGAGCCGGACGACGATCCTGCTCTCCGCGGTGGCCGTCGCCTGGATCGGGCTGTTGCTGATGCTGGCACGCTACCTGGCGCGCTCGGTGACCGGGCCGCTGGCGCGAGTCACCGAGGTCGCCGCCGCCCTCGCCGAGGGCGACCTCGCGGCCGGCGCGCTGCTGGGCGAGCTCGACAGCACGCGCCGCGACGAGATCGGCACGCTCGAGTCCGCGACTCGGGAGATGGCCGAACGTCTGACGCGGCTCCTGGTCGACGTGCGCTCCGGCGCCGACGGCCTGGCGTCGGCCGCCAACCAGGTCGCCAGCACCGCGCAGGCGCTCTCCCAGGGCACCGGCCAGCAGGCGGCCTCGGTCGAGGAGACGACTTCGAGCCTGGAGGAGATGAGCGCCTCGATCGAGCAGAACGCGGGCAACAGCCGGGAGATGGAGAAGATGGCGCTCGACTCGGCTCGCCGCGCCGGGGAGAGCGGCCGCGCGGCGGAGGAGACCCTCAGCGCCATGCGCGACATCGCGAGCCGCATCGGCATCGTCGAGGAGATCGCCTACCAGACCAACATGCTGGCGCTCAACGCCTCGATCGAGGCCGCGCGTGCCGGCGACCAGGGGCGCGGCTTCGCGGTGGTGGCGGCGGAAGTTCGCCGCCTGGCGGAACGCAGCCAGGGCGCGGCGAAGGAGATCCGCGCCCTGGCCGCGCTCAGCCAGGAGCTCGCCGAGCGGTCCGGCAAGCAGCTCGCCGAGCTGTTGCCGGCGATCCGCGGCACCGCCGACCTGGTGCAGGAGGTGTCCGCGGCCTCCAACGAGCAGGCGGCCGGCGTGGCGCAGGTCAACCGCGCCATGGCGAGCGTCGACCAGGTGACGCAGCGCAACGCCAGCGCCGCGGAAGAGTTGTCGGCGACGGCGGAAGAGATGTCGGCGCAGGCGGAGGCGCTGCAGCACGTCCTCGCGCGCTTCCGCACCGAGGCGGTGGGCCAGCGCGCCGTCGACCAGACGGCGCCGGCCTTCGCCTCGTCTCCCGGCACGCATGCGGTCGCGCCGGTCAGGAAGGTGGGCTGGCGCCAGCCCGTGGAAGAGCCCGGGGAGTTCACCAGCTTCTAGCGCGCGCCATGACGACGACCACGGAGCCGAAGACGACCGAGGCCAATGCGGCGGAAACCAATCCGGCGGGAATCAAGCGGCCGCATCTCGTCTTCGCGCTCGGCGGCGACGACTACGTGGTGGCGATCGCGCACGTGCGCGAGCTGATCGCGGCCGCGCCGCTGACGACGCTGCCCGGCGCGCCGCCGTGGGTGCGCGGGATCTTCAACCTGCGCGGGGCGGTGGTGCCGCTGGTCGACCTCGGCGTCAAGCTCGGCGTGGGCAGCTCGGCGGCGACGCTGCGCACGTCGTGGATGCTCGTCGAGCTGGTGGTCGAGCACCGCCGAGAGCTCGTCGCCGTCGAGGCCGACGAGGTGCGCGCGATCGTCGAGATCGCGGACGTGGAGCTGCTCGAGACGCCGGCCATCGGCATCCGCATCGAGCGCGACTGCGTGCGGGGCGTCGTGCCCTACGGCGACGGCTTTGGGCTGGTGCTCGATCTCGAACGGGTGTTGACCGGTGAGGCGTCGGCTCAAAAGCCCGGAGCGTCCCGGTGACGACGTCGAACCGGCGGCCCCGCCAAGGCAAGATCCGCGTGCTCGTCGTCGACGACTCGGCGGTGGTGCGCACCGGTCTGACGGCGATCCTCTCGGCCGACCCCGATTTCGAGGTCCAGACGGCGAGCGATCCGGTGCTCGCCGAGGCGCGCACCCGTACCTTCCCGCCCGACGTCGTGATCCTCGACCTCGAGATGCCACGCGGCGGCGGCATGGTCTTCTTCCGTCGCCAGATGCAGACCCGGCCGGTGCCGGTGATCCTCTGCTCGGCGCTCGCCGGGCGCTCTGCCGCCGACGCAGTCGAGGCGTTGCGCGAGGGCGCCGTCGAGCTGATGGAGAAGCCGCGCTTCGGCATCCGGGACTTTCTCGAAGAAGGCGCCGTGCGCTGGCGTGAGCTGGTGCGGGGTGCGGCCGCGAGCCACGTGCGGGCGATGCCACCGCCGGCGAGGGTGCCGAGCCCTGCAACGCCGCCGCCGATGCCCGGCGGCGGCGAGGGACGCGAGACGTTCACGTCGATCGTCGCCATCGGCGCCTCCACCGGCGGTCCGGAAGCGATCGAGCGGGTCCTGCGCGAGCTGCCGGCCGACTCGCCGCCGGTGGTGGTGGTGCAACACATGCCGGAGGGCTACACGGCGGCGTTCGCCCGCCGCCTCGACGGCGTCGTGGGCATGGCGGTCAAGGAGGCGGCGAGCGGCGATCGGCTCGAGAGGGGGCGCGTGTTGGTGGCGCGCGGCGACCACCACCTGATCGTGCGCCGGCACCGCGACCGGTTCCTCGTCGAGCTCGACCATGGCCCGCGGATCGGTCACCACCGGCCGAGCGTCGACCGGTTGTTCGAGTCCGTCGCCGAGGTCGCCGGCGACATGGCGATCGGGGTCCTCCTCACCGGGATGGGTAGCGACGGCGCCCGCGGGCTGCTCGAGCTCCACCGCCGCGGCGGTCACACCATCGTGCAGGACGAGGCGAGCGCCGTCGTGTTCGGCATGCCGCAGGCGGCGATCCGGCTCGGGGCCGCCGAGGAAGTCGTGCCGCTCGACGCGGTGGCGGGACGCATCGGCGCTGCCGTCGCGGAGCGCCCCCGCGCGCGCGCCGAGCCGTCGCGATGACGATGACGCGGTCGCCCGGAGCCGTGCTCCAGCTGCTCTCGTTCCGTCTTGGTGCGGACGAATACGGGGTGGACCTCGTGCGAGTGCGCGAGATCGTCCCCTTCGTCGGCGCCGCCTGGTTGCCGGGGTTCGCGGTGGCGGTGCGCGGAGCGGTCGACCTCCGCGGCGAGGCGGTGCCGGCGATCGAGCTGGCGACGGCGCTGGGCCTTCCAGCCGCCGAGGCGACGCCACAGAGCTGCGTGTTGGTGGTGGAAGCGGGGCGAGCCGGCGAGCCGGCGGCGGTGGGCCTGATCGTCGACGCGGTGCGTGGGATCGTGGAGATCGACCGAGCGAAGCTCGCATCCGCACCGTTCGAGCTCGGCGGCGTGGTCGAACACCTCGATGGAGTGGCGGAGCAGGGTGGGACGGTAGTGCGGGTGATCGACCTCGATCGCCTGCTGAATGCCAACGAGCGCGTGCGGATCGAGGGCGCGGAGCCGTCGAACCAGCCCCGTGCTGCGGATCCTGCCGTGCTTGCGGGCGAGCGCTGTCCCCATCTCGTCTTTGCGGTCGCCGGACAGCCGCTGGCGGCGCCCTTGACGGCCATCGATCGCATCGTGGCGATCGAGAGCCTGACCTCGGTGCCGTCGCCGCTAGGCCCCCTCCGAGCGCTCATGACGCTGCCCGACGTCGCCGTCGCCGTGCTCGATGCGGCCGCCCTGTTCGGTCGAGTCTCGCTGGTGCCGGTCGCCGAGAGCTGCGTCGTGATCCTTCGTGGGGACGGGGGCCTGCGTGGGAACGGCGGCGGAGGCCACCTTGCCGCGGGCTTGCTCGTCGACGGCGTCCGGCGTGTGCTCGAGCTCGCCCCCTCGGAGATCGTTGCGGCGCCGCGGGCTGGAGGTCTGTTCCCGGCACATTGGATCAGCGGCATGGCCTGCGGCGACGGACTGGTGCCGATCGTCGACCTCGCGAGTCTGCTCGGCTCGCCGATGGCGCGCAGCGCGATGGCTTCCGCCGCGATGGCCCCAGGCCTGGCGCTCGAGCCGGTCGCGAGCCAGACGATGGACGGCCAGCGGAGCCCGAGACCGACGTGACGAGCACGGAGATGCGCGAGCCCTCGTTGCCGGGCCTCGACGCCGGCCCGTACCAGATCACCGACCACGAGTTCGGCCTCTTCCGCACGCTCGTCCAGCGTGAGACGGGCATCCAGCTCACCGACGCCAAGCGTCCACTGCTCGTCGGGCGCCTGGCGCGCCGCCTTCGCGAGCTGCGGCTCCCGAGCTTTGGCGCCTACTACCGGCGGATCACACGCGAGAGCGACCACGCGGAGCGCATCCGCATGATCGATCTCATCTCGACCAACGAAACCCACTTCTTTCGCGAGCCGAAGCAGTTCGACTTCCTGGAGCAGGCGCTGATCCCCGCCTGGTCCAACGAGGCGGACGCCGGTTCGCGGCCACGTTCCCTGCGGATCTGGAGCGCCGCGTGCTCCAGCGGCGAGGAGCCATTTTCGGTGGGGATGGTGCTGCTCCACCATCTCCCCGGATGGACGATCGACATCCTCGCCACCGACCTGTCGACGCGCATCCTCGAGAAGGCGCGTGCGGCGCTGTGGCCGATCGAGAAGTCGCGCGAGATCCCCGAGCCTTACCTGAAGGCCTTCATGCTGCGCGGCATCGGGGCCAACCAGGGGACGATGAAGGCTGGCGCGGAGCTGCGCCGACTGGTGCGCTTCGAAAGGGTCAATCTGCACCAGGACCCCTTGCCGATCGACGGGCTCTTCGACCTCATCCTCTGCCGCAACGTCCTCATCTACTTCAGCGCCGAGGGGCGGGCGCAGGTCGTGCGGCGCTTGATCGAGCACCTCGGCCCGCGCGGGCATCTCTTCCTCGGCCACGCGGAGACCCTGAACGGGCTCGACGACCGGCTGCGCGCCAGGGGGCCGGCCGCGTACTCCTGGAACGGTCGCTGAGAGTGCCGCGGCGCGGCGCCGGACCTCAGACGGCTGCGCCGGCGGTCGCTCCGACCCGTGGCACGGATACGACGGCGCGCGTTCCTCCGTCCTGTCCATCCTCGATGCGGATCGCCCCTGCCATCGCCTCGACGAGCTGCCGCGAGATGTAGAGCCCCAGCCCCGATCCACCGGCGCTCCTCGTGCTGCCGCCGTCGGCCTGGGCAAAGGGCTCGAAGAGCTGGTGACGGAAGTCGGGCGGAATGCCCGGACCGTGGTCGAAGACCTCGATCTCGACGGCCCCCCCGGCGGCGCGCGCGCGAGCCAGCACATCTTCGCCGGAAGGCGAGAACTTGATGGCATTGCTGAGCACGTTGAAGAGCACCTGAACGATCCGCTCGCGGTCGCACAGCACGCGCAGCCCTGGCTCGCTCGCGAGGTGAATGCGCACGCCCTTGCTCTCGGCCAGGGCGGCCACGCCGTTGCCGGCCTCCTCCAGGAGCTCGACCACCTCACACGCCACGGTCGTCATGCGCAGCTGGCCCGCTTCCAGCTTCTGGAGGTCGAGAAGCTCGTTGACCAGGCGCAGCAGTCGCTCGCCGTTGCGTACCGCGACGTCGGTCAGCTCGCGCCGGCGGCCCGGGTGTTCCTCCAGGCGGGCGCCGCTCAGCAGCGACAGGGCGCCGAGCATCGAGGTCAGCGGGGTGCGCAGCTCGTGGCTCACCATGGCCACGAACTCGTCTTTCATGCGGGCCAGCCGTTCGCTTTCGGTGATGTTGCGCAAGATGGCGAGGGTGGCGACGGGCCGCCCGCCCTCGAGCTGGACGGCGGCGTTGCCTTCGACCCTCAGGCGGGCGCCAGCGCGAGTTCGGAAGGTGGTCTGCAGGCTGGTCTGGCCCTCCCCGGCCATGACCCGGCCGAGGGCTTTGCGGCAGTGGTCGAGCTCGCGAGGATCGATGACGTCCCGGAGGGTGAGGCCGAGCGCCTCCTCCCGCGACCATCCGAGCGCCGCTGCCCAGGCCTCGTTGACGAAGTGAATGCGCCCCTCGTCGTCGACGCTCTGGATGAGGTCGCTCGCCGACTCCACCAGGTTGCGGTAGCGCGCCTCGCTGGCGAGCAGCGCGACCCTGGCCAGCTCGTTCTCCTCCGCGGCGCTCAAGATGCGGGCGGCGATCTCCAGCGCGTCGACGTCGATCGGGCTCCACTCGCGGTCCGCCGCCGCCGACGAGATCGAGAGCAGCGCCCAGGGCTCGCCGGCGACGCTGGCGGGCACGCATGCCAGCGAGCCCACGCCGGCCGCGAGGAGCGGCGCGCCGAGGTCGGACCCCAGGTCAGCCACCTTGCCGACCCAGGGCTCGCCCGGCGGCAGTCGCCGTCCGAGGCTGCGCAAGGCGGTGTCGATATCGGTGCCGGGGGGCTCATGGTCCTCACCCGGGGACCCCATCCCGTCGGGCGCCAGGCGGGTCAGGTGGGCGCCCTCGACCTCGGCCGCCCGGCGCAGGCCCTCCAGCACCTCGGCCTGGTGGTCGGGCTGCAGGCCACCGCGCAGGAACCGTTCGGTAGCCACCTCCAGTGCCTCGAGCACTCTCTCGCGCCGCTGCAGGGCGGCCTCGACGCGGAGCTCGTCACGGATGTCCTCGCACAGGGTCACCACGGCCGCCACCTTGCCAGACTCGTCGTTGACGACGTCCGTGTGCAGGCGCACCGGGAACCGTTCCCCCTGCCGTGTCACGTTCTCGCTCACGCGCAGCCAGGGCCGCGGCCCGCCCCGCGGTCGCTTCTCCGGCGACGGCGCCGGTGCGTAGACCGTGACCAGCTGGCCGACCAGCTCGTCGCGGTCCCAGCCGTGCAGCTCTGCCTCGGCGGGGTTGACGTAGACGATGCGCCCCTCCGGGGTGGCAACGGTGAGCCCGATGCGCATCGCCTCGACCGCCTTCTGCAGGTCGCGCAGCAGATGCCGGTTGAGCTCCCCCGACACCTCGCGCGACACGATCTCCGACCGCTCCTTGGCGAGCTCGCGCTCGACTTCGCGCACGCGGGCGCGGGCGGCGCGGCCCGGCTCGAGCTCCGCCCGCCCGGCTCGGCTGATGCCGAGGACCACCGCTCCCGCGCTGGCGAGAGCAGCCACCTGGGCGAACATGAAGAAGTCGTCGCGCAGCCCACCGGCCAGCGCGGTGGCGGTGTCGACGAGGAGCCGCGCCACCGTATTCGAGACCAGGTACGGCGGCGGCGACGGAGAGCGCCGCACCGCCGGCAGCAGCAGCGGCACGAGTGTCGTGACGTCGACCAGCACGGCCGCCCATCCGATCCTGCCGAGCAGCTGGCCGGGCGACCATGGCAGGCGGCCGACGGCCGCCAGGAGAAGCAGCGCGCCCAAGAGGCCCAGGATGGCCCGCACCACCGGTCGCCAGAAGCCGGATGTCGATCGGGCCTCCGCGCCCAGCCATTGGCGCGCGACGCCGAGGGCGATGCCGGCGGCGAGCAGCAGGCGGGCGCTGACCCAGGCGGCTGCCATCAGCCGCTCGGTGTCGGCCGCGGGCAGCCCTCCGTACCAACCAACGGCGAGCATCGACGCGAGCAGCGCGACGTGTGCAGGCGCGAGAACGAGAGAGAGTGCGGCCAGCGAGTGGGGGAAACGGCGATAGGCCAGGCAACCGCTGACGAAGGCGAGGAGGGTGAACGCCAGAAGCGCACCGAGCAGGAGCGTGAAGACGAGCTCCTGGGCTGGAAGGCCCGGGGTGCTCCACCGCCGGATGCGGTCCAGCGGGGCAGCCCACACCATGGCGGCGGCCGTCGCGGCCAGCAGCGCGACGAAGGTGACCGCCCAAGTGCGCCGATCCGCTGCCGGCGCGGCGGCGGGGCTCGGATCGGCGTCGCCAGGCTCCGTCGGGATGCCCGTCTCCGAGCTTTCCATCGGTCGAGCCTATGTCGAGGCCGTTACGGCGAACATTGCGCTGCTAGCCTTCGCCCCCCTCGCGCCGCCACAGCTCGCGCAGGAGGTCGCCCAGCCGCAACGGATCGATCGGCTTGACCAGCACCTCGACGACGTTGGCCTGCCGCAGCGCCCGCACCGCGCCGGGATCGGCCCGGGCGGTGAGGAAGGCGACTCTCGCGGCGCGACCGCCCGGCTGGCGCCGAAGCATCTCCAGGGTGGCGAGGCCGTCGATGCCCGGCATCTCGACATCGAGGAGGATCAGCTGCGGGCCGAAGGCCTCTGCCACCGTCAGCGCTTCCGCAGCACTGCCGGCGACCGCGGCGAACAGCCCTGCCGCTTCCAGGCCGAGGCGGACGACGAACCGGATGTCAGGCTCGTCATCGACGACTAGGACACGAGAGAGCGGGGCGCCGAGCGCCGGTCCCTCCAGGGCACTGTCAGACGACAATGCCGGATAGTGTATGGCGGCTCCCGCCCGGGCCCTAGTCCCCTGGTAGTCCTTTGGTGTCCGCGGGTTGCGAGCGCCCCACTGCGCCATGCCATCGACGCCTGAGACGGGATCCTTGAGGTGAAGCAGTCGGAGATTCCCTCCGTGATGGAGGGGGCCGGCCTGCCGGTCGTCCTCTGCGTCGACGACGACGCCGACATCCGGCGCGTGCTGCGGCACACCCTGGAGCTGTCGGGTCTGGCGTGTGCCGAGGCGGCCTCCGGTCAAGCGGCGCTCGACTGGGTGTCCCGGAACGGCCTGCCGCACGCCGCCATCGTCGACATCCGCATGCCGGGCATGACCGGTCTCGAGCTGTGCGACCGACTGCACACATACAGCGACGTGCCGGTCATCCTGCTCACCGCGGTCGACGACGAGCCGACCATGGTCCGCAGCATCGAGACCTTCGCGGAGGACTACGTCCTCAAGCCCTTCCGGCCGGCGGTGCTCGTCGCCCGCGTCAAGCGTCTCCTCCGCCGCGGGAGCGGTGGCGCGAGGACGCAAGGCCCCGAGGTCCCGGTCGACGAACGCCTTTCGTTGCGATTCCAACGCCAAGAGGCCGTGGTCGACGGCGTCGTCGTGCCCCTCACCCCGACCGAGACCAAGTTGCTGTACGTCCTGCTGCGCGGCGCGCCACGGTCGGTGCGCAACGCCCACCTCCTGGCTCGCGTCTGGCCGCGCGAGGAGGTCTTCGAGGACACCTTGCGGGTCCACGTGCATCGCCTGCGGCAGAAGCTCGAGCCCGACCCCGCCCGCCCGCGCTACCTGGTCACCGACCGCGGCGTGGGCTACCGCTTCGTCGCGCCCGGCACGGCCGACGGCTGACGACGCCGCGGGCGTCGCAATGCCCGCTGTAATGCGACGCCGCTAGGGTGCGGCGTATCGCGTCAGGGGGTACGCCCGTCGCCGGGACGAAGGGCGTCGCCCGCAGGACCCAAAGGAGAGCTCGCATGCATCGACTGTGGCGTTTCGTTTTCGTGATGGCCGTGCTGGGCACGGTCCAGGCCGTGACGGCTCCGCCGGCCGTCGCCGACGGCACTGCGCCCGCGGGTGCTGGCACGGCGGCAGCCGCGGACGAGCCGCAGCCGGCCGCGGACCCCGCCAAGGCCGAGGAACCGCCGGCCGCCGGAGAGGCCGCGCCGCCAGACCTGGACCCCGACGCGGAGAGCCTCAAGCTCATCGACGCCATCACGGTGGAGACCAAGCGCCTGAGCGAGGAGCTCGTCTATTCGGTCACCCGGGCTCCGGAACGCACCTTCGACACGCCGCGGGCCGTCCAGGTCATCACCGCCGAGCAGATCCGCCGCAAGGCCGGCTTCGAGCTGAGCGACGTCCTGGTCCAGGAGTCCGGGTTCTTCATCAGCCCGGGAACCAACGGCGGCGGCTCGGTGATCGTGCGCGGCCTCGCCTCGCGCCAGGTCCTGGTGATGATCGACGGCGTCAAGCTCAACAACTCGACCTGGCGCACTTTCAGCGACGTCAAGGAGCACTTCAACCTCATCGATCCGAGCGAGATCGAGCGCATCGAGATCGTGCGCGGTCTGGTCTCGGTGCTCGGCTCCGAGGCCCTCGGCGGGGTGGTCAACATCATCACCAAGAAGGGGCCCGACGAGACGAAGCCCTTCGGGCTGACGCTCACCACGCGCTATTCGAGCGCTGACCAGGGGAAGGCTTCGGCGCTCCAGGTCCACGGCAAGGGCGACAGGTATCGTTACATGGCCGGCATCAGCGCCGTGGAGACCGACGACGTCACGAGCGGGGGCGGCATCGAACAGGCCAACACGGCGTACGAGCGTCGGGCCGGGCACGCTCACTTCGATTACTTCCCGTCGACCGAAAAGACGCTGTCGATCGGCTACCGCGCCTTCGAGCGGACGAACAAGTACCTCACCTACACGCTCAGCCCGCTGGTGGCGGATGCCGACGTGGACCCCATGCGCATGCAGATGGCGACCTTCCGCTACGACGACGTGACGGCCCGTCCTTGGCGTGACTCCTTTGCGGTCTCGGCGTCGTGGAACCGCCAGGACGACGGGCGCAACTACGTCGTCAGGACCCCCAACATCCACTCCTACTTCGACAATGCCGACACCATGCTGGGGTTGAACGTCGAGCTCGGGAAGTTCCTGGGCTCGCACCACCTCGTCTACGGCGTCGACCATACGCGCGAGACGATCGACTCCTCGGGGCACTCGTACGTCGGGGCGGCCCGCGTGCGAGTCGAGACCCGCGGTGACTATCTCGACGGCGGCAAATACAACGCGACGGCCCTGTACGTGAACGACCAGTTCACGCTCGGCAAGTGGTTGACGGTCACGGCGGGGGCGCGTTATGGCCGCTACGCCAGCAGCGGCAGCGAAAACCTGCCGGCAATCGGTCACTTCGACGCCTCCTCCACGCGGAGCAACGTGACGAGCTCGCTCAACGTCGTCTACCACGCGACGAGCACGCTGAACCTCGTCGGCAACTACGTTCGCGGCTATCGGCCGCCCAACATGCACGACATGACGCTGGGGTCGTCGAACGGCATCACCGCTTCGGTGCCGACGACGGCCCTGCAGCCCGAGCGCATGAACAGCTTCGAAGCGGGCGTCAAATACGACTCCGGTCGCGTGTCCGGCTCCGCCTTCTACTTCGCCAGCGACCTCACCAACCTGCTGGTGAGCGGGCTCGGTACGTACAACGGCAAGAACTATCTCGACTACAACGGCAACGACCGGCGGGATCCCGGCGAGCCGCTCGCGCTCACCACCAGCAACATCGGGAAGGCGACCGTCAAGGGATACGAGCTCGACGTGCGGGTGCTGCCCACTTCCAATCTCACCCTGTGGGGAAACTACGCGCGAACGATCGGCACGAACAACGACTCCCGGCAGAGCCTGTCGCGCATCCAGCCCCGCCTCGCCAACGTCGGTGCCCGTGTGTCGACCAACGGCGATCGCGGGGTCTGGGTCGAGGGCGTCTTCACCTACGGCAGCGAGACCGAGAGCACGACGGGGGTGAAGTTCCCCGGCTTCCACGTCTACACGCTCCGCAGCGGGGCCAACCTGACCGACCGGATCTCGCTGACGCTGGCGATCGAGAACCTGTTCGACACCAACTATCGGTTCTCACCGAGCATCGCCTTGCTCGACCAGCCGGGTCGGCAAGCGGTCCTGGTGACCGAGTTCCGTTTCTGAGGGGGGCGACATGAGACGCATGACCCGATGCTTCGTGGTCGGCGGCCTGCTGCTCGCCGCCGTTTCGGCATCCGCGGCCGACGGATTCAAGGTGGTGGTCAACGAGGGGCGCGGCGTCTCGTCGCTGCCGCGAGCCGAGGTGTCCGCGATGTTGCTGAAGAAGGTCACCCAATGGAGCGACGGCACGCCCGTCGCGCCGGTGGACCAGGCCGCCGGGAGTACCGTGCGCCAGAAGTTCTCGTCGCGGATCCACGGCAAGGAGGCCGCCGCCGTGAAGAGTTACTGGCAACAGCAGATCTTCGCGGGCCGCGGCGTGCCGCCGGTGGAGATGGCATCCGATGAGCAGGTCCTGGCTTACGTCCGCTCGCATCCGGGGGCGATTGGCTATGTTTCCGAGACCGTTGCAACGGATGGCGTCAAAGTTCTCACGGTCGAGTAACGTGGGAGGGCGTGCGTGACGCAGGAGGGGCTCGGGTAGCCACCGACGATGCGTAGGCCCTCGGCCCCCTCGCCCCGGGAGCCGGCCTCGGCCGCACCGCTCGCGCTGCCGCCGAGCGTCGATCCGGGGCGAGTGGAGATCCTCCGCGAGCTGGGAAACCGCGTCGGACAGGACGTGCTGGCGGAGCTGATTTGGAGGTATGTCGAGGAGGCTCCCGAGAGGCTGCGGGCCGTCGCGGCGGCCGCCGAGCGGGGCGACCGGGCCCAGGCCCGCTCGCTCGCCCACGGCCTCAAGGGAGTGAGCTCGAACCTGGGAGCGACGGCCATCGCGTCGCTGCTCGAGGGCCTCGGACGCTCGCTGGGCGGTGAGTCCGACGTGGCGCCGCTGCTCGTCGGGCTCGCCGCCGAGCTCGCGCGAACCGTCGAGGAACTGCGCCGCCTAGCCGCCAGCGCGGCCGGCTGAGCGTCCTCGCTACTTGCCGCTGTCGGTGCCTGCCGGGAGGTGGCTCCCGCCGGCGCTCCAGCGCTCGATCGCCTCCGCAAGCTGCTTCTGCGGGACCGGCTTGGGCAGGTAGTCGTTCATGCCGGCGTCGAGGCAGCGCTTGCGGTCCCCTGGCAGGGTGTTGGACGTCAAGGCCACGACCGGCAACGCCGTGACTCCGTCGACGCGTTCCCGTTCCCGCAGGCGGCGCGTGACCTCGTAGCCGTCCACCTCCGGCATCTGGCAGTCCATCAAGACGAGGTCCAGCCGGCCCTCTTCGATGACGCGCAACGCCTCGTTGCCGTCGCGGGCCAGCACCACCTCGCAGCCGAGCGATTCGAGCTGCAGCCGGCCCACGAGCTGCAGCATCGGCTCGTCCTCGGCGAGCAACACGCGCACGCCTGCGAAGGCGCGCGGCGTGGTTGGATGGGAGTCCGACATGCTTCCGTTCCGGTTCTCGCCCTCCTCTGTTTAGACGGACGCGGGGAGCGCGATTCCCACAGCCGAAGCAATGGAGGGGGAGATCGACGCTCCTACGGCGGAGCCGGAGGGGCGGCGGCAGGCGCCGGCGGCATTCCCGGCAGCGCCCCCAGGACGTAGTCGGTGAGCAGCTTGTCCGACTGCTGGTGCATGCCGCGGGTGTTGTAGAGCGTGCTGGTGATCACCGCCACGAGCTTTGCCGAGGGGACCACGACGACCTTGTTGCCGCCGTTGCCCGCCATGTAATACGCCGGGAACGGCCTGCCGCGGGAGACGAAGTCGCGCCGCCACCAGAGGTAACCATAGGTGTCGGTGTCGTTGGCCTGCACGTGGGCGGCGGTCGACGTCTCGACCCAGCGTTCGGGGACGACCTGGCGGCCGTTCCAGCGCCCGCCGGCGAGGCTGAGCATGCCCAGCTTGAGCAGGTCGCGACTGCGCAGCAGCGTGCCGCCGCCGGTCATGGTGAGCCCGAGCGGCGACTTGCTCCACGTCACGTGCTCGATGCCGAGGGGGGCGAACAGAGCTTCGCGGGCGAACTCCGGCACCGGCTTGCCGGTGGCCCGTTCGACCACCGCGCCGAGGGCCAAGACTCCCGCCGTGCAATACGAGAAGCTGCGGTGGTACGGAGAGTCCTCGGGCTTGGTCTCCCAGGAAGGGAACCCCTTGATCGGCAGGTCGAAGAAGAAGCCGAGCCAGTCCTCGGTCACGTACATCCGCTCCTCGTTGCCGGACGAATACTCGTTGTCGTCGTTGCACTCGAGCAGCGAGCTCATGGTCAGCAGGTCCTCGAGGGTGACCGCGTCCTTGCGGGGGTCGGGGTTGCGCAGGGTCTTGCGCCGCTCCGGGAAGAAGTCGAGGACGCGGGCGTCGACGTCACGAATCGCGCCGCGGTCGATTGCCAGCCCGATGAGCATGCCGGCGATGGTCTTGGTCGCCGAGCGCACGTTGTGCTGGTGGTCGCGGTCGGCGCCGTTCCAGTACCCCTCGTAGACGAGCTTGCCGTCGACGGCGACGACGACGCTTGTCATGCGCTGGAAGGTGTTGTCGGCGACGCGCGCGGCGAGCGAGCCGAGGAGGGCAACGTCGAGGCCTGCTGTGACGGCCGTGCTGGTGGCGAGCCCGTCTTCGAGCCGCGGCGGCGCGAGCTCGAGGGCGTCGCCCCGTCCGGGCGGCGACGCCGTTGCCGCGCTCGCCTGCGAGCCGGCGGCGCCACCCGTGACTTCGGCGGCGGGCGCGGCGCGGCAAAGGCCGGGCAGCAGCGCCAACGGCGCGAAGGTGATGACGAAGTTGGCGACGAGGGCGGGTGCGATGCGGTTCATGGCCGTCTCCCGGTTGGTGGTTTCCACCGTTCTACAGGCATCCAGCCCAAGGTTGGTGAAGCGCGCCTCCAGCGAAGGTGAAGGTTCGATGAAGGTGTGCGTGGGAGGGTCGACGGCGCCCGAGCACGCACTCCGGGTATCCTGGCTCCATGGCGCGCGAGCGCTATCGGTTCGACGACCTGACCCTCGACGTCGAGACGGTGACCCTCGAGCGCGGGGGTGAACGTCTCGCGCTCCCCAAACTCTCGTTCGACCTCCTGGTGGCGTTGGCCCGGCGGGCGCCCGCGGTGCTCGGGGCCGACGAGCTGATCGCGACCGTATGGGCCGGCCTCGCGGTTTCCGACGAGACCCTCACCCAGCGGGTGGCGCTCCTGCGGAAGTCTCTTGGTGACGAGGCGCGCAGCCCGCGCTACGTCCGCGCGGTGCGCGGTCGCGGCTACCAGCTGGTCCCGGTCGTCGTCGCGCTTGCCGACGGCGAGACGACGCCCTCCGCGGGGATGACCCGTGCGTCCCGGCGGTGGCTGCTCCGTCCAGCCGTCGCCGTCGCTGCTCTCGCCGCCGTCGGACTCGCTGTCGGCGGACTTGCGCTGCGCGACCGGTCGGCGGCGGCTTCCCGCGTAGGCCGGGACGAGCGCGACCTCGCGACGCGGTCGCCAAGCGTCCCCGAGCTGCTGTCGCGCGCCGGGACCTACCTCCGGCAGCACCAGGAGTCGGACAACGAGCTGGCGATCGAGCTCTATCGCCGGGCGTTGCGGATCGAGCCGGAGAACCCCCGCGCGCTCGCCGGTCTGAGCCTCGGCCTCTCGCATAGGGCGACGAAGTTCAACCGCCGCGACGGCGAAAGCGCCGAAGCGCTCGGCCTCGCCCGCCGCGCGGTGGCGCGCGACTCGGGGCTCGGCCTCGCCCACCTTGCGCTGGCGATGGCGCTCGACAGCGAGGGGAGGATCACGCCGGCGCTCGCCGCCTATCGCCGTGCCGCCGAGCTCGAGCACGAGCCGGCCTCCGCCATCGCGAGCGCCGCCTACCTCGAGCAGGTGCAGGGGCACCTCGCCGAGGCCTTGCGGGGAAACCTTCGCGCCGCCGGCGCCGGCGGCGAGACGCCGACCTACCTCGAGGTGCAGATCGGGATCACGCTCGGACTGCTCGGTTACGGCGATGCCGCCGCGGTCTGGCTCGAGCGGGCCCTCGAGCTGCGCCCCGACAACGTCTTCGCGCCCAGCGCCTTCGCGCAACTTCGCTTCTCCCAGGGCCGCATCCGGGATGCGGACGCCATCGCCGCGTCGGCGTCGGCGCGCGGGATCCGCCGCCCCGAGCTGCCGACGCTACGCGGGATCGTCGCCCTCATGCGAGGGGACGACCAAAACGCGCGGGCGCTCTTCGAGGAGGGCCTGAGCATCGCCCCCGGGTACCCGCCGGCCGCCACGCGCCTCCTGCTGCTCGATCGCCGCCAGCGGGGGGCTCCGGACGCCGTCCTCACCCGACGCTATCGCGCCGTCGTGGCCGCAATCCGCGAGGGCCGCGCGGGCGGCGACGAGTGGCCCGAGTCGGCGCTCGACGAGACGCTGCTCGCCACGGGCTTCGGCGAGAGCGACGCCGCGTTCGCCGCCCTCGACGAGGCCATCCGCCTCGGTTACCGCGATGCCGACTGGCTGCAGCTCGATCCGATGCTCGCAGACCTCCGTGCCCATCCCGGTTTCGCCCGCCGGATCGAGGGCATCCGCGAGCTCGTCGCCGGAGAGCGCCGCAGTGTGGCCGGCGCCGCCTGGCTGCCGCCGGGGCTGCTCGACGGCGCCAGGCTGGCGAGCGCCCGCTAGCTACTTGTAGCGCACGCCGCGCTTGATGACGATCGCCACGTCGGAGAGGACGTCGGGGCGGGCGAGCACGTCGCCACGCACGGCGATGACGTCGGCGACCTTGCCCTCGGAGACCGTGCCGACCTTGCCGTCGACCTTCATCATCTTCGCCGGCCAGTAGGTGGCGGCTCGGATGGCGTCCATCGCCGGCACGCCCAGCACGCGCACCCAGGTGTCGATCTCGCGCCAGGTCGAGTCGGTGTGGAAGGTGAGCGGGATGCCGCTGTCGGTGCCGACGAGCATCGTCACGCCGCTCTCGCGGAGCTGCTGGAACTTGCGCGGCACGAACGGCACCCGACGAGTCGCCATGGCGAAATACTCGAGGCGGTCGACGTGGGCGAGCGACTGGCGGATGTCGGCGACCACCTCCGCGGGCAACCCCTCGTGCCAGCGCGGGTCGTCGATGCGCTCGGGGTTGTCGCGCGTCTGGCCGTAGAGGAAGAGCGGCGCCACGGTCGGCGTCCAGTAGAGCGGCGTCGCGCCCGGTGCGGCGGCGCGCGCCCGCAAGAGCTCGACGATGTCGGCCGGGTACTCCGGAGCGGTGGCGAGGCCGGTGTGCTCGAAGTCGTCGACGCCGGCCGCGATGCCGCGGCGGATCTCGTCCGGGCGGTGGGAGTGCGCGACCACCGGCAGCTTGCGCGCGTGGGCCTCGTCGACGACGGCCTTCACCTCGTCGAGGGTCATCTGGTCCTGGTCGATGAGCTTGATGAGGTCGACGCCGGCGTCGGCGAGGCGCTTCACCTTGGCGCGGGCATCGGCGGGCCCCTTGATGCCCCAGCGGAAGGCCTCGGTGCCGGGGTAGGGCTCGTGCTGGAGGAAGGGGCCCGAGACGTAGAGCGTCGGTCCCGGCAGCCTGCCGGCGTTGATGGCGTCGCGGATGGCGAGGATGTCGTCGAGCGGCGCGCCGAGCTCGCGCGCCGAGGTGACGCCGGCGAGGAGGAGCTGTTTAGCCGCCGCCGGCATGATCGTCGAGCGGAAGAGCGGCGGGTAGGTCTTGTCCCAGTGGTCGTAGTCCGAGTGGCCGACGATCATCAGGTGGACGTGGGAGTCCCAGAGACCGGGGAGGACGTCCATCCCCTCGGTGGAGATGACTTCGGCCCCGGCGGGGATGGCGACCTCGCCCTGACGCCCGACGGCGACGATCGTCTCGCCTTCGATGACGACGACGCTGTCTGCGAGCGGCGCGCCGCCGTAGCCGTCGATGAGGCGCCCGCCGACGAGCGCCTTGACCGCGGCCGATGCCTGCGTCGCGAGGGCGTCGTGGACCGAGAGGAGGATCGCGAGCGCGAGCAGCGCCCGCAGGCTGAGGCCGAGACGGCTGAAGTGGCGAGGGGCGGTGGGCATCGGGGACCTCCGGGAGCGCATTCTGACGCGCTCGCGGCGGAGCGCGAAGGGGGCGCGCGAGAGCCAGCCTTCGCGTCCGTCCGCCACGATGCCGATGTCCTCCGGCGTGTGCAGCTCCAGCCCGGGCTCGGTGAAGGGCGGCGGCACGTGGCAGTGGTGCAGCCGGCCTTGCGAAGAGCGCCTTGCCACGGGCGGCCGCGGTGGCGTGATTCACCCGCTCGCCTGGTTCACCCCGCTACGCCTGTGGCATGAAGATCCACAACAGGATGTAGATGATGCCGCCGGCGAAGAACGTCGTCGGTGTGAGCAGCACCCAGAGCACGCGGACCAGCGTCGGGCTCCAGCCGAGGAACTCGGCGACGCCGCCGCAGACCCCGGCGATGACCTTGTTGGTACTCGAACGGTGCAGGGCCATGGCAGTCCTCCTCCTCCGGTGCCGCTCTGCAAGCGGCGCACCGGCTTCTGTTGGGGAGTACGCAGGGACGGGGTGCCGGCTTCCCGCGGGGTTGGCCTGCCACGTGCTATGACGGACGGAATGGAGTTGTCGCTCCCCCCAGGGCTCGATCGCCTGCTCTACGCCCTCGCCATCGTGTCGGCGGTGTCGCTCGTCGTCGCCCTGGTGATGACGGTGGTGCTCTGGAGACGCCTCCGCCGGCTGTCGATCTCGGGCGGCGGCTTCTGGCAGACGCTGCGCGAGGTCCCGCTCGGGCTCGTCGTCCTCCTCGACCTGCTCGACCTGGCGCTCGACGTCTTCTCCGCACCCATCATCTGGTTCCTGCTCAAGCGGCTCGGCCTGCAGTCGCTGCGCGACGTCGCCACGATCGAGGCGCTCATCCCGATCAGCGGACCCATCCCGACGATGACGATCTGTTGGGGGCTCGCGCGCCTCAAGAGCGACGGGCGCCCACTCCTCGGCGGCGGGCCCGTCGCCGGCCGCGTGCTCGAGGGGGAACGCGTCGGTCCGGGGCGCTGGCAGGGGCGGCCCTAGACCGCGCGAAGCTCGCGCCGCCACCGTCGTCAGGGCGCGGCGAGCTCGCGGACGGCGTTGCCGTAGGCCTCGAGCTTCGCGCGCAGCCACTCGGGCACGGGCCGTTTGGTGTAGTCGTCCATGTCGAGCGCCACGGTGACGATGGTCGCCTCGGCGGCGAGCTTGCCGTCCTGCTTCCACACCGCGTAGCGCCATGTCACGGACGTCGTCCCCACCTCGAGGCCGAGCACCTCGACCTCGATGGCGTCGCCGAAGCGGAGCGGGCTCCGGAAGTCGATCGACAGATGGACCGACGGCAGGCCGATGCGCTGCTCGTTGATGACGGTGTGGTATTCGACGCCGACGACGACGGAAAAGAACTCCTCGAGGGCGACGTGGAAGTAATGCAGAAAGCGCGGGTAGTAGACGATCCCGGCGTGGTCGATGTCGCCGAAGCGGACCTTCAAGTGGGCGCGGAAGGGCTTGTCGAGGGGAGGGCTGTGCATGGCCAGGAGTCTAGCCGCGGTCCCATCGCGAGTGCCTCCGCCCGCTAGGATCCAAGGCGCTAGGATCCAAGGGCGCTAGGATCCGAGGGCCATGCGCCGTCGCCGTCTGCCGCCGCTGCCGCCACGCCGCCGGTACGGGGTTGGGGCCGCGCCGCCACCGCGGCGAAGGCGGGGGCGCCGCCTGCTCGGACTTCTCGGCATCGCGGCGGCGGGGGTGGGGCTCGTCTACATGGCGCGGCGCGATGCAGCGCTGCGCGCGCTCCCGGCGCCTGGTCCCTCGCCGGCTGAGCCCGAGCGTGATCCCGGGTCTCCCGAGTCCCCCGAGTCTCCCGAGACCGCGACCCCGGCCGGCGGCCGCTTCGTCGCGTTGCCGGCGGGATCGTTCTTCGTGCGCGCGGCCGGCGACCTCGGACCGGCGCTCGTCCTCGTGCACGGGCTCGGCGGCTCGAGCGCCCACTGGCGACCGCAGCTCGCCGCGCTCTCTTCCGAGCTTCGCGTCGTCGCGCCCGACCTCCGCGGCCACGGCCGCTCGCCGCGGGTGGAGGGCGGCGCCTACGACGTCGCCGCCCACGCCGGCGACGTGCTCGCCATGGTCGACGCCCTCGGCCTCGACCGCTTCGCGCTCGCCGGACACAGCTTCGGCGCCTGGGTGGCGCTCGAGATCGCCGCCGCCCACCCCGGGCGGGTGACCGCGCTCGCCTTCGTCGATCCGGGCGGCGATACCAGCGAGGTCGAGGGCACCGACGCGGCCCTCGCCGCCGTGGCGGCCGACCCCCGCAACGAGTTCACCATGCACTACCGCGAGTTCCTGCGCGGTGGCCGGCCGGCGACGGCGCGGCGGGTGATGGCCGATCTCGAGGCGACGCCGGCCGAGGCGCTCGTCGCCGGTCTCGACGCGTCGATGCGCTACCCGGCGCGGGCACGTCTCGCCGCGTACCCGGGCCCGAAGCTCCTGCTCGCGACGCCGCTCAACGACGCGCCCGGCTCGCTGACGCGCACGGTCGAGGGCCTCGCCGTCGAGTGGCTGGCGCCGGCGAGCCACTGGGTGATGCTCGACCGACCCGAGGAGACGACCGGGC
>Ga0075421_100001562_pt1 | contig 26936 bp, 25 predicted proteins | sample SoiMetdeltSBSDD5_FD_75292 | JGI IMG/M metagenome (GOLD analysis project Ga0075421, IMG submission 75292) | Bulk soil microbial communities from a Populus tree surrounding site in Tennessee, USA - Soil MetaG P. deltoides SBSDD5 | ecosystem: Environmental > Terrestrial > Soil > Tree plantation... | reverse complement strand
CTCAAGGCGTCGCTGGCCGGCACCGCGGCAGCGGACTGGGTGACCGTGTCGAGCGACGGCCGAACCGGCGTTCTCGATGTGCGCGCGACGCTCAGGACGGATGACGGGGCGTTGATCTTTTCCGAATATCGCGGACGTGTCCATTTCGATCCGGGCGGGCTGCATCGGGTCTTCACCAGCCCCAGGTATGAAACGGGTGATCCGCGCTACGCCTGGCTCAACGGCTTGCAGTGCGTCGGCAAGGGCGTGTCCAACGCCAAGGAGCGGTGGCTACGCTACCGCCTCTACGCGGTCACCTGAGGGCCCAACGTCATGATCAACCGACAGCTCAAGCTCGCCAGGCGGCCCGTCGGGCGCGTCTCATTGGATGACTTCACCTATGAAGAGGTCGTCCCACCGGCGGTCGCGGACGGCGCGGTGCTCGCCCGGACATTGTTCCTTTCCGTCGACCCCACCAACCGGGTGTGGATGAAGGATGTGCCGCAGTACATGCCCCCGGTCGCGATCGGAGAAGTCATGCGATCGGGCGGGCTTGCACAAGTGGTGGAATCGCGGATTGCAGGCGTCGAACGTGGGGACCTGGTATTCGGCATGACCGGCTGGCAGGATTATTCGCTGCTTCGCCAAGGCGGCGCGCTCGGCCTCGCGAAAATTCCGTCCGTACCGGGGATCGCCCCGGAAAAATTCCTTGGAGTCTGCGGCCCCAATGGCGTTACCGCCTACGCCGGTATAATCGACGTGGCTGGGGTAGCGGAGGGCGACACCGTCGTCGTAACCGCTGCGGCAGGATCGGTCGGGTCCGCCGCCGGCCAGATCGCCAAGCTCCGCGGCGCGCATGTCGTTGGGATTGCCGGCGGCCCGGACAAGGCCCGCTTGCTGGTCGACCATTATGGGTTCGATGCCGGCGTCAACTACCGCGCGGACGATTTTCGCGAACAGCTCAAGGCCGCGACACCTGATGGCGTGGACGTGCTGTTCGAAAATGTCGGCGGCGAGATCATGGAGGCGGCCATCGCCAGGATGAACCCTCTAGGGCGGATTGCGCTGTGTGGGATGATCTCAGTCTACGAGGGCCGTGGGACTACCACATATGATTGGGCGCCGATCATGGCCAAGCGCCTGAAGGTCCAAGGGTTCAACCTGATAGATTGCGGCAGGCTATGGCCGCGCGCCGCGCGGGAACTTTCCCAGTGGGTGGGCGAAGGCAAGATCAAGGCGGACGAGACGATCGTCGACGGGCTCGAGAAGGCGCCCGAAGCGCTCAACATGCTATTTGAGGGCAAGAACAGCGGCAAGATGCTGGTGCGCGTCGCATGACCGGACAGTTCGAGGGCAAGGTCGGGCTCATCACTGGCGCCGCATCCGGGATTGGCGCCGCCCTTGCCCAGCTCGCGGCATCGGAAGGGGTTGCGGGCCTGGCCCTACTCGATTGCAATAGAGACGGGCTTGAGGCGGTGGCCGCGGATTTACGATGTCCAGTTGTTTTAGCTGCGCTCGATGTCGGCAGTGCCGAAGCCTGGCAGACTTTTGAACAGGACATTGCCGATCGCTTCGGCGGTCTCGATTTCGCATTGGCCAATGCCGGCATCGGCCACGCCATGGCGCCAATTGCCGAGCTTGATCCGGATGACTGGCAGCGGGTGATCAGTGTCAATCTTACCGGCGCGTTTCTGACCGCGCGGACCGCGCTCCGGCTGATGAACGACGGTGGTTCCATCGTCCTCGTGGCGTCGTCGATGGCCGTGAAGGCGTCGCCCAACACTGCGGGGTACGGAGCGTCAAAGGCCGCCCTGCTGCAGCTTGCGAAAATCGCCGCTCTGGAAGCCGCCCCTCGCGGAATCCGCGTCAACGCAATCTCCTTCGGCGGGGTCGAAACGCCGCTGTTTCGGGGCCATGATTTCTTCAATGCGCTCATTGTCCAGTCGGGCAGCGAGCGCGCCGCCTTCGACGCGCTGGCAGACCGCACGCCATTGAAGCGCTATGCATCTGCTGATGAAGCGGCCGGCCTGATCGCATTCCTGATGAGCGATGTAGCTGCCCAAGTCACAGGCACCAATTTCATTGCCGATGCCGGGATGACGCTGTGACACGCCTCGAGGAATTGTTCGGGCTCCAGGGCAAAGTCGCCTTGGTCACGGGCGGCGGCCGCGGGATCGGCAGGATGATCGCAACTGCCTTTCTCGATGCCGGCGCCGAGCGCGTCTACATCGCTTCGAGGGATGCAGTTACACTCGCGCAGACGGCGGAGGAGCTGAGCGCCGACGGACGCTGTATCGCCCTTCCCGCAGACCTCTCCAGTGAAGCCGGTTGCCTTGCGCTTGCGGACGCGCTGGCCAGCCTTGAAACCCGGCTCCACATCCTGGTCAACAACAGTGGCGCCACTTGGATGGCACCGTTCGAGGACTATCCCGCGGATCGCTGGGACCGATTATTCGCACTGAACTTGAGTGCGCCATTCTTCCTGAGCCGCGCATTGTACCCGCTGCTTTCTGCAGCCGCAGCCGACAATGACCCTGCACGGATTCTCAACATCGGCTCGATTGCCGGGGAAATGGCGGAATCGATGCAGTGCTATGCATACGGCCTGTCAAAAGGAGGGTTGCACCACCTCAGCCGTATGCTTGCCAAGGAACTCGGTCCGCGCGGCATTGCCGTCAATGCCATCGCACCAGGCCGATTTGCGACGCGCATGACAAAGGCGGTCGGCGAAGACGAGGCCCGATACCAACGCGAACTCGCAATGATTCCGCTGGGTCGCTGGGGCCGTGACGACGACATTGCGGGTCTGGCCCTGATGCTAGCGTCGCGAGCCGGAGCTGGTTTGGCTGGCGCCGTTATTCCGTTGGACGGTGGCGCATCGCTGGTTTCCGGGTGAACCTCCAATGTCCGCTTTCGACCCGTTGCGGTCATTGGAGCAACGCTTCGGACTGCGATCAAAAGCTCACGAGCACCGAAGCGAATGCCAACACGCCTATCAGCATAATGGCGTAGGCCACGAAGCAGCTAAGCTGGTGAAGCGGGATGCCGGGGTGCAGCGAAATGGCCGCGAATGGGCCATCGCTGAGATATTTGACCGCTCGAAGATATTGCCATGTGAAGAGCGCGAGCGAGCCGATGCCCCCTGCGATCATCAGAAGCCCCACGTCGCGGGGAATATGCGGTCCGAGGGCAAGGAACTGCGGCGGGACTTGGCTCTTCAGGCCCTGGAACAGTTGGGCGAGCGTGAAGCCGAAGGCGATGAGCGTCACCGCCGTCCGCTGCGCCGCCATCAGCGTCCGCTGCAGGCCAAAGATGGTATTCATCCAGGCCATGTGGTTGCCGGCGTTCGGTTCGACTTCGAACTCTACTGGAATTTCACGCATCGGGGTCCCGATGTGCAGTTTCATGTGAGAGGAATGGGCCTTGGATTGCGTCGTCCATCAGGTGCACCCACGCTACGAGCAATTGGTTGAATACGGTCTCCAGACCCACGATGGCTCTGGCTGTCGGACGAACGTAACAGCGACGATTGTCGTGAAGATCCCCTTCGCGGATTGCTAAACCGTGCCTCTCAAGCCCGTTCAGGTGACGGAGCGCAGTCGTCATCGGCACGCCGGATGCGTAGCATAATGAAGTGACGGAAATCCTCTGGCCCTGCTGATCGATGGCGAACAGCTCCAACAGCATGTCGAAGCTGGGGTCACGAAATATCGGAGCTCCGAGCACTGCATTTCTTTTCATCCGCACCTGCCGCGAACGAGCCATGAATTCGGCCAGCGCGACACGATCGATTTGACTGCTCCCTCGCTGCGGCTGGACCCTGTGAGCGATCTTTTCGATCGCCCGGGTGAGGCTGCATTGGCCTTCGTCCGCCACGGCAATGACCAAGCCAAGAAGGCGGGATACGTCGTTTAAGGTAAGCGAATTGGGCTGCACTGTTTCTCTCTGCAAATATTGGAAATCTCTGGTCGCGGTATCGGTCGGACCGCTCAAGGCGAGACGCTTCCGGAAATTGGGTCCGGTCTAGTCATTTCGGAGGTTTTCTCGGGCAGTACTTTAGGGTCGCCGGAAACTGCCACCGCGAATCGGGTCACAAAGTTGCTACCCCTGGCCCTGGCGAGACCGCATAGACCTTCAGGAAGGCGTCTGCCGCGGCGGTCGCTGCGGTCACAATCTCGTTATGGTCTCCGCCGGTATCTGCGCAGAGCAGGTGCTTTTCGAGCATGTCCCACTCGTTGAGGCCCTTCCAGTGCATCGCCGTTATCCAGGGATCGGCGAACTTGAGCCGTCCTTCCTTCATCATTGCCGCGAAGCGCTCGGCGAGCCGCTGCCACGCGGGTCGCAGTACATTGTCGTAGAATTCTTGCGCGATCGGCTGATTGGCGACGGTGCGGATGTTTGTGGTTCGTGACGCATGGCCTGACAAATAGGCAATCCCGAGCCGGATGAGCCCGCTTCTGAGATCCTTCTCAGCCAGCAGTTCGTGCATCAGGCGATCGGCTTCCTCGTTAACATCGTGATCGAGTACGGCGCGAAGCAGCTCCTCCTTCGACCTGAAATAGCCATAGAGCGTTGCTTTCGAACCTCCTAGGCGCGCGGAGATTTCCGACATCGAGGTGCGTTCATAGCCCAGCTCATCGAACAGCTCTGCGGCTATCCGAATGATTTCTTGACGTCTTTCTTCTGTACGCACCCGCATTTGCATTCATCTCCGTGTTGCTGATCAAATTCGTTAGTGGATTCCGGCCTGCAGGACGCTGGTCGCGGACAAATACCGGTCGAGCAGCTCACGACCTGCCGACGTGAGGATGGCCCTCAGCTCTCCTGTCACCTGGTGCGTCGCGCCGGTGATCAGTTGCCGCTGCTCGAGCCCGGCCAGCCATCGGTCCAGGACCGGCCGTGTCACGCTCACGAGCGAGGCGAGTTTAGGGAGGCTCAATTCGCATTGACTGTCCGAATGAAGCGCCAGGAGAATGTCCCAGGGGGTTTCTTCGATGATGGCCGGCGGCAGTATTGCAGTGGCGGTTTCCCGGCGCAGGCGCAGGTTTTTTTGTAGGTCGCTTTTCATTGCAAGACTCCATTCGTCTGAGCGTTATGGAACTGGGAAACGGCCAAGGCCGGGCCTGTGAATTGACCACCGCTGCCGGCCGGTAAATCTCCGACCATCACTGTCGCCATGATCAAAGCAGCCAGCACAGCTACGGTGCGCGTGCGAGACCAACGGAGGAGCGCCGGAATCAGCAGGGCCAGCATGACGAGCATGACGATCGGGCCAGCGATCCGGTATCCGACCGGTGAACCGCCAAGGCCAGAATCGTGAAGCGACCAAAGCAGCGTGGCCGCGAAGACGACCATGTAGGTCCAGGCCCCTGCTGCGTGCCGCTTGGCCAGCAATGCCCCCGACACGATCAGGCCGAAACCGGCGAAAAGGAAGAAGTCGCCCCCGTCCAGCGTGGAAAAGGTGCTTCCGATCGCCAGCCCAACGCCGAAGAGCGAAATCATCGAGCCGCCAACCGCCAGCAGTGGACGCGCTGCCTGAGCGCGATGCCGCCTGGCGACCAGCCTGTGATGGTTTGGAGCAGTCGGAGCGGGGATCATGACTAATCCTCTGTTTGGTGGGGCTCTGCCCGTGCCGGAAAGGGGGAAAAACGGCGCGGGCAGAGCGGGCCCGAACTGGAAGGGGGAAAGGGAAAGCCCTTCTTCCAGCCGGGAATATTCATTAGGCGGGACTAACTAGGAGCGACGGAGTGAAGCCGCGGTGATGAGCCACGTAGTCAAGGATCCGCTTGGCGTGGGTCACGCTGTATCCGGCATCGATAAAAGCCTGCACTTCGCGCACGGGGACGAAGTCCCAGAACCATGCCCGAACCGAGAAGCGCCGCAGGGCCTCAAGCTCGTCGTTTGCCAGGCGGCGCGGGATCGGGATGCCGAACAGGTTTCGAGCCATGCGCGAGATGAAGCCATCAGGGTTCAGGCTGCGGGGTCCATCCTTGCGCGCCATTTCAATAACCTGCCAATCCATCCTGGCGAGGCGGCGCTGTTCGATGTGGTCCATTGGATAACCTCGTGATTTCAATCTGTACCGTACGGTCTAGTCCATTACCGTAAGTGAGTCAAGAACAATTTGGACTGTACGGTACGGTCCTGCTTTTTTTGACCTATATTGGGGCGAGCCGTGCGTGATAGCGCCATTGTCGCTGCCGGCCGGAAAGTCGTTGGCACTTGCGCGCGACTCGATCGCCGCGATGTTGGCCGGTGTCCGGATTCCTTCGCGCGCGCTGCGTGCGGCACGCGCGTGCGCAAAATCAGAGACTCGCGCGAAGGGTCTTGCGACCTGCCGGCGGAGCTAGCGGTCTTTCCGCTTCGCCGCGGTCTCCTCGCTACCGTAGATATGGAGGAACGCATCAGCTGCGTGCTTGGCGGCCGTTTCGATTTCCTTCGAAACGATCGCATTAGCCGCGCCGAGCAACTGCCGTTCGAGCAGATCCTGCAACACCAGGCCTTTGAAGTGCATTGCCGCCAGCCAGGGATCAGCGCGTCTCAGCTTGCCTTCGCCCATCAGGGTCTTGAAAGCATCAGCGACTCGTTTCCACGCGGGGCAAAGGACATTCTGATAGAACTCCTCCCCAATCTTGGTGTCGGACGGTTGGGTGGCGACGATTCGGATGTTGGAAATCGCCAACGGCGCAAGTTGGCGCGTCAGGTAGACAGTCCCGAGGCGCACCAATCCCTTGCGAAGGCTTTTCTCGGCAAGAAACTCATGCATGGCCTGGTCAGCGACCTCGCTGACATCCAGATCGAGCACCGCCCGCAGCAAGTCTTCCTTCGATGGAAAGTAGTTGTAGAGCGTTTGTTTCGACCCGCTCATGCGCTCGGCGATCGTAAGCATCGAGGTGCGCTCGTAGCCGAGCTCCTCGAACGCCTGGGCGGCTACTCCGATGATTTGGCGGCGCTTTTGCTCTGACCGTGTCCGCATGAGCTGAACCAATCCCTTCAAATCTAAACGGTACCATACGGTCTATTTTTGTGTTGACAAGAACGAATCGAATGGACTAGACCGTACGGTACCGTTAATTGATCTAAGGTTTGAAGTGATGAAAGCGAATAGATCTGCGCTGCCGCGCTGCATGGTACTGCTGACGGCCGTACTGCTGACGAGCGCCTGTGCGTCCATCCCGAACCTCGGGCCCGAACCCGAGCCGCGCGCGGCGACCGACTTCGTATCCTCGAAGGCGTTCGCGGCTCCCCGGTCGGAATGGCCGGCAGACGGCTGGTGGCGGCGCTATGGTGATCCCCAGCTCGCTCAGCTGATGGAGCAGGGCCTCGCGGACGCACCCGATCTGGCCGCGGCCGCGGCACGGCTGCGTGCCGCCGAAGGCTTCGCGCAACAGGCGGGCGCTGCGTTGAAGCCAACAGTCGATGCCTTCGCCGTTCCGGAACTCTCAAAGCAGAGCCAGAACACCGAGACGCCCTCTGCAGCCGTTCCCAACGGCTGGAACGATCGTGGTGCGGTGGGCCTCGCCTTTTCGCTGGATCTGGACCTATGGGGCAAGAACCGCGCCGCTTCCCGAGCCGCGAAGGCCGAAGCCCAATCAGCCCGCTACGAGTTTGACGAAGCGCGGCTGGCGATTACGACCGGTATCGCTTCCGCCTATGCCGAGCTGGCCTCACTCTATGCCCAGCGCGACAGCCTCGAGGATACGCTCAACATCCGCATGAAGAGCGCGACGCTGGTCAAACAGCGCGTCGATATCGGACTCGATACGCAAGCGGAGGCAAGGCAGGCGACGGCGCGGGTCGCACAGGCGCGTGCTGACATTGAGGCGACGGACGAAGCCATCGAGCTTACCAAGAACGCGCTCGCAGAGCTCGTCGGGGCTGGGCCGGACCGGGCGCTGTTGATCGGTCGACCTGCGGTTGCGCTGCTTCAGGCGCAGGGCATTCCGGCCGATGCTTCGACGAACCTAGTCGGCCGCCGGTCGGACATCGCGGCGCTCCGCTCGCGAGTGGAAGCGGCCGCCGAGCAAATCAAGGTCGCGCGCGCCTCCTTCTATCCGAGCGTCAACCTGACGGCTCTCATCGGACTGCAGTCTTTCGGGCTAGGCAACTTGCTCTCGGGCGGTTCCGGCTTTGGAAGCGTCGCCCCCGCGATAAGCCTCCCCATTTTCCACGGTGGCGCGCTCCAGGGCCAATACCGCGGTCGCCGCGGTCAATATGACGAGGCCGTTGCCCTTTACGATGCCTCCGTCATCAAGGCGCTGCGCGAGACCGCCGACGCGGTGACGAGCCAGAAGAGATTAGTTTCGCGGTTGGCTGACTCGCGCAGCGCATTGGCTGATTTCCAGGAGGCGCACCGGCTCGCGCAGCTACGCTATGAAAAGGGGCTCGCGACCTATCTCGACGTGCTGTCAGCCGAGGAGGGCGTCGTTCGCGCTCAGCTCCAGGTGGCGCAGCTCGAGTCCCGTGCCTTCACCCTCGACGTACAGCTGGTCCGCGCCCTCGGCGGCGGGTTCACCGCTGCCTGACATCCAATATTTCGGAGACTACCCATGGCCGAGAGAGACCCCAAGGAACTGCACCAAGCGCACTCGCTTGAAACCATCGAGACCGACGAACAGCAGCTGGAAGCGACGAAAGCGAAGCGCAAGAAACTGTTCACCGGCTTTGCCGCCGGCATCGCGCTGATCGGCGGCAGCTATTATGCGTATGACGCTCTCGTCGCATCCAAGCATGCGGCAACGGACAACGCCTATGTCGGCGCCGATGTGGCGCAGGTGACGCCGCTGATCGGTGGACCGGTCCGCGAAGTCCTCGTCCAGGACACGCAGCAAGTGCGCCGCGGCGATGTGCTCGTGCTGCTCGACGACACCGACGCGAGGATCGCCGTCGCCCAGGCCGAGGCAAATCTCGCCTCGGCAATCCGCAAGGTCCAAGGCCTTCACGCCACTGACAGCGGACTCGGCGCACAAATCGCTGCCCGCGCTGCCGATGAGGCTCGCGCCCAAGCGCAGATTACGGCTGCACAGTCGGATGTCGAAAAGACCCGCATCGACCTGCAGCGGCGCCAGGAGCTGGCATCCTCGGGAGCGGTTTCCGGCGACGAGCTGACCACGGCGCGCAACGCGTTCAACACTGCCGCTGCAAGCTTTCGCGCTGCTCAGGCTGCTCGGGCCCAGGCAGCGGCCACCCGCAATGCCGCGGTCGGCGATCGCGATGCCAACCGTGCGCTGATTGCCAACTCGACGGTCGACAACAATCCGGACGTGCTTGCAGCGCGCGCTGCGCTCGCCCAGGCCCGAGTCGATTTCGAGCGTACCGTTCTCCGTGCGCCGATCGACGGCGTCGTCTCAAGGCGTCAGGTTCAGGTGGGCCAGCGTGTCCAGCCCGGGGCCATGCTGATGGTCGTCGTGCCGGTGCAGGCCGCCTATGTCGACGCCAACTTCAAGGAAGTCGAGCTATCCAAAGTTCGCCCCGGCCAGCCGGTTGCGCTGACGTCCGACCTCTACGGCGAGAAAGTCGTTTTCCATGGCAAGGTGGCGGGCTTCTCCGGTGGCACCGGCGCGGCGTTCGCGCTGGTCCCGGCGCAGAATGCGACGGGTAACTGGATCAAGGTGGTGCAGCGCCTGCCGGTGCGGGTCACGCTCGATCCCAGGGAGCTCAAGCAGCACCCGCTTCGCGTCGGCCTGTCGATGAACGTCGACGTGGACGTCTCCAACTGATCGTCCAGGGGTAAGTGTCATGATCGCCAAGGCCGCAGCGCGGCTTGAGGGCGCGCTTCCCGGTCCGCTGACCGGCATGCGCCTTTACGTCGCCGCCATCCTCATCGGATTGGGAAATTTCCTGGTCGTGCTCGACACGACGATCGCCAACGTGTCCGTGCCGACGATCGCCGGCAACCTCGGCGTGTCGTCGAGCCAGGGAACGTGGGTCATCACCTCCTATGCGGTGGCTGAGGCAATAACTGTGCCGCTTACCGGCTGGCTGGCAAAAAAGTTCGGCGCCCAGAAGACCTTCATCACCTGCTACCTGGCGTTCGCGGCTATATCGCTGCTGTGCGGCTTGTCGGGCACGATCGGAATGTTGCTCGGCGCCCGGGTGCTGCTCGGCCTATTCGGCGGCCCGATCATGCCACTGTCGCAGATGCTGCTGCTGCGTATCTTCCCCAAGGAGAAAGCCACTCTCGCGACTGTGATCTGGGCGATGACCACGCTGATCGGACCGGTTGCCGGGCCGATCCTCGGTGGCATCATCTGCGACAATTACGGCTGGGAATGGATCTTCTACATCAAGGTGCCCATCGCAGGGGCCGGCGGGCTTGCCCTGTGGTGGCTGATGCGCGGCCAAGCGGACGCGAAGGCGCAGGCGATCATCGACAAGGTCGGGCTCGTCCTGCTCATCATCTGGGTGGCCGCGCTGCAGATCATGCTTGACGAGGGCCGTAACCACGACTGGTTCGCCGACCCGCATATCCGGATGTACGGCATCGTCGCTGCGATCGGGTTCGTCGCCTTCGTGATCTGGGAGCTGACCGAAAAGAATCCGATCGTCGATCTCAGGATCTTCCGCCACCGCGGCTTTGTCGGCGCCGCAACCACCTACTCGGTAGGCTTCGGCGCCTTCTTCGCCAGTATCGTCATCCTGCCGCTCTGGCTGCAGTCCAACATGGGCTACACGGCGACCTGGGCGGGCTATGCGACGGGCATCATGGGCATACTCGCGGTGCTTAGTGCGCCGCTGGTCGGCAAGGCCGTCGAGAAGTTCGATCCCCGGATGATCGTTTGCGTCGGGATCCTCGGCCTCGCCGCGGTCATGCTCTATCGCATGTGGGAGTTCACGCCCGACGTAACGTTCCTGCAGATGGCGTTGCCGACGCTCATCACCGGCGTATTCATGGTGATGTTCTTCATCCCCGTGACCGGTCTGGCCATGGCCAGCGTCGGCCATGACGAGCAGGCTAACGCGGCGGGCCTGTCGAACTTCATGCGGACTCTGGCCGGTGCCTTCGCCACCTCACTGATCCAGAGCCGATGGTCAGACGCCACGCGCGCCAACAACACGGAAATCGCCAATGCGATGCCCCATGGGCAGCAAGCGGTCGACGCGATGACGGCGCAAGGCGTGCCGCCTGAAGCAGCAAGGACGATGCTCTCCCAGCTCGTCGAAGGCCAAAGCGTGATGCTGGCGACGCTCAACATGTTCGGGGTCATCGCCGTCTGCCTCGGCGTCGCGGCGATGATCATCTGGCTGGTGCCCAAGCCGAAGGGCCGGATCGACACCAGCGGCGCGCACTAGGGCGCCGCAATAGAGGCAGGAGTTCCTCCGCGAGCTTGATGAAGTAGGACGGAGCGGTCTCATTGGGGACATAACCTCGCCCAAGGAACGCAAGTTCTGGGGTTCGCTGGGTGACCGAGCCTTGAGTAAGCAGGAATTATGCAGGCGCTCCGAACTTTGGCCGGTTCAGGCAGCTAATGACCGCTTTGGGTGGAAAGCGGTCATTAGCTTGACACTCAATCAGCTCAGGCTTCTTCTGCTAACGCTCGGTCAAAAGGGAGGGGAGACCCATGATTCCCAGACGCGTGGCCGAACATGCGAAAGCTCAGAACTGGTTCGCGGTCACGCTCGATTTCTTCATCGTCGTCATTGGCGTCTTCATCGGCATCGAAGTCGCCAATTGGAACCAAACGCGCCAAGACCGCCAGGAAGAGCGACGCTATTATGGCCAGTTGCTGCTCGATTTGAAGGGCGATCTTAAAACGCTTTCGCTGGCCGAACGGCGGGCCGATCAGTTCGACGAGGCCGCCCAGCTAGTGATTGATCGGCTCGGCGGCAAAACCCCGGCTCAAGCATCTCCCGGTCGGATGGCGACTGCCATTCATAAGGCGGGATGGATCTATATACCCTACGCGTCACGTGGCACCTATAATGAGCTGATCAGCACCGGAAACCTGGGCCTGCTGCGCAACTCCCAGCTCAAGTCCGAGATCGCAAACTATTACGGGACATTTGAAGGGCTCCGCCAATGGGATTCGCTGCTACGTGACCAGCAGAGTGACTATTGGGCGGAGACGGCCGGCGTCTTGCCACGCCCCGTTCTCCGGGCAGCGGTTCGCGAAACCGAGCCTACAATAACTCCCGGCGAGGATCGGATGATCTGGCAGGCTGCCCGCTCGCATCCGCGCTTACCGAGCATGTTGATCGGCATGGCCGCGCACCAGGAGCGCGTCCGCCGGGACAGCGAGCAGCTTACCGTTCGAGCGACCAAGCTGATCGCCGATATCGAACGGCATTTGAAGGATAGCGGCTAGCCGTCGGACACCGCTTCCCTGAGCGCCCATTCGCCGCCTTCGGTGGGCAATGGACGGCATTCTTATGTCCGCACTGGGTCGATTCCGGTCATTAGATGACGTCTCAACAGTTGGGGTAACCAGTGAGGGAACAATCCGGTGTGAGGTTGAGATTTCACTAATAAGTTAGGCAGCCTGCGTCTCCGCTACCGGTCACATCGCGATTGTTCGCGGATGATCAAAAGCAACTAAGCAAACGCCGTCATCGAACCGTTCGGCATGCGCATGTCGTTGGGCGACGCCTAGATCAGGCGTCAACGCGAATGGACTGCAACCAAGATCATTCCCAGGATCATCGCGAGACCACTAAGCAATATGAGTGCCAGCGAGAGGAATCCGGCCATGCTGAGCCAATGCTTACCGGCCAAGTTCGATCAACCCGGCCGATGCTCGCCCACGACCGCTCGGCAAATGATCAGGCTGCCTGACAAGGCGATGGCCATCGCCGCAAATGCGATTTCTCCAGCCGAGAGTGACGCGATCAGGCGCGGCGCATGGACCAATGGAATCCATGCGAGGAACATGGCAGCCACAACCAGCAGGGCCTGGCCGCGAATTGAACGGAATAGCGTCGCAAGTCCGGACCCAATCAAAATGGCGCCCGTGATCCAGGGCCAAATTGCCGCGAAGGGGATGAATTCGGGTATCAGGCTCGCGATCTGCGGACGCATCAGCAGATGAATTGCCCCGAACATGACCAGCATGATTCCGAGAGCCCGAAGCAGCACATGTTCGCCAATCCGATCACGCAGCAAGGCCAGGCTCGCGGCCGACAAGACCACTGCTTCCGCAATCGACACAGCATATTCAATCGACGGACCTTTGGCGATCAATGACCAGGCGGTCATTCCTGCTGCTGCAAGCCAGGCCATGAATATCGGCCAAACAAGGTAGGCCGGAGCCGCTCGAAGCCATGCTGCCGCGAATGCTGCACCGCCAATGGCGAAGCCCACGGCGCTTGCCGCGCCGCCGCCTGCCACATCGCCAAACATCGGCTGTGGCAACGTCCCGCTGACTGCCGACGCAATGAAAATGGCCGCTGTCCCGAGCAACAGGAGCAGTTGGCCGGCGTATCGCTGGCCGTCTTTTGAAAATGGCCATGGCCGATCGACAGTTGGACGTCGATCGCTCGCCGGGCTTGAGAACCTACTGCTTGTCATTGATGGATCTCGCCATACTGTCGCCCAACACCAGCAGCGCCACGCCAAGCAGGGCAATGTCCTTGATCACGAATTGGCCGAACGGCCCCAAGGCCGGAAAGCCGCCCAACCGCATGTCCCAAGCCATTGGCAAGGCGATCAGGGTCGATGTGATCAGCAATATCAGGACGGCCAAGGCCGCCCCCAAGAGACCCGCGCGGGCCGACCAGGGCGATGCCATCAGCAGCAACGCGGCACCAATCTCAACCACGCCGAGGAAGTTAGATGCGCCGGCGGCGCCAAAGATTGTCAGCAGCCACGCCAGCCACGGCGTGGCGTTGAGCAGCAGGCCTACGCCCTCAATTTCAGGCGCAGTAAACTTAAGCCCGCCGATCAGTAACAGCGGCAGTACAACGCCGGCCAGCGCCAGGCCGCGACCCAGCGTTTGCAATCGCTTTGCGACGGCAGGGTCCGACAATAACGTCGATATCATCTCCGCCTCTTTCCGGGGTCACACATTTTGGCCGGTCCGGTTGCCGTCGTTGCCGCAACAACCGTAGTCGAACCGCTCGTCCGTCGCCGGGCGCCCATCTCGGGTGAGGTCAAGCAGTGTCCACACAGGTTCGACCGTGCCGCAGTGCCGCGGGTCTTGTCCCGGTTCCGGCGGCTCATAGAGCAACTCCGACGCCCAGCTCAGGCGAATGATGCCGGCATCATCCCTTTGGAACACGGTCAGCATGGGCATCTGCTGCCCATGTTCGTCCTCGCCGAGGTAGTCGCGTTTGAAGTTGTTTGAGGCCGCCGACAGCAATTTCAGGTTGCGCCAGCCGTGATGGTCCGCAAAGGCAGCGACCCTCTCGATGGGCGCCTTGGCTACGGCAACGATATTCGCGCCCAGGCCCTCGACGTGCGGCACCGCACCATCCCAATTGTCCAGCAAGGCGGTACAGGAGGGGCAAGGGCCTTCCTCCAGCGGCAAGCCGGCAGCAGGACCGCACGTGGGTCCAGCCCGAGAATCATTCCGGTGACGAGGAAACATGAAGTGATATGCGATCAGCGAGCTGGTGCCCGGGCGAAACAGCTCCGACAACTTGATTTTTGCCGACCGGTTGTCGGGATCGATATGATCGAACTCATAGTCTTCAGGAATCTCGCCGCCGGGCGGTAATGCTCGAACGGCCTCTGCGATCGATTCCATTTCCCGGCGCAAATGCAGTTCCCGAACAAGCAATTTGCGTCGCTCGAGGCGATATTGGGGTGACTCGTTGGGGAACGCCACATTCATGCCGGGTCTCCCGCTAGTTGCCGATTATGGGCGGGTCGTCCCGCAAATTGGAGACAAAGGCGATGGGGAGGATGAACGGGGGCTCTTGTCCAGCCTCCCCGCCGCTGCCACCGGTCTCCCCAACCAGGTGGCCACGGATCGCAATAGTTCGCTCCGGCAACTTGTTGGGCACGATCCACGCGAACTAGGCCGCCAGGATCTGCCTCGCCCCGCAACCGGCAGGATGACGGCACAGAATGCATTCAATGCCCTGCCTTCTGGAAATCCATGGTCCAGTTCGTCTCCCATGTCTTGCCGCCATCATAGGAAAAGGACTGCTCCCAGCGAGCGGATGAAGCGGTGATCTTGTGCCAAAGGAAGCCCACGTTGACGGGCCGGTCGCCGTCCACGTCAGTTCCTTCGAAATGCCCGACGCCCTGCTTGAAACGGCCTTGCACGGGCGGCTGCAACACACCGTCGCGGTCACTAACCCAGTAGATGCGCCACTGCTTGATCGTCCGATCGAAGCAACGCAACGCCATTCCAGAAAAGGCTAAATCCTTGATCCGGTGCTCTTCCACATTGCACAGGCCATCGAGCAACGGCCTGGTGTCGGCGGTGCCCTGATGCTCGATCCATTCGGTGCTGCCGACGCCGCGCGCCTTTAGCCGGCGATGGGTGACGTTCCACGTTCCGTGAAGAAAATTGAAGTCCTGCCATTCATGCTGAGGTGCGGCCCGGATCAGCGACCGCGAGGTTGGCTTCAATCGCAAGACTTCCGGTTCGCGTGCCAGCAGCGGGGCAATAGCTTCCGCTGCATTAGCGAACGCCGATTGATGCGCTTGCCGATCCTTGTCGTCGGCAAAGGCAGCAAACCAAACCAGCAGATGTTCACCTTCGCGAACCGGGAGCCGTGGAAAATTGTTGGTGCGTCCCTTGGTCAAGAATGATGCCAGCGGTCGGACACCGCCAGATTCGAGCCTGGGCGCGATCTGTTTTTCAAACAGGCTCACCGCATCGGACGGAGGAAACTTCAGATAGTAGATGGTGGCCGTGATCAGCCCGGCAGGCATTTCCTCACCGAGGGCCGGTCGCGACGGCGGCAATTTGAATTCACCAACAGTGCCGAATGCATCGAGCAAAAGCACATTATCGCTGTCGATCATGGTGGCATTGGCGGCGGACCGATTCGCTTGCCAAACCGGTCCGCCATAGAATGCGGTCAGGCCGGCCAGGCGCGCGTCCATGCTACTAAAGCCGCGCAGCCAAACGAACCGATCCGGTCGATCCATGTCGGTGAAGGTGCCGATCACCTTCATGCCTTGCGCTTCCTGGCTTTCAACAAACTCGCGCTCGAACAGGTCGATCAGGACATCGCGCTTCCCGGGATGGAGCGTGTATTGGCGCAGCTCAATAATCGGAAATGAGCCATTGACCTCAGCCGCCTGCGTCGGCACCGAGCGGCTGAGCGCTGCACCGGCCGTCAACGCCACTAACCCTTCATGTTTCGTCATTTTTGATCATGGCCCTTAGCGTACAGGAAAGGGAACTTCCCTGGATGGCGTCTCGCGGAACCAAAACAAACCGGTTGTCCTGTTTTTGTCAACCCATTAAACATGACCTGTCGATGCGGCTAAGGGCAAATGAGTGGGGGTCGATATCAAAAAGGAAAGACCGCGGGACGGCATGCGTCGGAAGAATGACCCACTGGGTGTCCGCGCGAGAATTCTCGACGCCGCCTTTATGCAATTCCAGTCACAAGGTTACGCAGCGACGAGCGTGCACCATATCGCACGTGAGGCGCAGGTAACGGGCGGAGCCCTGCATCACCACTTTCCAACCAAGAAGGCGCTCGGCATTGCGGTCATCCGTGACCGCGTCGCGCCGGCGCTCGAAGAAACCTGGTTAGAACCGTTGCGCTCTACCGGCGATGCGCCTGAAGCGGTGCTGCAAATCTTTGAGACGATTGCCCTCGAGCTCGATGGCCAGGGAATGGTCCTAGGGTGCGCCGTCAACAACCTGTCGCTGGAGCTTGCCTTCGCGGACCCCGATTATCGAGCCGAGCTTGCGCTGCTGTTTGACCGTTGGAACGCGGCCATTTCACAAGCCATGGCCGATCGGCCCGATTGCGATGCGCTCGCTGCACTGCTCGTCGCGGGCTTTTCTGGCGCGATGGCCATGGCCAAGGTTGAACAGCGGGGCGAGCCGCTGAGGCAATGCGCCGGGCAACTTCGCAAGTTGCTTTAGTGTGCCGGGATCAATTTGCGCGAGGCTGGTCAGCCTAAGGAAGGAGAGACGCTTGATGCATCGGACAGGCAGGTTTGCGATCGTGAGCATGGTGTCGCTAGCTGTAGCTGCAGCGTCCCCACCGCTTTCAGGCCAAGCCAACCGGGGCTGGGAGACGGCGCAAACCGAGGCCTATCCAAAAAAGCGCGATGACATTTTCTTCGCGGATCGATCGACCGGCTTCTACGGAACCGGTGCCGGCCGATTGTTTCGAACGGACGATGGTGGGCGGACGTGGAATCTTGCCTGGGAAAAGCGCGGCACCTTCATTCGGGCGATTGGATTTATCGACCGTGACCGGGGCTTTCTAGGCAATCTCGGCCTTGGCCTCGCGGGGACGACCGATCAGGTGCCACTTTACCAAACGTCGGATGGCGGGCGGAGCTGGCTGCCGGTGGCTCTGCCGGGGACAATGGCCGGCGTCTGTTCGATCGACATTCTGCGATCCAAGGTCATCGTCGAGGGTTCCGTGCGGGAACGCATCATTATTCATGCTGCCGGCCGCGCAAACGGGCCCGCCGCCGTTGCACGGTCCGAGGATGGTGGCGAGACCTGGAAGGTGATCGACCTGTCACGGCAGGCTGGAATGATTCTCGACGTAAAGTTTGTCGATCCGATGACCGGGTTCGTGTTCGCCGGAAGCAATGCGGACCTCAGCCAGGCGAACGCCCTGATCCTCAAGACGCGCGACGGCGGCCGCACTTGGCGCCAAGTCTATCGTTCAACGCGCCCTTTCGAAATCATTTGGAAGGCCTCCTTCCCAAGCTCGCGAGTCGCCTTTGCGTCAATTCAAAACAATGATCCGAAGAATATTCAGCAGCGCGTCATTCGCACGAACGACGGGGGCGAACATTGGTCTGAATTGCCTTTGGCGAAAGCGGCCAACGCCCAGGAATTTGGGGTCGGGTTTGTTGACAATCGCCATGGCTGGGTCGGTACGGCAATTGGCGGATTTGAAACTTACGACGGCGGCCGGCACTGGATACGGAGCGCTCTCGCGCCGATGGCCAACAAGATTCGAACTCGGGCCGGCGACGGCTCTGCAATGACCTACGCGATCGGAAGCGATGTCCAACTGTATCGTTAGGACGATTTCCAATGGGGCTGGTCTTGGCGGAATGTTCGCTTCAAAGATCCTGCCATTCGCCCGGCTGCATGGCGTTGACCCTGATGCCCCGACGTTCGGCTGCGATTCGCAATTGTCGCAACGGATCGTCGACTTCGGCATAGCCTTCCGCATGCTGAACGCCAAAATGGATGGGGACGAGTTGTCGCGCGCCGAGAATGACGGCGGCGGCCACGGCCTGTTCAGGCGTGAGCACCGCCGGGATGTCGCTAGCCGGTTGCCGCCAGCTGAATTTGGCCCCATTGATCGGCAGGAAGGCCGCATCGAACGGGCCGTATTGCCGTCCGATATGCCACCAATAGCCATGCCAGAGCGTGTCGCCGCAATGAATGATCCGGCGTCCGGCTGCAGAAACGATCCATGATACCTGCGGGTCGCCATAGCCGTCAGCTGCGGGAACGGCTGTCGCTGTGAAATCGCCCAATATCTGCGGCTCAAACATGGCCGCGGGCCTCAGCCGGAATTGGACTCCGGCCGGCGGCGCGATACCAGCTGGATACACCAAAGTCCCGCTTGTCCCCAGCGCGGAGGTCACGGTCGCCAGGTCAAAATGATCGGGGTGACGATGGGTTATGAGCGCGTAGGTTTCGGCCGATGGCTCAATTGGTACGAGCTTGTCGCCCAGCGACTTTTCCCAGACGTTTGGGTTGGCCATCGCGTCGATGAAAAGCGACGCATTGCCAAGCTTGAGGTGCATGCCAGCCCAGGCCAATCGCTGCATCTTCAGCTTGGCGGCCTCGGCCGGCAGGTGAGCGGACAGGCGCGCGGACAGGCCGGCCGCCATGGCGCCGGCTACAATGTTGCGTCGGGTAAGGAGTGGCATTCGATCGTTCGTCGATTGGATCGTCATGGCCGGCACCTACGGCCTGAAGATTTGGCGCAGCTATCAGCTTCTTTCGATCGGGAGGCGAATGGATCCGGTTTGCGGCGCATGGGCGGTACCTCTTTGATCTGACGCAAAGGGCGGCTCAGATGGACAGCTTTGGATCGCCCTCCAAGACCCGCTGCTCCAGGCTTGGCTGCTCACCTCTGCGCCAAAGCGACGCGCGATGGGCCACGCGGTAGCGAATGGGTCCTCCGTCTTCGGCCGTATCGCGGTGGATCGGCCGAGGAATGCAGACAAACTCGGATTCAATGTCGCTGCCCGTTACCCGGACGGTTGAATAGCCATGGCCTCCCATGTCAATGAACTTGAGGTGCGGAGAGACGTCCGGGTTGGACAAGGCGCGCGCCTTCTCGACGTCGTGCGATCGGGCATATTCGAGCGAGGATCGTACACCGTGGCGTATCGTCATGTTGATCGTCGCATCCGGCTTCCCGCCTTCGGGCCGATCCACCAAATACAGGGGTCTTAGCGGATGATCCTTGGGGATTGCATATTCTACGGCCTCCACCAAGCCTGCTGATGAAATCGAGCCAGTGATGAATGCGATGCCGACAGGGTCGAACGCCTTGGGCGGCAAGGTCTTGGCGGCATAGCCGGCCCAAAAGCTGTGGCGATCTCCCGCTACTGTCACGAAGCCGGTAATCCCCTCCCGCTTGACCAGGTCATAGATCTCGGCTCGCTCGGCAAATGCACCACCGAAATCCCCGCCGCCAAAGCCCGCAAAGCCGTCGCTGGGCCATTTCGGACCCATGCCATCAGGCAGGTTCTGCGGATCAGCGCGCCAATCCAGCGTGCCGAGCGAGCAGCCCCAGATCTTCCAGGTTGCCGACGAGGAACTAAGCCGATCCATGAACCACTTCTTTTGCGTGGACCCTAGTATCGTGTAGGGCGCGCCGTCTTTCCTGAAGTTCGGCGCCTCGATGCCGTTTAGCCGAATGACGTCCGGCGGATGGCCGCCTCCAAAGGTTCGGCCGGCGTCGATGATCTCCATGACCTCTTCGGGGAAGAAGTCGAGAAATTCGCGCTGGGAAAAAGGTGCGGCTTCGGGCCGGCCAGTCTGCTCCTCCATCCTGAAGCTGTGCTGGTCGGTGATGATCAGCTCGATATTCCGTCCGTAGCGAAATGAGCGATAGGCAATCAGGCTATTGATGGCCTCAAGGTTGTTTTTCTCGAGGCCCAGCCCTTCGTCATCGACCCTTGGCACCGGTGCTTCCGCAACAACTGGAGCGCCGAAATGGTCAAGGGAGGGTCCGCTGGGCTTGTAGATGCGTGCAGGATGATATTCGAACCACGCTTGATTTGCCGCGACTTTGACCGGCTGTTTCGGCTCCGACTTGCCACCAAACTTAACGTTGCTTTGCCAGCCTTGCCACGAGAATTCGTGGTTATCCCACATGGCGACAAAGGGAAAATAGGCACGGGCATCCTGGATATCCGGGTCACGTAGGTAGGCGCGATAGACGAACCGATATCCTTCCAGCGTTGTCGGTACGTGGAAATTGCGCACTTTGCGGGCATCGGGGACCTTGCCGATGTCGAAAATGGTGCGGTCGTAGCGCGTCTTTCCTTCCTCGGGATATTGGACCACCTCGTAAATGAAATCGCCGAGGTGCAAGACAAATCCAAGCCTGTCCTCCGCGCGCGCAACGCGATCCTCGTGGATCATTCGGCGATAAGCATGCTGCGCGCCTTCATTCACGTTCTGGCACGAAACAAAGGCGAATTTAACCGGTCGCGCGTCGCGATCGCTCGGCGCCGTAACCGTCCGGCCGACCCGGCTTCCATGCCCTTCCTGATCGATGAACCGATACCAATAGGTCGTTCGCGGCCGGAGACCGGCTACGAGAACGCGGCAAGTCCAGTCGACATCTTCCGAAGCCTGCACCCTTGCAGTCGATATCACCGACTTGAATGCCTCGTCCCGGGCAATCTCGACGGTAAGCGCAGCCGGGGGACTGCCGGCAGGCAATGGCCGCCGTGTCCACAAAATGATGCTGTCGGGGCGGGGATCGCCGGATGCAACTCCCTCAGGATAGAGATCCCGGCGCTCGATCCACGACAATCGCGAAGCTTCGGCGCGCCCATGGGCCCACGCCAACGAAGCTCCGGCGGCGCTTGCGGCGGCCAGGAAGCGTCGTCTGGTGAAAGGGTTCATCGTTCGATCATTCCGCTGGGCTGGGTGCGGGACTATATGCGGCTCGCCCCTGAAAGCCAGAGGCAAGCCCTTTTTGCGGCTATTACCAGATCACGCCATCGAGGTTGCTGCCAACCTCCCAGCCGAAGATGCTCGACAATAGGACTGCCATAACGACTCTCCTGTGAGGTTGATTGGGCGATGCCCTCGACCATGTTCAGCACGTTGCAACCTGCCGCGCTTGCAGGATTCCAAGGTGAGCGCTGCGTGGTTGGCGCCGATTGTCGCTGCCGAGATTCGACGGTCGTGAAATGGTGACGGTCGCGCCGATCCAGCGCTCGCTTCAGCCGATCATCTTAATTTTTTGATAGCTGAGTGCGGCAGGCAATCGAACAATGAGCGTCCCCACGAAGGGTGAGAGCTCATTGCCTGGAAGGACGACAATGGCGGTAAGCGAAATGGTTGTTGCCTTGGGAACAGCATCCGCCGCGGCGCTTGGTGGCACCACCGTCGCGCAGGCCGATGACCGGCAGATCGTGTCCGAGCTGGACATTGCCTACCAAGCCGCGGTCAAGCGCAATGATGCGGATGCTATGGACAAGATTTTGCACGAGAATTTTGCGCTCGTATTAGGAAGCGGGCATGTAGTGTCACGTACCGAGCTGCTGGATTCTGCCCGCAGTCGTGACATTGAATATGAGGTGCAGGACGAAGATGCGGGCACGCAAACCGTTCGCGTTTGGGGAAATACCGCGGTTGTCACCGCACGGCTGTGGATCAAGGGTACCAGAGCCGGCCAGCCCTTTGAGCGCCGGTTATGGTTCAGCGATACCTATGTCCGGACGCCGCAGGGCTGGCGATATGCGTTTGCGCAGGCATCGCTGCCGCTGCCCAGCGAGTGAGCCGAACGCGGTGTAGGAGGGAGCAGGAAGGCCCGATCGTGTACCGTCCACCTGACAGCGAGCGGTTTGACGTTCGGCGGGATTTACCTCGGAATCGCGAAACCAGCCTTCGCGAAGCGGACGACTATCGTGCCACGCTCCACCTGAGCGGTCTCGCGCACGTAGAAGACTCATCCGTTTCATGGACGAGTGAATTGCCGTCTGGTTACGAACCCCGCCATCAGATCGTCCTCCCCTATTTTGGCTTCTTTAGATATTGCGTCGGCAGCCAGGGCTGGCTCCTCGATCCCAACCGGACCCTGTTCATTTCACCCGGCTGGGAATTTGAGGATGAGCACCCGGTAAGGGGGGTCGGGCATGCCGCGCTTCTCATCAACCCGTCGCGCGAGCTGCTCGAGGAGATTTGCGGCCGACGGGGGCCCGTCAAGTGCCTGGCATTTACGGGTGTGTCGCATCCATCCACGATGCACCTGCGCCTGCTGACGCAACATATGCTGCGCCTCGACCCCACGACATATGATCAATTGCACGGCGACGAATGGGTCGTGCACGCGCTGCATGAGGCAATGTATGGCGCGAGGCCGCAACAGGCCCGATCATCGAGAATTATCGATCGCGCCAAGGAATTCCTGCATGCCCGGGCCTGCGAACGCTTGTCATTGAATGAAATCGCAACCGAGGTGAACGTCACACCGGTCTATTTGACGCAGGAATTCACGCGTTCGGAAGGCGTTCCCCTGTACCGCTATCAACTCTGGCTGCGACTAAGCCGGGCCCTGCTGGAACTGCCGCATTGCGATGATATTACCGGCCTTGCACTCGATCTTGGATTTTCGAGCCATAGCCACTTCAGTTCCGCCTTCAGGAAAGCGTTCGGGATGACGCCAGCCGATTATCGCCAAGGCATTGGATCGCGAGCGCTGAACCTGATCAGGCGAGCAAACGAAGCTTGCCAGCCGCGCGCGGCCTAACCGGAACAATCATTTCCTGACCATGTAGATGAAATGCGGCACGGGCATTTGCCCGTCCGCAAATCCGCATTCCGCGGTAAAAAAAGGGCGGCCATTTCTGGCCGCCCCAAGGTCGAGCTGACTTTGCTCGGGGACTTTAGAACTTCAGCTTTGCACTGACGGCGTAGCGGCGTCCCAACGCGTCGTAGGTCGACGGGAAGATATTGCCGCTGTTGAACGTGGTCGTACCGATCGTGTTGCCCACCACCTTCGGTTGATTGTCGAACAGGTTCTGAACCGTGAAGGTGAAGGTCATGTTGTCGGTCGCGTTGAAGCGGGCCGAAAGATCGAAGTAGTGCTCCGCGGGGATCTTGCGGAACTCCGGCTCGACCATGCAGCCGTTCGGATCGGCACCTTCGGGATCCGGGCAGGTGCTCGGGTTATCCAGAGCGAAGTCGAGGTCGTCCTGCAGCTGCTGCGGCTCGAACTTCATCCCGTCGATCCAGCGCCACAGCAGCGACAGGTCGACCTTGCCCATGGTGAGCGTGGTCCGCTGCGAGAACTGCAGCTTCGGCTGGATCGAGCCAGTGAAGGAGCAGTTGACGCTGTAGAATCCAGCGCACTCGCGGAAGAAGCTGTCCGGCGAGGCCACGTTGGAATTGAACTCCGAGTTGCGGGTCCAGTTACCCGTGAACGAGAAGGCCAGGTCGCCGAAGCCCAGCCGCGTCTTGTAGTTCATGATCAGGTCGACACCGTCGGTATACAGCTCACCCAGGTTGGTCGTGAGACCGAACAGGCCCTGGGTCGTCGCCGGATCGCCGTCGAGGCCGCCGGTGATCGGGTTGCGGCGGATGACCAGGCAGTCCGGATCGGAAGCGCTGGCGGGGGTGACGTTACCGAAGCAGGCGTTGATCAGGTCGCCCGGCAGCGCCGTACCGATAACGTCCTTCACGCGGATGTTGTAGTAATCGACCGACATCGAGAACTTCGGCAGGAACTCCGGTTGGAACACCACGCCGAGCGTCCAGGTGTCGGCCTTTTCAGGATCCAGATCAATGTTACCGCCCGTCAGGATATTGGCCTGGGCCGCCGTCGGATTGAGGATCGAGCCGATCGTTCCTGGCGGAGCGCCCTGCGCGAGACAGATTGCACGCAAGTCCGCGTTGGTTACTGGCGCCGCACCGGCGCACGGATCGACGGCCAAGTTCGTCAGGCCAACCGTCGCCGGGTTGAACAGCTCAAACAGGTTCGGCGCACGGACCGCGTGGCTGTAGTTACCACGGATCTTGATGCCGAAACCCGGTTCCCAGCTGCCGCCGGCCTTCCAGGTCCAAGTCTCGTTGGACGCTCCATCCGGTTCCGCAAAGGTCTTGTCGACTTCATATTTGGAATAGCGGATGCCCGCTTCAAGCGTTAGGCTTTCGAAGCCCGGCTTGTCCTCGATGATTGGTGCGATCAATTCGGCATAGCCTTCGTATACCGAGTAGCCGACGGGATTCCCCTTGCCATCATCGATGTCCGGAGACGCACCGCCGGCACCGCCCAATTCGCCCGGCGTCTTGGCGAGCAAGTCGGACGACTGCTTTGCCCTATACTTGCGGAACTCGGTACCGACCGCGAAGCCGATCGGCTGCGTCGCCCAGGGCAGCGCATAACCAAAGTCGCCGGAGATCAGGCCGCGCAACTGGCCGAGGCTGGTAAAGACTTTTGCCGAGCTGGACTCTGTGAGGAAATTGGCCATTTCCGGCGTGATCGAGCCTTCGGGGCCGAAGATATCGAGCGGAACGCAGGCGGGATTGCCGCTTTGGCAGGTCGGCACTCCGTTGACCAGGTTGACCAGCGAGCCCTCGCGGAAGCGCGACTGCAGGGTGTAGTTCTGGACTTCCTGGACGTTTTCGGATTCGCCATAGGCGCCCGAAACGTCCCAATCGATCGTGCTGGTCAGCGGACCACGCAGGCCGAGGCGCGTATCGAACACGGTCGAGCTGAAGTCGCTGATACGTGGACCGACTTCAGTCGTGCGACGACCTAGGCCTGTCGTGACCGTCCGGTAGGCCGGATCGGCCGGGCCAGTGGCCGCGGCAGCCGCGGCGCATTCCGCCGGGGTGAAGCGTGGCGTGTAGACATCAGGCACGCCGGTAACCGGATTGATGGGTGCCGTATTGAAGGCGCAAAACTGGTTGCGCAAGGTTGCCGGCAGGAATGGGTTGTTGAGGTTGATCGTCACCGTGCCGCCGAACGAACCTGACGGAGCGATGATCGTCTTGACGTTGTTCTTCGAGAACAGGCCGCGGGCATAGACTTCGACGGTGTCGGACACTTCATAATGGGCCTGGCCGAAGATGTTGTAGCGCGTGAACGGCGTCTGGAAGATGTTGTACGGGTTGAAGTTGAAGGTATGGTAGGTGCCGACCGCGGCGCCGGCGCATCCGGCTGCATTATGGTCACCCGCCGGATCGATTTGACGAACACCACCGTTCAGCACAGTATTATTGGTGTTGGGTGTGCAGGTGCCGGCAACCAGCGGGCGGGTGCCGGTAAAGCGAGACGGGACAGTAGTACCCGATCCGCCTGCACCGCCCGAGTAGGAACTGATCGAAACGATCGAAAAGTCGCGGTCGCCCTGATAGACCGGATCCGACTGCTGGTAGCCGACACTCAGGGTCGCGTTGCCGCGGCCGTCGTCGAAGTTGGCACCCAGCGTAAGGTCGGCCCGCAGATAGTTGCCGTCGCCCTTTTCGGTGATCTGCTCCGATGCCGACACTTCGACGCCCGCGAAGTCCTTCTTGGTGATGAAGTTGACGACGCCGGTGATAGCGTCCGCGCCGTAGGTGGTCACGGCGGCGCCGGTCAGGGCGTCGACGCGCTCGACCAGGGCCAACGGGATGTTGTTCAGGTCGACGCGGCCCCTAAGTCCCGACGGGACCAGCCGGTTGCCGTCGAGCAGCACAATGTTGCGCTCGGAGCCGAGACCACGAAGGTCGACGAACGACGCACCGCCGTTGCCGTTGTTGACGGCCGAACCGATCGACGGAACGACGCCAGGCAGTTCGCGCAATACTTCTTCGGCGAGATTCGACTGCTTGAGCTCGATCGTATCCGACGTGGTCACGTTGACCGGGGTCGACTGCTCAAGGTTCGGATTACGGATCAGGGTACCGGTAACGACGATATCTTCGCCTTGGGCGACCGAATCGTCCTCGGTCGCTTCGGCCGGAGCCGCGCCCGGCGCTTGCGCCTGGTCGTCTGCCGACTGCTCAGTATCCTGCGCGAATGCGGGCGCTGCCTGTAATGCGGTGAATGCAGCACCAGCCAACAGCGCTGACTTCATCGATACGATCTTCATAAACATTCCCTCCCAACCCACGCTGAGGCATTTCGCAGGCGCGTGGCGTAGACCCGGGAGGTACGGCGGCAGACAGTCGCGGCACTGTCAAAAAACCAAGAAAGTAAGTGTCCGAACTCAGCGAAATGCCGACTTAGGTCCGTTTAGCGACAATCTGTGACCTTTCGGGCACAATGCTCTTGACAGTGCGAAGATCACTTACCGCGGCCAATGCCCGTCTAAGCATCAAAGCAATGTGATCTTTAGGATTTGATAGCGAACCGGTTCTGTTTGACCGTTTGCTGCACATCCACGAAACATCGCCGGATGCGTTCAAGTCATGGCTACGGCAGTTCAAAGCGCCTATCCGCGCAGTTCGCGCACCGCTACCGCTCTAGGAGAGCAGAGTCGTAGCCGCATACTTGCCGCGGCCGCCGAAATCTTGCGGACTGATCCCGACAACTTCAGTTTGCAGCGAGTGGCGCGAAAGGCCGGGATTTCTCCCAGGGCCATCTACGGATATTTCGAAAGCGGGGCAGAGCTGGCCGGCGTGGCGCGGCTGTCGGCGCTAAATTCCATTGTTGAAATGCTGCCCGCGTCC
>Ga0075421_100001561_pt1 | contig 26938 bp, 27 predicted proteins | sample SoiMetdeltSBSDD5_FD_75292 | JGI IMG/M metagenome (GOLD analysis project Ga0075421, IMG submission 75292) | Bulk soil microbial communities from a Populus tree surrounding site in Tennessee, USA - Soil MetaG P. deltoides SBSDD5 | ecosystem: Environmental > Terrestrial > Soil > Tree plantation... | reverse complement strand
AGAACTCGTCGTAGCCCAGCCGGTCCAGGTGCTCCACGAGGTCGAGATCGCGGCGGAGCTGGAGCATCGGGTGTTCGCCGATCGGATGGTGGGGGGCGAGGAAGGCGCCGAAGCCTAGACGGGACATGCGCGAATCTCCTGGTGGGTGATGATCGGCTGCGTACGCTCCCCCCAACGGTACCATCGAATCGCGTCAGTCGGCGAACTGGGCGGCGCGCCACTTGAGCGCGGCGCCGAGGCCCTCCTTCTCACGGATCTCGTCGAACTTCATCCCCACCTCGGTGCGCGCCGCGTAGAGGGGCGCCAGCACGTCGAGCCCGGCGAGGATGGCGTTGCGGAAGCCCGCCGCCTCCGCGCCGCGCCGGGTGGCGAGCTTGGTCGCCACGAGCGACTCCGGCGAGATGAGCGCGAGCCGGCGCGCCCACTTCAGCGTCGCCGCCGGCAGCTCGGCGCGGGGGACCACGCGGTTGACCATCCCGAAGGCCAGCGCGGTCTTGGCGTCGATGGGATCGCCCGAGTAGAGCAGCTCCCGCGCGCGGCGAAGGCCGATCACGAACGGCATCACGAGGCCGGGGCCGACGTTCGAGAAGCGGATCTCGGGCTCGCCGAAGAGGGCGTCGTCGGCGGCGATGGCGAGGTCGCAGAGCATCATGAGCTCGCAGCCCCCGCCGAGGCAGTGGCCCTGGACGGACGCGATGACCGGCTTCCGCATGTCCCACGGCGTCATCTCGAGGCGGACGTCGTCGCTGAGCGAGTCGTGCCAGGCCAGAGCGTTCCCGCGCCGCGCGGCGCGGGCCGGATTGGGGGAGATGTCGTAGCCCGCGCTGAAGCTGCGGCCCTCGGCCCGGAGCACCACCACGCTCGTGGCCCCGTCACCGTCCGCGGCGAGGAGGCGCTCGATCAGCGTGTGCTTGAGCTCCGGGGTGATGGCATTGAGCTTGTCGGGCCGATTGATGGTCACGATGCCGACGCGGCCGTCGACGGCGTAGGTCACGAGCTCCGCGGTCATGGGGGCTCCTCAGCGTGGCGCCCGCGGGACGATGAGGGCATCGACGACGACGCAGCCCTGGCCTCGCGGCAGCACTGTGATGGGGTTCAGGTCGAGCTCGGCCAGGAGGGCTCGATCGCTCCAGGCATAGTCGGCGAGGGCTTCCAGACATCGATGGAGGCTCTCGGCGTCGGCGGGGGGCGCGCCGCGGAAGCCGGCCAGCAGCGTCGCCGCGGCGGGAACCTCGGCGACCATCGCCGCGGCATCGCCGACGCGCAGGGGCAGCGGTCGGAGGGCGACGCTGCCGAACGCCTCCGCGGCGACGCCGCCCAGCCCGAACGCGAGCATGAGCCCGAAGTCGCGATCGAGGGTGACGCCGGCGAGCACCTCGACGCCTCCGCGCACCATCTGCTGTACGACGAAGCCGGCCACCGTGATCCCGCCGAGCTTCGACGATTGGATGACGGCCATGCGGTCCCACGCCTCGCCGAGATCGCGGGCGTCCCGGAGCCCGATGGCCACCAGGCCGAGATCGGAGCGATGCGGCACCTCGTCGGCGACGAGCTTGAGCGCCACCGGGTAGCCGATCGCGTCCGCCGCGGCGACCGCCGCCGTGCGGGTCGCGCAGAGCGTCTCCCGTGCTACGGGTAGGCCGGCGGCGGCGAGCAGGCGCTTGGCGTCGTGCTCGTGAATCGTCCGTCGCAGCGCGCCTTCCGGCAGCAACGTCGCGAGCGTCGGCATCGGCGTGGCCGGCAACGGGCGCAGGGGCGCGAGGGGGGCGCCCCAGCGGGCCAGGCGATCGACCGCGCGGAGTCCCTGGCGGGTGCCGCCGATCAGCGCCATCCCCTCGGCGCTCAGCAGCTCGTGCTGGTCGCGCCGGAAGATGCCCGGGCGTGTACCCATCAGGTAGAAGGGCTTGGTCGAGCCCTTGGCGCCCTCGACCAGCATCCGGGCATAGGTCATGAAGCGCTCGGGGGTGCCGAGGGGCGATCCGTCGGTGCTGTCGGTGCACCAGACGACCGCGTCGATGTCCGGGTCCGCGCCGAGGGTCCGCAGCGCGTGAGGCACGTTCGTCTGGAAGTCACCGTTGCCCCACGAGTCGAGGGGGTTGCCATCGCCCGCGACGGCGCCGATGACCCGTGCCGCCTCGGCGCGGGTGGCCGACGACAAGGGCGGCAGCTCGAGCCCGACGCTCGCGGCGACGTCCAGGATGAGCTCGGTGTGGCCGCCCGAGTTCGTCACCACCGCGATCCGTCGCCCGGCGGGCCGGCGCGCGGCCTGGCACGCGGCGAGCGTCTCCGTCATCTCGTCCATGTCGTGCACCTCGATGGCCCGGTGCGCGCGCAGCACGGCCTCGATCACACGGGACTCGCCGGCCAGGCCGCCGGTGTGGCTGGTGATCGCGCGCCGTGCCCGCTCGCTGCGACCGACCTTCAGGATCACCACCGGCTTGCCGCGCTCGGCGGCGCGATCGAGCGCGGCGACGAACCGTTCCGGCTCGCGCACCGTCTCGAGAAACATCGCGATCGTGCGGGTCGCCGGATCGTCGATCAGGTACTCGAGCACGTCGGCCGCCACGATCACCGCCTCGTTGCCCGTCGACACCACCCGGCTCCAGCCGAAGCGCCGGCAGTCGGCGAGGAGGCCGATGACGATGGATCCGCTCTGGGAGATGAGCCCGACGCTGCCTGCGAGGGGCGCGGGATCGCGGAGGGCGTTCAGGTAGACGAGGCTCCGCTCGTGCGGGCTGATGACGCCCATGCAGTTCGGCCCGCAGAAGGCGATGCCGGCCTCGCGACAGACAGCGACCAGCTCGTCCTGACGGCGGCGGCCCGTGTCGTCGCTCTCGGCGAACCCCGCGTCGAAGGCGACGGCCGCGCGCACGCCGCGTTGGGCCGCCGCCCGCAGTCCCTCGAGCACGCGCTCGTGATTGACGCAGAACGCAAGCACGTCGACCCCCGCGGGCAGGTCCTCGACGCTCCGGTAGCAGGGCCGGCCGAGCAGGGTGTCGTACCGGGGATTGATGGGATAGACTTCACCCGGAAAGCCGATTCGCTCGAGATTCTCCACGATCGTACGGCCCACCGAGGGCCGCTCGGAGGCCCCGAGCACGGCCACCGAGCGGGGCTTCAGGAGCGCGTCGAGGTCGATGGAGCGATCCTCCTCAGAGGGTACTGGAACGCAGTCGAGACTCCCTCACGCGTTCTCCCTGGTCAAGCGAGGATTTCAAAGGAGAGGGCATGGCATGAGCGGGAGCGTCCCCATGATCTGGGGCATGACGACATCGACGTTCACGCTCGTGCACGTGCTGCTCAGTCTGGTGGGCATCGCCTCGGGGATGATCACCGCGCTCGGTCTGCTCGCCGGCAAGCGCCTCCACGGCTGGACGGTGCTTTTTCTGATCACGACGATCGCGACGAGCGTGACCGGGTTCGGGTTCCCGGTCGATCGGCTCCTGCCGTCGCACATTGTGGGCATCGTCTCGCTGGCGGTTCTGGCGGTGGCGATCGTCGCCCGCTACTGGTTTCGCCTCGCCGGGGCCTGGCGACCGACCTACGTGATCTGCGCCGCCGCCGCGCTCTACCTGAACGCCTTCGTTCTCGTCGTGCAAGCCTTCCTGAAGGTGCCACAGCTGAAGGCGGCGGCTCCCCAGCAGACCGAGCCGGTCTTCCTGCTCGCGCAAGCGATGGTGCTGATCGTGTCGATCGGCCTCACCATCGTCGCGGCGCGCTACTTCCGTGGCGACGTGCCCTGACCCTCAGACGAGACCCTTGCTCGGGTTGATGAGGTACTTCGCGCCGGTGCCCATCTTGCCGTAGACGGCGATCTCCTTGAGGTCGAGCGCCCCCGCGAGGGAGATCTCCTTCGTGTACGTGCTCGCGAAGGTGGTCTTGATCTCTGCCGCCACCCGCTGCCGCAGCTTCTGGGCGGCCTCGAAGCCGATCTTCTGGAGGAATGGCGTGAGAAGCCAGCCCCCGATGCCCCAGGCCATGCCGAAGGCACGCGTGAACGTGGTCGGACTCCGGTCGAGCCCGCCGTAGATGTACACCTGCTTGTGCACGGTAGAGCCGTAGCGGCTGTACTCCTTCGCCGTCCGGTTCGCCGCGACCTCCATGGCGGTGAGGATCTGCCCCGCGAGCGGGCCGCCGCCGGTGGCGTCGAACCCCACGGTGGCGCCGGTGGCCACCAGCGCCTCGGTGAGGTCGTCCATGAACGTGGGGGCGCTCGAGACGCACACGTGCGTGGCGCCGATCTTCTTCAGCACGTCGGCCTGCTCGGGCCGGCGCACGATGTTCACGAGGCCGACCTTGTCCTTCACGCAGATCTTGACCAGCATCTGGCCGAGATTCGAGGCCGCGGCGGTGTGCACGAGCGCTGAGTGGCCTTCCGCCCGCATCGTCTCGACCATGCCGAGCGCGGTGAGGGGATTCACGAAGCAGGATGCGCCTTCGGCCGGCGTGGTCCCCGGCGGCAGCGCCAGGCACTGCGCGGCCTTGATGCAGCGGTACTGGGTGTACATGCCGCCGCCGAGAATGGCCACCGTCTTCCCCAGGAGCGCCTGGGCCGCGGGGGAGGCCCCCGCCTGCACGACGACGCCGGCGCCCTCGTTGCCAACGGGGAGCGACTGATCCAGGCGCCCGGCCAGTCCCTTCATCGCCGCGGCCGGGATGGTGGCGGTGACCACCGGGCTGTCCGCCGTCCCCGAGGCCTTGGCCGCGCTCATGTCGGCGCCCCCGAAGAGGAGCCCCTGATCCGAGGGATTGATGGGCGACGCCTCCATGCGGACGACGACCTCCTCGGGCTTCGGCTCCGGGGTGGGAACCTTGGCGAGCGAGAGCTCGAGCGTCCCGTCCTTCTTCACGGTGGAGCGAAGCTGAAGTCCGGTGCCGGTCGTGGTGGCGCTTGTCATGGGTCGTCTCCTTGGCCGGGATGATGGCCCGCGGCCATCCACGTGTCAAACCACGCAGTACGGGCAATTCTGGGCCGACCCGGCGTTCCGCCCGCCTCGGGCCGCGTTCTGCCCTCGCCCTTCGTCGAGTCGAGGCAGAATGAGCCCTGAAAACGGCCATTTCCATGCTGGCACTGGGCTTGCTGCCTCCCTGGGGCGGGCACGCCGCTCAGATAAAAGAGGAGGCCGACAATGGATCAGCCACGGGTCGTCGCAACGATGCTCGCAGTGTTCGCGCTCGTCGCCGCGCTGACCGGCGCGGTGCTCGTCTCTCGCAGCGCCACGCCGGTGGTCAATGTCGTGGCCGACGCGGGGGATAATCCGATCAACGCGCCGCAGGGGCCGATCAACGCGCCGCGGGAGCTCTTCCTGGCCTGCTGAGAATTACGCCCCGTCGGCGCCGGCGCGGACGCGTGACACGCCTTCCTGCACCACCGAGGCGACGAGGGCGCCGTTCCGGCTGAAGACGCTGCCGCGCGCCAGCGCCCGCCCTTCCGCGGCGACCGGCACCACCTGCGCATAGAGCAGCCACTCGTCGACGCGGAATAGCCGATGAAACCACATGCCGTGGTCGAGGCTGGCCTGCTCCATACGCGGGTCCACCCACGCCAGTCCCAGCGGGTAACAGGCGATGTCGAGCAGGGTCATGTCCGACGCATACGCGAGGGCGGCGGCGTGGAGGATCGGATCGTCGGGTAACCGGCCGCCGACGCGCAGCCAGGTGTGGGCGACGGGGGGGACGGGCGGCGGATCCACGATGGGCACCGGGTTCACCTGGCGGATCTCCACGGCGCGGTGGGCCAGCAGCCAGCCTCGATCTTCCGGACGCAGCCGATCGGCCTCCGCCTGGCGGTGCTCGAGCTCGGTCGCGAGCCCGTCCGGTCCCGCCACCGCGGGCATGACCTCGTGCTGATGCGTGTGGCCGCCGGCCGCGTCGCTGGTGAAGGAGACGGTGGCCACGAGGATCTCGCGATCGCGCTGCCACGCGGAGACCTGGCGCTGGGCGAAGCGGCGGCCGTCGCGCAGCCGGCGTATCCGGTACTCGATGGGCGCGGCGGGATCGCCGGGGAAGAGAAAGCTCACGTGTAACCCGTGGCAGCGCCGGTCCTTGGCCGTCGCCGCCGCCGCCACGAGGGTTTGCGCGAGCAGATCTCCACCGAACATGCGCGGGCGTGTGCGCTCGATGGCGTGGCCCTCGAAGCGGTCGGCGCCGAGGGGCGCCAGGGTCAGACCGTCGAGCAGGGTCGTGAGCGGGTCGGTGGCCATGGAGACGTGGGTCCGGGGCCGCATTATACTGGGCGCATGACAAACGAGAACCCGTACGCCTTCCGCGTCCGGCCCGGCCTGCGCCGGGGCCTCACCACCGAGACTCCGCTCCCGACCCGGCTCGTCTCCAACGAGGAGTTCCCGCCGCTGCCGCAAACCGTTCGGCAGGCGCGGGTGGAGCGCCGCATCCTCGCCGAGGCGGATCGCCTGGCGCCGCGGCTCGGCCTGTCGCGGCGCGACTTCCTCCGCACCGGCGGGGGCATGGCGACCTCCCTGCTGGCGATGAACGCGGTGTTCGGGCGCTTCTTCGACGTGCTGCCCGTGGAGGCCGCGGAGCCCGTCGCCTTCCAGGAGCGCGCGGGCGCGCCGTATTTCATCTTCGACGTGCAGCTCCACTACGTGGGCGATGGCTACGATCCCGCCGGCGATGCGGGCCGCCGAGGTGGGGTGAGCAAGCAGGGGCTGATGGGGCTGCGGCGCAACTCGCGCCGCCTCAATCCCAAGCTCGCCGGCGACAGCGGTACCCTGGCCGATCTGTCGTGGGCGAACATGATCAAGGAAGTGTTCCTCGACAGCGAGACGGCCATCGGCCTCATTTCCACGCCGCCCGGCCCCTATCCCCAGGAAGCGGTGGTGCCGCCGAAGGAGATGACGCACTTCCGCGACGAGATCAACCGCGTCACCCAGTCGCGCCGGATGCTGGCCCATGGGCTCATCACGCCGCAGCTCGGCCAGACCGACCTCGACTTCATGGATCAGCAAGCGGGCGCCCTCAAGGTGGACGCGTGGAAGGGCTACACCGGCGCCGCGCCGCAGGGCTTCGACCGCGGCTGGTTCGTGGACGACGAGAAGATCGCCTATCCCATGCTCGAGCGGACGCGCAAGCTCGGCGTGAAGCGCATCTGCCTGCACAAGGGTCTGCCCCTCGGACCCGTGGCCGACTTCAATCACCCCCGCGACATGATCAAAGCGGCGCGGGACTTCCCCGATCTGGACTTCATCGCCTACCATGCGGGGCTGCGCTCGGTGGGGGGAACCGGCCAAGGCCCCGACATCCCGTGGACCACCGAGTTCTGCGAGATGAAGAAAAAGGAGCCCGGGTTGCGCAACATCTACATGGAGCTGGGATCCACCTTCGGCCAGCTCGTCTCCACCAATCCGACCGCCTGCGCGCATCTGCTGGGCCAGTCCATGGCCGCGTTCGGCGCCGATCACGTCTTGTGGGGCACCGACTCCATCTGGTACGGCACGCCCCAGTGGCAGATCGAGGCCTTCCGTCGCTTCGAGATCCCGCAAGCGCTGATCGACAAGCACGGCTACCCGCCACTTACGCGCCCGGTGAAGGAGGGAATCTTCGGGCTCAACGCGGCGCGCCTGTTCGGCGTCGACGTCAACGCGAAGCGGAACGAGATTCCCCAGGACTTTCTCAGCCGCATCAAGATGTCGTACCGCGACGAAGGGCCGCGGCCCAGCCACCGCTGGTACGGGTGGGTGACGAGTTAGCGGATCCGACTTCGCCGATGACCGCTCCGACAACGACGTCGGGCCGCATCCCCGGCCGCGCCAAGCTCATGGCCACGCTCTTCGTGGCCCAGGTGTGCGGCAGCACCGGCCACTCCATTAGTCTAGCTGTCGGCAGCATCCTCGCGGCCAGCATCACCGGCACCAACACCTGGTCGGGTCTTCCCGTCGGAGTGGGCGCGCTCGGCACCGCGCTCGCGAGCTGGCCACTGGCGCGTCTCATGGCCCGAACCGGACGCCGACGCGGGCTCGCCCTCGGCTATGCCCTCGCCGGCGCCGGCTCCGTGCTCGGCATGCTCGGCGTGATCGGGGGAAGCTTCGCCGTCATGCTCGCCGGCATGGCGCTGTTCGGTGTGGGCAGCACCTCGAATCTCCTCGCCCGTTATGCCGCCGCCGACATCACCGCGCCCGCGGGGCGCGGCCGCGCCATGGGCATCATCGTGTGGGGCTCCACCGTCGGATCCATCATCGGGCCGAACTTGATGGATCCCGCGCTACGCGTGGGCGCCGAGCTTGGCATCTCCTCCGCGGCGAGCGCCTTTCTCGTGAGCGTGGCGGGCTACGGCCTCGCCGGCCTCCTCGTCGCGGCGCTCCTGCGCCCCGACCCGCTCGCCATCGCGCGCGAGGAGGAGGCGCGCAGCCGCCGCGGGGTGGGTGGCGCGGCGGCCCCCGCCGCGCCCGCCCGCGCGTTCGGCGAGCTGATGGCCGACGTGCGCGTGCAGATCGCGCTCACCTCCCTGATGGTGGGTCAGTTCGTGATGATCGCCACCACGTCCACCTCGCCGGTGTACCTCCACGATCAGGGTCATCAGGTCGGGACCATCGGCGTGGCGGTGGCGCTACACCTGGCCGGGATGTACGTGACCTCGCCGCTTTCGGGCTGGCTCGCCGATCGCATCGGGCGTCTGCCCACCATCGGGGCGGGGGCGCTCATCCTCATCGGCGCGGTCGCGCTCGCGGGCCTCGTGCCCGGCAGCAACGGCCCCCTCGTGATCCTCGGCCTCTTCCTGAATGGGATCGGCTGGAACCTGGCCTTCGTGGCGGGCAGCGCGCTCCTCACGGACGCGCTCGCCCCATCGGAGCGCGCGTCCATCCAGGGCCTGGCCGATCTCTTCATGGGCCTCATGGGCGCGCTCGGCTCCGCCGCCGGCGGCATGATCCTGGGCATCTGGGGATTCGCCATTCTGAACGCCGTCGGCGCCGTGCTCACCTTCGGCCCGCTCGCGTTCACTCTGCTGCGGCGGCCGGCCCTCGCCGCCGCCGCGCTCCGCGCGCCTCTGCTATAGTCGAGTGAGTCACATGTCCTCGCCCCGCGTGTTCTACGGCTGGTGGATCACCATCTCGTTCGCGGTGATGGTCTTCATCTCGGCGGGCGTGCGGCACGCGGTGGGTCCCTTCCTCAAGCCGATGGTGGCCGATCTCGGCGTGGACCGCGCGACCTTCTCGCTCGTGATCGCCCTCGGGCTCTTCCTTTACGGCGCCTTCATGCCGTGGGTGGGCAGCCTCGCCGATCGCTTGGGGCCCCGATTCGTGACCTCCGCCGGCACCGTGCTGCTCGCCGTCTCGCTCGTCCTCGTGGGCTTCTGCCAGAACCTCTGGCAGCTCGCGCTCGTGTACGGGGTGCTCGCCTCCATCGGACTCGCCGCCACCGGGCCGGTGGTGGCGAATGCGGTGGTGTCGCGGTGGTTCAGCCGGCGGCGCGGCACCGCGGTGTCCATCCTCGGGAGCGCGTCCATGACGGGGATGAGCCTGCTCGTCCCCGCGCTGGCCTGGCTCATCGCGACGGTGGGCTGGCGGCACACCTACGGCGTGATCGGCGTCGCCGTCCTCGTGCTGATGCTGCCCCTCTGCCTCTTCATCGTGCGCGACACGCCGGAGTCCATGGGCCTGGGGCCGGACGGGGACGCGCTGCCGCCGGGAGCGACGGTGGTGGCGCCCACGCGCACCCCCGCCAGCGCCGCGCTCCGCACGCTGGCGTTCTGGCAGCTCGCCGGCTCCTTCTTCACCTGTGGCTTCTCGATGAGCCTCATCTCCTCGCACGGCGTGCCCATGCTCACCGACCACGGCTACACGCCGATCTTCGCCTCCTGGATCATCGGCGTGCTCGGCGCCTCCAGCATCGTCTTCACGCTCGGCCTGGGCGCGCTCGCCGACCACTACGGCGCGCGCCCGGTGCTCGGCGCGATCTACGCCGGCCGCGCCGCCGTCTTCGCGTGCCTGTTCCTCATCCGCGACACCCCGTTTGCGATCCTCGCCATCGCCGCGGTGGGAGGCGTGACCATCGCCGGCTCGATGTCGATGACGTCCATGCTCACCGCCAGCATCTACGGCCGCTACTCGGTCGGTTCCATCCTCGGGGTGATCTTCCTCGTGCACCAAACCGGGGCAGCTCTGGGCTCCTCGCTCGCGGGCATGCTTTTCGAATCAACGGGCGGCTACGGTGCCATGTACGCGCTGGCCTGCGCGTTCCTGCTCATCGCGGGGATGGTGAGCCTCCGTGTGGACAACGGCACCCGCGTGGTCCGATGGGTCCCCCGCCGCGCCGGTGCCTGACCCGAGACATCCAGCAAAGGAGACGACGATGCCTGACGTGCTCACCGTGGTGGCGAAGATCCGGGCGGCCAAGGGGAAAGGCGACGCGCTGGCCGCGCTGCTGAAGGAGCAGGTGGCGGCGGTGAAGAAGGCGGAGCCGGGTTGCCTCATCTACCGGCCGCACCGCTCCGCCAAGGATCCCGACCTCTTCATCTTCTACGAGCAGTACAAGGACGACGCCGCCTTCGACCTGCACCGGAAGGCGCCGCACCTCGCCGCTTATCGGGAGCGGCGGGAAAAGGAGGGCCTCACCGAGGGGCCCGCCGAGGTCGAGATCTACCGCTCGATCACCGACTAGCCGCCCGGCTGCCGGGCGCCGTCCGGTTGACGGCCGGTGAAGTGGGGCATCACCTCTTTGCCCAGCCGGGCGAGCTGCTCGACCATCACCGCCCTGGGCGTGCCCATGCTGTTGGACAGGTGCACGTACTCGAGGCCCGGGAAGCGCGACTCGAGATCGCGGAGATAGGCCACCAGCTCCTCGGGCGGCCCCGCGAACCACGCGCCCACCTTCATGTAGTCTTCCACGGTGGGCACGCCGGCGGCGCCCCAGCCGCCCCGCCGGGTGGAGGCGGCGAGCTGCGCGGGGGTGATGCCGGGGACGAAGCCCAGCGGCCCGAACATCTTCACGTGCTCCTCGTAGTACGGGGTGATCTCGCGCACGGCGCGCTCGCGCGAGTCGGCGAGGTAGTAGAAGATGCCGAGGCTCAGCCCTTCGCCGAGCTTCCAGCTCTTGCCCGCCCGCTGCGCGGATTCTTGGAAGGCGTAGATGGACTTCTCCGCCATGGTGGCGGCGCCGCCGCCGATGAGCCCCTTGATCCCGTGCTTGTGCATGAAGTCCAGGCCGCGCGCGCTCGCGCTCACCACCGGCTGCCAGGTCTCGACGGGCAGATGGACGGGCCGCGGCACCAGCGTGAGCTCCTTCAGCTCGTAGCCGCGATAGGGCACCGGCGGCGGCAGCGTGTAGTGCTTACCTTCGTGCGAGAAGGACTCGGAGGCGAACGCCTTCATGATGATCTCGACCTGCTCCTCGAAGAGCTCGCGGTTGGCCTCGCCGTCGAGCATGGGCGCGCCGAAGGTCTCGACCTCTCGCGTGTGATAGCCGCGTCCCACCCCGAACACCGTCCGCCCGCGGGTGAGGATGTCGGCGGTGGCGAAGTCCTCGGCCAGCCGCAGCGGGTGCCACATGGGGGTGATGTTGAAGCCGCAGCCGACGCGGAGGCGCGAGGTGAGGTGCGCGAGGTGCACCGCCGCCATCAGGATGTTCGGGATGACCTCATAGCCCTCGTGCTGGAAGTGATGCTCGGCGAGCCACAGGGTGTGGTAGCCGTGATCGTCCATGACTCGCGCGATGGCCTCGGTCTTTTCGAAGACAGAAGCCAGGTGCGCGTTGGCATAGCGGCGCTCGTTGGCGGGGGTGGCGTCCTGGCCCATGTCGCCCAGATCCACGTGCCCGGCGTACACATTTGAGAACTTGGTGATCATGGCGCGGTCCCCCTCCGGGCCATCCTCGCCCGGAACGGGGGGTCTTGCCAAGCCGTGGTAAGTAAGGACAGGGAGTTCTTCATGTGCGACCGATCGGCGGCGTGGCGGGACCGGCGCGTGGTGCTTGCGCTGGCGGCGGCGCTCCTCGGCGGATGCACTTCTCCCCTCTATACGTGGGACTCGCACACGACCGCGACGCCGCAGGCGTCGGTGGATGTGGCATCGCTGTCGCAGCAATCGGTGGCGACGCTCGGTCTGGTGACCCCCGCCGCGCTGGCGGGCTTCGCGCCGTCGGTGTCCCAGTCCCTGGTCCGAGCGCTGGCGGAAGCCTCGCCACCCATTCGCGGCATGGCGCCTGTCGACTCGGTGAGCGCCCTGAACGAGAAGGGGCTGGCCGCGGAATACGCGGAGATGCTCGCGGGCTTCGGCCGCAGTGGCATCCTGGAGCGCGAGCGGCTGGGCCGGATCGGCGCCACGCTCGGCTCGCGCTACGTGCTCCTGCCCGGCCTCGCCGCGGTCGATCAGGCGCTGCTGGACCGGTTCGAGTTCAGCGGCTTCAAGCTGGTCAGGAATCGCGTCACCGCGCTCCGGCTGTGGCTGCAGCTCTGGGACACGCGCTCCGGCCGCCTCGTATGGGAGTCGGCCGGGGAGATCGTCGCGGCGAGCGAGCTCTTGAACCCGGGGCGGGCGGTTCCTCTCGACGCGATCGCGCAGAAGCTGTGGCTGCGTATGGTGCAGGACGACCTCCTCGCCGCCGGGAAGTGACCTGTTGATCTTTCCCACCGATTCCGTCAAGACTGGACTCACGATGACCCACACCGATCGCTACGGCCTGCCCCTGTCCACGTCGTCTGCCGCCGCCCTCGAGCAGTACGGGCTCGGCATGGATCGCCTCCTCGCCTATGGGCCTGGGGCCGATGCCGCCTTTGCCGCCGCCGCCGCCGCGGACGACGGCTTCGCGCTCGCCCACGCCGGCCGCGGGCTGGTGGCGCTGTTCATGGCCGACGGGCCGGCCGCCCGCGCCGCGGTGGGGCGCGCGCGGGAGCGGGTCGGTGGAGCGAGCCGGCGCGAGCGCCAGCACGTGGAGGCGCTCACGGCCGTGGTGGGCGGGGACACCGCGCGCGGCCTCGCGCTGATCGAGGAGCACCTGCGCGAGTTCCCACGGGACGCGCTCCTCGTGAAGCAGGCGAGCAGCGCGATCGGCTTCAGCGGCCGGCCCGATCGCGAGGCCTACCGCACCGCCCTCCTCGAGCGCCTCGCCCCCGCCTACGGCGACGACTGGTGGCATCAGTCGGAGCTGGGCTTCGTCTACCACGAGGTGGGGCGCATGGCCGAGTCCCGCCGTCTCTCCGAACGATCGCTCGCCCAGTATCCCGGCAACGCGAACGCGAGCCACAACGTGGCTCACGTCTTCTTCGAGACGCTCGACCACGACGGCGGCGTCGCGTTTCTCGAGGACTGGCTGACGGGCTACGACCGCGGCGCGCCGTTCCACTGCCATCTCATCTGGCATCTGGCCCTCTTCGAGCTGCACCGGGGCAACGTGGAGCGCGTGCTCGAGATCTTCGATCGGGACATACAGCCCGCAACCAATCCCCGGCTGGCGGTGATGGACGGGCCGGCCACCCTCTGGCGTCTCCGCCTCTACGGGCTGGACGACAGCCCCGCGCGCTGGACGCCGCTCGCCGACCTCGCCGCGCGCGTCGCGCGCCCGGGCTTCGTGTTCGGCGACATCCATGCCGCCCTCGCCTATGCCGCCACCGGCAACACGCGGGCGCTGACCGCGCTCGTCGACAGCCTTCGCGCGCTCGCCGCCACGGGCCATCTCGCCGCGGAGGTGGGCCTCCCTCTCGTCGAAGGGGTCGGCGCCTTCGCGGCCGGCGACTTCGCCGGCGCGCTCCGCCACTTCGAGCCCGTCGAGCCCGAGATTCACCGCATGGGCGGCAGCCACGCCCAGTGGGAAATCTTCGAGGAGACCATGGTGGTCGCCTACCTGCGCCTGGGCCGCCACGAGGACGCCGCGCGCCTGCTGCGGCGGCGGCTGGCACGCCGGGCGTCCGCCCGTGACGCGCGCTGGCTCGCGGAGGCGGAGGCCCGCGCCCCGCGGTAGGTCATGCCGGCCTTTCAGGGCGCTGGGCAGGTGCTGGACTCCGGCGGGATCGCCGCCGCGTGCGATACCCTCCACGTGCACGCCGCCGAGCTCTGGGCCGTCCTCACCGTGGAGACGCGCGGCTGCGGCTTCCTGCCCGATCGCCGCCCCCTCATCCTCTTCGAGCGGCACTACTTCAGCCGGCTGACGAAGCGGAAGTTCGACGCCAGCGCGCCCGACCTCAGCCACCGGCAGTGGGGCGGCTACTCCGGCGGCACCCTCGAGTACGACCGCCTCGGACGGGCGGTGAAGCTCGACCGCGCGGCCGCCCTGCGCAGCGCCTCGTGGGGCCTCGGGCAGGTGATGGGCGACAACTTCAAGGCGGCCGGGTACGCGGACATCGAGCCCATGGTGGCCGCCTTCGTAGAGTCGGAGAACGCGCAGCTCGGGGGCATGGCGCGCTTCATCGCCGCCATCGGGGCGGACCGGCACCTGCGCGCCCACAACTGGCCGGCCTTCGCCGCCGCCTACAACGGCCCCGCCTACGCGCAGAACTCCTACGACGAGCGCCTGCGCGGAGCGCACCAGAAGTACATGACGGGCACGCTGCCCGATCTCAACGTGCGCGCCATCCAGGCGTACCTCGTGTATCTCGGCTACAACCCCGGTCCGGTGGACGGGGTGGTGGGGCGGTTCACGCGCTCCGCGCTCCGGATGTTCCAGGAGCGCCAGGGGCTGCCGGTGCGCGAAGCCTTCGATGCGGGCACGGTGAAGAAGCTGCGCGCCGTTGCGGTGGGCGAGGCCTGAGCGCGCCGGACGCGCGCGTGTGGAGGGGCGCATGCGGCTGATCGTCTGGATGCTGGTGGCGCTTGCGGCATCGGGGTGCGCGCGGGCGGTGAGCGATCGCGAGCTGCAGCGCGTGGCCCGCGACTGGTCGATGGTGATCCGCGCGAGCCAGATTCTGCCCGTCTACCCCCTGACCGAGGATCTCCAGCCCGGCGACATCTTCCTCGTCCAGGTGACCGTCGACGAGCAGGCCAAGACCTATCGCGAGCGCGGCTTTCTCCCGCTCGACAACCTCATCCACCGGCTCGACCCGAAGGGCTACGAGACCTTCTACCGGCAGTCCTTCGAGGCGGGTGGTGCCCAGCACCCCTTGCCCAAGCACTGGCTCGAGCCGGGCAAGCCGGCCTCGTGGACGCTGGCGCCGAACGCGAGCTTCCCCACCTACGCCTTCTCCGCCCGGCGGGGCGGCGGCTTCAACGTGGCGCTCCCCGTGCAGGGCATCCCGGTGGGGCTGAGCCTGCTGGGAGGCGATGCCACCCAGGGCACGATCACCATCGCGGAGGCGCGCACCTACGGGGTGGACACCATCTCGCTCTACCACGACGTCCGCGCGTGGGCCGAGGCCAACCGCGCCTTTCTCCAGTTCTTCGGCGGCGGCGAGCGCACCAACTACGTGCGGGTGGTGTCGCGCGTGTACATCACCGGCCGCATCAATGTCTCGCTTCAGGGCTCGCGCAGCTCGGGAGCCACGCTGACCGGGGGCGCCACCAAGCCGGTGGACCTGGTGGTCCCGAACGCGGGCACGGACCCGTCGAAGAACACGCTCGAGGCCTACACGAGCAACATCGAGAAGCTCAACGCCATGATCGCGGCGGCCATGGAGCGGGTGGGCGGCAGCAATCTCGCCCCCGGCGGCACGGTGAAGGTGGTTTCCGCGTCGTCCAGCAGCATCTCGCTCGCCGAGGACTTCGCGCGACCGCTGGTGATCGGCTACCTGGGCTTCGACATGGCCATCGGCCCCGGCGGCGCGCTCGGGCCGCCCATTCCGACTCACGCGGTGCTCGAGCGCGGGATCAGCCCGGCGCTGCGCGGCGACCTCGGAGTGCGCCTGTCCTCCACCGCGGCCATGGCGAGCGAGTACGAGGCCCTCCGGGCGCTCGCCCGACGGAACGACGACGGGGCGAAGGATCTCGTCGCCCAGCTGGACGGCCTGGCTCCCATCGTCCCCGCCGCCTATCCCTGCAATCTTCTCGGCGTCCGCAATCCCGGCGGCCCGCTCGAAACGATCCGGGCCGCGGGGCGGCCGCTCGAGGTCGGGACCGGCTTCGAGCGCGTTACCACGTACCGCGGGCAGCTCTACACCTCCATCGCGGCGATCAAGCGGGCGCAGGCCAATCCCGCGACCGCGGTGGCGGGCTTTCCGGCGCGCGGCGCGGAGACCGACCGCCATCTCCGCGAGCAGCTCGCGGCCAACGAGGCGGCGCTGAAGGCGCTCGACGAGCAGCTTCAGCAGCACGGCACCTTGCTGACCCGGGCCAAGGTGTACCTGGCCGGCGTGGAGGGATAGGCGAATGGGAAAGCCCAAGAAGAAAAGGGCGCCGGCGGCCGCGGGGGCACCCGGCGCGGGCGCGCCCGCCGCCGCGCCGCTCGTGGAAACCTCGCTGTTCGAGCCGGACGGCGAGACCACGAATGCGGGGAAGAACGCGGCGCTCGCTGCCCTCCTCAATACCGCCTGGCGCCCGCTCGCGATCGTCCGCGTCGAGCGCATCGAGATCGGCGACCGCGGCTGGCGCGTCGTCTTCCGCGAGTAGCCTACTCGAGGGGCCCCGACGGCCGCGGCGGCACCTCGATCACGGGCGGAGGACTGAGGGGCCGCGGGGCCCGGCGGAGAGAGTCCTCGAGGTCGGGGGTGGCGCGGCGCATCTCCTCGGTGATGCGCGCCGCCTCCAACGCAGTGCCGACCACCCGCGGCGTAATCACCAGGACCAGCTCGGTCTTCTCGACCCTCTCTTCCTTGAAGCCAAAGAGGAAGCCGAGGAGGGGGATCTTGTGGAGCAACGGCACCCCCGTGCGGATCGAGGTGCGCCGGTTCTGGATCAGCCCGCCCAGGACGAGGGTCTGGCTGCTCATGAGCACCACCGAGGTCTCCGCCTCCCGCTTGGTGAACCGGGGGGAGTTGATGGGCGGCGGCTCCGTCGCCCCCACCTCGTTGACCTCCTGCTTGACGTCCATGGCCACCGTGCCCTGCTCCCCGATACGCGGGGTCACGGTCAGGATCACGCCGGCGTCCCGGTACTCCACGGTCTGGGTGATGGAGTTGCCGGTGATGCCGCCGGTGGCCACCGGCACCTGCTGCGAGGTCACGATGGGCACCGAGGTCGAGACGTTGATCACCGCCTTCCTGTTCTCGGTGGTGAGGATGGCGGGATTCGAGAGCACGTTCACGCGGTTCTCGCTGGCCAGCGCGTTGAGAGCGGCGAGGAACCGGTCGGTGGCGAAGGCGAAGAGGCTGAGCCCCGCGGGGATGGGCCCGCCGAGGGGGATGAAGTTTTGCGGCGGGATCGCGGGCACCAGGCCCGTCGGCGACGAGATGCCGGTGAACTTTCCGCTCCGCACCACCCAGTCCATGCCGAGCTTGGTGTCGTCGGTGTGGGTGATCTCCACCGCCAGCACCTGGATGAGCACCTGGCGCGGCATCTTGTCGAGCTGCTTGATGGTTTCCTGAATTTCCTTCCACAAGCGCGGGTACGTCGTCACGATGACGGCGTTCGACACCTCGTCGGCGATGAAGCGGATCTCGGGCCGCGGCGAGAGGCCCTCGATGGGGAGGCTCACCGGCACCGCGCCGGGCGACAGCGGCGGCGGGGGCGGCGGTGGCGGCAGCGCGCCGATCGGCGCGCCGCTGATGTCGCGCGCGATCGCGCTTCCCCCCCGCGGCGACTGGCTACCGGTGATGGCGGGGCCACGGTCGCCGCGTCCGTAGATGGCATCCAGCGTCGTCGCCAGGTCGCGCGCCTTGGTATTCTCCGCGAAGTGGACGAAGACCTGCTGGCCTCCGCGGATGTTCACGTCGAGCCGCTCGACGAGACGGCGGATCGCGTCCAGCTCCTGCTTGCGCGCGTGGACGACGAGGGCGTTGGATCGCTTCTCCGCCACGATGAGCGGGGGCCGCTCCCCCACGCCCACCTCCACCGTCGCGCCCACGGCGCGCGGGGGGGCGCCGGGAGCGACGGGCGCGCCCGGCGGCGGGGGCGCGGCGGGGGCCCCGCGCGTCCGGCTCAGGAAGAGCTGGGTGAGGAGCTGGGCCACCTCCTGGGCGTCCGCGTGCTGGAGCGGGATGATCTGCGCCTCCTCGAGCGCCACCGGCACGTCCATGACCTTCAGGATGTCCAGGAGCCGGCGCACGTTGGACGCGGTATCGGTGAGCATGATGAGGTTCGTCTCGCGATGGGCGCTCACCGCGCCCTCCGCGGCGACGAACGGGCGCAGGAGCGCCACCGCGTCGGTGGCGCTCAAGTACTTGAGGGGCACGATCTGGGTGACGATCTCGCCGCCCACCGACCCGGGTGCGGGCTCGCTCCCCACCACGGTACGTAGCGGCGTCTGGGGCGCGCCCTCGCGCGTGATGATGCGGTAGACGTTGTCGGCCTTCACCGCGGTGAGGCCGTTGACGTCCAGGACGGTCAGGAGAAACTCGAGCACTTCCTCCCGGGGGATCTTTCCGGTGGTCTGCACCGTCACCTTCCGCCCCCGTACGTTGGGGCCGAAGACGTAGTTGAAGCCGACGATCTCGGCGACCGCCTGCACGACCACCTCGATGTCCGCGTTGTCGAAGTTGAGGACGACCGAGCGCGGGGGATCGGCAGCCCCCGCGGAGGCGCCGAGCAGCAGTACGAGCAGGAGCACGCGGGCAGTGGTCTTCATTGAGTGCCCCTCGGCGCCGACGCCGCGGGTGCGGGCGTCGCCGGCGCGGACTCGGCAGTCGGGGCCGGCGCGGGGGCGGCGGCAGCGTCCGGCGCGGCGGGGGCGCCCACGGGTGCGGGCGCGGGGGTCCCCGGCGTCATGCTCAGGGGCGGCGGCGGCGCGGGCTTCGCAGGATCTTTCAGCATGACTTCGATGGGGCCGTCCGCCCGGCGGATGACCACACGATCCTCCAGGATGCGCACGAGCTTTCCTCCTCCCACGGCGTCGCCGAGCCCGTAGCCTAGCACACGTCGGCCGGCCGGGTCTTCGAGATAGGCCCGGCTCTGAGGCCCGTCGAGCACCACGCCGTGCAGGAACGGCTTGGGCCCCGTCGCGGCTCCCTCCGCCGCCACCGCGTTCGATTCGCCGCGCGAGGCGGCGAAGAGATTGCGCACGGCGATGACGGCGTAGTGGGCGGTCTCGACCGGTCCGCTCAGGGGCTGGCGCGCCACGACCATGAGCGGCGCCGGCGGCGCATCCGCCACGATGGGCGGAGGCGGGAGCGGGCGCCCCCGCAGGCTCTCGTGGACGAGGCCGGCTCCGGCAGCGGCCGCGAGCAGCGCCAGGACCACGCAGGGAATCCACCGTCCGATCGCGACGATCATGTCTGCTCCCCCGACAGCGGCCGCTCCACCGCCGGCGGCGGGGAGGTTCCCGGACGCAGATAGCCGGCCACGGTGAGGGTCGCGAGCAGCTCCCGCGGCTGCCCGGGCGCGGCGACGCGGATCTTGACGTCCTTGACGGTGATCGTGCCGGGAGCCCGCTCGAGGCGGGCGAGCAGCGTCACGACCTGCCGTATCGTCCCCGCGACGGTGAGCTCGATCGGAATCTCGAGCACCCCGGAGAGATCCTGCGCGGCCAGCACCCGCTCGCTGCGGACCTCCACGCTGGCGCCGTTCGCCATGTCCTTCATGATCTTCTGGAGCGCGGAGGCCGCGAGCGGCGCGGTGGGCCCGGGCAGGAGCCCGACGGAGGCCGTGTCGACCTCCGCGCCGAGCGTATCGAGCTCGGCGGCGAGGCGGTCGCGCCGCGCGATGAGCACACGCCGGGCCTCGAGCGTCGCTTCCCGCGCCGGGATCATCTCCGCCGCCTCGCGCTGGCGCGTCAGCGCGGGCTCGACGACGTAGAAGTAGCCGGCCGCCGCCAATACGAGGCCCAGCCCCACTCCGATCACCATCCGTTCGCGAGCGCCGAGGGTCCGCATGCTAGTGCCGCTTCCGTCCTGGCGCGTCGCCGGACGCCTCCCAGTCGGCGCGGATGCGGAACTGCTCCTTGGCCTGGGCGCGCGTGACGGGCGCCGTGAACTCGACGCGCTCGAGCCAGGGCGAGCCCTCGAGCAAAGGAACGAGCGAGCTCGCCGCCGTGGCCTGGCCAGTGAGCTCGATCCCCTGGCGATCCATGCTGACGGAGTGAAGCCAGGCGTCCACGGGCACCAGCTCGGTGAGATCCTTGAGCACGGGCAGGGGCCGGAGGCCGCCCGCCTCGATGGCCTGCAGTACCCCCAGCAGCTGGCGCCGGAGGTGCACGTCAGCCCCGAGCTGCTCCACCGCCTTCGCCTCCGGCTCGAGCCGGCGTATCTCCGCCGAGACCCGCTCGAGGTGGCGGCTCTGCGTGTGCGCCTGTGCCAGCAGCAGGGCGAGGCCGAGCCCGCCCGCGGCCACCGCCATGCCGGCCGTGAAGGCCTGCACCCACGAGAGCGCGCGCGCCCGGAGCCGCGCGGGCACGAGGTCGAGGGGCGGCCGGCGCCTGCCGGCCGCCACCGCCAGGGCGAGGAGGGCACTGCCGCGCTGCTCGAGGGGCAGACGGTTGACGAGCCGCGCGGCGGTGCGCCCGAGGGGTGGCGCCGCGATGGCGACGCCGAGCTCGCCCCGCCGGAAGGTCGCGCGGAAGTCCGGCGCCTCGTCGCCCGACACCCACACCATCTCGCACTTCGGCCAGCCGGCGAGTGGCAGCGTGCGCTTGATCTCCGCGGCGAGCTCGGCGCCGGTGGCCGCGGGCACGCTCCGGCTGAGGCTTACCTGGCCGCGCTCGAGGAAGAGCAGGATCACGCGCTCCCCGCGCCCGTGCACCCACACGACTCGGTGGGGCGGCCGGCGCTGATCGAGCAGGATGGGCAGCGCGTGACAGGCCACCGTCACCGATCGCGGCTGGCGCCGGGTCGCTTCGACGAGGCGAAGAGCGCCGTCGACCGTCCGCGCCTCCGTGGCCGCTACCAGCACGCGGCCCAGCCCGTCCGATCTCTCGGGGAGCGGTGTCCAGTCGAAGCGCGTGTCCTCCGCGGTGAAGGGCAGGTGGCGCTCGAGCTCGAAGGCGACCATCGAGCGCTGATTGGCGCTCGAGATGCGCGGGAGCGTGAGCGACTTCACCACCACGCGGCTCCGGTCGAGCCCGATGCGGACGCGGCGCGCGCCGAGGCGGCGGGCCCGGAGCTGGGCGGAGAGTCGCTCGGGCAGGCTCGGATCGGCCTCGAGGCGGAAGTAGTCCACCTTCCCGCCCTTGCGGATGGCCGCCACCGCGATGTGATGCTCCTCGACGACAAGTCCGATCCGCGTCTGCTTCATCGCGCCTCCCCCATGCGCCAGGACAGAATGGCGAGGCCGAGCGCGGTGAGCGGGTCCGCTTCCGCGCTCGACGACTGCGGCGACCGCCGCTTTACCACCGCCACGATGCGGGCCTTCCGGCCCTCCGTCACCCAGCCCTCGGCCTCGATGCGGAACGTGTTGCTGGTCACGCCGAACCCGCGGCCGCCGAGCTGGCCCGGCACCACCGTGTACGGCGCGCGCACGCGCGATTGGACGATGTCGGCAATCGCGGCGTCGGCCAGTCCCAGCGCGGCCAGGACGGGCGGGGGCGCGGCGTTCACGTTCACGGTGGTGCGCCCGTGAACGGTGGTGAGGGCGGCCAAGCCCGGCCGCTCCGTCGTGCCCTCGTAGAGAGCGGCGGTGACGCCGCGGATCTGGCGCAGCTCGGCCACGTCCTGAAGCCGCCCGTTCCGGGCGCGATAGGGGAAGGGGAGGCGCAGATAGTGGTCGTCGCTCTCCGCGCCGCTGGCCCGATGGCCCTCGTCGGGGTCCTTCCAGTCTTCCAGCGAGTCCACCACGGTGTCGCGCGTCTGCCGGTCGGCGCCCAGCGCCTCGAGCAGACGCCGCACCTGCTCGGGCGGCGCCAGGTTCAGGTCGAGGCGGCCTTCCTCGTCGGAGATGCGATAGGCGAAGGCGCCCGCGCCCAGGGGCACCCGCGTCCGCTCCAGCACCGGCAGCGCCGTGGGCAAGGTCGAGCCCGCCGCCGGCCGGTGGAACACGAGGCGGCCCGAGGCGCCCACCGCGGCGATCGGCGCCTGGCTGGCCAGCTCGACGAGGGCCTGCTGCACGGCGGCCTCGGCCAGGTGCGCGGCGAGCCGCTCCTCCTTGAACGAGTGGGCGGCGGAGGCTTCGAGCCGCATCGCGAACGCGAATTCGAGGACCACGACGGTGAGCAGGGACAGCGCGAGCATGACGGCGAGCAGGGCGAAGCCGCGCTCGCTCGTCACGGCGTCACCGTCCGGATGGGGATCATGAGCGGGCGCGCCTCGATGGGCCGGCCCCCGCGCGATACGGTCAGGGTCACCTCCACCGCCGCCGGGAGCGCGCCCTGGTCCTTACCGCTCCAGCGATCGTGCCAGGTGCGATCCGCGCCCCGGAGATAGCGGAAGCGGAGCGCGGCCACCTCGCGGTCCCGTATGACGGGGGCGATGCCCTCGAAGACGTCGCGCGCGGGGAGCGTGCCCTGCCGTACTGCGAGGCCCTCCTCCTCGCGCGTCAGGCGCGTGGCGGCGAAGGCGACGGGTGCGGCGGGGGGAACCGCCGGTGTCGCCGTGACGAAGCCCAGGCGCTCCGGTTCGCCCTCGAAGACGATGCTTCCCCCGTCCGCCGCGTCCGCGCGGTAGGGATAGGCCCCGCCCACGACGTGATCGAGCAGCGCGCTCAGGCTGCGCGTGTGCTGGAGGCCGGCGGCACGCGCCTCGCCTTGGCGCGAGGCGGCGAGGCCGACGCGGAGGGCGCCCACCGCGATGCCGAGAGTGGCGCCGATGATGCTGAGGGCGATCACGACCTCGATCAAGGTGAAGCCGCGGTCTCTGGGGGCGGTCATGGGCCGTGCGCCGTTCGCAAGGTCGCGAGGGTGAGGGAGGAGCCGCGGCTCCCGCGCACCGTCACCGTGAGCGCGAGCAGGCGCGGGGTCGGCCCGCCCGGAGGCTGGAGGGCGTCCGGCGTGTTCACGCGCTCGATGCGCCGCTCCCACGCGAGCGATCCCTCCCGACCTTGCTCGATGCCCACGCCGAGCAGGGGCGTCTCCTTCGCGAGCCGGTCGGCGAGGAGCACCGCGGCCTGATGGTCATCCGAGCGCTGAACCAGGCGCAGCCCTTGCGCGCTCAGCTGAATGAGCGCGACGGCCCCGAGGCCCAGGATGGTCAGGGCGACGAGCACCTCGAGGAGGGTGAAGCCCCGCTGGCTCTTCATGACGCGCTCCGCTGCGCGGTCACGCGGCCGGACAAGGGCTCCACCGTCACCGTGTAGAACACGGGGCCCGGCGCCTCGAGCCGGAAGCGGCCACCCGTGGACGCGCCGTAGGCGAGAAAGGCGACGGCGGGGCCCCGGGGCGGGTCGGCCGCGATGCGGAGCGCGGGGGCGAGACGGCGCGCCGACTGGATCGCTCCGCCGACGCCCGACCGCAGCACGAGGCCGCGACCGTCCGCGTCGGCGGCCACCTCGAGAGCATCCCGGCGTGCGATGGCCCGTTCTCGCGCCGCGCGCAGGAACGAGGCCACACCCGCCACCTCGGCACGGAGCTGTATGGCCTCGACGCCCCGCCACACCGACGGCGCGGCCAGGCCCGCCGCCAGCGCGAGTACGAGCATGACCACCGCCAGCTCGAGCAGCGTGAAGCCGCGCCGGTCGATCACTTGCTCTCCCAAGAGGTGATGTCGGCTTGCTCGCCCTCGCCGCCCTGCCCGCCGTCGGCCCCCGTCGTCCAGATGTCGTAATCGCCGTGATCGCCGGGGCAGCACTTGTACTGGTACGGCCGGCCCCAGGGGTCGGACGGCACCTCGCTCTTCTTGAGGTAAGGGCCGCTCCAGTTGGGGACGTTCGGGTTGCGCACGAGCGCCCCAAGCCCCAGCGCCGCGGCCGGATAGGAGCCGATGTCGAGCCGGTACTGGTCCAGGGCGGCGCCGAGGAGCTCGATCTGCGCGCGGGCGGTGGCCTGCCGCGACTGGCCGACGCGGCCGAAGAGCCGCGGGCCCACGAGCCCGGCGAGGAGGCCCAGGATGATGATGACCACTAGGAGCTCGACGAGGGTGAAGCCGCGCGAGCATCGGAGGGCGGCGCGAAAGGAGCGGGTCCTCATAGCGGCAGCTCGCTGATCGAGAAGATCGCCAGCAGCATGGCCAGCACGATGAAGCCCACGAGGAGCCCCATCACCAGGATGATGGCGGGCTCCGCGAGCGCGACGAGCCGGGTCAGACGCCGTCGCGTGTCGGCTTCGAGGACGGCGCCCACCTTGAGGAGCATCTCCTCGAGCCGGCCCGTTTCCTCGCCGACGCGCACCATGTGTACCGCGAGCGCGGGGAACACGGCGGCGGCTGCCATCGGACGGTGCAGCCCCGCGCCGCCCTTGACGCCGTCGGCGAGCGCATCGGCGGCCCGGACGAGGGGTCGGCTGGAGAGCGTCTCCTTCACCACCGCGAGCGCGCCGATGAGGGGCACGCCGCTCCGCAGGAGCGTGCCCAGCACCCGCGCGAAGCGCGCCGACTCGGACTTCCGCACGACCTCTCCGACGAGCGGGAGCTTCAAGACAAGGCGGTCGGCGGCCAGGCGCGCCCGGGGCGTGGCGAGGGCGGCGCGCGCGCCGAGGGCCAGGGCCAGCGCGGCGAGGCCCAGCACCCACCAGTACTGCTGCAGGCCCGCGCTCGCCCCGAGCAGGATCTGGGTGGGCACGGGCATGGCGCCGCCCAGGTCGCGGAAGATGTCGGCGAAGCGAGGGATGACGAAGGTCATGAGGAAGACCACCGCGCCCGCGCCCACGGTGGCGAGGAGGGCGGGATAGATGAGCGCGGAGGCGAGGGCCTCGCGAAGCGCCTGGGCTTCCTCGAGATGCTCGGCCAGGCGCTTGAGCGTCGTGTCGAGCATGCCGCCGCGCTCGCCCGCCCGCACCATGTTCACGTACAGGCGCGAGAAGGGACGTGGCTGATGCTGGGCGAGCGCGTCGCCCAGCGAGGCCCCGCCCCGCACCGATTCGAGGAGGGCACCGGTGATCGCGCGCAGCGGGGCGGAAGGCGTCAGCTCGCCCAGCACGGCGAGCGCCCGGTCGAGCGGGAGGCCTGCCTCCACGAGCGTCGCCAGCTCCTGGGTGAACGCGACGAGGTCGCGGCTGCGCACCCGGCGCGAGGCGAGCGCGGGCAGGACGAGGCGCAGCCGCCGCGGGGCGGCGTCACTGGGCACCACGCGGATGGGATAACAGGCGTCCTGGCGGAGCCGCTCGACGACGGTGCGGGCATCGGGGGCTTCCATGACGCCGTCGCGGGTACGGCCCTGCCGGTCCGCCGCACGGTAGGCGAAGGTCGTCATGCCAGGTCGTCCTCCTGGGTGACGCGGACGATCTCCGCCACCGTCGTGACTCCGGCGCCGGCCTTGGCCCAGGCGTCCTCGCGCAGCGTGGCCATGCCGCGCGCGATCGCGTGCCGCCGGAGCGCGCCCGCCGCCGCCCGCGCCAGAATCAGCTCGCGTGTATCCTCGGTGAGCCTGAGCAGCTCATAGATGCCGGTGCGGCCGCGATAGCCGGTGCCGCGGCACTCGTCGCAACCGGCGCCGCGCGAGAACTGGATCCCCCCCGTGTCCGTGATGCCGAGGGCGAGAAGATCGGCGGGATCGGGGTGGTCGGAAACCCGGCAGGCGGGGCAGATGCGGCGCACGAGCCGCTGGGCGAGCACCCCGACCAGGGCCGAGCATACGAGGTAGGGCTCGCAGCCCATCTCCTGGAGCCGGGTCACCGCGCCGGCGGCGTCGTTGGTATGGAGGGTGGACAGGACGAGATGCCCGGTGAGCGCGGCCTGGATGGCGATCTCCGCCGTCTCGCGGTCGCGGATCTCGCCCACGAGGATGACGTCCGGATCCTGGCGCACGATGTGGCGGAGGCCGCTCGCGAACGTGAGCCCGATGGCGGGGTGCACGGGGATCTGGTTCACGCCCTTGAGCTGGTACTCGACCGGGTCCTCGACGGTGATGATCTTGCGCTCCGGCGCGTTGATCTTGTCCAGCGCCGCGTAGAGCGTGGTGGTCTTGCCGCTGCCGGTGGGGCCGGTGACGAGCACCATGCCGTGGGGCCGGCGGATGAGGCTCTCGAGCGCCTCCGCGGGCCCGCGGGCCAGCCCCAGCCGGTCGAACGTCAGGAACATGGACGATCGGTCCAGGAGCCGCATCACGATCGACTCGCCGTGGATGGTCGGCACCGTCGAGACGCGGATATCCACCCGGCGCCCCCGCGCGGTGAGACGGATGCGGCCGTCCTGGGGCAGGCGCCGCTCGGCGATGTTCATCTCGGCCATGATCTTGATGCGCGAGGTCACCGCGGCCTGAAGGCGTCGCGGCGGCGCCTCCTGGTCATAGAGGAGCCCGTCAATTCGATAGCGTACCCGGAGGGTCTCCTCGAACGGCTCCACATGGATGTCGGAAGCGTCCGCGCCCACCGCCTCGTCGATGAGCAGGTTCACGAGGCGCACCACGGGCGCCTCGAGGGCCATGTCGCGCAGGAGGGTGACGTCGTCGGGGGCGGCCTCGACCGCCGGCTCGCCGGCGGGGTCGGCGGGGCCGATGCCGTCCACGATCTTCTGTAGGGCCGTTCCGCCCTCGTAGGTTCGTGTGATGGCCTCGAGGATGGCCTCCGCCGGCGCCCGGCACAGCCGGACGTCGCTGCCGAGGAACAGCCGGAGGTCGTCGACGAGGAGCGGGTCGGTCGGGTCGGCGCAGGCTACCGTGACGGTGGTGCCCTCGACCGCGACCGGACATGCCACGTACTGGCGGAGGTACTGCGGCGACAGCGCCTTGATGAGGGGCGCTGTCGCCGGCATGTCTTCAGCGGAAAGGGACGGCAGCTCGTCACGTTTGGTCAAAGTGATCGCAGGAAGGTCAGCAGATCCTGCTCCTCATGGTCGAGACGGGGAGATGCGGCACAGGCATGGGCCGCGAGGTCGCTGGTGCGCCAGCGCGAGAGTCAATCGCGCCTTCATCATAGAGCCTTCCCTCGGACGCGAGGGACTCTAGGATCTTGA